>Ga0126329_10000014_pt1 | contig 122312 bp, 99 predicted proteins | sample InaspJWI85metaG_FD_104915 | JGI IMG/M metagenome (GOLD analysis project Ga0126329, IMG submission 104915) | Marine gutless worms symbiont microbial communities from Oahu, Hawaii - Inanidrilus sp. 2 OAHU.JWI-85 metaG | ecosystem: Host-associated > Annelida > Digestive system > Unclassified...
CCGTCCGGACCGGTCCGGACGGCACAGGTGACCTGGTCGGCCCGGCATCCGCTGGTAATGAAGGTCTTGTTCCCGTTGACAACATAATGGTCCCCCTCTCTGACCGCGGTTGTTTGCAGGTTGGCCACGTCACTGCCGCCACTGGGTTCGGTGATGGCCAAGGCCGCAATCCGCTCGCCGGCCAACACTGGTTTCACAAAGCGCTCCTTTTGGTCCGCTGTGCCGTGTCTTACGATGGGCGGAATCGCTATGTCCAATGATCCCAGCCCTGCCACCAGGCCGCCCGAACCACTGCGCATCAACTCCTCACTTGCGGCTATCTTGAAAAAAATGTCGCCGGGTGTGCCGCCCACCTCTTCGGGGTAACCGATGCCCAGGATGTCTACAGCCGCGGCCTTTTTATAGAGTTCGCGGGGAAATTCACCGGCTTCCTCCCACTCATCGATAAATGGCTTGATTTCTTTGTCGACAAACTCCTTCACAGATTTGCGCACGAGCACATGGGCCTTGCCGAAATATTCCTGCACGCCGGCAGTTTCAGAAAATTCGAATGACATGGAAATCCTCCGGTTTCTATCTCAGGTTCCCCGGCTGAAGGGTTCCGGGGTTTAAGGGCACATCAGAATCGGGCTCGGAATCGCAATCGTTTTGGCATTTAGGCAGCCGATTTCGATACCGATAGCGATTTCGATTCGGACTTTAAACGGATTACTTCATCAGAAGGTTCTTTACACCGCCTACGATAAACGTCACGGCATCTTGTCCGATGGCGGATATATCCGCCGCGCGATTGTCCTGCCAGATGAGATAGTGGTAGGCAATCCGTTCGTACATCCCCATGATGCTGACGGCCATAATCTCGGCCGACAAGCTGCTGGGAAAATGCCGGTCGGCGGTTTGCTGCAACTTGATGAGAGCCTTCTGGACATCCGTGATAATTTTATTGAATAGCTTTTTCCGGTGAACCTCGACGGCGTCACTCTGTCCGGCCGACTCCCGGAAAAAGATGGCCAGGCGTTCCGGATGTTTGCTGCAGAATTCATCGAAAAACACCTGCCCGGCCCGCGCCAGGCCATCCAGCGAACCGTCGGAACTGGTAAATTCCTTACCCAGCAGGTTTCTGAGCTGATAACCAATAGCGTCGATCAGGTGAATCAGCAGGTCCTCCTTGTTTTTGAAGTAGAAATAGACGGTCCCTACGGACACCTCGGCCCGGTCGGCAACTTGTTCCATACTGGTTTTATGGAAGCCCTGTCGGGCAAAGAGCTTTTCCGCTGCCTTGAAAATTGTCTGGTAACGTTTTTCTCTTTCCCGCTGTCGCCGCAGTGCACTTTTTGAAAGCGGTTTGTCCTGGTTCTGCGATTGTTCGTTCGCGCCTTTTTTCTTCATCGCCTTTGCCGCCTTTTTAATTTTGTTAATATTGCGAGGTCCATTTACAGATGGTAGCTTTTGGTTCAATGCACGTGTCCGGCGTAGCCTTTAGGCCGCGTCGGAAGGCTTGAACACTTTTGGGAGCGGAGGCGTAGTAGACGCTACGTCGAAGATCTCAAAAGAATGCTTGCCGGGTGTAGCTTCAAGCGACGCCTCGAAAACGCCGCCCTGGGCCCAAAGATGCCATCTGTGTATGGACCTTACTTGTAACCCAACGCTTGATCACCAATCTTGACCCGTGCGATTTCGGTGGATGTACCGTATATCTGCCCCAGCTTGGCATTGCGATAAGCCCGTTCCGCCGGGTGTCCGGCTAGAAATCCTTCGCTGGATAGAATTTGCAGCGCGTAACCGGCCACTTTTTCCGCGGCCTCCGTACAAAACACCTTCGCACACCAGGTCAGCGACTCAGCCTCCCTGGGGTGGGCCTCACAGGTCCAGGCCGCGCGGTAGGCCAAAAGCTGGGCGGTCTGGTAGAGCGTTAACATTTCGGATAATTTGAAGGCCACGGCCTGATAAGCGATCGCCGGTTTGCCGCCGGTCCGGTGGGTCTTCGCAGAATCCCGCGCCGTCTCAAAAGCGGATTTCAAGGCACCGAGGCTGGCCCCGATCATAACCTGGTTTTCCCACAATCTGAGGGTGGGCAGCAGTTCATCGGGTTTTGCCGGTGTGAACACATGGGTGGCGGGCACGCGGCAGTTCTCCAGGGTCAGCATGCAAATCGCAGCCCCTTCATACCCACTGATGGCAAACCTTTCCCCCAGGGTCAGCCCGGGCGTATCGCGGGGAATAACGAAAAGAGCGGCCTGGTCTTCGAATTGGCCGGCCACCGCGATCCAATCGGCCAGCGGGCCATTGATTACAAAGCTTTTCGTACCGTTGACCAGTACCTGTTGATCCTCCCGGAGGCCCTTGGTTTCCAGGGGCTGGTTTTCGGTGTTCATGGAGTCCTCTGAAAGTGCCACCGCGCCAATACCCCGGCCCGCCTGGATCAACGGCAGTATCGTATCGCGCAAATCCCGGGTCGGAGCCCAGGCGGCCACTGATCGCCCAAACACCCGGCAACTCATCTCAAGGCTCAAAAAGAGCGACGGGGCGGCCGAAGCCACATGCTCTTGGGCGGCAGTCAGTGTCTGCATGCCGATTTCGGTACCCCCCAAGCCGACACCGGTATACCCGGTTGCGGCCAGGGCAGACAGCACCTGCCGCAGATCCTGCTCATCCGCTGCCAGATCACGGCTGCGGGAACCGGCCTTGTCTGCGAAGGGCTGGATGCAGTCAGCCACAGCCTGAATAAAATCCTGCTCTTTTTCACTAAAATCGTAATTCATGTGGTTTTCCTCGTTTTATTCACAATCCGTGTCCTTTTAGAATTCGGTAGATTTTGGCTCAGGGCAAGGCCTGAGCACTTTTGAGACCGCAGGCGTAGCTGATGCTAAGTTGAGAATCTCAAAAGTGCGAAAACACCGCCCTGGGTCAAAATATGCCAATTGTAAAAGGACACTTACATGAGTTTCGAGATAATCAACTTCTGAATTTCGGATGTCCCTCCGCCGATTGGCGCCAGGCGGGTGTCCCTGAAAATTCGCTCCACATCGAACTCATGGGTATAGCCGTAACCGCCATGCAGCGTGACGGCATCATTGGCCACCGGCAGACTCCAGTCACCGATGAAAAGCTTGGCCACGGCAGCTTCGAGATGGTTCAGCGGCCGCCCCTGGTCCTTGCACCACGCAATCCGGTATACCAGACTGCGGCTGGCCTCTCCGAAAATGCGTATGTCGGCCAGTTTGTTCTTGATGGCCTGAAATTTGGCAATCGGCCGGCCGAACTGAACCCGGCCCTTGGCGTAGTCGGCACACCTTTTCAAAAGATAGGTGGTGGAACCCACAAAGGGCGCCAGCAGCGCGCTGCGGTCCCATTCTACAGTCTGCATGGCATAGAGGAATCCCTCACCTTCCTGGCCCAGTAGATTCTCAGCAGGCAGGCGGCAATCTTTAAACACCAGTTCCGACGTCTGTGAGCTGCGCACACCCATTTTCAACAAGGGTTTGCCGGCACTGAATCCGGATGTGCCCTTTTCAACGATAAAGGCGGATATACCGGCGTGCTGCTGCTCCGGATCGGTTTTGGCGTACACGACCGCTACATCGGCAATGGGGCCATTGGTTATCCACATCTTCGTGCCGTTGAGCACGTAGTGGTCCCCGTCTTTAACGGCCGTGGTGGACAGGGAGGCCACATCCGAACCGGCATCCGGCTCCGAGAGTCCCATGCAGCCAATCCATTCGCCCCGTGCCAGCCGGGGGATATATTTTATACGCTGCGCCTCCGTACCGTGGCTGAAAATGGTATCCGCGCACAAAAAGGAATGGGCCCCATAGGCCAACGTCAGGCCGCCATCGACGCCGGCTTCGCCTAGTGCTTCACCGGCCAAAACGGTGGTGACGACATCGGCGCCCTCCCCACCATAAGCCTCGGGAAAATGGAGTCCCAGAATCCCGAATTCACCCATCTTGCGAAAAGACTCAAAATCAAAGGCCTCCCGCAGATCATGCTGCTGAACGCGGGGTACAATCTCTTTTTTCGCAAAGCGAATCACTTCCTTTTTAAACATCAGTTGTTCTTTTGAAAATTCAAAATCCATGGACGCTCCCCGGCAGGCTGTGAATTTCAATAAAGATTGAACTCAATTATAATTTCGAATCTGATTCAATGCTAAAAATTTCATAAAGTTTAGAGGGTGGGATGTCAAGATATATTTGAAGTTTATTCTAAAATCGAATTAAATTCAATCTGTGTTCTAAGCAACCAGTATATTTGGTGGTATTTCAATTTAATATCGAAAACAACAATGGAAAACCGGTCTGAAAGAGCAACACCGGCGAGCAATAGAAAGAAGGTGGACAAGTCTTCAGAATACCCCTATCTTACCGGGTAAGAAAGAGGCTTAAGGGTTGAATTCGGCCCTCAAATATGCAATACTTTCAACCTTATAGCCCCTGACTGGCGATTTGTAAACCGCAGTCTGCCACGGCTGTCGGTTTCCTGGCAAACGATAATTCGCTGATTTTGTAAAGCTTTTATAAGGCAGATCCAAATCCAGATGGCAAGCGGTGACACAATAGAAGGCAAACAGCGTGAAGGTCTGTTCCGGCAATTGATCCGGGCCAACACCTTGATTACCATGCGGGTTAGGGGTGTGGAAGGATACCAGCGGCTGACCATGATCACGGATATACGCCAGACCCGCGGAAACCATTCGTTCGCCATAGACCCGCCAGCGCAATTTAAGGAAAAAGTGAGCACCCTCCCGGATTGGAATATCCTATTCAAATTTACCGGCCCGGACAAAATCGAGTATTCCTTTTCCAGCCGCGGCGGCCAGATAGAAGACAAGGAGATTTGGCTCCCTTTTCCAGAGAAGATCGAACGCATCCAGCGCCGCCGCCATTTTCGGGTCGACACCCCGCCCGGTACCCAGATCAAACTTATGGTGAAAAAGAGACCGCGCCAGGCGGATATCCTGAATATCAGCCAAGGCGGTCTGCTGTGTGTACTGGTTCGGCTGAAAAAGGAGATCAGGACGGATCCCCTCCTGCGTGTCGGTGAGTCGCTCAGCAACCTGACATTGTCATGCCCAAATGAAGATGGGCCGGAGGATACCGTACCGATCAGGGCTGCGATCGTGCGGCGGGTCGAAGTCGACCCGAACCACTACCGCCACAGATATGCCATGGAATTCATGGACATGACCTTCAGTGAAAAAAGCGACCTCACCCGGGTCATCTACCGGCTCCAGCGTGAATTCTTACGAAAAAGATAAAACCTGCTTTCCAGGCTCCCGGAATCAAGCCTGCTCCCCGATAAACTGAACCCGGCCATTCGCTTGCCGCCTGTGCGCAACCTTCGCAGCATAGATGTTGCTGAAATCACATCGTAAAGATTCCGGCCCGGATAACAAGGTTTTGGGTTGCCCCCGTAAGGGGTGTGCTGTCAAAGCACGCTGTTCCGCCGGGCCGGATTCAGGCTCATAGGCGATAGGCATTTAGGCCTTAGAAAGATCTCGGGATATAGCTTTTGGCAGCTAACGCTTGGTGATTAACGATCCGTGTTTGCATTTCAGCTGAAAGCTAATGGCTGCTAGCGAACAGCCCCCATCCATGATTTCCAATCATGGGGAGGGACTACCTAATCGTCTTCGGCCTGCAGCCCAAAGACCTCGAATCGGCTAGCCTGGCATAACCATCTATCTCTGCCATGGCCTTGAAAACCGGATTTTCAATTCAGTACAAAAAATGAACACAGATTCAGTATGGTAATTTCTCTGTTTTTTTGTTATTCGCAGATGAAAACGCACACTTTTACGTTAACGGCAACTTGCGGCGCTCTGCTCGGTTCCAACGACGCGCTTGCGGATGTAGGCGCAAGGTTGCCGCGCACCTTAAAACAAGGAGATACATGATGGCGCAACTGATCTCTGACCGGCGAGACATCGATTTCGTATTGCATGAACAGATGGGTGTGGACTGGCTGCTGGAGACCGAGCGGTACAGCGACATGAACCGCAAAATGTTCGATATGATTATCTCTGAAGCCCGCACGTTCGGCCTCAAGGAAATCCTGCCCACCTATGCCGAAGGCGATCGTATTGGCGCCCAGTTCGAGGCCGGCCAGGTGACAGCCCCCGAGTGTTTCCGCCGCCCCCACAGCCTCTACGTTGAGAATGAATGGCTGTCTCTCACGGAAGACCCGGCATATGGGGGCCAGGGTTTGCCGCAAATCATTGCGGCGGCGGCTTCCGAATATCTTGTCGGGGCCAATTTTGCATTCACAGCCTACGGCACCCTGGGACATGGGTCCGGCAAAATGGTAGAACTGTTCGGCACCGATAATCAAAAAGAGCTGTTCCTTAAAAAACTGTACACCGGTCAGTGGGGTGGCACCATGGTACTCACCGAGCCCCAGGCGGGCTCGGATCTGGGCGCCCTGACAACCTCTGCCGTAAAAAATGACGACGGCACCTATTCTATTTCCGGCAATAAAATTTTCATCACCAATGGTGATCAAAACCTAACCGAAAACATTATCCACCCGGTGCTGGCCCGGATTGAGGGGGCCCCGGCCGGCCCTAAAGGGATCTCAATTTTCCTGGTGCCGAAAATATGGGTGAATGACGATGGCAGCCTCGGCGACCCCAATGATGTCGTCTGCACCGGCATAGAGGAAAAGATGGGCCTGCACGGCAGCCCGACCTGCAGCCTGGCATTTGGGAGCAAGGGCCGGTGCAAGGGGTTATTGCTGGGTGAAGAGAACCAGGGTTTGATGATCATGTTCTACATGATGAACGAAGCCCGCCTGGGCGTCGGCCTGCAGGGATTCCTGCACGGCAGTGCGGCCTATTTATATGCGCTAAATTATGCGCGGGAAAGAAAACAGGGCCGCGATATTGCTGCCGGCAAGAATCCCGATGCCCCGCAGACTGAGATCATCAACCACCCCGATGTCCGCCGGATGTTGATGTGGATGAAGGCCCACGTGGAAGGCATGCGCAGCTTTATCTATTATGTAGCCGCCTGTTTCGACCGGGCCGAATGTTTGACCGACGAAGCAGAGAAGGCCCGCTGTGAAGGCTTAATCGAATTGCTGACCCCCCTGGTGAAAGGCTATTGCTCGGACAAGGGCTTCGATATCTGTATTCAGGCCATGCAGATTTACGGTGGCTACGGTTACACCAAGGAATACCCGGTGGAACAACTGGCCCGGGACTGCAAAATCACGAGCATCTACGAAGGCACCAACGGCATCCAGGCCATGGATCTGCTGGGCCGCAAACTGGGCATGCACAAAGGCGCCACCTTTCTGGACTTCATTACGGAAATTAAAAAAACCGTAACCCTGGCCACCGGTATCCCCGCCCTGGCCGACTGCGCGGCCAAGGTTTCGGCGGCCGCCGACGAATTGGCGGCCACAGCTGTCCGGATGGGTCAGACCGCCCTGAGCCCCGCGTTCCGGACGGCTTTTGCGACGGCCTATCCGTTTCTGGATGCCATGGGGGACGTCATTATAGCCTGGATGCTTCTCTGGCGGGCAACTGTAGCGGCACCGGCCCTTGAAGGCATCCTCAAGGATCTGGACGATGAGGCCCGTTTTAAGAAAATTTCGAAAAACAAGCACGCCGCGTTCTACGATGGGCAACTGAAAACCGCCGCCTATTTCATCAATTCCCTGTTGCCGATTACCCTCGGCAAACTGCAGGCCATCACCGGCGAAGATCACACGGTCATCGACATGGCGGATCGCAGTTTCGGCGGAATATAGAAAAAACCAATCGCTCCGGGTTCAGAGTATCTTCGGGTTTAACCCCCTTGAACCCTTGGCCCCTTGAACCCTTGAAACCTAAAACGGAGTTTAATATGAAAGATGTCGTAATCGTTTCTGCCTGCCGGACCGCCATTGGCGCGTTTGGCGGCTCTTTGCGTGATACCAACGCAGCCGCACTGGCCAGTGTCACCATGCAGGCGGCTATCGAAAGAGCCGATCTAGACCCGAACCTGATAGATGATATCCGTTACGGCTGCTGCATCGAACCGGCGGACGCCCTCAATGTCACCCGGGTGGGCGCCCTGCTGGCCGGCATTCCGGACACGGTGACTGCGGCCACCATCAACCGGGTCTGCATATCCGGAATGGAAGCGGTCATTTCCGGCATGGCCATGATCCAGGCCGATATGGCCGACATTATCCTGGCCGGTGGTGTGGAGCATATGTCCGGCGTTGCCTACCAGGTCCCCAATGCCCGCTGGGGATGCCGCTTGCAGGACCACACCTTTGTAGATGCTATGATTCACGCCCTCCATTGCGGCTCGCACATTATCCCCCACCCGGAAGACGGCCCCGTGGATGCCGAAAAACCACCCTTGAGTTATTATAAGGGCAAACCGTACATTATGGGGCTCACCGCCGAATTTGTGGCGCAACACTTGGATATCTCAAGGGAAGAGATGGATGCCGTCGCGCTGCGGAGCCAGAACAACGCCGAACGGGCCAACAACGATGGCTCCTTTGCCGCGGAAATTGTACCGGTTGAGATCCCGCGCAAGAGAAAAGAACCCAGTGTCTTTGAACGCGATGAACACTTTCGTCCCGGGCTTACCCTGGAACAATTGCAAAAACTGCCCCCGGCCTTTGTACCCAAAATCGGCAAGGTCACGGCCGGCAATTCCAGCGGCATCAACGACGGTAGTGCCGCCCTGCTGATCATGTCGGCTGATAAAGCGGCCGATCTGGGCCTGCAGCCGTTGGCCCGCATCAAGGCCATCGGTCGCGGAGCCTGCCATCCGTCGGTCATGGGACTTTCCCCGGTCCCAGCCGTCCAGGATCTGATGAAACGCAGCGGCCTCGCTCTTGCCGACTTCGACCTGGTGGAGGTCAATGAAGCGTTTGCCGCCCAATATATCGGCTGTGAACGGGACTTGGGACTTGATCGCGAGATCACCAACGTCAATGGATCCGGCATCGGCTTGGGACATCCGGTGGGCGCCACGGGTGCCCGCATAATGGTTACCCTGATAAACGCCCTGAAACAGAGAAACAAGACCCTCGGGCTGGCCACGCTCTGCGGTGGAGGCGGGGTTGCAATGGCATGTGCCATTGAGATAGTATAAATCCCTATTCGTGCCCGGTTAAAAGGTTCAGTGGTTGCGGGTTGGATCAAAAACCCAAAACGCTGAACCTTTTCCACCCTGGTGGAGCAGGCACTAATCAAGGCACCCGTATCTGGCCTGGGCCCCGTTTTTTCTTGAGTCGGTCCCCATTGAAAATCCAGATGCCGGACCTCCTCTTTGGGACGCCGCAAGCTTCGGTTTTCGCAACATGGAACCATTCACACCGCACCCTCTCATAAACCTGAATACCAGACTTGGTAAACAAGAAACCTTTGAACCACTGAACCGTGAACCCCACATAGACTTTCCGCCAGAGTTGATTTATACTGAAGCCGGTCATAAATTTAAGTGACCGGGTCACGGGCATTTTCCACTCAGAGTCGCAAATCTTCGTTTAATCAAAGGGATAGAACCCATGACAGCCGATGTCAGAATTCTGTTGATGGATGACGATGAGGAGCTGCGCAAACTGACCTCCAAGAAACTCATCCGCATGGGGTTTGAAATCGAAACGGCCCGGGAAGGCAATGAGGCCGTGAAAATGTATCAAGACGCCCTGGCAGCCAAGCGGCCATATGATATTGTCATCCTGGATCTGGTCATTCAGGAGGGGGTCGACGGCAAAGAAACCATCGCCCGTTTGCTGCAGATAGACCCCGGGGTCCGGGCCATCGTTTCCAGTGGCTTCGTCAAGGATCCAACCATGTCGGATTTCTGGGAAAGCGGTTTTATCGAGATCCTGCCGAAACCCTATAAGACCAATGAACTGGAAGACGTGATCAAAAGGGTTCTGGAAATGTCGGGACCGGAATGACGCCCCTGTATCTCCTTCCCCGGCAGTCTGTGGTCAATAATTCTCTATATCCTCGCACCGCGCCACAAAATCCGATAAATCGTTCGCTGATAGTCCGCAGGCAGCCACAGCTGTTTCCAGTTTTTCGCAAAAAGGGTCGTCTACCCCTAATAGTTTTCTTGCATGCTCGAGAAGTTGCATTCCATTGCGGCAGTGGGCATTCACCTCGTACAACAATTCTTTACGGATACGATGCCGTTTCTTTTCGCGTTCGATAACCGGCAGCAGCCTTTGGACCGAGTATTCCACAATCGCGTCCCGGGGGGCGGCAAAATGTTTCGATATCTGATCAAGGACGGAAAGCGTCCGCCGACTCAGGACATAGGTTTTCTGTACGCGATCAAGGGTTTTGAATTGTACCTTATTGACATCCTTGGCAATTGTATTTAAAGAACCGGTATCCTCGATAAGGTGATCAAACAATGATTTTTGTTTGATGCCCAGATGGACGGCCACGACGCTGATCGTCTCGATAGCTTTTTCGGTCAGCTTGAACGTAGCCCTGACCGATTGACGCCCCCGCAGTTCCGCCGTAGAAGGATGCGAGACGGAAAGTTTCAATACCCAGTCTGAATTTCCATTGCGTGCCATAGAGTGCCTCCCGACACTGAATACTTCATATCTCATTACCCAAACACTTATTTCTTTAATAGTAATACAGATTTTTTACCAGTAAAATTTTCAACCGCTTTTCCGGTATAACCGCACAACATGCTACCCAGTACGAAAATATCGGACTGCCGCCTTTTATTCAAAAAATCAGGCTGCTCGCGTTAAAGTTATCCCCAAAAGCGCCGATATCCTTCCATGAAAACCAAGTATCTGCGACCCCAAAATGGCACTCCTGGACTGAATCGTATCGGAAACGTTTCCGACGGAGGGCAGGTTTGTCATTGGCAGCAGGATAAATCGTGCAGGGAGGAGAAACAAATGGCAGGAGCAACCGACACTATGGACCAGGCCGTCAAAGTGATGACCGACCGGGAAGGCAAGTATCTGACCTTCACCCTCGCAGAGGAGGAATACGGTATCGGCATCCTGAAAATCAAGGAAATCATTGGGATGATGCCGGTCACTTCGGTGCCCAAAACACCTGAATTCGTCAAGGGCGTCATCAATCTGCGGGGTAAAGTCATACCGGTGCTGGATTTACGGCTCAGATTCGGCATCGCGGAAATCGACTATACCGAACGGACCTGTATCATCGTTGTCGAAGTGGAAGGTCAGTCCGGCCGCGTGGAAATCGGTATCGTTGTGGATTCAGTGTCCGAAGTCCTCAACATCAAGGGATCGGAAATCGAAGATACCCCGGCGTTCGGCACCAAGCTGGATACTGCTTTTATCCTCGGCATGGCTAAAATGGAAGGCGGTATCAAGATACTGCTGGACATCGATTGCGTCCTGGCCACGCGGGAAGTCGAAGCGCTCCAGAACGCGGCCTGATCCCATCCGACCGGCACCGATTTCTCCAGACTGGCATGCTTACCGTCACAGGCAGGGCCCGGACCCTGCCTGTGACGTTCAGCGCCTTGCCCTCCTATTCGGCTTCAACCTTTTGTTATAAATCAACCTTTTAGATTTCCCCCAAAAAGCAAACTTGCATTTTCTCGCACTTGGGCTACCATACAGGGCATTGGTCCGCTCGCGAACCGTCACTTGCAACAAAGGAGAGCCTTGAATGGTAAGAGCCACCGGCGCAGCCGTCCTCGTCCTACTGGTCCTGACTGCCACATGTTTTGCCGAGAATTATATCGTCAGCGGCGACATGAGTTCCAAACTGCGCTACGAGATGCAGCAGCGCATTTCACCCGATCCCGGCATCAGCCAGATGAAACTCAGCTGCGTCATTCCAACCAGCTCGAAATCGGTCACTTTTGAACAGGAAATCAGCGCCGTCAATTTGGAATTCGTACCACCCCCGCAGGACCGGCAGGAAAAAACGGACCGGCATGGCAACCGGATTATCACGGCCATATGGGAACAGCCGCAAAGCGACGCCACCGCCAAATTGGCCTTCGATGCCCGGACCCGGACCCGCCTGGAACTGCTCAACACCCAGAGCCCCTTTCCACTGAGTTCCATTCCGCCGGACAAGGAAATATTCCTGCAGCCAACCAAGCAGGTTCAATCCGAAGTTTCTGAAATCAGCAAGCTGGCCAGGAAACTGACTCAGGGGGCGACCTCCCAATTCGATGCGGTCCAACGCGCCATCACCTGGGTGATCAATAATGTCCGCTATGTCAATCCGCCGCCCCAGTATGATGCCCTGTTTGCCCTGAAGACCGGGAAAGGCAACTGCCAGAACTTCTCGCACCTAAGCGCCGCCTTGCTCAGGGCCGTCGGCATCCCGACCCGCATCGTCAACGGCATCACCCTGAATAAAGCCTACCACGTCTCGCGGGACGAAGGCCCCCTGACCTTTAAAATGGCCCAGGGCCGCCACTCCTGGATCGAAATCTGGTTTCCCGATCTCGGCTGGGTGCCGTTCGATCCCCAGCAGACCGCGCTGTTTGTCTCCAACCGCTATATCCGGGTGGAAATCGGGGTGGATAACAATGAAACCATCAACGACGGTTTGCTGCGCTGGTCAAAGATAAAGGGCAGCCCGGCCCGGCTCAAAATGCAAGAGGCGGTCAACGCCGCCTTCGATGATGATCGAATCGTGGTGCGCGGCCGGCGCCAGGCGTATGGCCCCCGGGGACTGCTGCTCTGTCCTCAGGTAAGTTCGGATTTCAAAACCGTGGCGCTCGTCAAAATGGCCGACTTGCCCCGCTATACCGATGAGCAGCTCAAAGGAATGCGGTTTATCCTGCCTTACATTTTTGGAAACCTGTCGTTCCCCATCAATGTGGATTTCGCCTTCCCGGGCGAAGGGCTGAAAAAAGGCTCCCCGCAGCAGATTACGCGCAGCTTCCTGGTGGAAAGCGCCGAGTATGTCACCGGCCGGGCCACTCAGTACGCCCAGGTCTTCCTGTTGAAAGAACCGATCCGCCTGGAAAAAATTTCCCTGGCCCTGCACAACTTCGGCGAGGATGGCATGCTCTGGATCAACCTGATGGCGGACGAGAATATGAAACCCGGCCGGCAGATCGATGCCAGCGACCTAGTTGAACTGAGCAGCATCTCCATGCGGCCGGGTTATCGGTGGGTTGATTTCCAATTCAAAAAAGGGCCCACCATCCTCAAGCCCGGCTACTACTGGATTGCGCTGGGCTTTTCCGGTGGCCCCATCGTGAACTGGTTTTACACCTACGGCAAACCGGTGGGACCGGTGGAAGGCACCCGCTACAAGGGAATCTTCGATGAACAATGGAGCGGTGCCCTGAGCTACGAGTTCAACTACCGCGTGATGGGCAAGAGGGCCAAACAGTAACCCCGTTTTCTATCTTTAATTATTATTGCAGACAGCTATGAAAAAAGCCGTACGAAGCTTATGGCAAGCAATTCTTTAAGCTGCCCGCCTGGGCGTAATGGAAACAACTGAAATGAATGAAACTTTTAAGATTGCGAGCGACAATCTTTCATCTTTGGCGATGGAGGCCACCAATGATGGAATATGGGTCTGGCATATTCCCAGTGGTGATGCCTATTTTAGCGACCGTTACTATACAATGCTGGAATATGAACCCAATGAATTACCGGCAAGCTATGAAACTTGGGCCAATCTACTGCATCCGGATGACTTGAAAAAAACTGAGGAACATATTCAGAAAAGTTTGGAAAATTATAAAGAAGGCTATCAAGTTGAATTTCGGATGCGCTCCAAATCAGAACAGTGGCTCTGGATACTTGGCCGGGGGAAAGTTGTCGAAAGGCGTGACGACGGAGCACCGATTCTCATGGTGGGAAGCCATGAGAATATTGATGATCGCAAGCGTACCGAGCAAAAACTAACCGACTACCGTGAGCAGTTGGAAAGAATGGTCCAAGAACGCACGTTGGCTTTGGAGCAAACAACCACTTTGTTAGAGGCAATTTTCAATTCAATTCCTGACATCTTAGGTGTTCAGGACAACAGGCATCGCGTTATACGTTACAATACGGCCGGCTACGAATATTTACAAAAAACCCCCAAAGAGGTGGTTGGAAAGCGATGCTATGAACTTATCGGTCGTGAGAGAGAGTGTGATGATTGCGCGACTTCAGAGTGCTATCGTACCAAAAAACCCGCAGCGCTTATACGTTACGAGGAGTACTTGGATGCTTGGCTTGATGTACGTGCATACCCTATTTTTGATGAAAATGGCCAATTGACAGGCGTCATAGAGCATTTAAGGGACATCACTACGGAAAAAAAAGCGGAAATTGAAAATCAGAGATTACATAAACACCTTCAGCAAGCGCAGAAGATGGAAGCCATTGGAACACTTTCAGGCGGCATTGCACATGATTTTAACAACCTGCTAATGGGAATTCAGGGCAGAACTTCTCTTATGGCTGTAGATATCGGCCACGACCACCCACATTCAGAACATATATCCGCCATTGAAGAATACATCAAAAGTGCAACGGATTTGACCAAACAACTACTGGGCGTGGCCCGTGGAGGACAGTACGAAATACGTCCAGTCGACATAAATCAACTTCTAACCGAAAGTTCGAAGATGTTTGGAAGAACAAAAAAGCAAATTCGAATTCGTACCCATTTGCACAAACAAGCACTCGTAGTTAATGTGGACCGAATGCAAATTGAGCAGGTTCTTTTGAATCTATATGTAAACGCCGCGCAGGCGATGCCCGATGGTGGAGATTTAGATCTGGAAACTGAAATTGTCACCTTGGAGGATGTATTTGCAAAACCATACGCTGCCAAACCTGGTAAATATGCAAAGCTCTCGATCACCGACACTGGGATCGGTATGGATGATTCTATTCAGCAACGAATTTTCGATCCGTTTTTCACGACCAGGGATAAAGGACGGGGAACAGGTTTGGGTCTGGCCTCAGCATACGGTATCATAAAAAACCACAGCGGTATTATCACCGTCTCCAGTGTTCCCGGGCAGGGGACTACCTTTCACATTTTTCTGCCGATATCGGATCAGGATGCAATCCAAGAAGTGCCTGCAGGAACCGGATTGATTTATGGAGCGGGTACAATATTACTTGTCGACGATGAAGAGATGATCACCGATGTGGCCGGCGAAATGTTGTCAAGATTAGGCTATCGGGTTCTCATTGCAAAAAGCGGCGAGGAAGCAGTTGACATCATGAGAACGCATGCCAGGAAAATAGATTTAGTTGTACTGGATCTCATCATGCCAGGAATGAGCGGCGACAAAGCGTTCGATCTCATTCGCCAGATACAACCAGAAATCCCCGTGCTGCTCTCTAGTGGATATGCCCTCAATGGCCAGGCCACAGGTGTCATGAACAAAGGATGCGATGGTTTTATCCAGAAACCTTTTAGCCTACCTGAGTTATCCCAAAAAATACGTGAAGTTTTGAGACGGGATGAATAGATAGAACATCTCTGATACTGCTGAATCAATTAGGTCCAATTGATTTTCATTAATAAAAGGCTCAGGATTTTAGCCAAGCACGACGACCAGCAGTCCTCCGTTTGATGCGTGAACAGAAGGGCGCGGATTATCTGAGAATATCCGCGCCCTTTTTATATGGTGCCACCGTCACTTGGACCGCTTTTTAATTAACCGGGATGCGGGCCACGATCTTGGTTCCCCGATTGGTTTGGGATTGAATCTCAAAATGCCCGTTGAGGAGGTTGATCCGCTCCTGCATACTGCGCAGCCCCATCCGCTTTTCGTCCAGGGCTTCAGCCATGCGGTTTTGCACGTCAAAGCCTTTGCCATCGTCTTCTATGCGCACGATCAGGTCCGGGTGGGAGACAATCAGCCGAACCTTGATGTTATCGGCCTCGGCATGCTTGCTGACGTTGTTCATGGCCTCCTGCACGAACCGATAGACGTTGATCTGGGTTTCGAAATCCAGGGTCAATTTTTCGAAACCCGCATAACTGCAGTCCACCGACAATTCGTTGACCTGCTGATAATCATCGCAGAAGCTGTCCACGGCATGCGCCAACCCCAGCTGCTCCAGGCTCAACGGCTGCATGTTGTAAGACATGCTGCGGACCTTGGAAATAGCGTCACTCAATTGTCCGGAAAAATCGGCGACCTGCCGCCGAATATCGGCAGACACATCCGGCTGGCCGTCGAACAGCGTTTCAAACGCCAATTTGAGAGCCCCCAGATTCTGGGCCACGTTGTCATGCAATTCCCGGGCAATCCGCTGGCGCTCTAATTCCTGTGCCTTAAGCAGGTCCTGGGTCAGGGAGCGGATCTGCAGTTCCGACTTCTTGAGCTGGGTCACATTATGGGACGTGATGATCGCGCCGGCAAAAAAGGGCGACATGCGGATGTTGAGATATTTCTCGCGATACTTTTGCTGGGGAAACTCCTTGGCCACCCCCGTGCGGATGCAGTCCAGCAACTCGGCGTACATATCGATTTCGTGTTCACCGGCAAAGTCGCGATACATAACATCCCCCGGTTTGGGCGTCCGGCCGCCGGTGTTGTCCCGGGCTTGATTGAAACTGATAATGCGGGCCTGATGATCCACCACCACGGTTGCCACCGGACTGTTATCGAACAAGGCGCGGTAGCGCTCTTCACTTTTTTTGATCAGGCGATTGGTCGCAATGAGCTGCTCTTCCATCCAGCGCCGCTCTTCCCGGTTACGGCGCTCTTTCAAGATCCGTTTGAGGCGCAGCAGCAATTCACGTGTCTCGATGGGTTTATGGATAAAATCCAGGGCCCCCTTCTCGATTATCTCTTCGAAAGTTACATCCCCGCTGTGACCGGTCATAATCATGACATCCGTATCCGATTCAGCCCTGATTCTCTCCAGCAACTCGAGACCATTTAAATCCGGCATGCGCAGGTCGGTGAGGACCACATCTACCTGAAGCTTCTCCGTGCACGCCAGGGCCTGGGACCCGCTTTCGACAGTTGTGCAGAGCAACCCTTCATTGTCGAACAATGTCTGCAGCATCCGCAAAACACTCCGGTCATCATCGACGACCAGGACATGGTACTTGCGAAGTTCCGGTTGAAAGGCTGATACCATACGTTCCCCCGGTTATATGCATGGGCATCGATCCGCTGGTAGTAGACGACCGCGGATGGGCGCGACTGTAACAATTTCAAAAGCTCAGGTAGTCTGTCAGGATGGATATGTTCAGTACTTGTTAAAAAGTAGCCAACCTGCCGCCACGGGTCAAGCGGAAACCGGTTGGGCAGGTTTTGCGACCTGTAAACAAAGCTAAATGCACCGACGGCTTACCTTTTGTCAGGAAGCGGCGCTACGGCTGAAATCTCTTCTTTAAACTGGGCCGGGGAGAAAACCGGCTGGCGGCAGCCATTGCGGCCACATACATAAACAGTAGACTGACGGTCGACGGTAGTTTTACCGGACAAAAGGGGAATCCGACGGTCTGCCTGTTGAATGGTGGTATTATCGCCAACGAAGACAACCTGGTTGGGCAAGAAGGTGTTGCGCAGGACCTCCAGCAATTCCGCGGTCATTTGCTCACAACCGGACTCAGCGGCAAGGACGATTTCCACCCGATCGCCCAAATAGGCTTCAACCGCTAGGAGCATTTCCGCATACGCAGCCGGGTTCTGCAGCAAACTGTCGCCAAAGGCCTTGAAAAGAGATTCGGCCCTCCGGCCATAGTTGCTCTGTCCGGTGTACGCACCCAGCTTTAATAGGTTGGCTGCGGCAACGGAATTTCCGGAAGGCAGGGCATTGTCTTGGGCCCCTTTTTCCCTGACGATCAATTAGCTGTGCTGCTGCGGGCTGTTAAAGAAACCACCGCCCTGCTCATCGCCAAACAAACTGGCGGTCAGGTCCTCAAAGTCACACGCCTTGCCCAACCAGCCAAGATCAAAAGTGGCCTCGTATAGATCGATAAACGCGGCCGTCATAAAGGCGTAGTCTTCCAAGAATCCGTGACTGCCCAGCCGGCCCGCAGTCCACGACCGGTGCAGCCGTTCACCGTCTACAAGGTTGTCCAGGATAAACTGGGCGGCTTCGCCGGCAGCGGCAGTATAGTCGGGACGGTCCAGCACAAAACCGGCCCGGGCCAGGGCCGAAATCATCAATCCGTTCCAGGCGGCCAACACCTTTTCGTCGCGTAGCGGTTGGTTCCGCTGGCAGCGGGCTTCCCACAATGTTTCTCTGGCCCGGTCGATGACGGATGTGAGTGACTCAACTGCGAGTCCCAGTTTTTGCGCCACTTTTTCGGGCGAATGCGGGGTGTGCAGCACATTGCGTCCTTCAAAATTTCCCTGTGCGCTCATGGCAAAATAGTCCATCACGACCTGGGCGGATTCCGGGTCCAACAGGGCCCGCACCTCTTCCGGTGTCCAGGTAAAAAAGTACCCCTCGTCGGGTTCACCGGTGGGACCGATACTGTCCGCATCCGTGGCAGCGTAAAAGGCCCCTCCCGGTGCCCGCATCTCTTTGAGCACATAATCGAGAACCTGCTGGGGCACCTGCTTAAAGCGCGGATTGCTGGTCACCTGATACGCTTCCAGATAGGCCGGCACCAAGAGCGCATTATCGTACAGCATCTTTTCAAAGTGCGGCACCAGCCAGGTTGCGTCGGTAGAATACCGGTGGAAACCGCCGCCGATATGGTCGTACATGCCGCCCGCCGCCATCTTGTCCAGGGTATTGACGGCCATATCCAGGACCGCAGCATCGCCCGAACGCCGATAGTAACGCAGCAGCAGACGCACCGGCAGGCTGCTGGGAAACTTGGGGGCACCGCCCACGCCGCCGTTGACCGGGTCGTATATCCGGCGAAACAAAGCCACGGCTTCATTCAGCAAAGCTTCCTTCGGCAAGGCCCCATCAGCAGGTGTTTTATTCAACGCCGCCAGGTGAGTGGCAAGTGCCCGCGCGGTTTCATCTACCTTACCCCGGTTGTCGTCGTAATAGGCCTTGAGCGCCTTGAGAACCGAAAGAAACCCGGTGGCTCCGGGGCGATCTCCATCCCGGGCCGGGAAATAGGTGCCGCCGAAAAAAGGTTTCAGGTCCGGGGTTAGCCAGACATTCAACGGCCAGCCGCCCCCCAATCCCATGGCCTGGACAGCCTGCATGTAGATCGAATCTACGTCGGGACGCTCCTCCCGATCAATTTTAATCGGTACAAAGTTGGCATTGATCGTCCGGGCAATCTCTTCATCTTCGAAGGACTCGGCTTCCATCACGTGGCACCAGTGGCAGGTGGCATACCCGATACTCACCAAGATCGGTAAGTTCTTCTCGCGGGCCTTTTGAAAGGCTTCTTCCCCCCAGGGATGCCAGTCCACCGGATTGTGAGCATGCTGTAGCAAATAGGGACTGCTCTCGAGAAACAGACGATTGGTATAGCGGGCCCAGCCGTCGGCATTCAGGTGATGGGTCCGCGGCTTATAATCGGGCCCCCGCAGTTTGCGCATTTCGTGGTAAGCGGTTTGCAGATCTCGGGTCATCGGATGTCTCCATTGTGAATGGCCGGTGATTTGGGTAACGGAAACATGTCGTGGCGTCCTAACCAGAGCGCGCAGCATATTTGTAACGTACCCACACGACCAAGCATTTCCGGTCGGGTTGACCATCAGAGGCTATCTCAAAAATTGGATATTGGGTCCCCGCTGAAAGGCGTGAAATCTTCGACTTAGCTTATAGGATAAGCACCCCATCAGCATTCGCAACAGGAGCTGCCATGCAAAACCATCCGTTTACAATCGGCCGCCGATGGACTTTGCGCCGGCTGCTGGTGGGCCGTGTAATGTGACTAGCACCCTTCCCGGTCCTGGTCAAAACAGCCTCAGCCATGGGCCACCCTGACCTAGGCCACATACCCACCCGGCCCGGCGCCCAGAATCGCTGTTTTTAGGCCCATCCGTCTTATCCCTATTCCGAATTAGGGTGTAAATTTATATTTTCGTCTAAAAACAAATATGTTTTTGATGTAATCATCAAATTGACATAATTTTATTGACAATTTCGTCAATATAATTTAGTGGAAGGTTATTGTGCCGCAGTAAACGCCAGGCGAACAGCCTACCCATAAACCTTTGGGCTTTGCGGTTTCAGACGTTTTTTAGAAACGCTAATAAAAAGCGAACTTCCGGGCTTCTCAAGCGATCATCCTGCAACTGCCCTGCTCCATCCTTAACACGCCCAATGCTCTCATAGGATGCAGCGTCACCCGCACAGATAGGATGCCGGCTATGAAAATCGACGACAGCAGCATCGAAATCATCAAGCGCCTGCGGGACGGACGGGCTTCCTACAAGAAAATTGCCGAAGATCTTTCGCTTTCGGAAAATACGGTGCGCAGCCGGGTCCGGAAACTCAAACAAAAAGGGGTCCTGGAGATTTCCGGACTGGTTGATCCCGAAGCCCTGAAAGGTCACCGCCTGGTCATGATCGGCGTTAAACTGAAATCCATGAACCTGGTCAAGAAGGGCGCGGAGTTCAGTAAATTAAAAGGCGTTGTCAGTGTCAGCGTGGTCACCGGCCGGTTCGACCTGATCCTGGTTGTATTGCTGAAAGAAGGCTTCGGCCTCCTGGAATTCTACACCGAAGAGGCGGTCAAGATCAAAGATGTTCGGTCGGTGGAAACCTTCGTCATTTATAAAGGTTACAACATCAAGGTGCCGTATATTCTGTAGTCGCGGCCCGTTGTATCAAACGCGCACCCAACCTCCAGGGAGAACCCGATGAAAACTACCCAACTGCATGATTGGCACACCGGCCAGGGTGCCAACATGGCCATATTCGGAGAATATGACATGCCCATGTGGTACGGTGCCGGTGCCAAGGCCGAACACCTGGCCGTGCTGACCTCAGCCGGCCTTTTCGATACCAGCCACATGGTGATTGTCCTCGCCCAGGGCCCCGATGCCTTCGACTTGCTGCAGGCCACCTTCACCAGCAACCTGGCGGGATGCATTGGACCTGCCAAGGCGCCCCTGTCGCCCGGACGCTGCGTGTATGGCGTCTTCCTGGACGATAAAGGCCATGTCATCGATGATGCCATTATTTTCCAGGTGGCCCCCGAGCACTATATGATCGTGGTCAATGCCGGCATGGGCGCCGGCATCGCCGCCCATCTGAACGGCCAGGCCGGCACCCCGGAAACGATACGGATCACGGACATGACCGATCAGCTTGGTAAAATCGACATCCAGGGCCCGGCAGCTGCTAGAATTCTCTCCCGGGTACTGGCCGATCCCGTGAGGGTCTTCCAAAAACTGCCCTATTTTGCCTTTAAAGGCTATTTCGAGAGCATGGCTGAATTTGATCCGCCGGCTCAACTAAAAAGTGGCATCCCCGTCCTGGTGTCGCGCACCGGTTACACCGGTGAATTCGGATTCGAACTCTTTGTCTCGGCTGGAGAAACGGTTGCTCTCTGGAAGGCGCTTCTGGCTGCCGGTGAGGACTTCGGGGTTGTTCCCTGCGGTTTAGCCGCCCGGGACTCTTTGCGGGCCGGGGCCGTCCTGCCCTTGAGCCATCAGGATATCGGTCCCTGGCCTTTTCGCAACAACCCGTGGCCGTTTGCCCTCCCCTGGGACGCCGGTCAGACCGCCTTCACCAAGACATTCCTCGGCAGCCAGGCCCTGTTGGCAGCCGCGGATACCGATTATACCCGCCCCTTTGCCGGCTTTGACCTGCGCAAGGTGGCCGACCCGGCGGAAACCGAGGTCCTCGATGAAGCCGGCCGACTCCTGGGTACCGTATTGACCTGCGCCACGGATATGGGGATCGGACGGCACCAGGAGCGTATCTTTTCCCTGGCCAGCCCGGATATACCGGATGGGTTCAAGGCCAAAGGCCTGTGCTGCGGATTTGTCAAAGTCTCCAGCGACCTGCCGGCCGGAACGCTCATTTACCTGCAGGACAAACGCCGTAAACTCAAAGCCATGATCGTCGACGATATCCGGCCGGATCGTACGGCCCGCCGGCCCTTGAAGGACATGATGTAAAAAACAACCTCCCCTCCCTTGACGGGAGGGGCTGGGGGAGGGTGACTGGACGCACAGATCCCTTTTTAGGCTGTACCGAAATTGCCCGAACAGCACCCCCACCCAACCACCCCCGTCGAGGGGGAGGAGTAAAAAAACAAAGACAAAACCCATTTCATTGCAACGATATAAAAAAGGAGGAACCAAATGAAAGAGTTGAATGAACTCAATTTACCGGAAGACTTGAAATACGCTGAAGATCATGAGTGGGTGAATCTGACCGGCGACATTGCCAAAATCGGCATCAGCGATTATGCCCAGGACCAGTTGGGTGACATCGTTTTCGTGGAGCTGCCCGGCGTGGGCGACAGCTTTGCCAAAGGCGACGAATTCGGCACCCTGGAGTCGGTCAAGGCCGTATCCGAGCTGTATATGCCGGTGGGCGGCGAAATAACCGCCATCAACGAAGCCTTGGAATGCTCCCGAAATGGTCAACGACGATCCCTACGGAGAAGGCTGGATGATCGAGATCAAGGTCTCGGATGCATCCGAAACCGAGGCCCTCATGGACAAGGACGGTTACCTTGAGGTTCTGAAAGGATAACACCATGCGCTACTTACCCCATACCGAACAAGACATTCAAGCCATGCTCAAGGTGGTAGGCGTCGATAGTCTTGACGGCCTGTTCGCCACCATTCCCAAAGACTGCTGGCGATCGGAACCGCTCAATCTGCCCGCGCCGATGTCCGAGTGGGAACTCAACCACCACATGGACACCCTGGCCGCCGATATGGCCGCCACCCCCGAGTACAAGGTGTACCTGGGCGCGGGCAGCTATGACCACTATATTCCCGAAACCATTCGCCAGTTGATTCTGCGGGGCGAGTTCTTCACGGCCTATACCCCCTATCAGCCGGAAATCAGTCAGGGTACGCTCCAGGCCATCTACGAATACCAGACCCTGGTCACTGCCCTGCTCGGCATGGATGTGGCCAATGCCTCCATGTATGACGGCGCGTCGGGGCTGGCGGAGGCCCTGCTGATGTCCATTCGGGTGTCCCGCCGGAAAAAGGTCGCTGTTTCAACCGCCATCAACCCGCTGTACCGCGCAGTCGTCAAAACCTATCTGGCGCCAACCGGATACGAGATCATCGAACTGCCTTATGGGGCGGACGGCCGTACGGATCTTTCCGGCCTGACAAACTTGGAAGAACTGGCCGGTGTCGCCGTGCAGTCCCCCAATTTCTTTGGCTGTGTGGAAGATCTTAAAACACTGGCGGCTAAAGTCCACACAGACCCCAAGCCCCTGTTCATCGTGGCTTTCAGCGAGCCCCTGGCATACGGCCTGCTCAAGAACCCCGGCAGCCTCGGCGCCGACGTGGCCTGCGGTGAAGGCCAGAGCTTCGGCATCCCGCGCTCTTACGGGGGACCGGGGCTGGGCATGTTTGCCGCCACGAAAAAGTGCCTGCGTTCCATGCCCGGCCGACTCATCGGGCAGACCGTGGACCGGGACGGCAAGCGCGGATTTGTCCTGACCCTGGCAACCCGGGAACAGCATATCCGCCGTGAGAAGGCCACATCGAACATATGCTCCAACCAGGGCCTGTGTGCCACCATGTCCGCCATGTACATGGCTTCCTTGGGGGGTACCGGCATCCGCAAGCTGGCCCGGCTGAACCACGACAAGGCCCAGTATCTGAAAAACGGACTGGCCCAGGCCGGTCTTACCAGCCCCTTTACCGCGCCGACTTTCAATGAGTTCGTGGTGACCTTCCCCGACGGGTTCGACACCACCTACCGGCAGCTGCTGGAGAAAAAAATCGTAGCAGGTGTCCCTCTGGCGCCCTGGTATCCGGATTTAACCGGCAGTTACCTGCTGTGCGCCACGGAGACCGCTTCCAAAAAGGACCTGGATGAACTGATCAAGGAGGTGCAGTCATGAAAGAACCCATTGGAACCACTGGACTGATCCTCAACGAACCGCTTTTGTGGGAAAAAGGGTCCTCGGGCCGTATGGGCATGTCCATACCCAAAAGTGATGTGCCGGGTGCCGAAATAGACAGTGAACTGGTCGGTGATGGGCCGGACTTCCCTGATCTGGGCGAGCTTGACGTGGTCCGTCACTACACGCGCCTGTCCACCTGGAATTTCGGGGTCGACACCGGCATGTATCCCCTGGGGTCGTGCACCATGAAATACAATCCCAAAACCAATGAGCGCCAGGCCGCCCTGCCCGGGTTCGCCACTGCGCATCCCCTGCTGCCAACCGAGCTCAGCCAGGGGGCCTTGAAGCTATATTCCCAACTGCAGCAATACCTGGCCGAAGTGACCGGCTTTCCGGCGGTCTCATTGCAGCCCGCGGCCGGATCACACGGCGAGCTGACCGGCATGATGATTTTTCATGCCTATCATCAAAGCCTGGGCAAGCCCCGCACCAAGGTTCTGATTCCGGACACCGCCCACGGCACCAACCCGGCCAGTGCGGCGCTGTGTGGCTATAAATCCATCCCGGTCAAATCCAATGCGGAGGGTATCCTGGACCCGGCGGATATCGCCGCGGTCATGGATGAAGATACGGCCGGTATCATGGTGACCAACCCCAATACCCTGGGGCTGTTCGAAGACCACATCGGCGAGGTAGCCGACATCGTCCACAACAAAGGTGGGCTCGTATATGGTGACGGCGCCAACATGAATGCCATCATGGGCATCGTCAATGTCGGCTGCACGGGCGTGGATGTCCTGCACCTGAACCTGCATAAATCGTTCTCTACACCCCACGGCGGTGGTGGTCCGGGCAGCGGTCCGGTGTGCGTCACGGAACAGCTGGAAAGATTCCTGCCGGTACCACGGGTCGTGGAGCAAGACGGGCAGTATGCCCTCTCCCATGATTTCCCCGACTCAATCGGTAAGATCCACGCATTTTACGGGAACTTTGGCATCCTGGTCCGGGCTTACAGTTATATTCGCAGCCTGGGAGCCGATCTCAAGAAAGTCAGTCAGTATGCCGTTTTGAATGCCAACTACATCAAGGAGAGCCTGAAAGACACGTTCCATCTGCCCTACGACCGGCCCTGCATGCATGAATGCGTGTTTAATGATGCCAAACAGGAAGCCTTCAACGTGTCGACGCTGGATATCGCCAAACGCCTGATCGACAACGGGGTACACCCCCCGACCATCTACTTTCCTCTGGTGGTGCCCGGTGCCCTGATGATCGAGCCCGCGGAGTCGGAATGCAAGGAGGATATCGACCGCTTTATCGACACACTGAAAGCGATAGCCGCCGAGGCGCGTGAGAATCCGGATGCACTGCACGCCGCCCCGGTCAACACCAAGGTCAAGCGTCTGGATGAGACGCTGGCGGCCCGAAAGCCCTGTTTGCGCGGATAGCATTGCGCATCTCATGGTCAGTTGTTAACGTATGGCATTATGGATATCCGTCATTCTGAGGAGTGTAGCGTGCCGACCTCTGCTTCCGAACAGACCACTGCACCCGTGATTTCCACTTCTCACAACCGGTGGACCCGCAGAGACCTGGCGATCATTCCCTATGGTGAAGCCCTTGACCTGCAATATCGCCTGGCCGCAGAAGTCCGGTCTGACAACAAAGCCGGGATAGTCCTTTTTCTCGAACATGCCCCGGTCTTCACCCTGGGAAAACGCGGCGGCCGTGAAAACCTGACGGTCTCCGACGAGTTTCTGGACAAACACGGTGTAGCGGTCTTCCAAACTGAACGAGGTGGCAACATCACCTATCACGGCCCAGGCCAGTTGGTGGTCTATCCGATCATCAACCTCAAAGAGACCGGCCTGGGTGTAGCCGATTTTGTCGAACGCCTCGAGGAGGCCATGCTGCGAACAGCGGCCGACTGGGGCATTCGGGCCGAACGCAATGCGAAGAACCGGGGTGTCTGGGTTGGAAACAATAAACTCGGGAGCATCGGCATCGCCGTAAAAAGGGGCGTCACCCTGCACGGTCTGGCGCTAAATGTGGTCACCGACTTGACCCCTTTCAGCTGGATCAACCCGTGCGGGTTGACTGACGTGGGCATCATCTCGCTGGCGGAGGCCGGGGCCGCCAACGCCACGGTCGACCGGGTTCGCGAACGGCTGGCCGCCCATATGGCTGCGGTTTTTGATATAGAGTGGGTTGATACGGCTAACCAGACAGCCTAGCTTTGGGAATATAACTTGCGTGTGATTGAATGCGATTCATTAGGGGCCGAGGGGCCAAGGGTTCGAGGGTCCGAGTGAAAAACAAAAACCCGAGAACAAAAACACTTGACCGCTTGGAGCCTTGACCTCTTGGACCCTTGGACCCTTGAACCCTCTCGATAGTCTAACCAGATAGAACAAAAGGTATTGCTTGAATTGAAGGTAACCACCAAAAAACGCCAACCTAAACCGGCTTGGCTGCGCAAACGTCTCCCCACCGGCCCAGCCTATGAAAATGTACGGGCAATGATCAAAAAAGGGGCCCTCCATACGGTTTGCCAGGAGGCCAAGTGTCCCAACCAATGGGAGTGCTTTTCCCATAAAACCGCCACTTTTCTAATTCTTGGCGACCGGTGTACCCGGACCTGCGGTTTTTGTGCCGTGGCCCATGGCCCCGACGGCAGTCTCGACCGGGAGGAACCGCTACGGGTGGCTGAAGCCGCCGCCGCCCTCGAACTCAAATATGTGGTGGTAACCTCGGTGACCCGGGATGACCTGCCAGACGGCGGGGCAGCAATCTTCGCAGGCACCATCACCGAATTGCGCCGCCGCATCCGGAACGTAAAGGTCGAGGTCCTGGTACCCGATTTCGGCGGCAGCCGGTCGGCGCTCGAGGAGGTTTTGGCCGCCAAGCCGGATGTCCTGAACCACAACCTCGAAACTGTATCGCGTCTCTACCCGGTGGTTCGTTCGGAAGCGGTCTACGCCCGCTCGCTGAAACTCTTAAAGACTGCGGCCCGCCTGGCGCCGACCATTCCCACCAAATCCGGCTTGATGCTCGGACTGGGCGAAACGGAGGATGAAATCGAAAGGGCGCTGAGCGACCTGTTGACGGTCGGCTGCAAAATGCTGACCCTGGGACAATACCTGCAGCCGACCGAAGCCCATCTGCCCGTGCAAGCATATATTGAACCCGAACAATTCGACCGCTGGAAGCAAAAAGCCCTGGATGCCGGCTTCGAACAGGTGGCCAGTGGACCGTTCGTGCGCAGCTCCTACCAGGCCCACACCCTCTACTCGGAACGAGAGTAAACGGCCAGCGCCTAACCTGCGAAATGAAAATCTGGGAGCCCTAAATTATATTATTTGAAAAATTTATTGGCATAAGTTTTTCAATATGGCAATATATGCTGTGTTAGTCTTTCACAGTTCCTTTGGTCGGCACAGTGTTCGTAGCGCACTTTCCAATGTCACTTTCGTAAGGCTCAGCGAGCCTGTTTTTGCAGGCTCGTGAGCCGCAGCTTTTTGCAAGCAGGCACTGACAGCCAATGGGTCTCTTGATATGACCAAAAAGCAAATCGACGCCATTGACAAACAGCTCATCAACAGGCTCAGTGAAAACGGACGCCTGCAGGCGGGTAAACTCGGGGAGCATCTCAACATTACCAGCCCCACGGTCCGCTCCCGGCTCAAAGCGCTTACCGATGCTGCTGTTTTGAAAATAGCCGGGCTGATAGATGCTTATAAAACCCGTGGGCTGACCACGGCATTTGTCGGTATCCGGCTGGATACCTTCCAACTGGAAACCAAATTGGAGGAAATCTCCGCCCTGGACCAGGTAGTTTGGGCCTGTGTGGTCACGGGTCAGTATGACATCATTGTGGAAGTCATCTCGGTGGAAGGCATGGTGGGGTTGCACCGTTTTCTTTCCGAAAAGCTATATAAGGTTGGGGGGATTAAATCCAGTGAGACCTTTGTCGTCATGAAATCCAAGCGCAAATGGATCCTGCTGCCCCAGGGCATTCGCAACAAACTCGCAGAAATAAACCTGACCGTGGGAGATTCATAAATAAAGCGTTTACCGGATCTGGAACCGGAACCACAATTTAAAGCATCGTTGAATAAGGAGGCAATCATGATAGTCGGAATTCTAAAAGAGATTAAAGCTGAAGAAAATCGTGTCTGCATGACGCCAGCCGGCGTAGAGGTCATGCAGCAGAATGGACACACCGTTTTGGTCGAAGAAAATGCCGGCACCGGCAGCGGCTTCGCAAACGAACAATACACCGCCGCCGGGGCCGAATTGATCGCCACCCCGGCCGAGGTCTTTGAAAAAGCCGACATGGTCATGCATGTAAAAGAGCCCCTGCCGGCCGAGTACGACCTTATTCGCAAGGACCAGATCGTATTCACCTATCTGCATCTGGCCGCAGCCGAGGAACTTACCCGGGCCCTGATCAAGAGCGACTCCATCAACATTGCGTATGAAACCATTCAAAAAGCCGACGGCAGCCTGCCCCTGCTTACGCCCATGAGTGAAGTCGCCGGCCGCATGGCCATTCAACAGGGTGCCAAATACCTCGAAATGGCCCAGGGCGGTCAGGGGGTCCTGCTCGGCGGCGTGCCCGGCGTGGAACCGGGGGTCGTGACAGTCATCGGCGGTGGTGTCGTGGGAACCCATGCCGTTAAAATGGCCTGCGGACTGGGCGCCCAGGTCTACCTGCTGGACATGAACCTGGATCGTCTGCGCTACCTGAGCGACGTGATGCCGGCCAACTGCGTTCCGATGATGTCCAGCCCGGCTACCATTCGGGAGTTGGTCAAAAAATCCGATGTCGTGGTCGGGGCGGTTCTGATTCCCGGTGCGAAAGCCCCCCACCTGGTAACGCGGGACATGCTGCCCACCATGAAAAAAGGCTCGGTGCTCGTGGACGTGGCCATTGACCAGGGCGGCTGCTTTGAGACCAGCAAGGCCACCACGCACGGTGATCCCACGTACGTTGTAGACGATGTCATCCACTATTGCGTGGCCAACATGCCCGGCGCGGTAGCCAAAACCAGCGCCTTGGCTCTGACCAACGCAACCCTGCCCTATGCGGTGGAAATCGCCAACAAAGGCTGGAAAAAGGCCATGCAGGAAAATAACGAAATCAAGCTGGGTGCCAATGTGATCAACGGCAAAGTGACCTATAAAGGCGTCGCCGAAGCCTTCGATATGGAGTATACAGATATAGACGCGCTTCTTTAGCTGTTTAGATCGGTCCGTAAACCCGCAACGGTTGTATCGGACAAATCATTTGATTTTGTTCAGAAAACCTCGTAAAAAGCTTTCTCAGGCTTTTTACGAGGTTTTTTAGTTTTGAACGCTCCCCGCAGCAAGCTGCCGGGAATCGTCCCCCGTAAGGAATTTTTCTATTTTTGATTCGCTCGCTAACCCTGCAGCCCCGGTAGCGGGATTTCCGCTGCGCTCCAACATGCTGCTGGGAATACGCTCGCTGATCGGTTCAAAAGTGAGGGCTGTATCTTGAAAACTCCGCTGGTTCGGGCTGATATCGATCTCGATGCGATCTCGATCAATGTTCGGGAACTTAAACAGGTGACGTCGCCGGGAGCCCGGTTTATGGCCGTGGTAAAAGCCAATGCCTATGGCCACGGCGCCGTAGAAGTGGCCCGGCAGGCCCTGGACAGTGGGGCTGATTGGTTGGGTGTGGCCCGAATCCATGAGGCAGTGGCCCTCAGAACAGCCGGGATCAACGGCAAGATCCTGGTCATGAACTACACTCCGCCCGAGTTTGCCTCCCTGGCCCTGGAACATGATCTGGTCCTTACCGTTTTCGACCTGGATACAGCCACGGCTATCTCGGATACAGCTGTGGCCGCTGGAAACCAGATCGTCGCCCATCTCAAAACCGATACCGGTATGGGGCGTCTCGGCCTGCGTCCGACCGGTGAAAAGCAGACAGGACTGGATCCCGAACGAATCAAATGGGCTGTCCGGATTGCGAATCTTCCAGGGCTGGACCTGGAGGGGATTTTCACCCATTTTGCCGCCGCGGACAGTCGCGATACCGCCTATACGGAAAAACAATTTGTCCTGTTTTGCGACTATATCGATGCCCTGAAAAAGACCGGTCTGGAGTTCAGGGTTCGGCATGCCGCCAATAGTGCCGCTATTGTTGCGCAGCCGCAAACACACCTGGACATGGTGCGCGCCGGGATCGCCCTGTACGGGCTCAGTCCTTCGGCCGAAGTCAACCTAGATCACCTGGCCACCCAACCGGCCATGTCCCTGAAAGCACGCTTGGTGCACGTTAAAAAGGTTCCGGCCGGTTTCTGTGTCAGCTATGGCATGACGTATCGGGCACCGGCCCCCACGACCATCGCCACCGTCCCTTTGGGCTATGCCGACGGCTATAGTCGCATGCTGAGCTCCCTGGGCACTATGCTGGTACGGGGACAGCGGGCTCCCATTGCCGGTCGGGTGTGCATGGACCTCACCATGCTCGATGTGGGCCACATAGAAGGCGTACGCACCGGCGATGAAGTCGTAGCCCTCGGCCGCCAGGGCGATGAAATCATATCTGCGGATGAGATAGCCGGCGTGCTGGGCACCATTAACTACGAAATCGTCTCATCGATTACCGCCCGGGTCCCGCGAATATTCCATAGCAGTCAAAATGGATAGTATTTTGAAATTTAATTCAGGCTTTCTATGGGCTGTAGCGCGATACATCGGACTTGGTTTGGGCCCCTTCTCTCAAAAAAATCAAAATCTGAAAGCTTGTTCTCGCGCAGAGACGCAAAGACGCAGTGAGAATCTTAATTTTGGTCCGGCTGCGCCGGTCAACCCCAAAACCAATCAGAGGATAGTTGGTTTCCCGCACGAAGTGCGGCCAAATAATTTGTTTTCTCTGCGCCTCTGCGTCTCTGCGCGATGCATCGGGTTTGTTTTTCATGGGGCGGGCATTGGTTCCCTGCATGTATAATCACGTCCTTATCATCGCCGACATTGAAGGCAGTACCGGGTGCCCGGACTACGCGGCCTCCGCCTTTTTGACCCCGGGCTGGCCGGCCGCCTGTCAGGCCATGACAAGGGATGTCCAAGCGGTGACGATCGCCCTTTTCAAGGCCGGAGTTCCCCGTATCACCATCCACGACTTCCACCGCACCGGCTACAACCTCCTCCCGGAATGGATTGATTCCCGGGCCAGACTGATCCAGGGATACCGTCGGGGGGCCGTGCCCGGGATCGGATATCCCGGTGACGCCGACGCGGTATTATACGTGGGACTGCACGCCGCCTCCGGCACCAGCGGTTTCCTGGCCCACACCCTCACTTCCCGGATTGCGCGGTTGACGGTCAACGGCCGTCCCCTCTCGGAAGTAGAACTTTTCAGTGCCGTCCTGGCGCCGTATGGGATTCGGCCGCTTTTCTTTTCCGGCTGCCCCGTAGCCTGCGACCAGGCTCGGGAAGCCTTGCCCGGCATCAGCACCTTTTCCATCCTTAAACCAACGCCGCAGGCTCCGCAGCAGGTGCAGGCCCTGCGGCGCGCCCTGGCCAGAACCGCTGCAGCTGCGCTTGATAATCCTACGGCCCCGCAACCCTTTTGCCCCCGCGGTCCGTTTTACGCTGAAATCCGCCTCCGCGACGGGGCCGCGGCGGCCCGCCGGGTGGCGGTGCGTTGGCGCCTGAATAGAGCCGGGAACACCATCTTGCTGGAAACGCCCACCATCCAGCAGCTGTATGCCGATCTCATTCGCATCTGTTATCTGACACCCCTGGTACAGGCTTTTCTTCCCCTGGGCCTGGCCTTGCACCGTGCACTCGGAATAGCCGGCCTGGCCTGGGCCCGGCGGCGCCTGTCCGCCCTCTGAAACCAGCGCGGTGCATCCCGGTTCTTTCGTTGACACTCGCAGACGGTTACTCTATACACCTTCAGCATGATCAGCATTGACAACCTTTCGAAGAGTTTTGGCGATCGGGCCCTGCTCGACCGGGTCAGCGTCCGCATCAACACCCGCGAACGGGTGGGACTGGTGGGACGCAACGGCCACGGCAAAACCACCTTGCTGAAAATGATCACCGGCGCTGAGCAGCCCGATGAAGGCGCCGTCGTCATGCCCAAGAACTATCGCATCGGCCACGTCCAGCAGCACTTGTCTTTTTCGCAAGACACAATTTTAAAAGAAGGCATGCTGGGACTGCCCGCGACGGAAAAGGATCAAGCCTGGAAGGTTGAAAAAATCCTGGCCGGCCTGGGGTTCACACCCGCCGACATGCAGCGCCCCCCCGGAGAATTTTCCGGCGGATACCAGGTGCGGTTGAACCTGGCCAAGGTGTTGGTGGCCGAACCCGACCTGCTGCTGCTCGACGAACCGACAAACTACCTGGACATCACCTCTATTCGCTGGATCACACGGTTTCTCAACAACTGGCCCCACGAAGTCCTGCTGATCACCCACGACCGCGGCTTCATGGACGGCCTGGTGACCCATGTGGCCGGCATCCACCGCCGCAAAATCCGGAAAATCGCGGGTGACACCCAAAAGTATTACAACCAGCTGGCCCAGGAAGAAGAGATCTACGAGAAAACCAGGGTCAATGATGAAAAGAAGCGCAAAGAAATCGAGCTGTTCATCACCCGGTTCCGGGCCAAGGCCCGTTTGGCCAACATGGTCCAGTCCCGCATCAAAACCCTGGGCAAAATGGAAAAGAAGGACAAACTGGAGGCGGTCCAGACCCTCGACTTTACATTTAAAAGCGCTCCCTTTGCCCCCAAACACGTCATGACCGTCGACGCCCTTGATTTTCGCTACCGGGAGGATACCGAACGCTTGATTCCCGGCTTGTCCTTTACCGTCAACAAGGGTGACCGCATCTGCGTCATCGGTAAAAATGGAAAAGGTAAAACGACCCTGCTCAAGCTGATTGCCGGCCTGCTGGCGCCCAGCGCGGGCAGCATCACCTACAACCCCAACGTCGTCCCGGGCTTCTTCGAACAGACCAACGTGCAGACCCTGGTGGACAGCAACACCGTGGAAGACGAAATTCTTTACACCCATCCGGACACCGACCGGCAGCTGGCCCGCAATATCTGCGGGGCCATGATGTTTTCCGGGGACGATGCCTTGAAGAAAATCAGCGTCCTCTCCGGGGGGGAAAAGAGCCGGGTTATGCTCGGCAAACTGCTGGTAACCCCGGTCAATCTCCTTTTGCTGGACGAACCGAGCAATCACCTGGACATGGATTCTTGCGACGCCATGCTGGCCGCCATTGACAATTTCGAGGGGGCGGTCATAATGGTGACCCATAATGAAATGTTTCTGCACTCGATTGCCCGGCGTCTGGTCGTATTCCAGGAAGAATCGGTGGCGGTGTTCGAGGGGACCTACAGCGCCTTTCTCGAACGTGACGGTTGGGCCTGCGAAGAAACGGCGGCACTCGTGGAGACGGTGGACAGCCGCCGACCGGCAACCAATCGAAAGGCACTGAAACGGGAACGCTCCCGGATTATCAACGCCAAGAGCCGGGCCCTGAAACCGCTGAAGCAGAAGATGGAGCATACCGAAAAGGCCATTACCCGGGACGAAAACAGCCTGGCGGAGTTGAACCAGCGCCTGCTGGAAGCCTCCCGGCGCCAGGACGGTAAGAAAATCGGCAGCCTGTCCCGGGCCCTGCATGAATGCCAGGGAGAAATCGACAAGCTCTATGCGGATCTGGAAATCATCAGCCAGGAATTCGACTCCCTGGAAGCTGAATTCGACCGGCAGCTGGCCGACCTGATTGCTTCTGAATAGTCGGACCCGATCTGTAATCAATGCACAAAGGTAATTGAACATATGACTTCCAAACAGAAGATTATCATTTTCCAACAAAACCAGAGCGGTGCGGCCAAGGTTAAGGGGATCCGCGAATATGGACAGGACCGGTTTATCGTAGAGACTGTGGACATCGACACACCCCTGCCCCCGGTCATCGACGATGCCTCCGAATTTCTGCCTGATCATATCGAAGCCGACCTCGTACTGGATTTTATCGGACACCCCGACTTGTCCGTGGATCTGGGTGCCCTGTGCACGCAACTGGGCATCCCGGTCGTGGCCTCCGGCAAAAAGTCCCGCGACGGCCTGGTCATTACCCCACCCACCTGATGCGGCCTTTCGAGGCAGGTTCGTCTCGGCCACTACAGTGAACAGTTCGGGGCCCCCGAGTTTTCGGTTAAGGTAGAAAACGGCGTCATCACGGATATTGATGTCCTGAGGGGCGCGCCCTGCGGGGCTACCTGGCAGGCCGCCAAAAAAATGATCGGGTTGGAAACCGCAGAGGCCATTGTCCGCATGGGCCTCGAACCTCAGTTTTACTGTTCAGCCGACCCGGCCGGTTGGGATCCGATTCACGGTAAGAGCCCGGTCCATTTTGCAGGCAACGTGCACAGTGCCGCCCTGGAAAAAGCGGTTAAAAAAACGGACACTGATTCCAACAACTGATACTAGAGGCCATCTCAAAATAGGATTTTGGTTCAAAATCAAGGCGGCCGCCGGGTTCCCCAGCGTTGCTGGATTTCCCTCTGTTTGAATCCTCAGTTGTGGGTCACAACCGGAGGAATACTCAAGTATTTCGAGGATAGCGCTTCGCTTCACTTCGTGCCGGAACCGAGCGCCCGACGAAGTCTATCGGCCGTAGCTTAAGCGAAGGCTGAAGATTGGACCAATCAGGCTTCGCCAAAGGCTACGCCCGCCACGAAGACATTGTTGAGATAGCCTCTAGCGACTTCACCCCACATCCCCGGGAGGTACCGCATGTATGGCAACTATGGACAGATTCTGGCCATCGACTTGAATACCGGGAGCACCCGGATCATTACCCCGCCCAAGGAAATATATGCCGCCTGGCTGGGCGGCCGCGGCCTGGCAACCTGGCTGCTGTCCGAACACAACCCGCCCGGCATCGACCCCCTGGATGCCGAAAATCGGCTGATTTTTGCAACCGGCCCGGCCACCGGCACCGGTATTTGGGGCTCCAGCCGCTATGGTGTTTTTACCAAATCACCACTGACCGGCCTCTATGCGGAATCCTATTCCGGCGGCAAGGTCCCGCTGGCCGTCGCAGCTACCGGATACGATGCCATTATGATCAATGGCCGCAGCGAACAGCCGGCCGTCCTGGTCGTCACACCTGATGGTGCGGTCATACACCCGGCTGACGACCTGTGGGGGCAGGATACCTACGCTACCCAGGATGACGTCCATGAACGTTTTGGGGAGGATCGCTGGAAGCAGCAGGGGGTCGTCTCCATTGGACCGGCCGGTGAAAAGCGGGTCGCATTTGCTCTCATTAAAAATGATCGCTGGCGCAGTGCCGGCCGGGCCGGCACCGGGGCCGTGATGGGCGCCAAGAATCTCAAAGCAATCCTGTTCGCCGGCGATCGCCGACGGGATTGCCACCAGCCCGATGAGGTCCGCGCCTTCATCAAAGCGACCCGCACCCGCACAACCGATCATCCGGCGGTGATCGGCTACAAATCAAAAGGGACATCCGCCATGGTGCGGCTGGCCCACAGTGTGGGGGCTTTCCCGTACCGGTATTGGTCCCATCAACCGCCGGACTCAATCGAGAATATCAGCGCCGAGGCCCTGCACGAGCAGTGCCGGGTCGATCCCAAGGCCTGTGCCAATTGCTACGTGGCTTGCACCCGCATGACCCGCGTCGAAACCGGACGCCATGCGGGGCTTTCCATCGAGGGGCCGGAATATGAAACCATCTATGCGTTTGGGGGATTGTGCTGCGTCGACGACATCCGCGAGATAGCCTGGCTGAACGACCTGTGCGACCGGCTCGGAATAGACACCATGTCGGCGGGCAACCTGTGCGGCCTGGCCATCGAGGCGGCCCGGCGTAAAAAAATCGATCTTGCCATCGATTACGGTCAGACAGATGCCATTGCAGAACTGCTACGGCAGATTGCCGCCCGCGAGGGGATCGGCGACACGTTGGCCCGGGGCATTGTCCCGGCGGCGGCTGAATGGGGCCTCGAAGATATTGCCATCCATGTAAAAGGACTGGAACCGGCCGGCTACGATCCGCGCGCCCTGAAAGGCATGGGGTTGGCCTACGCCACCGCCAGCCGGGGCGCCTGCCATATGCGCGGCACTATTTTGCGGGCCGAGTTGACCGGTACCATCGAGCCGGAAGAGATTGTCGGCAAAGCCGCACTCTATATCGATTTTGAAGACCGTCACACCCTTTTCGACTGCCTGGTGCTGTGCCGGTTCTACCGCGACATTTATCCCTGGGAAGAAATGGAGACGATGATCGCGGCCCTCACCGGTCTGGACACGTCCCGGGCCAACCTCGAACAGATCGCCGGAAACATTACGACCCTGATCCGCCGGTTCAATCTCCGGGAAGGACTGGATACCGCCGAGGATAAACTCCCCGACCGATTGTACAAGAACGCGCTAACCACCGGGCAGGCCATCAGCGCAAACGACCTGAAATACATGCTGCAGGACTATTACCGACTCAGAGGTTGGAACAAAGATGGTGTACCTCAATAATTAAAGTCCTTTCAACGCCTTCATGCGGGCTTAAGGTGCGGCGGGACAAGGAATTTAACCGGAGGCGCCTGCGAAGCCAGTGCCTTGCGTGGTAAATATGATTAATATTTTGAGGATTGAATTCCTTGGCCCAACGCAGAGATTAAGTTCGCAGGGAGGCTTTGAAAGGACTTTTATTTAAATAGGTACCTATGTATCATCTCCGCCAGTGCATCGATCAACCGCTCCTCACCTATGGGTGAATCGAACAATCGCACCGAATGGATTGTTTCCTGAACCGAGCAGGAGATGATTTTGGCGGCTGCTTCCAGGTCAGTGATTCGCAGGCGGTCTCCAAAATGCTCTAGAAAACTGATGAAGCGCTTGTTGAAGTGATCGTTCAGTTCTTCATCGAAAGCCAGGATGTCGGGATCATTGTACTTCATCGCCTCGATTTCGCGGTGCAGTTCCGGGTCCTGGTTGTGAATGTCCGCGATCAGCTGAATCATCTGCCGGATCGTTTCCTGCTTGCCTATTTTTTCCAGGGGTAAATCCTGCCTCTGATCCAGCATGGCCAGAATCTCCTTTTTCATCTGACCGTGGGTAAGCTCCATGAAGAGCTCCTTCTTGTCTTTGAAATAGGCATAGAAGCTGCCCACGGATACTCCGGCCTCCGCAGTGATCTCTTTGGCGTTGGTACCGTTGTAACCATCTCGTGAAAAAAGGGTCCTGGCAGCTGCCAGGATGCGATTCCGGGTTTCAATTCCCCGTTTTTGCTGCGGCATTCTTGTTTTTACTTCTTCCTTACCCATAGCTAACCCCCATTAATTATTACTTTTCATAACATGATAGGGCTTCCCTGTCAACAAACCTGAAAAAAAGTTCATATTTTACTTGACAACATGAACTCAGGTTCATATTGTATGGTCAAACGTGAACATAAGTTCACATTCATAAAAAACAACCCGAACAAAGGAGGGTACCATGAAACGAGCCATCATCATCATTGCAAGCGTTTTGCTGATCGTATCCACAGGCGGCATCGCCGCTGCCGAAATGGTCAACATCGGCCCCGTGGCCATCGACAAATCGGATGACATCGATATCCGCAACCGCGTGGCCGGCGTTGAATCCGCAGCCGCGACCAGCTCGCCGGTAAGGGCTCCCGTAAACATCGGGGTAGCTGAAATCAACGCCGCTGAGCATGCCAATCTCCAGGATTATGTTGCCGGCCGTAAAACCATAGATGCACGTTCCGGAAAAGCGCCACGCCAGGACCAGGCCGACATTGGGGTGGTGGATATGAGCCAGAAGGATCTGCAGGAGCTTGAAAAGTTGACCGGTTGGATGAAAGACAAAAAACCCGGCCGCCTGCTGCTGGAAAGTCTGCACGCCGGGGTCAAGTAGTCATGCCCAGCCCCTGGACCCAATTTCCCCCAAACCTGCTGTGCGGGTGAGCGACCTCTCCTCCTGAGGCCCGCCACCTGCACAGTCGGTCCAACCTTTCAAACTACCGCCATATATACGGTAGCTCTCAAACGCGACATTGCGCGATTGATCCCTTGCCGTCGATTTGGATACGAGCACCACAATTCCCGGCGCCAGGGCAGCGACCGGACGCGCGCGTTGGTCAGCGCCAGACGCGTGTAGCTTCAAAGCATCCGGACAACTAACGCGGCCGCTTTGTAAAATACAACCTGCCAACGATTGCACCGCCGACTAATTTTTATTAAAATCGGCCTATTCGCTTGACAGAAACAGGTGCTGAAAGTACGTTATAGGCCTATAAGAGACTATTTTTAATAGAAAATCATTTAACCATGGCTGAATCCGGCACATTTGACATAAAAGAGTCCATCGCCACCTCGGTAGCCGAATTGTTCGATACCATGCTGGACATGGAGGCCACGCCTTTTGAAGAGCAAGATGTCCTCCCCTTGGATGGGCGCTGTATCATCGGCACCCTGAGTTTCGCCGGCGAAGTCATCGGAAACATTGACATCCAACTCAGCGACGAAGCCTCCCGAATCGTGACCGCCGCCATGCTGGGTATGGAACCTGAGGACATCGAAGAAGAGGAAGAAATCAAGGACGTCGTCCGCGAAGTGTGCAATATCGTCGGCGGCAACCTGAAATCAGGGTTTGAGGACGTTGGGTTGCAGTGTGTCATTTCGACGCCGTCCATCACCAGCGGGGATGATTTTGAAATTGAAACCCTGAACATGGATCGCTACGACAAGTTTGGTTTCAAGTTCGATGACCAGGTTATATATGTGGAACTGGCCGTCAAAGCTGCCGACCACGTGGCTCCGGAAGCCCGCGCCAAGCTCACCGCAGTCGATATCAGCAAATTCTCCCGGCTCGACATCATCGAATCGACCGGGGACACGGTCATCGAGTTGTTCGATGTCATGCTCGACATGGACGTCGAAATGTCCGATTCCGAAGGCCCCAGCGATCTGAAGATGGAAAAAACCATGGGCGAAATCAGTTTTGCCGGTGAAGTGACCGGCAGCCTCCAGGTCATGGTCAGCACCGAATTCGCCCGTCTGATGACGTCTGCCATCCTGGGTATGGAACCGGGTGAAATTGACGATGAAGAAGAGGTCAAAGATGTTATTGGTGAAGTCACCAATATTACGGCCGGCAACCTGAAAGCAGCTTTCAATGATTCTGGCCTGGGCTGCAAGATCTCACCGCCGCATATCACCACCGGCACCGATTTTACCATCGAAACCGCTCACATGGACCGTACGGAACGTTACGCCTTCAAGCTGCGGCGGCACGAAATATTCGTGGAGGTTTGCGTCAAAATCGACGACATGGTCGAAGTAGTGGATGAACCGATCGAAACGGACACCGCCGCGGAGACTGCCGATACTGAACCGGCCACCGAGAGTACGGAAGCCCCTGCGGGCAAAGCTGCTCAAAAAAGGGAGGCGGAAGAACCCAAAGAAGCCGAAAAAATTCCAGATGACCAGCTGCAGGTATTGATGGATATCCCCCTGCAACTGTCGGTTGAGCTCGGGCGCACCAAAATGAAGATCGAAGACCTGTTGAGCCTGAGCACCGGTTCCACCCTTGTCCACAAGAACTTGGAGGGTGAACCACTGGATGTACTGGCCAATGACACCCTGATCGCCCGTGGCGAGGTCATCGTTGAAAATGAAAAGTATGGTATCCGCATCACGGAAGTCGTCAGTTCAAAGGAACGCATTGAAAGTCTGCGTCGGGACCCGCTGAAAACCACAGGAGACTGATTAACTGCAGCTATTTAGGCCGAAGCTGTTTAGACTGAAGGAATTTTAACGACCAATCCCAGCCTCATTCACTGGATGGCGCCCCGCCTAACGGCCTTCAGCCTTCAACCTAATCAACTTAAAGAGGTAATTCCATGCCCTATGTGAACATTAAAATAACCAATGAAGGGGTAACGGCAGAAAAAAAGGCTGCCCTGATCAAGGGCGTTACCAAACTGTTGGCCGATGAATTGGGCAAGAATCCGGCCACGACGGTGGTGGTCATCGACGAGGTAGACACGGACAATTGGGGGATCGGCGGAGAATCCGTCACGGTCAGACGCAGAGACGGCCGCTGACCGGTAATTACAGTGGACCAGATAGATATAGAATTTGGACAGATTAACAAATGATACCGATTGATACCCTGGCCGCCTTCTTCATGGCCTCCGTGCTGCTGGCCCTGGCACCAGGGCCGGACAACATCTTTGTGCTAACTCAATCCGCCCTGCATGGTAAACTGTCGGGCCTGCTCGTCACCCTGGGCCTTTGCACTGGGCTCATCGTGCATACCACGGCGGTCGCCTTCGGCGTGGCGGTCATATTTCAGGCGTCCGCCCTGGCTTTCACGGCCCTCAAACTCCTGGGCGCCGGTTACCTGCTCTACCTGGCCTGGGGCGCCTGGCGGGCCGGGGCGACCAAGATCAATTCCGGCTCCGGGGTTGGTTTGAGCCTAGGCAAACTCTATCGCCGGGGAATTATCATGAATGTCACCAATCCCAAAGTATCGATTTTCTTCCTGGCCTTCCTGCCGCAATTCGCCGACCCCGCTCGGGGTTCCCTGACGCTGCAAATGATTCTGCTGGGAGGCGTCTTCATCATCTCTACGATACTGGTATTCGGAAGCATCGCCCTTCTGGCAGGCACTCTGGGCAGTATTCTGGCTCGTTCCGATAGAGCCCAAATCGTCATGAACCGGGTAGCCAGCCTGGTATTCATAGGCTTGGCATTAAAATTATCTACTACCCAGCAATAAAAGCGAATGCAAGACCGCCCTGGACAGCAGGATCCTTGACAAACATTGATTCATCTCCATTTTGGTTAGAAACGCAGTATGTATAGTGACGCTGCCGTAACCAGTCTAGGAGAAAAAATGTCGACGCCTTACCGCCTGGAAATCTTTTCCGACTACATCTGACCGTGGTGTTATTTCATTACCGGGAGTATTGAAAAACTGAAATCCGAGGTCGAAGTAGACATAACGTGGACGGCCTTCCCCCTGCATCCGGAAACCCCATTGGAAGGTCGGACCCTGGAAGACCTTTTTGCCGGTCGGGGTATGGACATCCCGCGCATGCTGGCCCACTTGAAGCAAACAGCGGACGGGTTGGGGCTGCCATTCGGCGATCGCCCCAATACCTATAACAGCCGCCGGGCCCAGGAACTGGGAAAATGGGCAGAGTCGGAAGGACGGGGAGATCCGTTCCACCAGGCCGCCTTTGCAGCCTATTTTGCCGAGGGCCGCAACATTGCCCAGCTTGATGTCCTGGCTGATATTGCAGCCGCAGCCGGCCTGCCGGGCCAAGAGGCTGCCGGAATAATTGAATCCGGCCGTTTCCACCAGGCGGTCGATGCGGACTGGCAGCGCAGCGGGCAGCTCGGTATCCAGGTCGTACCCACTTTTCAGGTGAACAGCCACAAGATGGAAGGCGCCAAGTCCTACGAGGCCCTGCGCGAATTTGTAATCGCCCCGAAAACTGAAAACCGCAGGATCTTTTAGCGCAAAAATCCTGCGGTTTTTCATTAGGGTTCGAGGGGCCGAGGGTTCAAGGGGTCGAGTGAAGTACTGAACTACCCCTACGATCTTGAGAACCCCTACCCCGTGGTACCCCTTTTGCTTATTATTGAACTTCTATGAATTTTAAGACGCAGTCCTTCTTCAGATATCATAGTAAATTAGAAAGTTGAGTTCGAGATCTGGGAGTTTGCCCTCCACTTGACCCCTTGAACCCTCGGCCCCTGTCGTTTATACCAGCCCCTGGTCCATCATCGCATCCACCACCTTCACGAATCCGGCAATATTGGCGCCGTTTACGTAGTTGCCCGGCGTGCCATACTGCTCGGCAGCTTCTAGACAGGTACCGTGAATACTGTTCATAATGGATTTGAGCTTGGTATCTACTTCTTCCCGCGACCAGGCATACCGCATGCTGTTCTGGCTCATTTCCAGGCCGGAGACTGAAACCCCGCCGGCATTGGCGGCCTTGCCCGGGCCGTAAAGAATCTTTTTGTCTATAAAAAGGTCCACACCTTCCGGGACAGTGGGCATATTGGCCCCTTCGGATACCACGTAGACACCGTTATCGATCAGATTCTGGGCGTCCTTACCGTTGATTTCGTTCTGAGTAGCGCTGGGGAAAGCACAATCGGCTTTGTGATTCCAGAGCGGATTGAATTCCGCGGCTGCATCCAGATCGGTGTAGACTGCTTCCGGATATTTTTCCGCGTACTCCTTGATCCGGCCCCGGCGGACATTTTTCAACATCATCACATAATCCAGCTTTTCACGGGTAATCCCGCTTTCATCAAAGATATACCCGGTTGAATCCGAAAGGGTGACCACTTTGGCGCCCAGTTCAAGGAGCTTTTCAGTGGTATACTGGGCAACATTGCCCGACCCGGAGACCAGGCAGGTCTTGCCTTCCAGCGATTCGTTGCGGGTCGCCAGCATCTCGGCTGCAAAATAGACGGCCCCGTAACCGGTAGCCTCCGGCCGGATTAGGCTGCCGCCCCAGTTGAGGCTCTTGCCGGTCAAGACGCCGGTGAACTCGTTGCGCAGCTTTTTGTACATTCCAAAAAGGTAGCCGATTTCACGGGCACCCACGCCGATATCACCGGCCGGCACATCCGTATCCGGTCCGATATGGCGGAAAAGCTCGCACATGAAGCCCTGGCAGAATCGCATGACTTCCGCATCCGACTTGCCTTTTGGATCGAAATCCGAGCCGCCTTTACCGCCTCCCATGGGCAGCGTGGTAAGTGCATTTTTAAACACCTGTTCAAAGGCCAGAAATTTCAAGATTCCCAGATTGACCGAGGGATGAAACCGCAACCCGCCCTTATAGGGTCCAATGGCGCTGTTCATCTCAATGCGAAAGCCGCGGTTGACGTGCACGTCACCGCCGTCATCCATCCATGGCACCCGAAACAGGATGACACGTTCCGGCTCTACCAGGCGGGCCGGGATATTCGCCTTGCGGTAGACCGGGTTCTGATCCAGAACCGGTTTGATGGATTCCATCACCTCGCTAACGGCCTGGTGAAACTCTCTCTCCTGAGGATCCTTGTCCTTTACAATTTGCATTATATCCGACATAGCTCGCCTCCATTGATGGTGGATTGTTTGGCGCACCGATACAGCATACGAAACGGCCGGTCAAGTAAAATCACCGATATTTTTAAGTGAAACTGAAATTTTTTTCAAAATAAGCGAACAGCTGGCCAACACGTTGTTACCCTGTAGCTGGTCGCAATCCGTTGTATGGGCCCCCGCTCTCAGAAATCTTGAAAAATGGCTCCATGCACGCTATCTAACTATTACCCAACCTGCCTGAGCATGTATTCGCTAAAACGTTGTCAACTGAAATTGGCCTGAGTTGGAACTAGTTGCCCGTCGGCAACCCCGGAGGATGAAGATCTATGCACACGACCGCCGGTCAAGAGCAGGACCTGCTCGATTTTCTCAAGCGTCTGTATGAAAATGATCTGCCATTCAACAAGCTTATTGGTCTAAAAATCAAATCAATCAGCCTCGAAAAAGTCAAGACCGAATTCAGCATGCATGCAGACCTTATTGGCAACCCGGTCCAAAAAACCCTGCACGGCGGCGTCATCTCATCGGTTTTGGATGCCACCGGAGGGTTGGTCGCTTCGGCTGGTATTATCCAGCGAATGAATACAGAGCCGGTGGATAGTGTCCTAAATCAATTTTCCAAAGTCGGAACCATTGACCTGCGAGTGGATTATCTCCGGCCGGGACGGGGGGCTGTTTTCACGGCTGAGGCCAATATCATGCGCTCCGGACGAAAAGTGGCGGTTACGCGCATGGCATTACACAATGAGGAGGATGTCTTGATAGCCGTTGGAACCGGCACCTATCTCGTGGGTTAGACAACACTAAAATCAAGCTTGCTGGACTGAAGATGCATACCCTATAGAAAGGCCATTGCGTACCGGAAATCGCCGGGTTCGGTATCGGGGTCGAAATCGCTATCGAGAGGATATGGTGCTTATCACTTACAATTCGATTACGATCCCGATAGCGATTTCGATTTGGTTTGCCACCTAACTGCCTGATCAAAACCGGGGGAATTCATGGAATCAGATAAATACCCAGGACCGGAAAAGAGAAAGCACCCGCGGGTAGCCTGCCCGCCCGAAGCTCGACCGACCTTTCGCACGGTCGGGTATGAGTGCCAGGTGAAAGATATTTCCAAGGGCGGTCTTAAGTCCAGCCAACTGGATAAAAAGAAACTGGAGGGCTGGGTACGCGGCTCCCTGGATCTGGCCAACGGCAAGAGTATTGATCTGGAAGGCATCGTGGTCCGAACAGAGAGTAAAGACATGGGGCTTTCTTTCATCGTTGAACTCCCGGACGAGGTCATCAAAAATATTATCAGCAATATCGATACGTCCGGCACCTGAAAATGTTCGGCCTTGACAACCCCGTATGGGGCATTAATCTATAGATAAGAGCGCATAAATTGCCTCTTACCTCCATCCTAATAGCACTGGCGGCCCCTTTCCGGGGCCGCTTTTTTTAACGGCAAATACCTGAAATAGCACAAAGGTCGTCCATACGACAGGCAAACCCTTTTTGTGTAATTCAATCTTTGACAGCGCATAACCGCACCTCTAAATTTCTGCGCCCTTGTCGATAGCCCGCTGGATGGCAAGCCCACCATGTTCAGCGACTGCCATGGCAAAATTGATTTCAGCATCCGAGAAATAACGAATCTCCTCGGTAAGCAGGCGTAAAATCCCTATAATTTCCTTCTGGACGGATATGGGGACTGCCAGGATGCTGCCGATTCCTTCGGATTCGGCTTCTTGGTGATAGATGGTATGAATGTCTTTTTTGGCATCTGGAATGAGTACCGGGTCACCCTCCCGGACATAATAGGTCGCCAGTTCGTCATCCAGGGGCCCGCGTTCCAGGTATCGCTGACTCAGACCGTGGGCAGCCTTCAGTTTCAAAGTGCCCTTTTTCGTTTCGATGAGCCGGATGGTGGCCGCCTTCAAGTCCATCACCACGGGCAGGCGCGTGACAATCAGGTGCAGGATAGTATCCAGGTCATAGGTCGCATTGATGGTTTTTACAATCTGGCAGATCGCTTTGAAATAGGTTAGCTGCTGCTGTTGCTCTTCAAATGTCCTGGCGTTCTCGATGGCGATGCCACATTGTTCGCCGATGGCGGCGGCAAACCTGATTTCATCCGGAGCAAATGTCCTGGGACGCTTGCTTATTAGCCGCAACACACCTTTGATTTTCCCTCTAATAGGGATGGGCACCACCAAAATGGTCTGGATGCCTTCGATCCGGGTCTCTTCGCGATATTTGATGCGGGGGTCATTGCCGGCATCCTCGATGGCCAGAGGTTCGCCCTTGAGGGCCTTGAAAACGGGCTCTTCCGTATCGATAGCCCCCCGGTTCAGATAGGCTTCGCTCAATCCGTCGGCCGCCACCAGGTTCAACTTTTTATTGGCCGGGTTCAGCAGCCGGATAGTTGCCGCCTCCACATCAAGGATGACGGGTATCTTTTGGGTGATCAACTTAAAGACTTCCTCCAGAGCAAGACTGGCCGTAATTGCTTTGGTCACATCAATGAACAATTCCAGGAATGAGGGGTTTCGATCCAGTGACATGTTCTCTCCTTCATATCTTGATTAGGGAACATTCAAGAGGGCATTTACTGCACAGCTCAAAATTCCAGCAAATCCTGTGCCATGGGCACAAACCGGCATGTAGGGCATCCGGCGGATTTTTAGCCGGCCTCTAAAGATGCCCATACTTACCGCCAGCTATTCATTGCGCAAAATTGATCCGAGCCAATAGCGTCCCGTGACGGAGTGTCCGGATTGCAATAAAATTCTTTCAGTGCAACAAGAATATCGCACCCGAGAACCTGGACAGCCTGGCCGGTTCGATCAGGAGGAGGTAAGCCGGGCGATCGCTCATAATGAAAAAAGCCCGCTGGTGATCCAGCGGGCTATTCTCTTTTTATGGCGGGAGTGACGAGACTCGAACTCGCGACCTCCGGCGTGACAGGCTTATTAAGGGGGCTGTAATTTCAGAAAGTTATTGAGTTACAGCCCCTTATAAATGCCGGATTCTGGCAGATCATACTATATTTTGGGCAACCCTCGCACCCTGAGTGCACCTAATTATTGGGAGCCGGGGGACCGGATTTAATGGGTCCCATATCGCTAACATCCATATCAATTCGCACAACACACAAGGCCAAATACCAAAGCTATTCCACAGTTAAAATATCCCAATCTTAAGTAAGCACTGTTGGCTATAGTGCTCGGTATAGATATCTTGAAAGTACATGAAGCTTTATAATTTGCGAAATTTGCAGGATATATTTAGTTGACATCCGATATATCGGATCATAAAAATTTTTAAAATCAAGGCGACTGTTTGTTCTCCACTTCATATCCATTACTATCATCCCAATAGCGCTCTTTTACTTCTCTCTTTATCCATCCTGTTTTGAGAGCAGGGGAGGCTGCCCAAAATTTAACTTTGCATTTGCTCCAAACACTTCATAACCATAGTTGGATGCCATCCAACACGGACTGTATTAACAAAAGGCACGCCCATAGGAGCGATATTGTGACCGAGATAAACTGTCCACAATGTAATCACGTGCAAGCCAGTGCTGATGAATGTGTAAAGTGTGGTGTCATTTTTAAAAAATACAAAAAATCTCCCGGTAGTTTTTTCAGAAATGTATATACCATAAAACGCTACTATTTGATTCTTTTCCACAGGACGATGATATTCAGTTATTTAACGGGTGTTTTTTTCTTCCTGACGAGGACTTATTGGCCGGGTGGGATTGAGATCGTTTCTGTTATTATTATCCTTTCTTTTATATCTGGGACAGCCTTGCTCTTTGAATACTTATCCTACCGGAAATTCTCTATTCTATTGACTGACAACGGGTTGAAGATGAGCAAGCAGCCATTTATCCGGTGGGAGTATATATACCGTGTGGAATGGCACAGTGCATCTTATAAGCTGTCCGAAAAAAATATATTCCCAATAGAATCAAGTTGGGTTGATTTTTTTTACTATAATGTGAAAGAGAAGCGCGCCTGCAGGATGATAATTTCACACAAAGTAGATTACATCTATGGCTTATATAGCGAAATAAAAAGAAGGATGCATGCATCTGACGATTACCTCTATCAGCGCGAGGTAAGTAGCCGGAAACTTATTGAATTTGGAATCTGGCTGGTTGTCAGCCTGGCCGGATTTATATATCTGGCTTTAATAGAAGAGCACAAAGAATTTGAGTCCGTCTTTATTAGCAATTTTGTCCGCCACTATCCACTACATGCACTCTCGGTCGCGGGATTGTTTTTGGCGCTTGGTGTTTTGTTGGCACTGCGGTCGCGCGAATAAGATGCTACGGATACCCTTCTCAAAGCCGCTATGGTTTTTCATGTGACGCCGGTCTAATAGCCTTGTGGTATCTCCTGATAAACAGTGGTACTCTATTTTAATCCTGAGTCCGGTCAGTTACTTCCACAATCAGTTGTAGTTGTCGCTGAACGCGGAATCTTGGCAACAATCCTCAGTTCAGATATACTTTAAATTCATGAGAACACACAGTTTGTATGTTAACGAACAATGAATAATTTTTTATGCAAGGAATATTATGGAAGAACAAGAAAAATACATTAGAGCGCTTATAAAATTACATCAAGGTCTTGAGAGACAAGGTCCAGGCGACACAGATTTTTCGGAATATATCATTTCACAAATTCCAGAACTGCCAAAAAATCCACGTATAGCGGATAGCGGTGCAGGTACACTTTGTCTGGCGGATAGATTTAGATCAAAAATTCGGGCAGTAGACTTCTCGCGAGATTTTTTAGATGAACTCGAAGAACGTGCTAAACAGCAAGATATTGAACATTTAATAGAAACTATCGAATGCGACATGGGCAGCCTCGATTGGAATGCCGAAACCATTGATCTGCTTTGGTCCGAGGGAGCTGCTTATAACTTGACATTCAAGGGTGCGTTGAAAGCCTGGAGACCATTGATGTCTGCTAATGGAATTGCGGTCATTTCCGAAATAAGCTATTTCACAAACGAGGTGCCGGAAACTGTACGAAATTATTGGGAAAATGCCTATCCTGAAATCGGCTCTGAATCAGAAAACGCAAATCATGCAAATTCGACAGGTTTTGAGGTTTTAGGGATCCACCGTTTACCATCAAAGGCTTGGTGGGATAATTACTATGGCCCACTTAGAGAAAATATCGACACTCTCGAACACTCTCAAGACAGCATCATGCAAACCGTTATCAAGGAGACAGAGGAAGAAATGGATCTCTTTGAGGAGCATGATAAACATTACGGTTACTCTTTTTATATCATGAAAGCTGTATAGTTATGTTACCACAAACGAAGAATCCGACCTTACTTCAATGGTATTCTTGATTTCCTGATGGCCGTGGAATACCATCTCAAGTGTTCATAATTTCCTTAAAATCGGACTATTGCATGTTATTGGCAATATTACGTATACCATTTAGCTTTCCAAATTTGACTTGGTCTAACTATCATTCGATATGGAAACCGGACTTGCCAAGGGATCTCAGGCCTCAATTCCTTGCGGTTTCAATTTCCACCAACTATAATTCCAGACAATCTCTTAGTTCCTATTCTTAATCGCTATTCTGGCTCATATGATTCCCGCGCTGCTCGTGGTGCTTTAATATATAGTTCTAAGTCCAGGATACCTTTAATATCCTGAATTGTAATATTTTATATGGATAATGCAAGTATCCTTGAACCTCGTGCCGCCCTAATTCGTCAACAATACATTTGTTAATAAGAATTTCAGATGCGAGTACTATTGTGTGTAATGCTTAGCGGTGATGTATTGGCCTCGGATGAGGTATATTGGCAATATTCGACGGATCTGATATTCACAGTTATCAATGATTCTGAAGTATGCGACTTGGCGATATTAACCACTAACTGCCCCTGGCTGGTACTATCGCTCTGCCAGGCCATACTTTCCGCATTGGTCGTAAGATGCTAGATTCTTAATCATGGTAAAACCAACAAACAATCGGGCTTGGTTTTTTGTGATGCCCGCTGTTTTACTGCTTGGTTTCGTTGCCGTTATCCCTTTAATCATGGTCGTGAACTTTTCGATTCATGACATCTTTACCCTCAAATCAAAGGTATGGGTTGGCCTTGAGTGGTATAAAGAAGTATTACGCTCAAGCCGTTTCTGGGAAACCACAGGCCGTAGCCTATTCTTTTCTGCAATCATTTTAATTATTGAAATCCCGATAGGCATAGCCATCGCCTTATCCATCCCGAAGAAAGGTGCGTTGGTAGCGGTCTGTTTGGTTTCTATGTCACTACCGTTATTAGTTCCCTGGAATATGATTGCAATGATCTGGCATGTATTTTTAGAGAAATCGAGAATCATACTCTCAGTAGCAGGGATAAATTTTGATTGGAAATTAAATGGGTTTCATACATGGATCGCTATTGTACTGATGGACACTTGGCATTGGACCAGCCTGATTGTTCTTCTTTGTTATTCCCGTTTAACTACCATACCTACTGCCTTCTACCAAGCTGCAGCCATCGATGGAGCGTCCCTTTGGAATGTGTTTTACTTTATCGAACTGCCAAAAATGAGAAGTGTGCTGTTGATGGCCATACTACTACGATTTATTGATAGCTTCATGGTTTATACTGAACCATTCACCCTCAACGCAGGGGGGCCCCGCAGTTCGACAACGTTTTTGGCAATGGAATTGGGTAGAGATGTCGTTTCATACAATTTTAGCCCTGCAGCAGCAAGATCAATCATCTATTTTATAATCGTTTTAACCGTAACATGGACGTTCAAAACAGCGCTCGCTATGCACGAATCGGGTGATAATAATAAACTGAAGATCGCTTCCCAGAATGGGAAAACCAAGGATTAGTAAAAATAAAACTTGAGTGGTCTCATGGATGCCGAACCGAAAACAGATAGAATTCTTGTTGTTGATATAGCACGTTTTTACGCAATTGCTTTGGTATTTTACGGCCACTTTATTGAAGAGCTGATGCTGCTTAAGAGCCCTATTGCGGCCAGTCAATACAAGTTTATTTATTCCTTTCACATGGTTTTGTTTGTTGTTATTGCGGGCTATGTCGCCAAAGAAAGCCATGTTGAGTGGAATTTCGTCAAGTTTTTAAAACACAAGTTTTACACGCGCCTTTTGCCATTCATTTTTTTCACCTTATTAATGATGATACCTCCGGTTTTCTTTAACGGAAAATTCTACGGCTTGGAATTGCCCAGCATCGTGGGTTACGGCATAGGTATTGTAAACACCGCTTTCGGCCTACCGTCCTTTTGCATTCCTTAGTGGTTCTTGTTGTTGATCCTTGGCTTAGAGTTCTATCACTATGTTGTCTTTCGTTTCTTAAAAGACGCCAACATAAAAATATTGTTTGCTGCAGTAGTGTTTTATGTTGTGGGATATTGGTTTAACTTGACTTTCGATATATTTAATCCCCTTAAAGGTCGTATCGTTGGCTGGAACTACTTATTCATCCACGAAGCAATAACATTATACCCTTTCTATTTGTTGGGAATATTCCTGCATCGCAGACGTATTTTTGTTGAGCCGATACCGGTCCGAATTTTGTTTCCGGGAGCAATTATTGCTTTCTTGATCGTCTTGTTCACATACCAGCTAAACACAGGCCCCTTTAGTTTTCATGTTTATAATTATGTAGTAATTTTGTTTTCTTCCCATGGCCATATGCTGTTATTTCCATTGACTGCCATAGCAGGCTCTGCGCTTATTTTTCTTATCGCCGGGATAACACGAACTCAAAAAACAATTATTTGGCTGGGACAAAATACACTTATTCTTATGTGTTTGAATGGAGTTTTCTATCACTACATCAATCCGCCGACTGCGAGATGGGTGCTTACAAACCTTCCCACTTCGTCTCTGAGTATATTTGTTGTTGGCCTTTTAATAACTGTGGCAAGCTTGGCTTTATGTATGCCTTGTATTATGTTGTTCAATAGGTTTGTTCCTCAACTAGTTGGAAAGCCAAAATTAAAGGGGGTGCTTCTAAAGGACCTACACTTTAAATGGTTGCCAACCACCCTTTATATTACATTCCTATTCCTGCCATTGATATCACTTGTTTCTTTAAGTTTCATTTCGACACTAAGAGGCACCTTAATCCCGGAAGGGGAATATACCCTTTCAAACTACATCCACGTATTTCAGAATCCCGCATCGATTGCCTCGATTGTCAACTCACTAACTTATGTAATATTAAATATTCTCATCACCATTCCCGTTGCACTACTCGCCGCATACGCCTTTACGCGTTATTCTTTTCTGGGTGACAAACATCTTTTTTTTGGCTTTTTAGCACTGAGGATGACACCACCAGTGGTCATGGTTCTCCCCGTGTTTTTAATATTTTCTACGTTGGGTCTTATTAACAAACCTCTTGCTATAGCCCTTGCCCATTGTTTATTTAACGTCCCTATTTCAATCTGGGTACTTGAAAGTTTCATGTCTGCTATCCCCAAAGAATTTGACGAAACAGCCTTTATAGACGGTTATTCTTTCCTTGTGTTTTTTACCAAACGACTAATTCCTCAGATGGCGCCGGGAATCGCTGTTGCCTGTTTTTTTTGTTATATGTTTTCGTGGGTCGAAGTCGTCTTTGCCCGCATTTTAACGGTGACTGCTGGCAAGCCAATTAGTATGGCTATCTCAGCTTTGTTTACTTTTGGAACCGATATAGGCCTTGTGATGGCAATGACCGTACTTTCAATTATCCCGGGTGCTTTGATGATCTTTTTTGTACGAAATCACATTGCCAAAGGTTTTATGATCAAACAGGTAAATTGAAGGCAGATCCCTGACTACGATCATTAATGCAACTACAACAGAACAACGGTCACGGCATAGTATCGCTACTTTTCTTGAGAAAAGAAATTCTCTAAGACACGCTACATTTTGTGTCAGACAAATTGAATACGATTTGGTGATAAGGTCGATCTATTGAAACTTATGAAGTGATATCGCAGAGGAACGTTTCTGCTATATATCCTAGCCCCGAATGAAATAGTCCAGATTGTGATATAGGTTTCAATCAGAACTCCTGAACGACTCTAATAAGATGAACGACTGCTATACAAAATCATCACATAGAAGGCTGCTGTTTTTATAAGTGCTTTTGAATGGTGACTCAGCCAAGGAATACAAGCGATAGTGCTCACAATTAAGAATAACCGCTGTATCCTTAAGGTCCGGCACACTCAAGGATAATTATCCTATCTGCAAATTTTGGATATCTGGGAAAATCAAGAATATCATTTGAATCTATAAAGTCTGCAAGGTGCGTAATACGACCATCATTCCTCAGTCATCATTGGTTGGTACCGGCCGAGGAATGATGGTCGTATTGGGCAGTTTTAATTTGTTGGAGATAGAAAAGGATTTCCGCCTTATGATATGTACAGGATCATAGCGGATAGGTTTAACGTAAAGCTTAGGCGCGATAAATGCGCCCGCATTTCACCATCGACACTCAAACGTATTGTTAGCTATCAGCACCCTATTAAATTTTAGTAACCTTCGTCTAATTTTGGTCACGCCATATATCATTTTGCAGATGATCGATTGCTATCTGAATAGCCTTACTCCTTTTTAACAACCAGATAGACACCGATGACGGTTACAGTGATGGCTGCGATGGATAGCAGGGACAAAGCTTCACCAAACAGTATCCAGGCTTCGATGCTTGTCAAGGGAGGTACCAAATAGAAATAGGAGGCTACTTTCGCTGTTTCCCCCTCCCGAATCATGTACATGAGCAGAAGTATGGCTGTAACGGACAGGGCTATAACCAGCCACCCGAGCGATAGAATAAGCTGTGGGGCCCACAACACGGTACGGGATTCGAATGTCCACGCAAGGGCAGCCATCAACAGAGCAACGCTGACATATTGCCAAAGGGATCCGGCCAGCAGATTAACGCCCTGGCCAAAACGCTTTTGGTAGATCGTGCCTATCGATATGCCGATCAATGCTGACAGGGCAGCCAGCATTGACGGCCAGTTGAAGTTGATGCTTTCTTGCCGGCTGGTGCTTAACAGGACGGCGGTGACTCCGCCAAGGCCTAATCCGAGCCCCAGCCATTGTACGGGTCGTAGCCGTGCTCCCAGGGCGAACCAACCCAATAACGCGGTGAGGACGGGCTGCACGCCCACAACAATGGCGGTAATCCCTGCTGGCATGCCCCACTTGATGGCGGCAAATACCCCTCCAAGGTAGGTGCCATGTACCAGAAATCCTGTAACCATCTGGTGAAATGATTGTCGGGGTGACAGCGGTCTGACTTTAAACAAAACACACAAAAGCAAAAAGACGGCAATTGTGAGCACCATTCGGATAAAAAGCATGTAAAATGGTTCGATAAACGGCAATGCGAATTTGGCGGCGATAAAGCCGGTGCTCCATAAAAACACAAAAAAGAATGGAATCAGGTCGGTTAATCGATTTCGCATTTTTGTCGATTTGCCCCTTTATTCGTTACTTAACGAGATTTCTCGATAAGTACGAGTTTGAGATTACTTGCCAATAACACAACTGGCGTAAAGCTGCATATAGAATAAGGATAACTGAATCGAGCACTGGTTGCTAAGAATATGCTATATTCCTATAAATCCGGAATATTGCACACTTCTGATGTCATTGCTCGGTCCGATTCCCACCTGCGATCCCGATCAATGGCAAAGCCTGATAAAATGGAAAACCGGAATGCCAAAATGGTCACTCCGGTTTGAGGAATAATTCTGGTATTCCTTGGTAATCACAAAATCAGGAATACCATTGAAACATGGTCGTATTGTGCTGCCCGGCAGAACGAATTTGTGATAGGCGAGGATATCACAGGGTTTTAACCCCGTGATAGCAACGATTACCAGATCTTTGGCAACATGCCTTTCCTACTGTATAATGATATCAAACGTTTATTTTGATAACTGCTAATCTATGGCATTATTTTTCGATTAAATCTGGGTGTAAATAATAGGGGTCGGTAACACCTTGCTTTTTAAGAGCAAGCCCTGTCATGCCTTCTAACAGAGTTCTTGCTGCAAGAGCCATTGTTGTCCTTTGGCGATTATCAACAGCCGGATTGACCTCAATGATATCCATTCCTACAATGTTATTCTGAATAAATAGCGCCCGAAGGTGAGGGAAAAAATCACCAGGCATCGGACCACCATGTTCTGGTGCAGTGGTGCCAGGAGTTGAACTCGCATCGTAGAAGTCAAGATCAATGCTAAGATAAAGGTACTTTGGTCCATCAAGTGCATCAGCAAGAACGTCTTTCATAACTGCATTGAATCCACGTTTCCGAATATCAGCCATGTAGTAGGTTTTCACGCCCATCTTTCTCTGGAATTCAAGACCTCCCTTGGCATTTACAAACCCACGATGACCGACTTGAATGATATTTTTGCCCTCAACCAGTCCTTCATCTATGAGACTTCTGACCCATGTCCCATAATGCACTGGGTGTCCATATCCGTAAGGTGCGAGATCTTGGTGTGCATCGAAATGAATCACTCCAACAGAGCCTTTACCGTACGCCTCCACCATGCCTCTTACTGTTGCATAGGGGGTCGAATGGTCCCCACCGCAAATGAATAGGACAGTACCAGTTTTAGCTGCTTCGCGGACAACCTCAACCGCATTTATAAGGGTACGCTCTAAACTAAGAAATTCAAAAGAAGCATCCCCATAATCAACTGCATTTAATACAGCGAGGGGATCAATCATTGTATCGGTATGTTCTATCGCAACACCATCTGCTTTCCAAGGCCTTAGATACTCAGCTGTGCGAACTGCTTGTGGTCCCATCCCCGTGCCTCTGACTACAGCAGTGTAATCAAACGGCATTCCGAGAAAAGCGGCATCAACATCTCCAGCAACTAAATCTTCAGGGGTAATTGCAACGGGTAATCTCTGAAACGTTGGAATTCCAACTTGGGCCGGTCCACCAGCTTGTCGATTAACATATATCGGACCCGGCTCCCTTTTGGGGTCATTCGACGTGTCACGCTCTTCCTTCCATGCATTGTAGCTTGGATCGTTTGTGTCTAACCGAATAATTCCTTTCTCTTCATCGACGCTCCAGTCGAGACTACCGGGCTTCGGGGTATCTGCCGCTGAAGTTAGGGAACTAAACAGGAAGATTACAGGTATTGCCAAGAAGTACTGAAAGATTCGTAAAGACAGGTCCATTGCATACCTCATTATATTCATGGGGGAATTGTATGGTAATTCGAAATTAAAGATCAAAACTACATAATTATGCTAAGACTGACTCTTATGAAAATCAAGATAAACTATAGTAAAATCAATCAGTATCGAACATGAATTTCAAAGTTAAAGTTCGCCACTTGAATATACCTATATCTGAGCTGAGCACTATTGCCAAGAGCATGCAGTATTCCAATAATTCCGGAATATTGCACACTTCTAATGGTATTGCTTGTCTAAATCTCGCCTGCTGATCCCGATCAATGGTAAGGCCTGGTAAAATGGAAAACCGGGATACCAAAATGGCTATCCCGGTTTGAGGAATAATTCTGGTATTCCTTGGTGGTAACAAAATCAGGAATACCATCGAAACATGGTCGTAGTGTTCGCTTAAGAGCTTAATAGAATATCACAAGGGTTTTAACTTAATGATATGTTGGTTTTAGTAGCCTTTACATGTAGCGGTACGCATCAGCAAGTGATTACGCGCCGACTGCATGCGATTGTTAGCTCTATCCGAATTCAGTTACTTGATGACCTAGACAGGAGCTTCTTGCTCAATGCATGAAAGAACAAAAAGTCGTTATTCGATGCAAAGTCAACCATAGCCTTGGGAAGGGAACTCTGCTTAACAACCACAACACTAGCCGTCGGATCTATGTAAACGAACTGGCCGTGTACGCCCCATGCGGTGAAGGCGTTATGTTCATTATGCGTATTCCACCACTGGTCGCGATACGAGAACCCCTTTTCCGCTGGATTCTTTGAAGAATGTCGTTTGAACGCTTCCCGGTCCCCTCCCTTGAGGAACCCTTCAATCACTTCAGGTGCCATTATCTGGCGACCATTATAAGTGCCACGCTGCAATATCATCTGACCAAAACGACCTAAGTCGCGTGCAGTGGCGATCAGGCCTGAACCACCCAGAGCCTGATTACTACTCTCTGTGAGAAACTGAGCGTCATATTCCATGCCAAGTCGTGACCAAATGCGCTCACTTAGCACTTCATGAAACGGCATTTCAGTCACGTTCGTTACGAGCCACACTAACACCTCACTCAGAGGAGTAACATACTCGAAATGTCCATTGGCTTTCTCAATTTGCTTCATTTGAGGAAGGTAATCTCGAATCGTCTTTGGACCTGTGTAGTTCTCAGGTCTGGGTATCAAACCGATAGCGGATATGTATTTCCATACGTCCGCGTCGGGATTGGCGTATTCCTCGGAGTAACCGATACCAGTGCGCATATCGAGGATATCGCGTACCGTGCTGTTGCCGAGTCCTGTCCCTTCAAGCTCTGGAATGTATTTTGATACTTTCTCTGTTTCATCAATCTTGCCTTCTGCAATCAACATCGCCGTGAGGGTCCCAGCAAACGATTTCGTAACAGACATCATCAAGTGGCGCTGATACGGAGCCATGCCGCTGAAATATCGTTCGAACACAACCTTGCCATTTAGGAGCACTAATAACGCGTCAGTATGCGTACCTTCCAGGTAGTCCTCTAACGAAATGGTGGATGGTTTGCCATCCCGAATGCCTTTGAACGAAAATCCATCGAGGCTGAGTGGGGCGAATATCAGCTTGTTTGTTGGCGTGGATCTGCGCGACACTATCGCCGTGAATTGGGAAAATCCCGGATTCTGAAAAGACCGTACATTGACCTCCGGGGTCATCCAGTTCGCTTTAGTCACCGCTTCATGCTCACCCGTGTAACCAGGACCAGCGGCCGTAAAAAATAACAGCAGAGGAGCGATTCGACAGGCTCTCCTGAAAGTTTGTTTGATAGTCATCGTCATATCGCTCCTTGGCTTGCAGCAATCGCATAAGCTATTTTATTATCGCTGGCGACCCTATTGATCTAATTAGGCCGTCATTTTATACCCCTTTTTTGAGGCTTTTATTTAGACTGCTACACTTTACTTTTTTATACAATCAATGGGATATACTAATAATTTTTGAAGATGGTACAAGGCAATACGAATGGTTTTTTGGGCTGGCAGGTAGAAACTACCATGGATCTATAGGATTATTCTACGTCTGAATATCACAATTACTTCCAACCAAAATAAATCCTATTTAACTGAATGAATGTTTGGAAAGTGTGAACCGAGGATTATTGCCAACAGTGCTTGGTTGACAATGTTTGATCTCTACCGAGGAATGATTTTGGTATTCTGGGGTGTCTGGCCTGGAAAAAAGGCCGAAAAGGGCGATTTTGGATTCCACTGGTGGGTATCACTTATTCTTAAATGAAACAGGGGCTTGCGGATTATCCGTAAGCCCCTGTTTTTATTATGGCGGGAGTGACGAGACTCGAACTCGCGACCTCCGGCGTGACAGGCCGGCGCTCTAACCAAACTGAGCTACACCCCCGTACTGCTTTTTGATTGGTGGGCGGAACAGGGCTTGAACCTGTGACCCTCGGCTTGTAAGGCCGATGCTCTCCCAACTGAGCTACCCGCCCGGGTAAAGACCCTTCAGGGCATGCCTGAAAGAGACGAATTAGCTAACAGTTTAAGCTTTTCTTGTCAAGCCAAATCTATCGTTTTTCAGCTGATTGGGTACCTTTATCCACTGGTCCCGGTGGCGGATTACAATCCCGGAACTGCTGGCCGGCGTTACGCTGTAGCCAGCACCGGTATGGATAAAAAACGCCCGGTCTCCTCGTTTTTTCGAGAAGCCGGGCGGGTAGAATCGACCCGATGGGCTGAGCGGCTAAATCAGGGATCTGGGCGATTCCGGCTGTTCCGGTGCCAGTGCGAAGGTGATGTCATTTTCCTTGAACATAACGTCCCCCTCCTCGCAGATGATGGCATGGGTAAGGACCTCGTCCATGTGCTGCACCGGCACGATGTCGAGCTGGCGGGCCACGCTGGCCGGGATATCTCTCAGGTCCTTTTCGTTCTCCTTGGGAATCAGCACCTTTTTGATACCACTGCGATGGGCAGCGATGATCTTCTCCTTGAGTCCACCGATGCCCAGGACCCGACCGCGGAGTGTGATCTCGCCGGTCATGGCAATATCGCGGGTTACCGGCCGGCGGGTCAGCGCCGAAACGATGGAGGTGGAGATGGAGATCCCGGCGGAAGGGCCATCCTTGGGAATCGCCCCCTCCGGTACGTGGACATGGATGTCGTAGTGTTTGTAGAAGGAGCTGTCGATCCGCAGGCTTTCCGCCCGGCTGCGGACATAACTCACCGCCGCTTCAGCGGATTCCTTCATGACATCTCCCAGTTTACCGGTAAAGGTGAGCTTGCCTTTGCCAGGCATGACCAGTGTTTCAATGCACAACAGCTCACCGCCGACTTGCGTCCAGGCCAGCCCGTTTACCATGCCCACCTGATCTTTATCCTCGATCTGGGATTGTTTAAAGCGGGGGGGGCCCAGAAATTTTTGAATCGTCCGGGCTGTCACCCTGAAAGCATCCTGCTCCTTGTCCTTGACCAGTTCGCGGGCAAGTTTCCGACATACGGAGGCAATCTCGCGTTCCAGGTTGCGGACACCCGCCTCACGGGTATAGCGCCGAATAATGGTCAATACCGCGTTTTTAGAAAAATTCACATTCGCAGCGGACAGACCATTCATCTCGATCTGTTTGGCCAGCAGGAAGTTCTTGGCAATCTGGTACTTTTCATATTCCGTGTAGCCGGGCAGCCGGATGATTTCCATGCGATCCTGCAGGGGCAGCGGGATATCCGGCAGGGTATTGGCCGTGGTGACGAACAGGATGTCGGACAAATCGTAGTCGAGATCCAGGTAGTGGTCGTTGAAGCTGAAATTCTGCTCGGGATCCAACACCTCGAGCAGGGCTGCGGACGGATCTCCGCGAAAATCCATACTCATCTTGTCGACTTCGTCCAAGCAGAAGACCGGATTGTTGACCTTGGCCTTTTTAAGCGACTGAATAATCTTTCCGGGCAAAGCTCCGATGTACGTCCGCCGGTGGCCCCGGATTTCAGCTTCATCCCGCACGCCGCCCAGACTTAAACGAACATATTTTCGTCCCGTGGCCCGGGCAATCGATTTGGCCAGGGAGGTCTTGCCCACTCCGGGCGGCCCCACCAGGCAGAGAATCGGACCGCGTACTTTTTTAACCAGCAGTTGCACGGCCAGATATTCCAGGATGCGCTCTTTGGGTTTTTCCAACCCGTAGTGGTCTTCGTTGAGGATCTTCTCGGCCTCATCGATGTCTTCGAGTATTTCGCTTTTTTCTTCCCAGGGCAGGCTGATGATCCACTCGATGTAGTTGCGGACCACGGTTGCCTCGGCCGACATGGGCGCCATAAGCTTGAGTTTTTTGAACTCCTTGTCGGTCTTTTCAGTGGCCTCGTCCGACATTTTTTTGGCCTTTATCTGTTCTTCCAATTCCTTGAGATCGTCGCCACCGTCCTCGTCCGAACCCATCTCCTTTTTGATCGCCCGCATCTGTTCGTTGAGATAGTAGTTCTTCTGGGTCTTTTCCATCTGCTCTTTGACCCGGTTTTTGATGCGCTGGTCCATCTCGAACACTTCGATTTCGATCTTTATCAGACTTAGCAGCAAGGGCAGGCGCTCTTTGACGTCCACGGTTTCCAACAGCCGGATCTTGTCTTCGATCTTAAATGAAAAGTGGGACGCAACCGTATCCGCCAGTTTACCGGGATCATCAATAGCCGCGATGCTGGTTAAAAGATCCTTGGAAATATTCTTGTTGCGTTCGGCGTATTCTTCGAAGCTGTCGACAATCGCCCGGGTCAGGGTTGCAGCCTCGGACGTACTCATGGCCGGTTCCTTTAGTACTTCCAGCTCTACCTGGAAAAACTCCTCATTCTCGACGAAGCGTACAATCTTCCCGCGCGCCCCGCCCTCCACCAGAGCTTTGACGGTACCGTCCGGCAGCCTTAAAAGCTGCAGCACCTTGCCGATGGTTCCGGTGGTGGCTATATCTTTTTTGCTGGGATTATCGATACCCGCGTTCTTCTGGGTCGCCAGAAAAACCAGTTTTTCTTTGTTCATGGCCTCGGCCAGGGCGTTGATTGATTTGGGGCGCCCGACGAACAGGGGGGCGACCATATAAGGGAAAACGACAATGTCCCGCAGCGGTAGCAGCGGCAGAACCAAGGTCTCAGAGGGATCGGATTTGAATAATTTCGGCATGTTAATCATGGGTAGATCTCAAAATAGTCATTACTTCAGGTTCAATAGACGAATTGGCCTTTTGGCCTTCAATCGGGTTCAAGGTCAAGGCGGGACGAGGGGTTCAACCACAGGCATATAGCCGAATATTCCGAGGATTGAACTCCTCGGCCCAACACAGAGATTGGGCCCGAGGGGAGGCCTGAGAGTCAATTCTAAGCTTTCTTCTTCTTCTGCTCATACAGCAATATCGGGTCCTCCTTGTTGAGGACAACCTCTTCGCTGATGACACACTCTTTCACATCATCAATGGACGGCAACTCGTACATGATTTCCAGCATGCATTTTTCAATAATGGCCCGCAGCCCGCGGGCGCCGGACTTGCGGTCCACCGCTTTTTTAGCGACAGCGGTGAGGGCACTGTCGGTGAATCGCAGGTTCACGCCCTCCATTTCAAAGAGTTTCTGGAACTGCTTGACCAGAGCGTTTTTGGGCTCCTGCAGGATGCGAATCAGGGTTTCTTCGCTCAGTTCATCCAGGGTCGCCACCACTGGCAGACGCCCCAAGAATTCCGGGATCAAACCGTATTTGATCAGGTCTTCCGGTTCGAGCTGCCGCAGCAATTCGCCCACAGTGTTCTTTTCACGGGACTGCACATCGGCGCCGAAGCCCATCACCTTGGCGCTCACCCGACGCTGGATAACCTTGTGCAGGCCGTTGAAGGTCCCACCACAGATAAATAGGATGTTGGACGTGTCCACCTTTACGAAATCCTGCTGGGGGTGTTTGCGCCCGCCCTTTGGCGGCACGCTGGCAGTGGTCCCTTCGATGATCTTCAACAGCGCCTGCTGGACACCCTCACCGGACACGTCCCGCGTGATGGAAGGATTGTCGGACTTGCCGGCAATCTTGTCAATCTCATCTATGTAGACAATCCCGCGCTTGGCCCGTTCCACGTCGTAGTCGGCGTTCTGCAGCAGCGACAGGATAATGTTCTCGACATCCTCCCCTACGTAACCGGCCTCGGTAAGGCTGGTGGCATCAGCGATGGTAAACGGCACATTTAAAAACCGGGCCAGTGTCTGGGCCAGCAGCGTCTTACCGCAGCCGGTCGGCCCGATCAGCAGGATGTTGCTTTTCTGGATTTCCACCTCATCGTTGCTGATCGATGACTGCAGGCGCTTGTAGTGATTGTAAACAGCCACGGCCAGGATCTTCTTGGCATCGTCCTGTTCGATCACGTAATCGTCCAGCATGTCCTTTATTTCACGCGGGAGGTAGGACTGCTCCAGGATTTCAGCTTCCTGCTCTTTTTCTTCTTCGATAATTTCGCTGCACAGCTGGATACACTCGTCACAGATGTAAACCGCCGGCCCGGCAATCAGCTTCTTGACCTCTTTCTGGTTCTTACCGCAGAAAGAACAAAACAGATTGTCATTATCGTTGTCTTTTTTAGGCATTGGACTCCTCCACCGCATTGAGCTTTTCAAGATCGTCACGGTTAACCATGACGTTGTCAATCAAGCCGTACTCCTTAGCTTCTCCTCCGGACATGAAAAAATCCCGGTCGGTGTCTTTCTGGATCTTGTCCAGTGGCTGCCCGGTGTGCCTCACGATAATATCATTGAGCTTGTCCCGGATGCGCAGGATCTCCTTGGCCTGGATGGCAATATCCGACGCCTGACCCTGGCTGCCGCCTAAAGGCTGGTGGATCATGATACGCGCGTTGGGCAGGGCGTAGCGTTTCCCGTCGGCACCGGCTGCCAGTAAGACCGCGCCCATGCTGGAAGCCTGGCCTATGCAGACGGTGGCGATGTCCGGTTTGATGTACTGCATGGTGTCGTATACGGCCAATCCGGCCGTCACGATGCCACCCGGGGAGTTGATGTAGAAATTGATATCCTTCTCGGGATCTTCCGATTCCAAAAACAGTAACTGGGCTATCAGGAGGTTGGCAATTTCATCGTTTATGGCGGATCCCAGAAAAATGATCCGGTCTCTCAAAAGCCGGGAATAGATGTCATAGGCGCGTTCGCCCCGGCTGCTCTGCTCAATGACCATGGGTACTAGTGGCACGATTTATCTCCCTTGGCGGCGGAACTTAGGCAGTCGCCGCAGTCATGTACAACCCGGCCAATTGATTACGCTTCAGCCGTGTTTTTTTCCTCTGTTTGGGGTTGGACTTCAGTAACGTCGCTGTTATCAATTATAAGCTTCAATGCATTTTTTTCAAGTAAAGTGTGCTTGAATATGTCGAGTTTCTCCTGATTCTGGGAATAGAAGCCCTTGATGCCCTCCACTGGCTGATTGTACGTATCCGCCATCTCCTGGAAGGCGTTTTCCAGATCATCGTCAGTAAGCTCGAGCGACTCCTGTTCAACCAGCTTGTTGAGCAACAGATGGCGGCGCACCTGGTTTTCGGCCGTCTCACGATATTTTTCCCTGAGGCTGTCAGGCGTCATGCCCATCTGTTCCATATCTATCCCGTGTTGCTGAAAGGACTGGGTCGCCTCGTTAATGATCCCTTCCAACTCGATGTTGACCATGGCCTCTGGAAGCTCGAACTCGGTTTTTGCGATAAGCGCCTTGAATATCTGCTCATTGAGTTCCTGCTCACTGCGTTTGGCATACCCGGCCTCGAGGTTTTCCAGGATCTTGGCCTTCAACTCATCGAGCGTCTGGAATTGGCCCAGCTTTTTAGCCAACTCATCGTCGATCTCGGGTAGGACCTCCTCCATGATGTCATTGATAGTCGCCGTAAAATTGATTTCGAGCCCCTTGAGCTTCTCATTGAAATAATCCTCGGGAAAAGTAACCGCGAATTCCTTGGTTTCCCCTTTTTTGGCGCCGATCAGGGCCGTATCGAAATCCGGGGTAATCTGCGCGGTACCGATCTTGAGGGTGTAGTTCTCTGTCTTGGCGGTTTCCTCGAAAGGCTGGCCGTCTTTAAAGCCTTCGTAATCGATCAGGGCAAAGTCATCCGCCTGGAGGTCACGGTCTTCTTCAATCGGCTTTTTTTCGGCCAGGTTCTTCTGCAGCATGGCCAGCTGGCCGTCCACCTCGCCGTCGCTGGCCGTGTACATGGTTTTTTCCAGGCTGATCCCCTTGAAATCGAAGTCGTCGATCACCGGCGGAATCTCGACCGTGGCGTCATAGCGATAGGGCCCGCTGGCCTGCAGTTCCGGGGGATCGATCTGGGGGTTGCCCACGATATTGAGCTTGTTTTCGCGGATGGCTTCAACAAAGGATTCCTGCAGCAGTCTGGAAGTGACATCCGCGTGCACGTCTTTTTTGAACATTCTTTCCAGGACATTGCGTGGGGCTTTGCCCGGACGGAAGCCCTTTATTTTGGCAGTCTTCTTGAGTGTCTTATAGGCGTCGTTCAACTCCGCGACAACCTTGTCCTCGGGTATCTCAAAGTGCAGAACTTTCTTGACAGAGCTTACATCTTCTACGGTTACTTTCATTTTCTTCCTTTCCGTGGGTTGCCGCCTTTGCGGCAACACTGGTGAATTTCGTCCGGCCGTGCCAGCCAATCTAATAGTTAAAGGCCGCTACCGGCCTTTATGGTGTTGCATGCACATTTGGTGTCCGGGCCCGCCCCGGCCGACTGCGCCGCAGCCTTATAAAATGGTGCGAGAGGGGAGACTCGAACTCCCATTCTGTTGCCAGAGCTGGATCCTAAGTCCAGTGCGTCTACCAATTTCGCCACTCTCGCACGGGCCTGGGTTATCCTTAAAAACGGGCTACAATAGAAGGCCCGCAGCTGAAAAAATCCTTTTGTATCGGTACCTTTGGAAAAAGGCCATCATTATCTTGACATCCCCTCTGAATATATTAAATTCCATCAAATAGCAATTTCAAAAATAAGTATAGGGGCACTGCGTGTCAAGGCTTACCAGACGGGTTTCCGGATGAAACACACCTGCGACTTATCTAAATATTTACAAGTGGTTGTGATCCTTACGGCTGCGGTCACACTTCTCGTACCGGGCCCCGTTTTGGGCGCGCCCGCCCAGTCCGCGCCCAAGACGGTGGTGATCGACCCGGGGCATGGCGGCGGTGACACCGAGGTTAAGGGAACCGGTGGCACCCTGGAAAAGGATGTTACCCTGCGCCTGGCCCGCCTGATCGAAAATCGCCTCCAGGGCCGCTACCGGGTCCTTTTGACCCGCAATGACGACTATATCATGCCGTGGCCCGACCGCACCGGGCACGCCAATCACCATAAAGCCGATCTGCTGATCAGTCTGCACACAGCCGGGAGCTCCAGCCCGGCGACCAATGATCTGCAAGTCTACTATTACACGGAATCGAAAATCAGAAATCCCGACACAGCCGCCCCCGGTGAATCCAAGGGAACGCCCTGGCGCAAAGTCCAGAAACCGCACATCCCGGCCAGCAGTATCCTGGCCCAACGCATATGGGAACGGGCCAAGGGGTTGTATGCCAATCATCCGGGCGGTGTCCTGCCTGCGCCGGCCGCAGTCCTGGCCGGCGCCGACATGCCGGCCGTCCTCATCGAAAGCGGCTATCTGACCAATCCCAAGCAGGAAAAGAACCTCAACGATAACAAATACCTGTTCAAACTGGCCACGGCCATCAGCCAAGGCATCGACGATTATTTCAACAACCCCGACACGATCACGTCAACAGACTTGCGGGAATAGCGAAACCGTGGTAGGGAAGGCGCGCTGATGCGCGAGCTATAAGGTATAAGGTGTAAGGTAGAAGGATTGGCCCGGAGTATAGAGTATGGAGTCGGAATTCTGGCGTCGGGGTCGGGAGTCTGGAATCCGATACAAGAAACCTAAGGTCGGATGCCAATAATTTTGCTTGTGAAATGATATCTGCTTTTATGCGGTAGCACACACGAGCAATGCCTCGTTGAGAGCCTCTAATTTGCTCAAGGTCAAGGAAGAGCAAACTTTTAAACCGGAGGCGTACAAACCGTACGTTGAGGATTTAAAAGTTTGAACTGACGCCGAGATTGCGCAAATTAGAGGCTCTCAAGGAGGCATTGTCGGGGCGTAGCGCAGTCTGGTAGCGCGCCTGCTTTGGGAGCAGGATGTCGGGGGTTCAAATCCCTCCGCCCCGACCAACAATTTCAATACGTTAGAAAGGCTCAGGAGTCTCCTGGGCCTTTCTTGCTTGCGGCTTTTAGTTCTTATTACCCACAACTTGCACTTTAGATAGTTTATTTAAAACAGATCTGTATTCTCAGAAACACTCAGATATTGGCAAGATATCCAAAGGCAGGCTGGCGTTTTTCCCAATGTTTATTATCTATCAATTTATGATTTGAGACCAGAAAACATTCGAAGTATCATTTCAGAGAGCTCCGCACGAGCGGCTACCTTATCTTCAGTATTGGAAATGGTAAGGGCTGCTTCGACATGAAGAGCATACAAAAGATTGGTGGCATAGTCCACAGAGCCAATATTAATAAAGCCGGAATCTTTCATCTCCTGTAAAAAGTCACGAATCACCTTTATAGTATAAGCAGAATCTATCTCTCGCCAACGTTTATAACCAAGCACTCCGATGACAACATCAAGCCTAATGGATTTACTCCGGCCCATGCTGTAATCCAGTTGGGCCTTTTGACCTGCAAGAATTTTCTCAATTGGATCTGAAATATTTTTCATCGCTTTTTGAATATTGTCTCTAATTTGGGCCATTTGTTTTTCATACAAAACGGTGAAAAGGTCCTCCTTGCTTTTAAAATGGTGGTATAGCGCCCCCCTGGTTAACCGTGCGTTTCTAACAATGTCTTCAATCGATGTTTTGGCATACCCCTTAGATGTAAACAATTCCAAGGCGGATTCCAAAAGCGCGTTTCTGGTAAGCTCCGCATATTCTTCTTTTCTTGATTTTGGCATCATTTTTTCCTTGACTAACATACTGTAGGTATGTTAGATGATAGGCATATGTTAAAAACTAATAGAATGCTAAATAACCACAGTATAAATCGGCCTTGTATTTATTTCAAGGAATTAATTGGAATGAGGTTGCAAGACCAGCACACTCTCGTTGAACGAACTCGGTTTAGCGAGTGATTGTCCGGGAATATCCGACACCAGAGCATACAGTCTAAAATAGATTGTTACAAAAGTAATACTTGAGAGCGATGCATAACACCCAGACGCATGTCTCAGTTTTATCCTTATTCAACGAAACCAGGGGCGATTGCTCACAAGCGACATTAGAAGCAGTGCCTGGTTTTCGTAGATCTGGTTTGGGTTGAAAACTAATTAGAATATAAGGGGGTAGCCATGCGGAAATGGATCATCGGAATACTGGCCGCGGTGGTGGTTGCAGGGGGCATATTCTGGGCGGCGGCGGACAAGGATATGCGGAGGCTGATTTTAAATCTTCCTACCAATACCGATGTCCTCTTTTGGTCAATTTCGCAGCGCGATGCTGCTTTTAGAGCGATGGACCGGATGCCTGTTCTTGCAAAATCCCGAACCATCTCTACCAGTAAAAAAATCCGTCCTTTGCCGACAGGAAAACCACTTGATGTTGATACAGATGTCGATGACTATATGAAAGACCAGCGTACAGCCGCATTGGTGATTGTGCAAGACGGAAAAATTCGACTTGAGAAATACGGTCTTGACTTCGGGCCAGATGGACGTTGGACCAGTTTCTCAGTAGCAAAGTCAATCACTTCGACATTGGTCGGTGCGGCAATTAAGGATGGATATATTAAAAATCTCGGTGATAAGGTATCGGACTACATTCCTGATCTCAGGGGGTCGGTTTATGATAATGTAACGATTAAGCAGCTATTGACAATGACATCGGGCGTAAAATGGAATGAGGATTATGGTGACCCCAAATCAGACGTCGCATTATTTAACGCACACAAGGCCGACCCCGGCGTCGATGCCACAGTGAGTTATCTGCGCAAATTAACGCGCGATGCGCCTCCCGGCACAAAATGGGTTTATAAAACTGGCGAGACCAATTTAATCGGAGTACTGGCCAGTTCGGCGACCAATAAGAACTTGTCTGACTATCTGGCGGAGAAGATCTGGCAACCTTTTGGGATGGAACAAGATGCGAGTTGGATATTGGGTACCACAGGCCATGAGATCAGTGGTTGCTGCATGCAGGCGTCAACCCGCGACTTTGCTCGCTTTGGCCTATTTATGATAGGCGAAGGGTTCGCAAATGGCAAGTCGGTATTGCCCGACGGTTGGGTTTCGGAAGCAACCATGAAGCATGCTGATACAAATAAACCTGACTACGGCTACGGCTATCAATGGTGGACCTTAAATGATGGCGCCTATTCAGCGCGAGGTATTTTCGGTCAGGGCATCTTCATTGATCCCAAACGAAAACTGGTTATCGCCTCAAACAGCAACTGGCCGCAGGCCACAGATAAACAGGGCGGTGATCAGGATAAGAAGCGTTTAGCCTTTTACAGGCAAGTGCAACAGGCGATTGATAGAGAGGCAAAACTATAGAATAGATGCAGCGGGTCGTTGAGGATTGCAAAACAGCTGGGAATTAGAGTCCTTGAGAACGGTATGAATTGTCTGGGAACAGTTTTCCTTAACCATATATTTCTTCTCTATCTGTGTATTTAAATATCCTGAGAATTAATTAGGCGTTATTTGTTGAAGGATGAACAATCTCCTACTGGTAAAAATAACTCTTGAATGGAGGAGGCCAAGATGAAAAAGACCGCATTTATTACAGGTGCTTCAGCTGGTATCGGAAATGCCTTTGCTGAGGTCTTTGCGCAGAATGGTTTCAACCTGGTGTTGACTGCTCGCCGGGAAGACCGATTGCGAAAATTACAAAAATCCATTCAAGATAAATTTGATGTAGAAGTTTATCCATTACCGGCTGATCTCCATAAGGTCGAAGCTCCCCAGGAACTTTTTGATTCGATCCAATCAAAAGGGCTTCAAATAGACGCGTTGGTAAATAACGCCGGTTATGGTGTACCCGGTTTTTTTTGCAACTCTGCCTGGAAAGAACAAGCCGACTTCATTCAGGTACTAATTACATCTGTGGCCCAATTTTGCCATCTTTTTCTCCCCGGAATGATAGAAAGGGGGTACGGCCGCATTATTAACGTATCATCATTGAGTGGATGTCTTAAGGGTTCTCCGGGTTATCCACTATACAGCGGGGCAAAATCATTTGTTATTCAACTATCGCAAACACTTTTCCTTGAATCGGAAGGAACAGGCGTCAATGTTACCGCAATATGCCCGGGTTACACATACAGTGAGTTTCATGATGTTAACGGAATGCGGGAATCAGTCAGCAAATTACCCGCTTATATTTGGATGGATGCGGAAACAGTAGCCCGCCAGGGATTTGAAGCGGTCATGAAAGGTGAACCACTCTATGTAAATGGAGCAATAAATCGTTTTTTTGCGCTACTGGGGAAACTGCTTCCCAATAAGCGTGTCTTGAGGATGGTGGCCAAAAACACCAAGGGCATGCAATTTTCAGAGGCAGGTATTCAGGATAAGAGTTGAGTCCTCACTTGACTCCTATTAAATGTGAATATTTGTGATGATTTCTGTTTACGGCAATGTGCCGCTGGTGCGTGGCTTATTATTCCAAACTTTTGGTATCTGCTATAAAACTGAATATATCTGGGCATGAAAAACCATGTGATATAAACAAACTATCTGCAAAATGGATGCTTGCGGGTTAAGCTTGCAGATTGATATGAAGTTGGTTCTAGCACAAGCATGTTGGTTCAAATAGTTTCTTTTAATAACAGCTGCTTAGAGTTTTTAAATAAAGGTAAAACTGCTTTGGGAGCAGGATGTCGGGCGTCAAATCCGTCCGCCCGGACCAACTATCTCGTTAATTAGGAAAGGCTCAGAGAATTCTGAGCCTTTCTTGTTCACCATAGGTATGTGGAAAAAATGGTGCCTGCAACGAAGCACTGCGCTTTTCATAGCGTTACTACTCGCCAAGAATTAATTTACCTCTAATCATTGCTTCTACACGCTTACATTTATTTTGATAAAGTTTAATCTTTCGGTTGAATTCAAGGTTCGGTTCTTTGAATTCCGTTGCCCATTGTCTGGCTACAGTCCTAGTCAGGGGTCTCGGATCTTGGCCAACAAAAGGGTCGTTTACCGCACGATTAACCCTCTCTAATTGTTTCAATTCTCTTCTCAAAGTTAGTGCGGATTGGGACAGGGTTTTCAATGAATTGGTGCATTCCTTCAGTGCCCTTTGGTACTCGGTATAGGGTGTATCTGCCTTGGCCTGCCCAGCGAAAGCTGCCATGAAATACATTAAAGCTGCAAAACCAATCATTACGCTTTTCATTTTTACCTCCTGCAAAAAGGTTGACCGACTTTGGTTTTTTTACTTCCATTCGCATTTATAACATACAGAACCGTTTGCAAGTAATGTTTGAATTGCGGGATGGATCAGTTTGTGAAAATGAAGGGAATTACGAATTTTATATCGCGGAAATGATTCTTTATCAATGGTTTTAATTTACCAATGATAACAACTTGAATCTGACTATAAGCAATCTTAAAATGGCCTTTTGACCAAAAAAATAAATCCTTCTGCCAACCATGAAAAGGGTTGTATACATTGTGGCTAACATCGTGACCAAATTCGATGATAACGCTATCTATTGAATGAAGCTCAGAGACATCCGAACTGAAAGTGATACTGATGAAAAAGCGTGTTATCTTATCGGCTCAAATCATTTAATGACATTATTAACTAATTGTTATTCTGATTCAAATCCCTCCGTTCCGACCATATCTATCAAAAACAAGAAAAGCTCAGCATTTCCTGAGCCTTTCTTGTTTCAATCGACGACCGGATTTTGGCTATCTCTGTTCTCCTTGCCTTTTCTCGATTTCACGCTTCAATTTTTTTATCTTACTGTCAATCCCGGTGAGAAAGTCTTTTCGTGTTTGTAATAGAAGTTTTTTCCCAAGTTGCTTTTGGGCTTCCTTGAGAAGCCGATTACCTTGCTCAAGTTCGTTTTTCCTGAAATGTTCGCGTGCGGAGCTGATAAGTGCGTAGACGCTGGCCACTCTTTCTTCCTTAATTTGAAGAATCAAGTTGTCCAGTTCAGCCGCTGATTCGTTTATGACTTGATGGGTGTAGTTTAGTTCCTGTTGCAATTCCTCCATTAGTTCGAGAGCTCGATCGGTTTTATCATTGGGATAAACTTTCTTCTTCTTGCCGAAACGTATGGCCTTTTTAACCGTCTTACGAGCCTCTTTAACCCTTTTTTTTATCGATTTCCCTTTTTCAAAATACTGGATAATATCTTCGAGGAGAAATTCATGTATTTTAACTAAACCGGATGCGAGACCATTTTTTTTATAGCGATAGAGCCAAAACATATTTAAGCTCCTAACTTTCAGTTAAAAAATGTCCAAGCGTTGTCTGCGTCTATCAATGGTTTCCATGCGATGATTGAAATTATACAAATAGCATTTCATTTTCAATGATAATCTGCCGATATTCTTGGAAAGGGACAAGCGGTGCTGCCTTGGGGTGTCCGGTTTGCCCCAAATTGCCGATGTCAATTTGTGGCGCTAAACAATTTGATATAATTTTAAAAATTCCCTATTCTAAGCCCTCCGGCCCGACCAACAATTCCAATAAGTAAGAAAGGCTCAGGGTTTCACTGGGTCTTTCTTGTTTGCGAACCTTGCTTGCGGGTCGGTCTGAAAATGGTTTTAGTGCAAGCATATACAATCAAAAAGTATTGTTTAATAACAGGGCATTAATGCCCTTGATGACCGCAAGAACTGCTTTGGGAGCAGACCATTTAAGGCAATATCCAATGATAACTGTATTCCCGGATATTTCAGATATTGAAATATTGGCTGTACCCCCCAACATCCCATGAAGATTGACAAAATAACCATTTTTTTATAACACGTCGCCTAAGTCCCGTCCAAACTTTTCACAAAACAACAACATCAGAACCATGGTTGGGCGGTACGTAAAGTGCCCTAATTGTAACAACGATCTACCGATTTGGTGCCACTAAGGCGATTAGGCTAACAAGGCGTATTTATTCTGTTGCATAACTACATAGCTGACACCTGAGCATCCGGTCTAAAATAGATTGCAGCTAAAGTACTACTTGAGAGCGAGGCCTCATAACTCAGACGCATGTCGCAATTTAATCTTTATTCTACGGAACCAGAGTTGATTGCTCCTAAGCTACATTAGAAGCAGTGCCTGCTTTGCGGAAATCTGGTTTGGGTCGAAAGTTAATTAGAAATTATGGGGGTGACCATGCGGAAATGGATCATTGGAATACTGGCCGTGATCGTGGTTGCAGGCGGTATATTCTGGGCAACGGCTGACGAGGATATGCGCGGGCTGATCTTACATCTGCCGACCAATAAGGATGTCCTTTTTTGGTCAGTTCCGCAGCGTGATGCCGCATTCCGCGCCCTGGACCGGATACCTATCCTTTCCAAATCCCGGATCATCTCCAGCGGCAATAAAATCTATAGCTTGCCGAAAGGGGCGCCGCTGGCGATTGGTACAGATGTGGATGCTTATCTGCAAGACCAGCGCACGGCCGCATTGGTAATCGTTCACGAGGGTAAAGTCCGCCTTGAAAAATACGGACTCGACTTCCGTCCTGGTAAGCGCTGGACCAGCTTCTCGGTTGCGAAATCTCTCACCTCGACATTGGTCGGTGCCGCCATCAAAGATGGCCATATTAAGAGTATTGATGACAAAGTATCGGATTACATCCCCGACCTAAAAGGATCGGTCTATGATGATGTCTCCATCAGGCAACTGCTGACCATGACTTCGGGCGTAAAATGGAATGAGGATTACGGTGACCCCCAATCAGACGTGGCCTTGTTTAACGCCCACAAGGCAGAACCGGGGATGGATGTGACGGTGAGCTATATGCGCAAATTGAAGCGTGAAGCACGTCCCGGCACCAAATGGGTTTACAAGACCGGCGAAACCAATCTGATCGGGGTCCTGGTCAGTTCGGCAACGGGGAAGAACTTGTCCGACTATCTGTCGGAGAAGATCTGGGGGCCCTTTGGCATGGAGCAGGATGCGAGTTGGATACTGGGATCCACTGGTCATGAAATTAGCGGTTGCTGCATACAAGCGTCAACGCGTGACTTTGCGCGCTTTGGCCTGTTCATGCTAGGCAGGGGTATCGCCAAGGGAAAACCGGTGCTGCCTGACGGCTGGATCGATGCGGCAACCCAGAAAAAAGTTGCTTCCAGCAGGCCTGGCTACGGCTATCAATGGTGGACCTGGGATGACGGCACCTATATGGCGCGGGGAATCTTCGGGCAGGGTATCCTCATCGATCCCAGGCGAAAACTGGTAATTGCCTCGAACAGTAACTGGCCGCATGCCTCTGATCGTCAGGGTGGTGACCAGGACAAGAAGCGTTCGGCCTTTTACAAGCAAGTCCAACAGGCGATTGATAGAGAGGCAAAACAATAGAACAGATGGAGCGCGGATCGCAGGGGATTGAAAAAGCAGCGGGGTATCAGGAACCCTGAAAACAGCTTGAAATTGCACCTTCTGACAAGAAAGGAAGTAAAGTCTATATGGGAAAAGAGGGAAGTTCTCTTTTCAACAACATCAGCGTTTTTGTTATAGCAATAGGTATAATTGCCTCTCTTGGCATTCTTATTGCCGAGCCTAATCTTCGCGTTTCATTTAGTGAAATCCAGAAGCTTGATTTCAACGAGCGGTACGACGCTGTTATGGACGCTTACTCGGCAGGATTCAAATACCCACTGTATTTATCAATAATTTTGTTCATAACAGGGGCTGGCATATTAATGGCTGCCGGTAAATTGCGCGAGTGCAATTTTTTGTTCGCATTTGTTTCGCCGCCCATGATTACGGTTATCATTGCATATTTTGTTTTTGGTGGTTACGGGCACAAAGGTTCAATGTTTTATGGCGGCATTTCCACTGGTGTTATTTCATATATCCTGTTTAAAGCAGTCCAATTTACTTACAAGACCTCAAAGCCTGCGCTCATTTCAATTACTTCCCTCATCATGGGAGTGGTTTTTTCAACAGCTGTATTCAGCTGTTACAAACTCGAAGCCACTTGGAGAAAAGGCTATGCAGATCAAGCATTAGGCCTGATAGAAATGACAGTACGAGAAGATATAGAAAAGAACATTAGGGCCGCGGAACAGCTCTTTCTTGATGCGACCAATAATTATCCCGAAAGAAAGGAACTTTATCTGGACAAGGCCTACCAACTTCTACAAGATTCGGTAAAACTAATCGAAGAATCTAAATTTGACTCTAAGCGCCACCTTTTACTTGCAGCGCTTGGGCAGGTATATATTGAGCAAAAGCGCTATCAAGAAGCGGAAGCATGCTTAAAGAGCGAAAGACTGGCCGTAAGCAAGTACTATGGAAAAAACACTGGCCGGGAGGCGGACGTGGATCTTAAGCTTGCCCGGTTATACTACGAAAAGATGGAAAGGAAGGGGGAAGCCATCGATGTTGCCGAGAAGGCCCGGGATCTCTACATAAAAATACGGGGCCTTAATGATCACAAAACGCAGCATGCGGTTGAGTTGATTTCACAATGGGAGGCAGCCAGAACAGAATGACTCATGATTTTGATGCCTGCTATGATTTTTAGCAAGCCAGGAGGTTGATAGGTTAGGTGTTATCGGGCAGGATGACTTTGAACTCATTGCTTGCGGATCGATTCAATACGAGATAGAAATAAAATAACGGCTGTCAAATTATAATTTATATTATCAGTTAATTACGGCTAATAGATGCAGCAGTAATAGCTTTGGGAGCAGGATGTCTGATGCTCTAATCCCAACGCAACCCAGCGTTAAAAAGAAAAGTTGCAGGAATTGTATAATTTAGTTTTAATAAAAGTGTGGTATTTCGTCTAATGTCCGTCAGGTGACAATATAAATCTGTGCCGATTTTTGGCACCCCTGATCAAGGAGGGAAAGATGACAACAGACGAGTTAGTTGCCTTAGGGGTAACCCTTTTTGTTATGGGAACTATTGGACTGCTCACTTTTCTGGGTTTAGCCGGGTTTTTTACAGCATGGTGATAAAAGCGGGCAACGATAACATAAGGCGACATCGCAATGGTTATCGGGCTGCCGTTTATTCCCCTGTTTCTTACAGGCAGCTGCACGGCTTGTAAAACCGACAACATCCTAATTGGTTACAGGCGGATATTCGCAGCAACGCTGGCGGTGGAAAAGTGCGGCCTGCACATCCGCGTACCCCAGTTGAAAACAAGAAGAGCCCAGTAATTCCGGGGCTCTTTTCATTTATTATCAATAACAAGCTGTTGGCACCTAGAAAACAACAAGTATTGCTTTGGGGGCAGGATGTCGGGGTTTCAACCCTCCGCCCAGACGCGATTAGCCTATAATTACAAATGTTTATAAATTACTAAAATTTTTATAAAAGCATGGTAGCCCCTCCCGCATGAAGCGCTTCCATACATTATACAAATATCTGAAATAATACCATTTTAACAATCTTGCCCCATGCCTGCATATAAGCTCCCGGTGTGAAATACAACCGGCGTTTATTTTACTTTCGTAAAATTTGCGTTTAAAATTGCAGGTTATAGCCTCTGCGTTAAAGGGGACGACCGTTTTGGGGCACCAATGAACCTAACGATCTGAATACAGAATCCAGATCCCTTCGATATCCCTGCCTAGATCTCTATAGCGCCAATACGTCTACCTTGCTGTTTTGGGCTGCCATCGCGAACACGTCGAAGCGGATGGGAATAAAAAAGTGATGCTTGCCCCACACATGACGAAGCAAGGGGAAGGACTACAGGTTTGGTAGCGTAAAAATGCTGTTGCCGAGTGTCCCAGGGCAATCCGGCCTGCTTGGGCAGGCGCGATTGGTGGCTGATGCAAAAAGTCTGCAGTGAAAGCCGGAATAATCCACAGATCGTTGCACTTGGACGGCCTCCCGTGTGAGAAAAGGTTCTGTTGCATGAACAAGCGCATTTGTCTGGCAATATTGACGATGGGATTCAGTGGACTGGCGGCCGAGGTCCTCCTTTTAAGGGAACTTCTGGTTGTTTTTTCAGGCAACGAACTATGCATCGGCATTATTCTCGCCAATTGGCTGATTCTGGAGGCATTTGGCTGTTTCTTTCTGGGCAGGAACGCTGAAGATTCCCAGCACCCGCTTGAAACCTATACAGTGCTTACGATTTTGTTTTCTTTCTTTTTGGTCGCCTCCATTTACCTAACACGCATCCTGAAAATTATCCTTGGCATTTCAATTGGTGAGAGTATCGGATTTGTATCGATGTTTTATGCCTCCATACTTATCCTTTTGCCGGTAAGCATACTTCACGGTGCTTTATTTCCTTACAGTTGTCGGATGTATGCCATGTTTTGCGGTCGGGATGCATCATCCGCCGGCAGGGTGTATGCATATGAGACTGTGGGTACCATTATCGGCGGAATTGCCTGCACCTGGCTTGTCATTCCCTATATGCATACGTTTCTGGCCGCTGCGGGGCTGGCGGTGTTGAATGTTATCGTATGCCTGGCGGCACTGGCCCCTCTCTGGAAAGCCGGACAATTTCAAAAAGCGTTGCTGGTCTGTTTGAGTGTCCTTGTCATTTTTTCAGGGTACTGGGTTTTTACCGGTCAGGTGGACGCACTGCACCATTCTTCGACGCAAGCTCAATGGAAAAACCTCAATGTCGTACATTACCAGAACTCCCAATACGGCAATATCTGCGTTGTAGAAAACGAGGGGCAATTCATTTTCTTTCAGGACGGTGTTCCCGGTATTATAACACCCATTCCAGATCTGGCATTTATCGAAGAATTTGTTCATCTTCCGTTGCTTGCCCATCGGGAACCCGCAAAACTGCTTATCTTGAGCGGCGGCGCCGGCGGTATAATCAATGAGGCCTTTAAACATGCATCTATCGAGACCATAGATTATGCTGAACTAGACCCGCTGCTCCTGGATCTTTTAAGGAAATACCCCACGCCTCTGACTGAATCTGAGTTAAATGATACCAGGGTCAACATAAAGCATAATGACGGCCTTCTATTCCTGAAAACGACCCGGAATACATATGACTTGATCTTGATCGGGATTATGGAGCCGTCAAATTTGCAGGCCAATAGGTTTTTTACAAAAGAGTTCTTTTCCCTGGTAAAAAAAAGGTTGAATAAAGAGGGCATCCTTGTCCTGGGGTTGCCCGGGTCTTTAATGTACGCCAATGAAGAATTGAAAAATTTAAACAGTTGTATTTTTCATACGCTAAAACGCGTGTTTGCGCATATAAAAGTTATTCCAGGCGATGGTCAGAACCTTTTCTTTTCTTCAGACTCGCAGGATATTTCCAGGATTAACAGAAAGCAGATTCTGGAAAGATTACAATTGCGCAATATCAGGGCCACTGCGATCGTTCCCTGGCAACTGGAGAAAAAGCTGCATCCCGGCTGGCAGGACTGGTTTTCGCGCTTTATAAAAGGCAGCAGCCGGAAAATCAATTCTGATTTCAAGCCCATTGGACTCTTTTACAGCATCTCTCATTGGAATGCACTGTTTGCCCCATCTCTGCGCGGGCTTTTCAGGCTAATTGAGAAGATAAACGTTGGGATCATTGCTGCTGGTTTAGCTTTCTCTCTTTTTCTGTATGCCTTTTTGCGATCAAGATATAAACAATTCGTCCAAATCGGTATCCCTTTATCCATTGTTACAACCGGTTTTGCCGGAATGATATTTGATCTGATGTTGATATTTACATTTCAATCTATATATGGATATGTTTTTTCATGGATAGGGCTGCTCATTTCTTTTTTTATGGCCGGGGCTGCTCTGGGAGCAATGCTGACAACCAGAATTATGGAGCGGCTTGAGAATTGTTTTAGATTGTTTGTTAAAATCGACCTGGCCATAATCATTTTTTCGCTTGGATGGTCTTTAATATTTCTTGGTGCCCGATCATTTCTGGACAGTCCGGACGTCTTTGTTCCATTTAAGCTGTTGTTTTTATTCATTGCAGGTATCGGTGGGTTCTTGATTGGTGCTCAGTTTCCACTGGCAAACAAGATATATTGGGGGGATGGTCGCAGTCTGAGCAAGACAGCCGGGTTACTTTACGCATCTGACCTGTTGGGGGGCTGGATGGGGGGCATTGTAGGCGCTGTCGTACTGTTGCCAGTTCTGGGCCTTACCGGTACCTGCATCACCGTAGGACTGGTGAAACTGGCAAGCTGCATAGTTTTAACGACCCAACCCAGTGTGCAATAGGAGGCGTTAAACCATGATAAATTCACTTTTTAGGCCATGTACCCGCAGAAATTTTCTGCAGAACTCATCTAAGCTCTGCTTCCAACTGGGGGTATCTTCAGCCTTCTTGACCGGCTTTAAGACGGAAGCTGCTGGTAAATCAATGGACAATTTTGAACCAGCTTATCTGCAACTCCACAGAACCGGTGAACTAAAAATCCGGGCCAAGGAACTCTATGTCACTATGGAAAGCTGTGAGCTCTGTCCAAGAAGATGCGGTGTGAATCGTCTTGACGGCGATAGCGGATTCTGTAGCACACCGGGGGCCACCCTGGTACTGTCAGCAGCGCAACCGCATTTTGGCGAAGAAAAACCGCTGGTTGGTAATGGCGGGTCAGGGACAATCTTTTTAACGCATTGCAATTTGAGGTGTGTATTTTGCCAAAACTGGGAAATAGCTCAACTTGGCAGGGGGGCTAAAAGCAATATTGGTGCCCTCGCCAGAGTGATGCTTAAGCTGCAAAGACACGGCTGTCATAACATAAACCTTGTCACCCCAACGCATTATTCTGCCCATATCCTTAAAGCGCTCGATATCGCTGCCGGGAAAGGGCTTCGGCTGCCCATCGTTTACAACACTTCTGGTTGGGAACGTCTTGAAATCCTAAAATTTATGGATGGCATCGTAGATATTTACCTGCCTGATTTCAAATACTGGGAGAGTGACATGTCCGCCAAATATTCATCCGGAGCTGAGAGTTACCCGGAAATAACCAGCGCAGCGATTCTTGAGATGCACCGTCAGGTTGGTGTCGCCCACCCTGCAAGAGACGGCATTATGCAAAGAGGCCTTATGATCCGGCATTTAGTGATGCCCAACAATACTGGTGGATCAGAAAGAATTATGGCGTGGATCGCTGAAAAGTTGCCGAAAGACACGTACGTCAATATTATGGCTCAGTATAACCCGCGCTTTAAAGCCTTTGATTATCCGGAGCTATCAAGGAGAATAACCCGCCAAGAATATAAAAACGCCGTCAAAAAAGCCGAAGCAATGGGGCTTACCAATCTTGATATCCAGGGTTACTGGTTTTTTTAAGGCTAAGTTATTCGGAAAGCGGCTGATCGTAACAGCCTCCTAATTATCGCCTACTCAAAAAAATCTCGAAAAATCAAAATTCGTTCTTATTCTATATTCATGGGAATTTTGGCCGGCTGCGACCAGGCCGGACCTACTGACACGAACAAGCCCGATCCTCTGGCTGGCACAGTTTTGACCCCTACCCGGAACCTGATAAAATTTCGACGAGTCCGTCTGATTCTAAAGCCATGGCCTGAGGTGAATTCATACTTGAATTGGTAGGCTAACTTATCAAGGTGCTGCCATGAAAACTGAAAACCTGCTGGATGGAAAGACCGTCCTGATCGTAGATGACGAGGCCGACATATTGGACACCCTCGAGGACCTGCTGCCCATGTGTGAAACCGTTCGAGCCGGTGATTACTATACTGCCTTGGAATTGCTGGCATCACGCCACTTCGATCTGGCCATTCTCGATATCATGGGGGTATCCGGTTATGAACTGCTCGAGATCTGCGTGCGCAAAAAGCTCCTTGCGGTCATGCTGACGGCCTATGCGGTCACACCGGCCGACGTACGCAAATCGTTCGACAAAGGCGCCGCATTTTACATCCCCAAGGAAGAGATGGCAGACATCGAGGTGCTCCTGAACGATGTTCTGGAAGCCAAGCAAGAGGGCCGGAGCACCTGGGGCAGTTGGTACAGCCGGTTGTCCCGATTCAGCGAATCAGCTTTCGGAAAAGACTGGATGAAACACGAAAAGGACCTGACCAGGGAATTCACCTTTCACATATGACGGTCGGTTGGGGCGCTGATAACATTGGAGCTCAGAAATTCTTGAACCGCTCTACCTATACTGAGATCATTGTGCAGCGGGATCTCACACCTTTCTGATTAATTTTCCTAAAAAGCTTGACACCATTGGCTTAAAATCCTATATTTAAGTTATTGCTTAACTACTAAATTGAGGGCGCAACTGAATGATAACCGAACCGGCAGAGATCTTTAAGGTGTTGAGCGTGGAAACGCGAGTCAGAATCATTGAGCTGCTGAAAGGGCGGGGGCCTTTAGGCGCCAAGGACATTGCCGCTACGATCGGCATCACCACCGCGGCGGTATCCCAGCACCTTAAGATATTGAAACAGGCCGGATTGGTCCGCAGCGAACGCAAAGGCTACTGGATACCGTATTCTATCGACGAAAAAGCCATGGAAAACTGTCGCCAGCTTTTAACTGAAGTCTGCACATGCGGGTGCCAAGGAAGCGGAACATTCTCAACATGCGAGCCGACAAGATCGGACCGGGAAGCCCTGAAAAAGTACGCCGCAGAACTGCAAGATGAACTCAAAACCGTGCAGGCGAGGCTTGCAGAGTTAGAGCAAGCTGAGTAGCAGCAAATTTTTTTGTCAATATATTTAAGTTTTTGCTTAAACACTTAACCAAAAAAGGAGGTGATCACATGACAAAGAAAAAGAAAGGCTGCGGCTGTGGCTGCATCGGACAGGCACCCGTCAAAAAAGAACCCACGCAGGAAAAACGTGATACCAAGCAATCCAAGTAAATAAAAACAGGTTTTATGGAGCCCAAAGGGGGCTGGGCCCGTCGCCGGCCCCTTTTACGCTGTATTCCAGACGGGTTTCCGATCCCTCCGCCCCGACCAATTCAATACTCCAAGAACAGGCGCTTTGACACTCAATTAACTGTTTTATTTTAAAATTATGCTGAACGCTGGTGCCGACTTTCTATACGGGGCAGGTTAAAAAAGGGTTTACAAATATGGCGATGGGACTACTATTATATAGTCATAGTCGCGTTCTTTAGCGCGCACCATGCTTACCTATAGATACTTTCAAATCCGGCTGAATCTTATGGCACTTTATTTTAGAATGATTAACACCTTCATTGCCGGCCTTGGCTTTTCAATGGCCCTATTAGGCTATGCGGCTGCGGGCACTGCACAGCCTTCACAAGTCAGTCACATCTTAAAACAGCTTGAAATTCTTGAAAAAGAACCCGACAACCTAAGGCCGGAACAACGCCAGGCCATCCAGAATATTAGGGCCCTCATTGAACGCTACCCGGAAAGAATCACCGCACCACCACCGCACGTGGTAGAACCGTGCAAACGGGAAATGATCAATAACGAAGACGGCACGTTTACGTTTGTAATCGAAACGGAAAGAGAATTGCAGGCTTGGCTGCTGCCGGTGAACTCAAACGAGTTCAACCAGGGAATGAACTGGCACGATGCCAGAGAAAAGGTGAAGGAATATAATTTAAACGGTATCCGCGGTTGGAAGCTCCCACCGGTAGAAGTATTGTACGGGATTCATAAGGTGAGCAGCGAGTGCCCCAGTAAGTTGGCAAAAGTCACCGGCGCCCCCATTATTCGCGGCCAGTTCTATCATTTTGCTTACTGGACTTCAAATGAATACTCTTTTGTTGATGCCACCGAAAAATACCATGCCGATGCAGTGTCTCTATACAGCGGCAACGTTATCCATGAAAGAAAAGAGAACATCGGCATTGTGTGGCCGGCAAAATTGATAAGCAAAGAGTCAATGTCAGACATAAAAAAGAAGGAACTGCCAATTGATTAACCTCTCAATTCCCCATCAAAATCGATTTCATTACCGGCATCAAATCATGCCGACCTTCAAATTGAAAAAGGAACCCGGCAGACCGGGCACGCTTAAAGACACGAGCTGCCCTTCTCCTTGAAATCCCATAGGTTTAGATTGTTTTGTGTTTTCTAAAAAATCGTATATAATGCCGTATGGCTTAATTTATCGGGCGCCATATTCCACTCAATAATCAGATCTCATCAAAATCCGTTGACCTGGATCTGCCGCTATTTTCCCGGTGCTCGTTCTATTATTTAATCAAACCCGCCCAAGGAGCGCATCCATGCTGATGAAAAGATACCTGGGGCAGATCATGGAAGATATCGGGTTCATCACCCGTCCCCAACTCGAAGAGGCCCTCCAGAAACAAAAAGAAATCATGGATGAAAAAATCATGCGGGAGCGTCTGCAGCGGGTGAAGCTCGTCACAGCCGCCCGGCGTATGAAAGATCAGGAGGTGGCGCCCCTACTGGGCCAAATCCTGATCGACATGGGCCTTGTGACCCCCGCACAACTCGAACACGGTCTCAAGGAGCAGGAAAAGTCCATAGAGACCTACCTTTCATTGGAAAATCGAGAATTGGGCGTTACCATTGAAATCGGTTCCATTGTCAACTCGACGCTCAATTTGGTGGAAGTCCTCTACCTGATCATGATCCATGCCAACCGGGTAACCAACTCGGCTGCCAGTACACTGATGCTCCTGGATGAAGAAACCGGCGAACTGATCTTCAGTGTGCCGACCGGCCCCAAGGAGGACGAACTGGTCGACGTACGAATCCCCAAAGGCGAAGGCATCGCCGGCTGGGTGGCAGAAAACGAACAGCCGTCGCTGATGGCGAATGTGCGCGAAGACCCCCGTTTCTATGCTAAAATCGATGCGAAGGTCGGATTTCAAACCCAGTCCATTCTATGTGTCCCCCTGAAAGCCAAAACCAAACTGATCGGGGTTCTGGAAGCTATTAACAAGCAAAACGGCGGCAATTTCAACAAAGAGGATGAATTGCTGTTGAGCATGTTTGGCTACCAAGCCGCGATTGCCATCGAGAACGCCCGCCTTTATAGCGAGTTGCAAGCGGAGTTGACGAGTAGCCGACACAATGTTGAGGCGCTGCGCGAGAGTTAAACCAAATATCGACACCTGGTGGAAAAGCTGGATGACATCATCTGGACCACGGATCTGCAGTTGCGCACCACCTATGTCAGCCAGTCCATTGAAAAGAACCTGGGCTTCACTCCCGAAGAACGCGTGTCCCAAAAACTCGAGCATCAGCTCACACCGGCATCCTATGGCTACATTGTCGACCTTTTGTCCGGTGAAATGGAGCGGGACAACCAGCCGGGCGTTGACCCCAACCGGCGTCTGCGCGTGGAGACCGAATTCGTCCACAAGAATGGCTCCGCCCTCTGGTTCGAAAACATTGTAACCGGTATCCGAAATGATTCCGGGCAATTGACCGGGATTCACGGTGTGTCCCGCAATATCACCGAGCGCAAGCAGGCGGCGGCAGCCCTCCAGGAAAGCGAGGAACGGTATCGGTCCCTGGTGGAAAACACCATGGACGGATATTTTATCTGCGCCATACCCTCCGGACGCCTGCTCTTTTTGAACCAGCGCGCGTGCAAGTTTCTGGAACGCTCATTGAACGAGGCGCTCAAACTGACCCTCTGGGATGTCATCGCGCCCAAGGAACACCCGCGTATTAAAACCTGTATCCAAGCCCGGCTGAATGGCACGCCCTTTGACTCGAAACTGGAAACCTACACGGCGGTCAGGGCAGACGGCAGCTTGTTTAGGATCGAGATTTCCACTTCGGTGGTCGCGCACGGGAACGGCCCGGCGCTGCAGGGGCTTATCCGGGATGTCACTGAAAAAGAACGTTTCGAAAGCCAGTTTCAGCAGGCGCAAAAAATGGAAGCCATCGGCACCCTGGCCGGGGGTATCGCCCACGACTTCAACAACCTGTTGATGGGCATCCAGGGCCGGGCTTCCCTGCTGATGTCCGGTATCGATGAAAACCACCCGCAATGGGACCACCTGGCCGGCATAGAACAGTATGTACAAAGCGCCGCCGACCTGACCAAGCAGCTCCTGGGGTTTGCCCGGGGCGGTAAATATGAGGTGCTGCCCACGGACCTGAATACGATTGTCGCCGAAACCGCCAATATGTTCGGCCGGACGCGCAAAGAGATCCGGATCGAAAAGCATCTGGCCGAGGATTTGTGGGCCGTCGAAGTTGATCGAAAGCAGGTTGAGCAGATCTTGCTGAACCTGTTCGTGAATGCCTGGCAGGCCATGCCTTCCGGCGGCACCCTATTCCTTGAGACCGCGAATGTAGAAATCGGTAACGGTGCCACCTTACAATTCAAGTTCACACCGGGCCGTTACGTGCGTGCCTCGATTACAGACACCGGCTGCGGGATGGACGCGGAGACCCGCCAGCGAATCTTTGAACCGTTCTTTTCCACCAAAGAACGCGAACGCGGCACCGGGCTCGGGCTGGCGTCCTGCTACGGAATTATCAAAAACCATAACGGCTTCATCGACGTCGAGAGCGAGGTCGACCAGGGCTCCACCTTCAGTATCTATTTCCCGGCGTCGGACAAGCGGATTGGTGCGGAACCGCAGGATACAAGCCCGGCCATCGCAGGCAAAGGCACCGTATTGTTGGTCGACGATGAAAAGATGATCTTGGATGTGTGTGTCCCCATGTTGGCCTCAATAGGGTACCGAGCGCTGACCGCCGCCTCCGGTGTGGAAGCGATCAGGATCTTCCAGGAGAAAAGGGACGACATCGACCTGGTTATCCTGGACATGATCATGCCGGATACGGGCGGCGGCGAAGTGTTCGACCAGATGAAGGAAATCGACCCAGAAGTGCGGGTACTGCTGTCCAGCGGCTACAGCATCGATGGGCAGGCAACCGAGATCATTTCGCGCGGCTGCGCCGGATTCATTCAAAAGCCGTTCAATACAAAACAGCTTTCCGAAAAACTGGCCGAGATATTGGGCTGAATGGCATCTGCAGGCAACATCTGTCCTTTCCTGCATTGGTTTTGTGTGTTAAAACCCCCGCCAAGATTACACCCAGCAGTGTTCATTGCATCTCAAATGTAGGAAGTTAAGCAATTGGCAAATAGATCCCAACACGCTTTAACCGGATATCTCTTCGCCATCGGCGCGACTGCCCTCTGGTCCGGCAATTTCATCATCGCCCGCGGTCTGCATGCAAGTATTCCCCCCATCAGCCTGGCTTTCTGGCGCTGGGTCGTAGCCGTTCTCGCGTTTTTGCCATTCGCCTGGAAACCGCTTATGGCCGAGCGGCATATCTTGAAAAAGCACCTGCTTTACCTGGCGATCACCGCCCTGCTGGGTATCACCACCTTCAACACCCTGATCTACTTCGCGGGGCAAACCACCAAGGCAATCAATCTGTCCCTGATATCGATCACCTTCCCCATCTTCATCGTGATCCTGGCTCGATTTTTGTTCCGTGAACTGTTCACCCTGAAAAAGATCCTCGGCATGACCCTGGTGGTGGCCGGCGTCATCGTCCTGGTCACCGGCGGCAATATGCATACGCTGTTGAATTTATCGTTAGCGGTTGGAGATCTCTGGATGCTCTGTGCGGCAATCATTTTTGCAGTGTACAGTATTCTGTTGAAAAACAAACCACCGCAACTCAGTATCTGGTCGCTTCAAGCAAGCACGTTCATACTGGGGCTGGTATTTTTATTTCCCTTTTTTATCTGGGAATGGAGGGTCGCAGGGCCGATCTTTTATGATAAAAAAGTCGTAGGATCGATTCTCTACGTGGGCGTATTCGCCTCGTTGGCGGCGTTCGTCCTGTGGAACAAGGCCATTGCCGTGGTCGGCCCTGCGAAAGCCGCCATGATCTACTATACCCTGCCCCTGTTCAGCGGTTTGCTGGCCCACCTCTTTTTAGGGGAAGAGATCAACAGCCTCCATTTCTATTGCCTGGTGCTAATTGTCGCCGGAATTCTAATTGCCAACTATGCAACCCCGGGTGCTAAAATTGAGAGGCGTATCGCGAAATGAAAAATATCCTGTCTGCTGTTGATCACGTCCCCCTGGGCATCATTGTCGTCCTCTGCGTTACGCTGGGGCTGGCACCCTTTAACCCACCGCATGTGTTTGAGAAATTATCCATGCTGGCCGGTGGCAACTTGGTAAAGCCGATCGATTGGCTGGACCTGCTCCTCCACGGAACCCCCTGGCTGCTACTGATGCTCAAACTCATCGCCCTGGCGGTAAAGAAAACCGGAAAGCCGGAAACAAAAAATTGATCGTAAAGATTCCTGGCCTAAAGAACCAAACTGTGGATTGCCCCTTCAAGGGGCGTGCAGCCAAGAAACGCTTTGCCGGTATGGTCGGATTCAGGCTGGCTGACTGTAGGTGTTTGGGCTGTCGGAAGAATACGGGGAAAGCTTTGAGCAGTTAGCTCTTAGCGATTAGCGCTCGGTTTATACATTGCAGCTAAAAACGAATGGCGGACAGCTAACAGCCCCCAGCCATGATTTCCAATCATGGATAGGCACTGCTAAGGGGCATCGCTTGAAACACAGTTTCTCGTTAAAAGCCATTTTAGAAATGGGTTCTATTCTACCGCGTAGACTTCCACGGATTCAGACTTACCCCTGACTGCATGGTTCCCCATGGATCGCATCGGCATATCGGTTTGGGCGATGCGCTGACGGGTTTCACCACTTATGAGGATGTTGGTGCCTAGTTTTTTATTGAGGGTCTGGAGCCGGGAGGCCAGATTCACGGTATCGCCCAGCATGCTGTATGTCTTGCGCTGCTCGCTGCCCACGTTGCCTGCCAGCACACGCCCGCTGTGAATGCCGATGCCGTGCCGGACCTCATCCTCGCCCTGTTGGCGGCGCTTGTCGTTGAACTGCGCCAAGGCCGCCCGCATGGCCAGCGCTGCGGCCAAGGCATGCTCGGCATGGTCCGAGTCGGGCTCGGGGGCGCCAAAAACAGCCTCAATTTCGTCGCCGACAAACTGCAGCACGACCCCGCCATTCTGGCGGACAACCCGTTCCATGGCCGTAAAATACTGGTTCAGCATTTCCACGACCTCCCGAGGGCTGTGTTTTTCCGCAAATCCGGTGTAGTCGCGCAGGTCGCAAAACAGTACGGTGACGTCGATCAAGTCCCCCGCAGGTGCGATGGTATCATCCAGGATTTTGCGGCTGACTTCCGGGGAGACATACTGGTCGAAGCTGGCCCGACAAAAATCACGTTCCTTCAACCCTTCCATCATTTGGTTGGTTTTCTCGGCAACCTCGGCAAACTCGTCTCCCGACAGGATCGGCACCTGCGTTTCCAGGTTGCCCCGGCTGATCTCTTCCATAGCGGCCAGTTGGGTGTCTATGACTTCTTTAAGGTTGGCCGCATAGCGGCGTACGACGACCAGGGAGATACCCAGCATGATACACAGGGCAAAGGCAATCTCTTTGAAGATGCCCCAGTAGATTTCCGGCCGGGAGAAATCTTGCCCGATCAAGTAGTAAACATCCAGCAGGACCATCAGTAAAATAGCAAAGGCGATCATGCCGACCACTGAAAAAATCAGGATCAAGATTTTTTTGCTCAAGGTGAGATGCCGCCCCACCGGCATAGCGAAGCTACGACGCCCCTTGAGGTAACGCACAACCCTTCGTTCTGAAGACAAATAGCTCAGCATGCCGCTGAACAGACCAAAAGCCCCGCAACCAACCAGCACCTTCACGCTTGTGGATATGTACGGGATGAAAAAAGCGTAGTAGATTATTACCATTGCCAAGCCGGCCACACACCAGGCGATCAAGTCGGCGGCAAATGCTTGCCGGGGCAGGCGGAAGATTTGTTGCACCGGCAGACCATCCGTAGCCAGTAACGTGGACTTGCGCTGAAACATCCACAGGCGCCAGGGCAGCACTGCCAGGACGGGACCGTAGGAAATCAGGGCGGCCTTTGCATACCCGAGGCCGTCTAGAAACGGTCAGACCTGGGCGCCGTAGACTACCAGAACGGCCGTAAATGAAAGGTAGACGGTGATCAGTTCAAACATGATGGTTTTTCTTTGTGCGCTTTGGGGTGGTATCTTTTTTCAATCTATAAAAATTGGCCGGGCACGTCAATGCCTGTCTGCCCGGGCCCTACCGCTTCCTGGGTGGCGCCGGGGGCATCCTGCAGTTTCCGGATTATTACTCCCGGCTGGACCATAAACAGTTCAGGCATGGCTGGGCGGCCGCTGTAGTTCCTTCCGGATGATCCGGCCGAGGTCTTCTTTGCGATAGGGCTTCTTGAGATAACCACCGGCCCCGAGTCGCAGGACCTCCCGGACCCGGTCGGTTTCTGAATAGCCGCTGGCAATGATTGCTTTCTGGTCCGGGTGGATTTCCTTGATGCGACGGTACGTCTCCAGTCCATCGATCCCGGGGTCCATAATCATGTCCAACATGAGAATGTCCACCCGGGTGTTGCGCAGGTACTCGACAGCCTCTTCGCCGCTGGGCACCGCCACCGGTCGATAGCCCAATTTTTCCAGCATCCGCGCTGCAATGATACGCTGGGTGCCGACGTCATCGACCACCAGGACACTCTCACCGCAGCCCATATAGTCTTCTACCGGCCGCCTCTCCTCGACAGGGATGACGTACTCTTCCGGTACCGGGAAATACAGCTTGAAGCGGGTCCCGCTGTTTACCTGGCTGTCTACCAGGATGGTGCCCTTGTGATCTTCTACCGTGCCCCACACGACGGTCATCCCCAGCCCGGATCCACTGCGGCCCATCTTTTTACTGGTAAAAAACGGTTCATAAATGCGGGAGAGGTCTTCCGCCGGGATACCCGCCCCATCGTCTGCAACCACCAGGGTCAAATAACGGCCCGGAGCGACCTCCTGGATCGCCTGTGTCTGCGCAGCCACCACTTCGGACCCGGTGGTGATGGTCACCCTGCCGCGCCCCTCAATCGATTCATATGCGTTGGTCACCAGATTCATCAGGGCCTTGGAGAGATGCACCGCCGATCCGCTTATCCCCGGCAGAATCGCTTCCAATTTGGTTTCCAGGACAACCTCGGGATGTCCTTTCTGCAGGCGGGCGTGTTCCGGGCTTTCCAGATACTCCTGTACGATCTGGTTGAACCCCAGCGTTTGGTTGACCGGTACGCCGCGGCGCGCCAGCGTCAACAAATCATTCACCACGGCCGCAGCCTTTTCACCGGAGCGTTTGATGTCCGTGAGGGCCTGGTAGAGCGGCTCCGCCTCCGTCATATCTTCAAGCAGCAAATCAGGGTAGCCGGCGATTCCGGAAAGGATATTGTTCAGGTCGTGGGCAACGCCGCCGGCCAGGGTACCTAAAGCCTCCATCTTTTTGGCGTTCATCAACTGCTGCTGAAGCCGGGCCTGCTCCAATTCAGCCATTCTCACTTCGGTGACATCGCGGATGATCCCTCGAAACCCCACCTTGTTGTTTTTTTTGTCGTACATGACCGAAGCCCGGGTCTCGGCAAACAGGCGCTTGCCGTCACGCCTGATCAACTCACGCGACATGGGCAGCTGCACGGCACCGGTGTTGAAGATGCGTCTAAAATACGCATTGACCTCATCGGCCTGCGCCGGCTCCAAGAATTCCCGAAAATTTAAGCCGATCAGGTCCTCGTCACCGGCCCCTAGGATATCAGCAAACACATCATTGTATGACAGGAGGGTTCCCTCGAGGTCTACTTCGTAGAAGCCTTCACCGATGCTTTCAAGCAGAATGCGGTATTTTTCCTCGGTATGCTCTCGCTGGGCAATCTCTTCAGACAGCTCGGCCGTGCGCTGAACCAAGTCATCCCTGAGATCGGATATACGCTGGTACATGGCGGCGTTGGCCAGGGACACCGCCGCGGCCCGTGTAATGTTGTCAATCAGTCGCACCTCATCATCCGAAAGGGGCTTGCGGTTGGATTTCTGAGGCAGAAACACCAGCCCCATCAGACGCTCATCATGCACCACCGGAATCAGATAGGCCGCCTCCATGGTATCCATGAAATCGATCAATTTCTGGCGGATTTCGGCTGTCTGGGGCAGCGAGGCGATCAAGTTGCGATCTACCATGCGTCCACGGTCCGTCAGCCAGGACCCGAGTTCCGAATTCAAATGCAAGCGCAGTCCCTGGGCATTTTGGAAGATAACCGACTCTGGCGCCACAACGTAGAAATTGAACCCCGGCATGGCCAGATGTTTATGAAAAAAGCGCGCGAAAGCCCGCTCAAATTGGTCCAGGTTACGCAGTGAAAAGATGCTTTCGAAAAAGGCAATCTCAGCCCGCTCCAGATTGATCCTACTTTTGCCAAAGGTGCGATCGGCCATCGTCTGGATACGTTTGATCGCAATCAGATTGAGGGTGAACCAGCTGAGCAGTACCAGGATCAGGCCTAGATCAGGCAGGGTGAGCAAAAAGGGCTTGAGGGCAAAAAACAGGACCAGGTTTGGTACCAGGAACAATGAAAAAACCGTGAACCCATGAGCGGTGCGGTTTAGGATGTCCCGGAATCCGAGCAACCGAAATTTCAAAGCCGCGTATCCGAGAATCACCAGGGGTATGAAGGCAAAGTTGCCCATGGGATAGAAATCGTATCCGCTGATGGCGGGTATATTCATCAGGGTCAGGCAGGCGGATATGCTCAAGGCCGTTAAGAAATATTTATTGCGGCGCCGTACCAGCGGATTGGTTTCCCGGGCCAGGCTCTTCCAGAAAATCCAGATCGTGTAACCCAAAATCACAAACCCGAAGGCGCCGAAGAGGTGAAAGACGATCTCCCCACGGGCTATGTACCCCCAGTCGAAACGACGCAGACCGCTGAAATAGTAGTCGGTAGGGGTAGCCAATGCCAGCAGTGTACATATTACCAGGGTGGTTCGAACCAGCCAGGGGCGCCGGACGCCCAGCAGGCTGTGAAAAGCTACAAGGTAAACCAACGGCGTGAAAACATAGAAAAAATGAATACTGCGCTCAATAGTCAGCAGCGTTGTTTCATCGGGAATAAGATGGTGGCAGATAAAGGCCGCCGGCAAAAGAGCAATAAAAAGGAACAGAATGGCCAGTTGGAGATTCTGGTACCCGGGCCATCCCCGCCGCAGCGCCGATGCCACCGCCAGCCACAGGCTCGCAAACAGGGACAACAACGGGGGAACGATGTACATGGATATCGTCAGTTTCAAGTAGCCCCCTCAGTTCAACTATCTAAATTAATTGCAACTATAGTCGAAAGCCGCCTAAAAATGCAACCCTTTCGCATAGACGGTCCCGAAACCCATACCCCCAATGGATAGTATCGGTAAGAACAGGCCTGACTTTAATACACTGGCGGGAAATTCTAACCCATCCAAAACACAAATTAAACATCGTCCCGGCAACCTTGTCTTGACAAAGTTCCAAGCGTGAACACTTTTTAGTGAAACAATGTGTGAGGATCAAGAAAAATGCCCCAAAAGGAAAGCAACATGCAGGTAAAATATATATGTGCGAACAAGCGCTGCCGCTACCAGTCCAATCATCCTTATGAGTTGTTAGTATCGACCGAATCCATCATGGATGAAAAAAATATCGCCACTTTTTTCTGCCCCCATTGCAACGAAAAGCTCAAGTGTGATGGTGAAGGATGCCTTTCGGCAGCCTGAACAATTTGATGTGAGATGATCGCCACCTGGTTTGACGCATCAGTTGTCGAAGCGAAGCTGCCAGAATGCCTGGCTTGGAAACTTGTACCGAAATAAAAGACTCGGGACTCCCCGGTTCAAATTAAGCCAGCGCCACCGCAATCACGGCTTTCCTATTGTAGATCTAACCATTCGTTCATCATTTTTTAATAATTCAGTCCTACTCTACCTGCAATAGTCAAGAGGATCTCCCTTTTGAGCGCTGCCAGGAAACGCCCGCCCGCGTTGCCTGGCAAGCGCAGATAATTCAGTGGCTACCTATAAGACGGGTTGGCGTAGATGAAAACCTTGGCAGTTATCGCTATCGTATTACTCTGGGTTGTATCTGTGTTCACCTTTGCAAATTGGCGTATGACACTCACCACGGGTAGGAAAACGACAAGTAGCGTATCGAAAGACTTCATTTCCAGGTATACATGAAATTGAGTGGCCTGGGAGTGCTGGGAGGGGCTTGCTTGTTAATGGCCGCCTCTGCTTGAAGTTATAACGGAGCATGCGATAGAAAGGATCAGCCTTGCCGGGATTCCCGGCTGTTTTTGCTTTTCAAGTGCAAATTGTGGTATCTAGCGGCATCAGATCGGTTCTCACCCGCCACCTGAGGAGATGCCCATGCAGAAACTGGCTGCCATGCTGATTATGACCCTGCTGATCGCCCCGCCCGCGGGTGCTGAACCAGAATTCGTCAAGTTCACCCAAGATTGTGAGTTTACCGTAACCTTTCCTGGTAAAATCTCGATGAAAGCAAACAAGGGGTCCGCAAAATCGCGCCAACCCTGGCTCCACGTAAGGGATATTGAATTTCTGTCCAAACACCACGAAATCTCCGCCATCTGCCGACCCATCGATCCGCGCGGACGCGAATTCGAACTGCTCATGTTCTATCGGAATATGGAAAAGGAGGCCCGGCGGGTCCAGATCGCCAAGCCGCAGACCGCGGTCAAACAGGACCCCAGGCGCCAGATGGTGCTGGGGGAATGGCGGGGTTACACGCGTGATTTTGCCAAAAAGCCTGTCACCGTGAACGGTCGCTATATCCTGGGCCGGCACTTAAAGCTTCTGATGCTGGTGGCCACCCCGGGAAAGCACCCGGAACCTTCAGCCCTGGTAACAGGCTTTTTAAAGTCAGCACGCCGCAAGTAATCCACGGCGCAAGATTAGGGGACGATCAATGGTCCAGTTCCAGTGGTACCGCAGCCCGGCCCCCGGATATTAGTGCCATGTCTGCGGCCATATGAACCAGCGGAGGAGAACTGCGCCGGTCAGCACGACGCCGACGCTCTTGGCCGCCGCGCCGGTCCGGAGCAAGGACTTTTGCAGCTTGTCTTCGGCGATCGAGCCCCGAGCGCCGATTTATCATCCGCCGATCGGGTTGTATTCTTTTATTACATCTCTCACAAACCAATCTGCCGGGTTCGCCCAGGTCCGCCGGGGTCAGGATCACATCTTCTTTGTCTTTTCCGGGAAGATAGCAATCAAAACAAACGAAATGGCCCTCAACCATAAATGCAAAGATTTCGCCAGTAAGGTTCATATTCGTCACCTCCCCTTTTTTGATTTTTGAGGCTATCTCAAAAATTAATAAGGCATTTTGAGATAGCCTCTAGGCGGGCTGGCAGTTCACAATGCGTTCAGGTGAGCTAAAACGGGAACTTCAATTCAAATGAGTCGCATGCCGACCCTCTGGATTGAAATATAGTCGACTGGCAAAAATATAACAAGGTACCTTTATGTACTATTTTTGTACTATAGTTTTTAGTACTTATAAGGTTATGGAGGCCAAGTAAGCTCTAAGATTCACTTTTTTATTCTTGATGCCGACCTTTTCCCGTATACGCAAACGGTGATTTTTGGCCGTTTGGACCCCTATATTCAAAAAATCGACGATTTCCTTGGTGCTTTTACCATGCAAGATAAAATTGGCCACTTTTATCTCCGCGGGGCTGAGGCTGAAGTAGCGGGAGGTCATTTTCAAGGAAAATTTCGACGTCACCTCTTGAAGGTTCAGAAGGGCAATATCGACCAGCGCCTTTTGGCCGGCTCCCAGGCGGCTGCGATTTAACTTTTCCAGAACCGGCAGGACCAGTTCCTTGATATTGGCCGCCACCTGCTCTTCAAGAGCGATCTTATCATTTTCCCGTTTTTTAAGCAGGACGTTCAGAGCGGTATTGGTTTCTTCAAGATAAGCCGCCTTGCGACGTAGTTCCCGGCGGCTTTTTAAAAGTTGTTCTTCGATGAGCATGCGTTCCTCGATCTCCTGCTGCAACTTATGGTTGGTTTGCAGCAAAGCACGGGCAGATTTCTTGAAGATCGTGGTGTTGCGAAATATGGAACCAATATATTTACCCCGGTCCCCAAAATCCATGACGATGCCGTTTACCAGGACATTGATGTAGGTCCCGTCGTGCCGCCGTAATCGGATCTCCCGGGTCGGTACCTGAGTGGCCTTACGGGTGAGAAGTTTCCAATCAGCCCGAAACCTGGGGCGATCATCCGGATGGACCAGGGATTCAGCCGGGGTATCCAAAATGGCTTTCAGCTGATATCCCAAAAGCCTCTGCGTAGCCGGGTTGGCATACACCAAATTGCCAGTCTGGTTGCAAAGGTGAACGATGTCATTGGAGACATGGGCAAACTTTTTGAAAAGCTCCTCGCTGGTATGGAGGGAAAGCGCGGCCTGCTTGAGCCGACCGATCTTTTTCTCCAGAGCGCTAACCTTGTTTTCCAATTTCTGATAATTTGATATCGCAGGCATGATCATCACCTCCACATAAGGGGTGGCACGGCGGTCTATAGTAGAATTGTTTTCAGGGCAATATGCGTGGTAGTTCAACTTTGGGTGCGGCGCGGGTTGTGGTTGATGTCAGGTCCGGTTGAAAATAGCAGCCCATACACCATCTATAGACCTGCTAAAGTTAAAAAACAAGTAGCCCCCATTTCAGAGATATTTACGCCTGCTGCTGCTTGCCAATGCCGTTCCGACCCTTATTATTAGAACGTGGTGATGCTCATCTTTTCCTAATGTAAAAAGGCTATCGTATCCAAAACGAACTTTGAAAAGGACCATCAGTATGGATAAGCTTACCGTCTTGCCGGATTGCCCGCTGACCCCTGCCGGCCTTATATCTGAAAAATTCCAAGACCTCGGAATTCTCACTTTCCAGGCGGCTTGCCGGTATGTGCTCGAGCTGCCTTACGGGTACAATTCGGACAAAAACGATTTGATGATTTTGTTCAAAGAGAATATGGGCACCTGCACCACCAAGCATGCCGTCATCGGCACCCTGGCTGAAGAACTCGGCTTGCCGGTGGCCAAACACGTGGGAATCTACCGGATGACCGAAGATCTCGTCACCGGGACAACGGCAATCCTGGACACGTACCGGTTGCCCAACTTACCCATGCTGCACTGTTTCCTGGTCTCTGACCGTTTTCGCGTCGACCTCACCGAGGGCAACAACAACGGAAAGAACCGTGCCATTGACGACTTTCTCTTTACCCAGGAGGTTACCCCCAACATCCCCGCCAAAGATGAATACTTGCTTTACCGCAAAGCCCTGAAAGAGCGCATCCTGACCATGGAAGAGTATGCCGGCATTGATATGAAGCGCGTTCTCCAGGCCCGGGAGGAGGGGTTGGTGCTCCTGAAAGAAAACGTTGAATGACCGGAAATCGGCCCCTGGCAGCCATGCGGGCGGATTGCAATGGGTTACCTGCCCGAACACACCACCAGCCGACCAAACGTGCGTGCTTTTAGCCTTTGGCGCGGGACATGAACTTGCCGGTTTCCGTGTTCACCCGGATGACCTCCCCTGCCGCCAGGTACTCGGGCACCTGGACCACAACCCCGTTGGCGAGGGTCGCCGGTTTGGTACGGTTGGTCGCCGAGGCGCCTTTCAGGGCCGGTGCGGTCTCGGCGATTTCCAAATCCATAGCAGCCGGCAGTTCAATGCACAGGGGATTGCCGTTGAGCAGCAGAACGGTAATGCCTTCCAACCCATCTTGCAGCCACTGAACCTGCGCCTCGAGATAATCTTTTGAAAGGGTATACTGTTCGTAGTTTTCAGAATCCATGAACGTATACAAGGACTGATCCTGATAGGGGAAGCTGGCGGATCGCCGTTCGAGATCCATCTCTTCAAGGACATCGTTACCCTTGTATGTTTCATCCAGCTTCTGACCGGAGGCGACATTGTTGAAGCGTACCTTGTATAGGGTATTGGCGCCCCTTGCAGAGGGGGTGTGTACCTCGATGGTTTTAACCTGATATATCTGGTCGTTGATACTGATCACATTTCCTTTTTGCAGATTGCAGGCTTTCGGCACCTTTCCACTCCTTTGATTCGCTCGTTTCAGGCCCAAGCATTCAATCGCAGCCAACCGGGTACCGGCAAAAGTTGACAACCACTCGGCCCGCCCTCATATTAGTTATCAGCAGCCCGCGTGGTAAGCTGAACGCTTTGCATCTGAATCGAATCGTGAGGATCTATGATGAACCTGCTTAACATAAAACAGCTTTGCACGGTACTGCTGATCGCCATCCTGCTTTTACCGGCCTGCTCTTCCAGTCAGGAAGAATCCACCACGGCCATCAATTGGCTTCCCTACGCCGAGGGCCTGCAGTCCGCCGGCACCCAGGGCAAAAAGGTTTTTCTCTATTTTCGGGCGGATTGGTGACCGTATTGCCTCAAAATGGACAAGGTCCTTGTCCAAGATAGAGTCCACACCCTCTTGAACGACCATTACGTGGCCATCAAGATCAATCTTGACCGTGAGCGCAGCCTGGCCCGCAAGTACCGGGTCGGCGGTATTCCGGCCCTCCTGTTTTTCGACCGGCAGGGCAACCTGCAGGAGAGAATAAACGGCTACGTCCCCCCGGACAATCTGGTGGCCACCTTGAGAAAGATCGGTTAATCCGAATCTAACCCTTAGAATATACAACAAAAAATGATACCCCCGCCGGATAGGGGATTAAACAGAAGTTTTTCTGAAAACATTCTCTAAAGTTTCCCCTCCCAAGACCGATAACAAGAGTAGGACAGATAGCCGCAGGGCAAAACTTCCGAAAGGAAGCGGCGCAAAGCTTCCGGCCTAACGCCTTTAAACGGGATACGGCAGCGGGGCTGCATGGCATGATCCACAGACAATCTGATATGGACACCAGGCCTACCCCATGCAACCCGCGCTGAATCGCAGTGCGGGTTTTCTGTTCCGGAGGAGGGTTAACATGGAAAATGAGCAGTTGTACGTAAAACTGAGCCGCAAGATCCGCGAACTGGAACAGGATTTCAAAGACTACCTGCGCGACCTCGAGCAGAGTGTTCAGGAACGTACCCGCGAACTTGAGGCTGCCAACGAGAAACTTAAAACTGAAGTGAAAGGCCGTAAAAAGGCTCAACATGAAATCCAGCAGGTGAAACGGGAATGGGAAATCACCTTCGACGCCATGGTGGACTGGGTCTGCCTGGTGCATCTGGATGGTACCATCATCCGCAGTAACCGGCGGGGCGAGGAGATGTTCAATGCCCCGGCGCGTGACCTGGTCGGCCAAAATTGCTGCGAGGTCCTGCATGGGGCGCCGCGGGCAGTGCCCGGTTGTCCCATGTCGGCGGCTATCGCATCCGGGCGGCGGAAAAGTGTCGAACTCCAGCTTGCGGACGGCCGCTGGATGATGATCTCCATCGATCCCATCATTGATGACAACAACAATTTACTGAATGTTGTCCACATCTGCCGCGATATTACCGAGCGTAAAGCGATCGAGGTTGAACGCGAAAGAATGGTCCTTGAACTCAGAGCCGCCCTGGCCGATGTAAAAACCCTGAGCGGGCTGCTGCCGATCTGCTCTGTTTGTAAAAAAATACGCGATGACAGGGGCTACTGGAACCAGATCGAGGCCTACATTCACAAACATTCGGGGACCCGTTTCAGTCATGGTATCTGCCCGGATTGTGTCCGGGAAGTTTACCCGGAAATCAAACTGGACAAGTAGGCTGGGAAGCGATCTAAAAAACGAATTTTGCCCCCCGCGCAAAAGCCCGCGGAAACTGGAATATTAACAAGGTGAGCGCCCATTCCCCCGTGTTGCGGGACTTCCCGCGCATCTATTTTTCAATTGTGGGTTGAAACCGGTGGCGCCAGCGCAGCCAATCCTCATCACGGTGAATACTGTAGCATTTCAGGGGGTTGGTCCGCCCTGCAACAACACCCTTCCATACGGGGCGAATTCCTCGCCAATTTAGCGCCCAACACCGAGAGTTATCCGCCTCGAGCGGATTGGGTCAATCAGGCTTCGCCAAAGGCTACGCCCGACATGCAGACCTCTTTGAGATTGCTTCCAATTGAACTTGCGTATTGCCATAGGGCTTCAGATTGCGTAAAACAAGACCCGGCTGGTCCATAAAACCCGGACGGATTTAAAACCTAATCGCGGAGTGCGCCATAGCTGCTACTGAGCTGAAAACGACTTTGCAGGCCTACCGGTCCCTGCTGTTCATTTGCTGCGCGGTCACCTTTGGGTGTTATTTCTCCACCTCCATGCGCCTGCCGGTTGTGCCGCTGTATGCCCGTATATTGGGCATCACAACCGCCCAGATCGGTATCTTCAATGCAGCGTTCTTCCTCATGGCCGGCCTGCTCTCCCTGCCCATGGGAGCAGTATCCGACCGTATCGGGAGCAAACCGGTGGCCGCGACCGGGGTTACGATCCTGGCCGCAACCGCATTTGCCCTGCTGCTGTGCAACACATTTGGGTCCCTGTCCCTGGCCTACCTGCTTTTCGGGATCGGGACAGCCGCCTTTGGCCCGACCATGATGTCCTTTGTGGCCCATATCTCTCCACCCACGCACCTGGGAAGATCCTATGGCTGGTATACCACGGCCCTGTTTTGCGGCATGAGTTTGGGACCGGCGGTGGGCGGCTTCATGGCTCAGCGCACCGGCTTCGAGCCTGTTTTTACATTTATCGGCATCGCCCTGCTCTGCGTCCTGGGCGTCCTGGCGTTCGTCCTACCCGGACAGGCATTTTCCGGTAAAAAGGCTACCGCCGCATCCGGGGAAAAGTCCTCATTTTACAGGCTATTTAAAAACCGCCCTTTGATGGCCTGCTGGTTTGTCACCCTCAATGCCTGTTTCGGATTGGGCATGTTCATCAGTTTCATTCCCCTGCACGCCCAGAACGCCGGTTTAAACGTCAAACAGATCGGCCTGGTTTTTTTCGCGCAGGGTTTGTGCAACGGCTTCTCGCGGATCCCCTTCGGCCATCTCAGTGATAAGGTCCCCCGGCGCGGCATACTGGTTATGATCGGCATGGCTGGATATATCGTTTCACTGGCGGGTTTCGGCACATCTCAAACGCTTGAGCAGTTTCTCGGGTACGCGGTTTTATCGGGATGCAGTATGGGACTCGCTTTTACTTCGGTGGGGGCTCTCATCGCCGAAGTGGTGCCGGCCGAATCCCGGGGTATGGCCATGGGTGGATACAACACCTGTATTTACTTCGGCATGATGCTGAGCAGTGCCTGCATGGGCGGAATCATTCAAATCATCGGGTTCGCCTACGGGTTTTACCTGACGGCAGTTGTGAACGCCGCGGCGATAGGCGTTTTTTGGCATCTTTATCGGCGTTAATGATAGGTGGGCTTGTCGTCGTCCTTCCCTTTTTCCCCGTCAATAACTGTAAACCGGGCCTTGCGCCGGTTTAGCCGCCATTGCAAATACTTGAGGTAAAGCAGCTGCGGATCCAGAGAGGTTACCGGCGCCTTGAAATAAGCCCAGCCGCAGAGAATACCGCCCAGATGGTAGGCGCCGTGGGGATTGGCCTTGGCCAGAAACGTCAACAGGGTGATCCCAACGGTGCCGTAACTGATGTATTTGGCTTTTACCGGCAGGATAAACATCAGCAGAATCGTAGCCTCGGGGTTCAACAGCCCAAACACCACAATCAGGGCCAATAGGCTGGGCAGCATACCCATACAGGGAGCATTGAAACCGGCCACCCCGCTCAGGGCCATGCCGGCCAATGCTGCGCCCAGAGCGGAGAGATAGAACAGGGCCAGAAAACGCCCGGTACCCAGCGCGGATTCAACCGGCGCGGCAAAAAAATAAAGGACCAGGCCATTTATCAGAAATCCCAGCGGTGCGTGGGGGTTGTGGATGAAAGGATGCGTCACGATTTGCCAGATATGGAAGCCATCGGCAGCCGGTGGATAGATCTGCAAATAGGCCACAATCGGTACATGCAGCCAGTGCTCCAGCAACAACTCCGCCACGTAGATGGCAGTATAAACGATAAGCAATCGTTTTCCGACCAGGGTAAGTCGGGTTCCGAAACCGAACGAACTGCGCCTGCGGTCGGGATTCACGATATTAACCTCACTCTCTAGAAGCTATCTAAAAAATCGGATTTTGGCTCAAGGTCAAGGCGGGCGCTACATTCGAACCGGAGGAATACTCCAGTATTTTGAGGGCCTGAATTTAGCGCCCAACGCCGAGATTGAGCCAAAAGACTTTTTTGAGATAGCTTCTAATCTTTCGCCATCATCGCAACCACGGCCGCGTAGGCGGTCGCAATGGCCAGCCCGCTGCCGCACTTTCTGCGCATCCAGTCCTGGTGGGCCAGGATGGATCCGGCGGCGTACAGGTTCTTAAACGCCGGGACGCCCTTCTCATCAAGCGGCCGCAGATGCTGGTCGGTCTCCAGGCCCGCCCGGTTTACGGCATGCCCCCGGGGATCAAGGAAGTAGCGCCGGTGCCATCCCTGCCGGGACCGGGGTTGATAGACGGGCAGGTCCAACAGGGGTTCGCTGATACCCGCCTGGTCCGTCAGCAGGCCTTTGCCCAGAAACCGTCCGCCGGCCAGCAAAACCCGCCGGGCATAGATCACTTCCGCGCCCGTGTGATCGGCGATGGTGAGTGCGAACGCTGCACCTGGCTTCGGGTGGACTGCCCGAACCCGCTTTTCACGATACAGGTAGACACCGAGTTCCGCGATGCGCTCCGCAAACGTATCCCGCAGGCGCAGGCCCGGGACACCGGGCGGCATGGTGGGTACTTCAAAGACCGGCACCGCCAGTTTCTCGGCCAGAGCGGCGGCGACCGCTTTACATTTACGGATGCCTAAAACAGCCGGCAGACCAACCACCTCGGCATCCTTTACATGCGGCTTGATCCGGGCGGCCAGCGCATTCAGGTTCTGCGGCAACTCCAGCTGGCGGGCCATGGTCTCGGTGTAGAGTTCCGACAGGTGACCGCTGCCCGGAAAGTCTATGGTAAGCGTCCGTAGCTTTGGCCAGCGTGTCTCCCAGACAGCGGCTATCTGGCGGGCGGAAAAGCCCCTGAGCCCGCGGATATCGATCAGCAGACACGGCTGCTTGTCCCGTAGCGCTTTTACGCCGGCCCACATGGTTTCCGGCACGCCATAGGTCGGCTTGGTGGTCCCCAGGGGCGTCAGGACCTGCGCATTCTTATCAGCATCACGGTAATAGGGCAGACCGGATGTCTCTAGAAAACGGAAGAATTCATCCAGGGCCGTTCGGATGGTTTCCGGTGCCAGCCGGGCCAGGGGATGGTCGGGTTCATCCCGGGCCAACTGGACCAGACCCGCCCAGGGGTCGCTGAGGATATGTCCATTTTCAGGGGGATGAACGCCCAGCAGGTCAAGGTAGCCGCTGGCAAAAATGAGCTCACCCGTCTCGCCCACCTGGGCCGTCGCCAGTCCCCGGCCGGCGGCAAATACAGCCGCGGCCGCACCGGCCATCCCGGTACCGATCACCACCAGGTCGAAGATATTATCTTGCGGGGTATTCATAATGTAACTTTATGCTATTCATCGTCTCCAGCGAAGCATGAGTCCTTCACCAGCAAAGATAAAGGCTTCAGAAGACTCTGAGTTACGCCTGGGTTTTACCTGCGGTTTTGACCTTACCCTTTAAGACGCGCCGAGCATCACAGGAAAGGGCGATGAAGCGAAGTGCTTGTCTGAGCGCAGCGAGTTGTGCTGAGCGCGCCCTTTCCGAGAAGCGCAGGGCCGCGTCTTATGGGCGTTTTCTTTTGGTTCGTTTTCTGTCACGCGAAAGAAAATGAACGAAAAGCTATAAAAGAACAATCGATATCAATCTGCTAAAAGAAATCGCAAGTGCCGGTTTCGGCAAACGCTCTTCCAACACCAGCGAATTCGAGGTGCTCTGTCACACAACGTAAATGAAATATAACTTGGTCTTATGGCTATTTTCATCTTTTAAAATCAATGCTAAAGCTCCAAACAAAAAAAGCCACAATGCAACGCCTCCTGCAATTCTTCCTGCGCCAGGGCCGGACCCCATAGAACCGGGCGAATCCCTTTCCAGCGCCCCTTGAGAAACGCTCTCAGATCGACCAGCCCTTCATCGCCGGTATACATCCCGCGATTGTAGAGATACGCCGCCATGCGGACACCGCAGAACACGCCCTGGCAGGTGCCCTTGCCCACCCGACTGCGCAAACCAATGGCTTTGAGGTCCGTCCGGTCACCGACCATTCCCATGGCGTCGGCAATGCTGTCAATCGCTCCTTTGGGCACCATTTCGCATTCACACAGCAGCATATCCCGGGGGGGCTCAGACTGCAGCCAGACACGCGGCGCCAAACCCGGTTTTGTCCACTGGCAAGCCGGCGTCAGTGTCAAGGGCTGGGTGTGCGTCTGGCATGGGGTTGGCACACCCAGACGGGCGCACACCAGATCAACGGTTTTCTCGGCCATCAGACGATAGGTAGTCAACTTGCCGCTGGTAATGGTGATAAAGTTTTCCAGCTTGTGGTCGGCATGATCGAGGAGGACAAACCCGCGGCTGATCTGGCGGGTATCGCCCGCACCGGAACCAACCAGGGGCCGGACACCGGAATAGGCCCGCAGACAGCGTACTTCGGATAGCACCGGCAGCATGGCGCGGGCTTCGGCAATAATCGCATCGACCTCTCCAATGGAGGCCGTACATCATCCAGGTTCTCGATGGCGACCGAGGTCGTCCCCAGGATGGACACGGTTCCGCCCGGCACCAGTATATCGGCGTTGGATGACGGCCGCAGGCGGTTAATCACCCGTTGACTGATCCTATCGTCGAGAATCAGCAGACTGCCTTTGGCATACACCATGTCAATCGCCGCACCGGCCAGGGCGGCCACCTGACCGGCCCAGGCCCCGGAGGCATTGACCACCTGATCGGCCCGGACCACGATCTTTTCACGGTTGTGCTGCCGCTGTAGCACCGTCTCATGAATCCGGCCGCGCTTCTTGCGAAAGGCGACCACGGGGGTATTGCGCAAGAGCACGCTGCCGGACTGCTGGGCCTGGGACATATTCTCCAGGGAGAGCCGGAAGGGATCGATGGTCGCATCCGCGACCCGATAGGCCGCTATCAGTTTGGGTGAGAGCCGGGGTTCCATCTCAAGGGCATCAACCACCGGCACGGTCGCAACCGGGATCCCGGCCTTGGCGCACAGGTCCGGAAAATCGGCAATATACGTCTCGTCATCCCCCTCGACAGCTACGAACAGACCGCCGGTATCTTCAATGCAGTGCGGCGCCAGTTGCTTGATCAGTTCAGCTTCGCGGCGACATTCCGCGGCAATGGTCAAGTCTCCGGAAACATAGCGGGCCCCACTGTGCAGCAACCCATGATTGGCGCCGGAAGCCCCGGCGTTGAGATCACGCCTTTCGGCCACGACACAGGTAACCCCCCTTAGCGCCAGGTCACGGGCAATGCCGGTGCCCGTAGCACCGCCACCGATGACCAGTACCTGGGTTTCAATTGTTGACGTATCGGCAGGCATGCGGCTTCCCTCTAAAAGCTAAAGATTATTCTCGGATGGTGTATCACATCCTTATTTCTGGACAATGGTATAGCCCTTTTGCTCCAGTTGCGCAATCACACCGGCCTTGCCCCCCAGATGGCTGGCGCCCACAATCACCAGCGCATTCTCCGGCCGTCCGATAAGCCCTTCGATGATTGGCAGCCAGCGGGTATTGCGATCGGTGAGGAATTTTTTGTAGAGCGCTGGATGACCGGAAAAACTTGACTGCATGATCCTGTCCAACTGCCTGAGATTGCCAGTTTTCCAAAGCGCCAGCATCTCCGGAAAGAGCGTCTCGATCATATTCAAATCCGTCAGGGTCCGTTTTAAAAATGCCTCCTGCTCCATCCGGCCCAGCTCGAAAAAAAGTGCCAGCTGTTCCGGGACCGATTCCAAGGGAACGATTGTTTTTACATCCCGCCGGGCGTTTTGATAGAAGTAGCGGTCTATTCCGTAACGCGGCAGGTAACCCCTTTTGCCCAGCTCGAGCATGGTCAGTGTCAGGGCGCAAACCCAAGGCTGCAGTCCTTCGAATTTAACCATATCCAACCCCTGCCTATTCAGATATTGATCCAGCATCCGCAGCGTCGGCGGCGATAGGACGTCCCGGATGAGACGCCCCTTGGGCAGCAGGCTGTGCTGCATCATCAGGGTCTGGGTTTCGGGCCGGTCCATCTCCTCCAAATCGGTTTCAAAGACAATGACACGGCTATCGCGGTAGGCGGCCTCAAAATCTTCATCCAGCGGATAATCCCACCGGCTCAGCAGGTGAATGGAACCCAGCAGGTAAACCGTATTGCGGTCTGAAGATACGGACCACAGGCATTTGGAACCGTTCTGGCCGAAAGCAGCCTGGCTGCCGCCTAGCATCAGAACAGCAATGATAACGACAATCGCCAGACGCGCCGGCTGCCGATGCGGTCGCTTCCAGGGCATGATTACCGCTTGCGTTGAGGGTTCACGCTTTTTCATGAACTTTTCATTTTCCGTTCACAGGGAGTTCATCCCTCTGGGGTAGGCTCTTTTCAAGCTTTGAAAGCATAAATTTACCACAAGTCTGGTAGCGATGCCAGCCCGTTCATTGAAAAGGAGGCCTCATGAAACCCCTGCGACAATCCCGAACCGTACTTTTTTTGACCCTTTTAATATGCATGTCCACCCGGGCCGCCTGGGCGGAACCATCCACGGAAAAAACCCTTTCGCCCTATTTTCTCATCGAGTCTGGTGACCCGGCCATCGACCGGTTTCCTTTAAAAAACACCGATGTCGATGTTACCATCAGCGGTGTAATTGCCGACGTCACCGTGTTGCAGACCTATACCAACGATGGTAAGCGCCCGATCAGCGCGCGCTATATTTTTCCGGCCTCGACCCGGGCGGCGGTCCACGGCATGCAAATGACCATTGGCGAAAACGTCATCATCGCCCGGATCAAGGAAAAAAAACAGGCTGAAACGACATTCGCGACCGCCAAAAACCAGGGGAAAAGTGCAGCCCTGCTCAAACAGCAGCGGCCTAACGTTTTCAGCATGAACGTTGCCAATATAATGCCCGGTGACACCCTGGATATCGAGCTGCATTACACGGAACTGCTGATCCTCACGGATGGCACCTATCAATTCGTCTACCCCACCGTGGTGGGGCCCCGTTTTTCCGAGCAGCCGCAGGCAACGGCCCCGGACTCAGAGCGGTGGGTGCAGAATCCCTACCTGCCCCAAGGCAGCCGACCGGTTTCCGGATTCAACCTGCACGCCAGAATATCCACCGGGATCCCGCTGGCAGCCATGGTCTGCCGGTCCCACGACATTGAAACCAGCTGGGAGAGTGAATCCGTGGCCGACATCACCTTGCGTGACCCGGAGAACCCTGGGGCGGACCGAGATTACATCCTGGAGTATCGCCTGGCCGGCAAACAGATCCAATCCGGTCTCATGCTGTATCAAGGTGCCCAGGAAAACTTCTTTCTACTCATGGTGCAGCCCCCCGAAAGAATCAAACCCAAGGATATCCCGGATCGCGACTATATCTTCGTTGTGGATGTGTCCGGTTCCATGGATGGCTTTCCCCTGAACACGGCCAAGGGCCTGCTCGCCGATTTGATAGGGCATCTGCGACCCACGGACACATTCAATGTGGTCTTTTTCGCCGGGGGGTCACGCGTAATGGCACCGACGTCAGTACCGGCCACCTCTCGCCACGTGGCCCAAGCGCTACGTTTGCTCGACCATCAGCGGGGGGGCGGCAGCACCCGCTTGCACGCGGCCCTTGAAAAAGCGTTGGCCCTGCCCCGGGATGAAGCCAGTTCACGCAGCGTCGTGGTTGTAACCGATGGATACATCTCCGCTGAAAAAGAGGTGTTCCAGTTGATCCGCAACAACCTGAACCGGACAAACGTGTTTGCCTTCGGTATCGGCAGTTCCGTCAACCGCTACCTGGTGGAGGGCATCGCCAAGGCCGGCCTGGGTGAACCTTTTATCGCCACCGATCCGCAGTCGGCCCGCTTGGCCGCCGGGCAGTTTCGGGAATACATCCAGGCCCCTTTGCTGACCGGCATAAGCGTCAAATACAGCGGCTTCGATGCCTACGATGTCGAACCGGCGGCCATTGGCGATCTTTTCGCCCACCGCCCGGTCATTATCCAGGGCAAGTGGCGGGGCCCGGCCACAGGTGCGATCGAGGTGTCCGGCACCGGCGGCAGCGGGAAATATGGGCAGACCTTTCACCTGGCCGACACCCCGCCGCTGGAAGCCAACCGGGCCCTCCGGCCCTTGTGGGCCCGTTCCCGGATAGCCCGGCTGGCGGACTTTAATTTCAACGGCCGGACCGGTGAAGAGCAAGCCGCAATCACCTCGCTGGGGTTGACCTACAGTTTGCTTACCGACTACACCGCCTTCGTGGGCGTCCAGGAAACCGTGCGCAACCTGGAAGGAAAAAGTGACGCGGTCACGCAGCCTTCGAACCTGCCGACCGGCGTTTCCAACCTGGCGGTCAGCGGCGGCTGCGCCAATGTTCCCGAACCGGAACTGACCCTGCTCCTGGTCGGCCTTTTCCTTTTCCTGACAACGCGGGGCATATATCGCCGGCACCGTTTGACGGCCGGCCGCGGGAGGTAAAATCATGCGGGGAACATCAAAAATGGGATCGCTTTGGCGCTACCACCGTTCCAACATCGTATTCTATGTTTGCATTCTGGCCATCACCATTGGACTCAAGCAACATTACAGCCTGGCCGGCAGTGATGCGCTGGATTGGATTCTGGGCCCGACAGCCGGGCTGTCCGAAATAATCGGCGGAATTCCATTTGAACACGAAGCCCTCACCGGATACATCAGTCGCGATGCCCGGGCGGTGATTGCGCCGGCCTGCGCCGGCGTTAATTTTATGATTATGGCCTTTGGGATGATTGCCTTTCAAGGTGCTTTCCGACTGCGCAGCGCAGGGCGCCGCCTGGCATGGCTGGTAGCCGCCCTGGGCAGCGCCTACCTGCTGACCATCCTGGTGAATGCCCTGCGCATCACCTTGTCGATCTACCTTTATGGCGCCGATCTGTACGACCGTCACATTACGCCCGCCGATATTCATCGCGCCGCCGGGGTCTTGATCTATTTTGCCGCCCTGTCGACCATTTATCCCGTCAGCGGGAAAATCATCGCCGGCCTCCAACTGTCAAAACCGGCGCACCGGGCTCCGGTCCGGCCATATCGGTGTTTTAAAATCGGGCTCCCGAGCCTGACCCCGCTGCTCTGGTACACGGCGATCACCCTGGTCGTGCCAATATTGCGTCGCCTCGAAATTGCCGGCCAGCCCCAATTTCATAAACACGTTCTAACCGTGCTGACCGTCGCCCTGCTGGTATTCAGTATTTTTTTAATTGGCCAGCTGTGTTACCACCATATAAAAATGCGTTATAAGCTTCCTGCCTTTGATCACAGCGACCCTATATAGAGGCTCACGGCCATGAATCCGAAGATCCTGATCGTAGAAGACGAACCGGCGATTGCCGACACCATCCAGTATGCCCTGGAGACCGAAGGCTTCGATACCCGGCACCTGGCGTCCGGCCGACCCGTGCTCGACATGCTGGAAACCGCGGCTATCGACCTGATTGTCCTGGACATCGGCCTGCCGGATATCAGCGGGATCGAGCTGTGTCTTGAAATCCGCAAGCGTTCGCCGGTGCCCATAATCTTTCTGACGGCCCGTGACGCGGAAGTAGACCGGGTCGTGGGCCTGGAAATCGGCGGAGACGATTATGTGACCAAACCGTTCAGCCCGCGGGAACTGGCGGCTCGGGTCCGGGCGGTTTTACGCCGTGGCGCGGCCGCACCGGAGGCCACCGTCACGGCGCCCGGATTTGTACTGGATGAATCCCGGCGCCTGATAGCCTACTTTGGCACCCCCCTGGAACTATCCCATTATGAGTATCGCCTCCTGCGTATTTTCATCCAGCGCCCGGGACGCGTCTATTCGCGGGAGCAATTAATGAACCTGGCCTGGGATGAACCGGAAAGCAGCATGGACCGGACCGTGGATGCCCACATCAAAAACCTCCGGGGCAAGCTCAGATCCGTCCGGCCGGGCCACGATCCCATTGTGACCCATCGCGGCGTGGGCTACTCTCTTAGAGAGGACCTATGAAACTGGGAGCGCGTATCTTCCTTTGTTACCTCGTTATCTTCGCGATCTGTTTTTACTATCCGGTTGACTGGATGCTGACCAACCTGCGTACCCGCTACCTGGAAGGCGTCGAAGACCCGCTGGTAGATCAGGCCAACATACTGGCCGCACTCGTCGAGACCGAGTTTGCAAAAGATACATTCCGGCCGGAGCACCTGGCAGATGTATTTCAGCGCGTCTACCAACGCCGGCTCGACACCCGGATCTACAATCTGGAGAAAGGCGGGGTGGACCAATGGATCTATATCACCAACCGCAATGGCCGTGTCATTTTCGATTCCCAGAACCCCGACAATATCGGCGAGGACTACTCGAACTGGCGGGATGTGCGCCTGACCCTGGAGGGCCGTTACGGTGCCCGGACGACCCGTAGCGACCCGGATGATTTGACGTCTTCCGTTCTTTACGTGGCGGCACCTATCCGGGTAAAGGGTGAAATTACCGGCGTATTGACCGTGGCCAAACCAACCATCAACATCAACAGCTTTTTAAAAACCGCCAAGCCGCGCATCGTAGCCGTCGGGAGTTTGGCCGCCGCAGCGGCCATTGTGTTAAGCTTGGTGGCCTCCTTCTGGATCACCCGGCCCATCCGCCGGCTGACAGCCTATGCCAATGACATTCGCGCGGGCCGTAGCGCAGACCTGCCGGTTCTCGATAAAAGTGAAATCGGCGCCATGGGCCAGGCTTTTGAAAAAATGCGGATCGCCCTGGAGGGCCGCGAATATATAGAGCAGTACGTACAAACCCTCACCCACGAGCTCAAAAGCCCACTGTCAGCTATCCGGGGGGCGGCGGAACTTTTAGGCGAGAAAATGGAGATGCCGCAGCGCCAGCGCTTTTTAGGCAACATTACCAACGAAGCCGCCCGCATCCAGGATCTGGTGGACCGAATGCTCGAACTGGCCGCCTTGGAAAGCCGCTCCATCCTGCCGGCCGTGGAGCCGGTCTCCCTGAACGCGCTGGTAAAAGCAGTGCTGGAGAGTAAACAGCCCCTGCTGTCGCAAAGAAACCTCACGGTGGAATTGTCACAGGAGGCGGAAGCCGTGGTGCCGGGGGATAAATTCCTGCTGCGTCAGGCAATCAGCAACCTGATTCAGAATGCCATAGATTTTAGCCCGGACAGTGGTCTGGTAGCCGTAACCGTCACCACCGCAGACAAACTAGCCTATCTGACGATTAAAGATAGCGGTCCCGGGATTCCCGATTATGCCGAGCATAAGGTATTTGAAAAGTTCTATTCACTGCAGCGCCCCGGAACAGGCAAGAAAAGTACCGGGCTGGGACTCAATCTGGTCCGGGAGGTGACAAAACTGCACAGTGGGGAGATATTCCTGGCAGCCAGGTCCGCCCAACCGGGCGCCCAGGCGATATTGAGCCTAAAGCTGGTCTGAAATCAAATCCCGCAACCGGTCCAGACACCCGCCATAAAAATGATCCGCTTCCGGGATGATTTCCATCCGGGCCTCCGGGTTCCAGCCGGCGATCAAGGGGGCCACCATGCCGGGCGGGGCAATCTCGTCGCGGCCGCCGGTCACCACGAACGTGAGCATAGGGATGCTGTCCACTCCAGTAAATTCAATGAATGCAGCCGGGGGAGACACCATGATCTGGTGGGCTACCGGCGCCATCTCCGCTGTTATGTAGGCGTTCACCCAGCTGCCGAAAGAATAGCCGGCCAGGCTCACTGTGGCTGCCCCCCGCGCGGTCAGGCATCCCAGGGCCGCCAGCACATCCGCTCTTTCTCCCCGCCCGTTGTCGTAGTGACCCGTGCTGCGTCCTACCCCCCTGAAATTGAACTGCAGACAGCTGTAACCGGCCTGGATATAGGCATCCGCAACGGTCTGGACCACCGGGTTGTACATATCACCGCCGTAGAGGGGATGCGGATGGGTTACCACCACCCCACGATCGGAGCTTCCTTCGGTAAACAAGCCCTCCAGGGTAAGGTCACCCGAGTTGAATTCGATGCGTTCCATAGCCTATTTCAATTTTTTGAGTATATTGACGATGCGATGGCCAAATTCTTTTTTCTGCCAATTTTTCAGATCCGCCATGGCGTTCAGGGCCTGGATGCTGCGCGGGCAGCGGGTGGCCACGGCGGTCATCTGCGCTTTGGTCAGCAGGAGGGGCGGATCCAGCTCCAATTTTTCCGCTTCACGGTCCCGCCACTCTTTCAGGGCTTTAATCCGGTCCGGTACCTGGGGCGGCAACTGCGGCGCTTTTTTACGGGGGTAACGCGGCAATTTGTCCGGGGTCACCTTAAACCCCTTTTTAACCGCAGTGACAATTTCTTTGCCGTGCATGGAAACCTGCCGGGGGCTCAACACGCCGAGTCTTTCCAGCGTGGTGATGGAGCGCGGTCCCCGGGTGGCAATCTTGATCAAGGCGCCATTTCCGAACACCTTGAACAGCGGCCGATCTTTGCGGCGGGCAATCCTGCGTCTCAGCTCAAGCAGTTCCTCAAGTACCGCCAGCTCGATCCGTTTCAGTTTCCCGGCCCCCTTGCATTTTAAAAACAGGGGGGTCCCGTCATTGACCGGCGGTCGTACCCGGCTCAAAAGGTCACACTCTTCCTCTACCCAGGACAGCCGGCTTTTGGCTTTGAGTTCCGCGGCCAATTCGGCAGCCAAGGGAACCAGGTGGACGGCATCTTTGGCCGCATAGGCCATCATTTCAGCAGGCAGAGGGCGCACCGACCAGTCCTTGCGCTGGAATTTTTTATCCAGTTGGACGTCAAACCGGCTTTTCAGCACGGCCTCCAGACCGGTCTCGCGGATACCCAGAAACATCGCAGCCACCTGGGTATCGAACAGGTGCTGGATGTCAATCTCAAAATCACGATACAGAGAGCGGACATCGTAGTCCGCGCCGTGAAGCACCTTTTTTATCCGTGAATCGGCAAACAGGGGTTTGAGCGGGGCCAGATCGGGCAGGACGAGGGGATCGATAATGGCGCTGACCCGGGACGTGGCCAGCTGCACCAGGCACACCTTCTCCTTGAAATGGTGCATGGAGTCTGCTTCCAGATCCACGGCCAATACGGGTTCGGAGTCGATCTCAGCTACCAGTTCTTCCAGCCCGCGCGCAGTTTCAATTATCCGGTATTGGTTTTCCATAGGTCCTGGCCAGTCTTTCAGAGCCGTTGGAAAAAGTCAAATTTCCCTTGACCGATGATTGGAATTCACCTACCTAACAAAGCGTACATTTAACGTGTTATTTGAAGTGGTTTTAACATTATTAGCGCAGGTAAACAGCCGATGGTCAACATAACACTTCCCGATGGAAGCATAAAGTCATTTGAAGATGTCACTTCAGGCATGGATGTGGCCCTGAGTATTTCCGAGGGCTTTGCCCGCAATTGCGTTGCCGTGGAACTGGATGGTGCCATTACGGATTTGAGCACCCCCATACCAGAAGATACCGCCATCCGCCTGATCACCAAAAAGGACCCCGAAGCAATCGAAATCCTCCACCACTCCACCGCCCACGTCATGGCCCAGGCGATCCTGGAGCTGTACCCCGAGGCAAAACTGACCATCGGTCCGGCCGTGGAAGACGGATTCTACTATGACATCGACATGGAGCCGGTCTCCGAAGATGATTTCGCGAAGATCGAAGCCCGAATGAAGGAGAAGATCAAGGCCAAACTGCCATTTGTGCGCGAGGAGGTCTCTAAAGAGAAAGCCCTGGCATTCTACAAGGACGAACCTTACAAACTGGAAATGCTGGGCGACCTGGAAGACGGCACCATCTCCTTTTACAAGCAGGGTGAATTCACCGACCTGTGCCGCGGGCCGCACCTGCCGCACACCGGCTATATCACGGCCTTCAAGCTGATGAAGGTGTCCGGTGCTTACTGGCGGGCCGACCAGAACAATGCCCAGCTCCAGCGCATCTATGGGACCTCTTTCTTCGACAAGAAGGCGCTGAAGAAATACCTCCATTTTCTCGAAGAAGCCAAAAAGCGGAACCACCGCAAGCTCGGCATTGCCATGGACTTGTTCAGCTTCCACGATGAAGCCCCGGGCATGCCGTTTTTCCACGCTAAGGGCATGGCGGTCTGGAACGTCCTGCTGGAATACTGGCGCGAAGAGCATCAGAAAGACGGTTACGTGGAAACCAAAACGCCCATCATGCTGAACCGCAACCTGTGGGAACGCAGCGGCCACTGGGATAACTACCGGGAAAACATGTACACCTCGGAAATCGACGACTTCGAATACGCCATTAAACCCATGAACTGCCCCGGAGGCATGCTGCTGTACAACTCGCAGCCCCACTCCTACAAGGATCTACCGCTGCGCCAGGGTGAAATCGGGCTGGTGCACCGCCATGAGCTCAGCGGAGTGCTGGCCGGCCTCTTCCGTGTGCGTGTTTTTCACCAGGACGATGCCCATATCTTCATGATGCCCGAACAGATCCAGGCTGAAATCCTGGGAGTTTTACGTCTGACCGAACGAATCTACAGCACCTTCGGTCTCAAATTTCACCTGGAGCTCTCCACCCGGCCGGAAAAATCCATCGGTACCGACGAGGACTGGGAAGTGGCCACCGAAGGCCTCCGGGCCGCCCTGGACAGCTACGGGCAGGAATACAAAATCAACGAGGGCGACGGTGCCTTCTACGGGCCGAAAATCGATGTTCATATTCAGGACGCCCTGGGACGGACCTGGCAGTGCGGCACGATCCAGCTGGACATGTCCCTGCCGGAGCGGTTCGACCTGGCCTATATCGGCAGGGACAATGACAAACACCGGCCCATCATGATTCACCGGACCATTTTCGGCTCTATCGAGCGCTTCTTCGGCATCCTCATCGAACATTTCGCCGGGCGCTTCCCGCTGTGGCTGGCACCGGTCCAGGCTGCCCTGCTGCCTATCAACGATGAACTGACCGCGTATGCCGAAACTGTACAGGCTGAACTGGAGGCGGCCGGCCTGCGGACCGAACTGGACCGCCGCACGGAAAGCCTGAACCGGAAGGTGCGGGACGCCCAGTTGGCCAAGACCCCGTTGATTCTGACCATCGGGGGCAAGGAAAAAGAAGCCGGAACCCTGTCCGTGCGCACCCTGGACGGCAAAGTCCGCTACGGGATTGCCCAGCAGGATTTCCTGGATCAGGTCGTGGCCCATGTAAACGCGCGGAAGCTGGGCTTTGGTATCTTCCCGGATTCTTGACATAATCGGGATCGAAATCGGAAACCCGCTTCGATTACGGTACCGATAGCGATTTCGATCCCGATGCATGGGCAGGCAACCACCCAGTCCCTGGGTCACTGTCATGTACCCCCTGGAGGCAACCTTTTGACGGTATCCAGATTCACACACTATTGGTTGCCGGTAATTGTTTATTGTGCCGTCATCTTCATCCAATCCTCCTTCCCCACCACCGAAAAACTCCCGTCGTGGCCGTTTCTGGATAAAAGCCTGCATGTGGCCGCCTATGCCCTGCTAGGATTCCTGGTTTTTCGGGCCCTGTCCACCGGGCGGCTGGCCAATAATCCAAATTTATCATTGATTATCAGCATCTTATTTGCCGGACTCTATGGTTTGAGCGACGAATGGCACCAATCCTTCGTGCCGGGGCGTTCGCCCGAGGCAGCGGACGCAATGGCAGATTTGGTCGGCGGATTTTTCGGTGCCGGAATCGGGTGGCTGCGGTCCCGAGGCGGCGTCTAAACGGATTGACAAAACCGCCGACCTTTTGTAATGATTACAAGCTTGAAATAGCGTGACGAATTGGCACGAAGAGGCCTTAAAAACCTCTTCCAAAAGGAGGCCGACCAGACCATGACCGACAAGCAGACCCTCACCATTAACGGTAATCAAATTGAATTCGAAACCGGCGAAACCATTCTGGATGTGTGCCGTCGCAGCAGTATCGATGTACCGACCCTGTGCCATCTCAAGGGGGCGACCCCGACGGGGGCCTGCCGCATCTGCGTTGTGGAAGTCGAAAATGCCCGCAGCCTGCTGACGGCGTGTTCAACGCCTGCAGCCGCGAACATGGTCGTGGAAACCGATTCCCCGGCCGTTATTACGGCCCGTAAGGAAATTCTGCAGCTGCTGCTCTCCTCGGGCAACCACAACTGCGCCGTCCGCGGTTCCGACAACAAAGACTGGACCGGATTTCAACTGAAGGTCCGGGAAGATGACAACAGCGACGAACTTTGCCCGGTCTGGGGTGATTGCCGCCTGCAGGACCTGGCCTACCGCTACCAGGTGAACGGGGAAGGCTTCGATGCCACCGAAACCCGGTACCCCATGGAAACCGTCAACCCGTTCATCGTCAGGGACTTTTCCCGCTGTATTCTCTGCGGCCGCTGCGTTCAGGCCTGCAATGAAATACAGGTCAACAATGCCATCGATTTCGGATTCCGGGGGGCGGCAACCAAGATCATCGCCGCCGGCGACAAACCGCTGAAAGACTCCGATTGCGTCTTCTGCGGGGAGTGTGTCCAGGCCTGCCCGGTGGGCGCCCTGGTCGAAAAGGATGTCCGCTACCAGGTCCGGCAGTGGGACACGGAAGAAGTCCGCACCACCTGCAGTTACTGCGGGGTCGGCTGCCAGCTCAACCTGCACGTCCGTGACAACAAAGTCGTCAAGGTAACCGGCGTCGAGGACCTGCCGCCAAATAACGGCAGCCTTTGCGTCAAGGGCCGCTTCGGGTACCACTTCATCGACTCCCCCGAACGCCTCACGGTTCCCCTGGTCCGCAAGGACGGGGAACTGCAGGAGGCTACCTGGGACGAGGCCCTGGACCTGGTCGCCGGTCGTTTCAAGGAAATCCGCGACACCAGCGGTTCCGACAGCCTGGGTGTTCTGACATCGGCCAGAGTGACGAACGAGGAAAACTATATCGCCCACAAATTCACCCGGGCGGTGCTGAAAACAAACAACATCGATCATTGCGCCCGATTGTGACATAGCTCCACCGTGGCCGGTCTGGCCGCAGTTTTTGGAAGTGGTGCCATGACGAACACCATCGCGGACATTGAAACCGCCGATGTCATCCTCGTTACTGGTTCCAACACCACCGAAAACCACCCGGTCCTGTCCAGTTTCGTCAAACGGGCCGTCACCCAGCGCGGGGCCAAGCTTATCGTGGTCGATCCGCGCAAAATCAAACTTACCGAATACGCCGATCTCTGGCTGCGACAGAAGCCGGGTTATGATGTAGCCTGGATCAACGGCCTGATGCACGTGATCCTCGAGGAAGGCCTGCACAACCAGGAATTCATCGACGAGCGCACCGAGGAATTTGAGGCCGTGGCGGAAACCGTGAAAAAATACACCCCGGCCTACGTGGAAGAGCTGACGGGGATCCCGGCCGACGATCTCATCGCGGCCGCCCGGCTTTACGGCAATGCCAAGGCCGGTAGCCTGCTCTATTGCATGGGCATCACCCAGCACACCTCCGGGGTCGACAATGTCAAGTCCCTGGCCAACCTGGCCATGATGAAAGGCAATTTGGGCAAACCGGGGGGTGGCGTAAATCCGCTGCGTGGTCAGAACAACGTGCAGGGCGCCTGTGACATGGGCGGCCTACCCAATGTCCTGACCGGGTATCAGCCGGTGACCAGCGAAGAGGCCATCAAGAAAATGGAAGCCGCCTGGGGGGTCACCGGACTGCCCACCGAAATCGGGCTGACTGTCACCAAAATGCTGCCCAAGGCGCACGAAGGTGAGTTCAAAGCCATGTATATCATCGGGGAAAACCCGCTGGTGTCCGATGCCGACCTTACCCACGCCAAGGCCTGCCTGGAACACCTCGACTTCCTGGTAGTTCAGGATATTTTCCTGACCGAGACCGCCGAGATCGCCGATGTGGTCCTGCCCTCGCGCTGCTTTGCCGAAAAGGATGGCACCTTTGTGAATTCGGAACGGCGGGTACAGCGGGTTCGCAAAGCTGTCGAACCTCCTGGAGAAGCCCGCTACGATTGGGAGATCACTTGCGACATCGCCCGCCGCATGGGCTTTGACATGTCCTATGCAAACAGCGAGGAGATATTCAATGAGATAACCAGTGTTACCCCGTCTTACGCCGGCCTCTCCTATGAGCGGATCGAGGATATCGGCATACACTGGCCCTGCCCCAGCGCAGACCATCCTGGAACCCCGATCCTTCACACGGCGCAGTTCACCCGGGGTAAAGGACTGTTCCATGCCGTCGATGTCCAGCCGCCGGCGGAAGTAACCGACGAAGAATATCCCATGTATTTGACTACCGGCCGGCTCTTGTACCAGTATCACACCGGCACCATGACCATGAAATCCGAGGACCTCAATGTAAAGGCTCCGGGCAGTTTCGTGGAAATCTCGGCGACTGACGCAGAACGCTACGAACTGGCGGATGGGGATATGGTCGAAGTCGCTTCCCGCCGGGGAACAATTCAGGCCAAGGTCCAAATTTCGACCAAAGCAGTGGACGGTACCGTGTTCATCCCCTTTCACTATGCCACGGCGGCCGCCAACATGTTGACCAATGCGGCCCTTGACCCGGTATGCGGTATACCCGAATTAAAGGTGTGCGCTGTGAAATTGTCGAAAGCGGCCTGAAGAATAAAAAAAAGATGAAAGCCCTATACGAAAGTTTCGTATCGGGCTTTCTACTTTCTGAAATGAAAACGAACAGGTGCTCGGTTCAGATACCTTAGAATTTGTATGGGAGTTTTTTCCTGAGCGCAAATTGCCCTGACCGCTGGGCAATAAAGTCACCTTCCTTGAGCTGGCTGATAATGCGGGTAACGGTTTCTCGGGAAATCCCGATGATGTCGGCGATCTCCTGGTGGGTAAGCTTCTCCTCAATTATACCGCTTTCGTTTTGGTTCTCCGTCAGAAAATGGGCCAGCCGGCCGTATACATCCAGAAAAGCCAGATCAGTGATCTGTTGGGTGGCGAGCCTGAGTTTCGCCAGCAAAAATGAAATGATACCCCAGGCTATCGCGGGTTGATCGGACACCAGGCTAAAAAACCGCCTGCGGGGGATCACCATGACTTCGCAGGGAACAGTGGTAATGATCGTAGCCGAGCGCGGGTTGCCGTCCAGAAAACTCATCTCACCAAAGCAGTCGTATGGTTGGAACCGACTGACCACCAGTTGCCGGCCCGTGTTGTCGGACCGGACCGCATTGGCCTTGCCTGAAAGTAGAACGTAGAGATTGTCGGTTTCATCGCCTTCATTGATAATGACGGCGTTTTTCCGGTACTGCCGCCGCTGCCCAATGGATTCCAGTGCTTCACGTGACTGTTGACCGATGTTTGCGAACATGGGGACGCGTTCCAGCATGGCAGTTCGCCCTCCTTAATAAGGATTTATTAGGGCACAGCGCTATGGCTCCAGGTTTTGACAGAGACCTCAGTGGTGAGTTTAGGCGCCCTCAACTCAGATGCGCAATCGAAACCAGATTAAAGTAGGGGCCGCTGCACAAGGTAGGTACGATTCTCGCTAATTAGCACATTCTTACTGGATTTTAAAGATCGCGGCATGAATTTAATTGCCCGAGATTGTCGGTGGTAAATTCTAATCATGACATTTGGGCAGAAGGGATGTAGTGCATTGGTATAATCAAGCTAGTAAAGATACTGAAATCGGAATTAATAAAAAATAGCGCAATATGTGAATATTGCGCTATTTGAGTTCTTGGTGAAGTTTAAAATTAAGCTTACCAAAGATATAATTTAGCGAATGCTGGGGGTTTTCCTGCAAAATATCCGCATGTAGGCAGCAAGCTTTGTCATACTAAAAATCAAAATCGTTACATCCCAGCTATCAAGTACAGGTAATCGGCCTCGGTGATTACGCCCCATCCATCAAGGTTACGATCGGCCTCGTGCTGTCCGGTAGTCGCTGGGTATCTTTTAGCGCCGACTTTCGGATCTGCTTCAATAAACAACCGATCCTCACCGGTAATCAGACTACCTGCCGCCCAGACCTCGGCCACATACTGTTTTGCGCTGCCATTATAGTTTGACTCGACGAACAACAGATCAGAGGCGGCAAGCAGACTGCCGGATGCTTGCTCCTGGGCGAAAAGCGTAGTCCCGAATACACTCAGGCTGAAGACTAAAACGACAAGAACGATTGTTGCTTTTTGAGTGATGTTCTTCATGATGGCCTCCTTTTGTGGGTTATTAACATTCATTTTCACGAACTGCCTTTTTGGAATGGCTAAATTCCATAACCGTATTCTGGTTTTAGCAAGGCCCACTGTCGATGGCAGTGATAGCAATTACAATTAGGATGTGACGGAACTCACAAATTCCCTAGAAAAATGATTTATTCTGGGCTAAGAATAAAAAACTGGGGAGCGTCTTGAGGTAAGTCGGACACTGCCCGCTGTTCATGGGAGGTCGGTATGCTAACAATTTAAATTATAATTCAATTAGTTAATGCTGGCTGACGGGGCCTGGTTGGGTGGGTTGCCGGAGATTTTTTTTGTCGTCAAGTTGGACTTAATGCTGCACCTGTTGGCGTTTAATCAGCTTGGAGAATGTGTAGGTTGTCCCCACATTGCCGCCCTATGGAAAAGTAGGATAGCAAAGCGTTTTAACGAGATATATGTATGCCTGTTACAAACGGTAGGATCTGAAATTCCCTAAAAATTGACAAAATAACCCCTTTCTTATAAAAATTACTCAATATCCATCCGAATCAATTGTCAAATCAGCCCTTTCCACAACACACCAAGGGGGCATATTATGGAGTGCCCTAAGTGTCATTTTGAGAATCGTAAAGTTGCCAAGTTCTGTGGTGAATGCGGCCATCAATTCTCACCTATTTGTCCCGCTTGCAGTTCGGAAAACCCTATAGATTCAAAATTTTGCGACATATGTGGCCACCAGTTTGCTAGAAGTGAGAATCGATCCAAACAAAACACGCATATAAAAAGCGAGCGGAAAAATGTAACCGTACTTTTCTCTGACATGTCTGGTTATACCGCCATGACAGAACGTCTTGATCCAGAAGAAGTCAAGGATCTAATGAGTCGAATATTTGGTGAGATATCCCAAGTGATTACCAAATATGAGGGATATATTGAGAGATTTATTGGTGATGCCGTAATGGCAATATTTGGTGTTCCGAAAACCCATGAAGATGATCCCATCCGAGCAATCAGAGCTGCACGGGAAATACACTTGGTGGTCGAGTCAATGAGCCCTAAGTACGAAAAAAAAATTGGCTCTCCATTATTTATGCATTCAGGTATCAATACTGGGTTAGTCGTCACAGGTGCGGTGGATGTCCAGAAAGGAACCCATGGCATCACTGGTGATCCTGTTAATTTAGCGTCAAGACTTGAAGCCTTAGCCCCTAAAGGAGAAATTTTAGTTGGTGAAAACACATTTCGCCTGGCTGAAGGCTATTTCATTTTTGAACGTCTCGAGCCTCAAAGGGTAAAAGGTAAAAACGCTACTATAAATGCATACCGAGTCATTGCCACCAGCACACGTAGAACACGCTTTGATGTAAGGATAGAAGGCGGCCTTACGCCATTAGTCGGCCGAGAGACAGAACTTAAAATTCTGTTGCAGGGGTTTAGTAGGGTTAAAGAAGGCCGGGGCCAAGTATGCTCTATCATATCCGAGGCCGGATTGGGAAAGTCGAGACTGCTATATGAATTTAGAAAATCTGTAGCAAAAGAAAACGTATCATTTCTAGAGGGAAAATGCCTTTCCTACGGTAAAACTGTTGCATACCATCCCATCATTGAAATCATAAAATCGAATTTTAATATCGATGATAACGAAAGAAATGAGAAAATTGCAGAGAAAGTTAAAAATGGTTTAAAAGTGTTGTCAGTTGATGAGGCCGCAACGCTGCCATATCTTCTTGAATTATTGCCGGTCAAAGATACCGGAATAGGTGAAGCTCCAATCAGTCCTGAAGGCAAAAAAGATAGAGTCATTGAGGCTTTAAAACTAATTTCTATTAAAGGCTCTAAAGTCAGGCCTTTAATCATGGCCATAGAAGATCTTCATTGGATTGATGAGAATTCTAAAGATGTTGTTAAAGGCCTTATTGACGTCCTATATGATGCAAACATATTTCTAATATTGACCTATCGACCGGAGTTTACGCCCAGCTGGGAGACAAGATCATATAGTAGCCAGATAAAATTAATTGGACTTTCTAAGCATGAAAGCCAATCAATGGCCTTTCATTTAATAGGTTCTGATGAAATAGACCATAATATAGAGGGGCTGATCGAAAGTAAGGCTGAAGGCAGTCCATTCTTTCTAGAGGAGTTCGTAAAATCTCTTAAAGCGTTGAAGGTAATTGAGATTCGAGATGGCAAATGTCAATTCTCAAAAAAAGTCAAAAAGTTGTCGATTCCTTCCACCATCCAAGATGTAATCATGGCTAGAGCCGATTCTTTGGCAGACGATGTTAAGGAAACACTTCAGGCAGGGGCGGCCATTGAAAGAGAGTTCAGTTACCAACTTTTAAAGCATGTGACAGCATTACCAAAAAAGAAACTTTTAGAAAACATCTCAAAGTTAAAAGACTCTGAGCTTTTATATGAGCGTGGTGCTTATCCCGAATCTACATATGTTTTTACCCACGCTCTTACGAGGGAAGTAATCTACGACTCCATCTTAAACAAGAGAAGAAAATATCTACATGACCGTATTGGGCATACAATCGAGTCTTTGTATCGCGACAATATTGAGAACTACTACGGGATCTTATCTGAACACTATGTTTTAAGTGATAATTTTAAGAAGGGGGCGAAATTTTCAAGATTAGCAAGTAAACAGGCACAGAAAAGATCATCTTACAGCGATGCAATATTTTATGCTAAAAAAGGAGTGTATTGCCTTGAGCAACTACCCACAAACGTTGAAAATCAAAAACGCATAATAGATGCAAGGACATCCTTATCAACTTACTGTATGAATTTGAATTTTAATAATGAAAGCATGAAAGCCATTTCGCCTATAATGGATTTGGCAAACAAGATAAATCATAAAAAGAGGCTGCCTCGCATTTATGTTGTAACCGGATCATACAATTTTAGTGTTAGGGAAAATGTCGAAGAAAGCATCAAGGACTTGAAAAAAGCAAAAGCGCTTTCTGAAAAAAATGGTGACCTTTTGACATTATGGTTTGCCTGTTATTCTCTTGCGAATGCCTATTTTTGGACTTGTGATTTCGAACGCAACTTAGAGAATAACCAAATTTTGCTTGAGCTTAGTAAAGCAGCGAACAACTTTTGGGGTATATACCTTTCAAAATATACCTCCGCAATACAATATTATTATAGTAAAGGAAAATGTGACATAGCGTTTAATCTAAGTAAAAAGTTAAAAGCATCTGCTGATGAGGGTGGCGATATTTTTATTCAGCTCGTTACATCGGGCACCCTGGGCATCTCATGTTTCAGCAAGGGGTTTTTTAAAGAAGCAGAAACTAACCTTCAGGAAGCGGTCAGATTATATAAAAAGACGAAACAAGCTTACTGGGGGGCGATTTCATTTTACTTTTTAGGGGAATTGTATTTCAGTTTAGAGAGGTTTGGAAGTGCAAACAATTGCTACAAGCACTCAATTTTATGCTTAGAGCCTCACCAACTTTACCCCTCATGGGTTATTTTAAATAAACTTAAATGTATCCAGATAAAAGCAATAGTAACCGGCGAGAAAATAAATTTAAAAAAAGTATTCAAGACTGCAAAGCAAAACAAAATGAAAGTATTAGAAGGAGCAATATCGAGTACAGTTTGCAACATCCTTTTAAACTTTGACGATAAATTTCTATATGAAGCTGAAGAATTGATTAATGATGCTATTCGGTTGAATGAGACCAATGGTATTATATGGGAGCTGGCAGGCAATTATGCTTTATACTCTAAGTTACTCCAACGCAAAGGGAATCTTCTTGATGCTTCTGATAAGCTCAGTGAAGCCTTAAAATTATATACATACTGCTCTGCTATCGGGTGGGTTGAAAAATACGAAAAAGAATTAGCAAGGCTATCACAATAAAGAAATCAAAAATTGCACCTGTCAGCGATCTAACACCGGTTTAAATAACTTGTGATATCTCCGACAAATTACAAGCCCACTACACCTCTAACACCATGCAATACGACCATAAGGGCTCGGCTTAGGCAAAGATGTTTGGATGGCGGAACAGGCTTGCTATTCTTTATCTACAACGCCCTTGAGCGCAACTTCGCCGGGATGACTATGCGCAAATGTAAAGAATCATAGCCTAGTTCGCCAGGCTTTGGATTACCCCTGGAAGGGGTGAGCACCCAGAAAACACCTTCGTAGCATGATTGGACAGGGGGTCACTGAAGGCCGATGAAAGATCTTAGGATGCAGCCTTTAGCAGTTAGTTCTCAGCGATTAGCGATCGGTTTCTGCATGTCAGCTAAAAGCCCATAGCCCCCATCCATGATTTCCAATCATGGATAGGCACTACCTAACAGTCTTCAGCCTAAACACCTGGAAACCCACAAGTGTCGTTGCGGCCATAAAAAACCCGATACCGCTGTCACGGTATCGGGTTTGGACTTCAGATTTTAACCACCGGTTACATGGCACTCTCCGGATGAAAGACATTCACGTCTTTCAGGTCCTCACCCAGGTATTCGCGCTCGTTGGGGCCCAGGATGCCCATGGACAGGCAGATCAGGGTCCACAGATGCACGGTTTCCCATTTGTGATCGTTGATCTCGCTCAGGTCATGCACCTGGGCATGGCAGTTGTGGCAGGGTGTGATGGCATAAGCCGC
>Ga0126329_10000015_pt1 | contig 120280 bp, 88 predicted proteins | sample InaspJWI85metaG_FD_104915 | JGI IMG/M metagenome (GOLD analysis project Ga0126329, IMG submission 104915) | Marine gutless worms symbiont microbial communities from Oahu, Hawaii - Inanidrilus sp. 2 OAHU.JWI-85 metaG | ecosystem: Host-associated > Annelida > Digestive system > Unclassified...
CCGCCTTCGGCATTCATGACTTGATCAACGAAACCATGGCCGCCGCTGCAAAGACCCACATTGCCGAGAAAGGCGGAAATCCCGGCCTGATCACGGTCTCAGCTTTTGGCGGGGCCGGCCCCGTGCACGCCTACGGCCTGGCCCGCAAAATCGGCGCACCGCGCATCCTGGTGCCCCCCCTGGCCGGCGTCGGATCGGCGCTGGGCTTCTTTACCGCCCCGGTGGCGTTTGACTTGTCCCGGAGTCACCGGGCCGTACTCGATGCGGCTGATTTTAAGGAAATCGAAACGCTCTTTCGCGAACTGGAAACCGAGGGCGCCGCTATTTTAGGCAGTGCCGCTGAAGGTGAAGAAATTCTGTTTGAACGTACGTTGATGATGCGCTTTGTCGGCCAGGGTGCCGAAACCGACCTGGCCATAGCCCCCCGGCCATTTAACCAGTGGCGCAAAGCAGACATCCGGGAACTATTTAACACGGAATACAAGCGTCTGTACGGGCGGACTTACGAAGATAACGCCGTTGAATTCGTCACGTTTAAAGTGCGGGCCAGCTTGCCGGCCAAGCCGTTTAACATTCCGCCACTGAAAAACAACAGGACCAATCTCGCGGAATGCGTCAAATCCACCCGACCGGCCTACTCTCTGGCCCGGAAGGACTTTGTCGAACACACGGTTTATGATCGATCCGCGCTCTTCCCTGGTGCGGCGTTTGAAGGTCCGGCCATTATTGAAGAAAGGGAGTCCACCATTGTTGTCGGCCAAGGGGCCGCGGCCCGGGTGGATGAATTTGGGTTTGTGTGGGTAGACCTGGAATCGGGTGCATAGGCTGAAGGCTGAAGGGAAACAACCCTTCCAAAAGAGGAAACTTCAATGACAAAAATGTTCGATCCCATTACCCTCGAGATCCTCTGGCGGCGCCTGGTTTCCATTGTGGATGAAGCCGATGCCTCGGTGGCCCGCACAGCGTTCTCGAGTCTTTTGCGCGATGCCCACGACTACACCTGTATGTTCACCGACAGCCGCGGGCAGGAGTTGGTCCAGGGCACCTTCTGCACCCCCGGTCAGGCCGGTGCCATGGCCTTGGGGGTCAAGAACATCATCACGTCCATACCGCTTGCAGATTATCGCCCGGGCGATGTCTTTATCGTGAACGATCCCTGGCTGTTGGCTGGGCATCTCAACGACGTCTGCGTGTTGAGTCCGATCTTTTTCAAGGAAAAGCCGGTGGCCTTTACCGCCTGCGTCTTCCACCATGCCGATATAGGCGGCCGCGTGGCTTCCGACAATCGCGAGGTTTACGAAGAAGGCCTTTTCATCCCACCGCTCAAACTCTACGATGCCGGCGAACTGAATCAGGCCGTTCTAGACCTGATCCGCTGGAATGTACGTACCCCCGAGGAGGTGACCGGCGATATCCGCAGCCAAGTGGCTGCCAACCACGTGTGCGCCCAGAAGATCATTGAGATGATGACGGATGAGGGGCTCGACACCCTGGACGACCTGGCCGACGAGATCATCGGCCGGACCGAAAAAAGCATGCGCAGCGCCATAAACGCTATCCCGGATGGCGTCTATCCCTATAGCGGTCTCATCGAGGGCGCCGGTAACCGGGACGATATTCACATCAACCTCACGGTGGCAGTAGAGGGCAGCAATCTCAACGTCGATTTTGCCGGCACCGATCCCCAGGTAAACTGGGGTGTAAACGTGGTGTACAATTTTACCTATGCCTATGTGTTCATGGCTATCAAGAGTGCTTTCGATCCCGATATCCCCATCAATGAAGGTGCCATCCGCCCCGTCAGTATGGCGGCCCCGGAAGGCTGCGTGGTAAATTGTCGTTTCCCGGCCGCCGTGGCCGCCCGCATGCAGGTCGGCCATTTCATGACGGAAATGGTATTCAAGGCCCTGGCGGCCGCCACCCCGGACAACATCATCGCCGGCAGCGGCGGTACCCCGGCCCAGACCAACATCATGTACGGGAAAAGAGGAGACGGTAAGCCGTGGCACACCATGATCATCCGCGGCGGTGGCCTGGGGGCCGGCAGCCGCATGGACGGCCACCACTGTGCCATCTTTCCGGCCAACGGGGCCAACACACCGGTGGAAATATTAGAAAGCGACACCCCCCTGATCGTAAGATCGCGCGAGCTGGTGTGTGATTCAGGCGGCCCCGGCCAACGGCGCGGGGGAATTGGGCGCAAAATGGTCCTGGAGGTGCCACAGGGGCCCCATGCCCCCCAGGCACCCACGACCATCGCAGTCCAGGCCGGACGTTATGTCTATCCGCCGGAAGGGTTGTTCGGCGGAATGCCGGGAGCCAAGGCCCTCTTCTTAAAAAATGACGCCAACGCCGATCCCAGCGGCCTGACCTTTTGTGAAGACGGGGACCGCATTTCTTTTTACAGCGCCGGCGGGGGCGGATACGGAGATCCCCTGGAAAGGGATCCGACCGCGGTTGAGCAGGATGTGCGCCTGGGATATGTAAGCCTGGAGCGGGCGCGCACGGATTATGGGGTGGTCATTGAACCCGACAGCCTGCGAGCCGACATCAGCGCGACCGAAAAACTACGCGCGGAGCAAAAAACACGACCATGACACCCTAACGCGAAGTCTCGAGATCAAAACTGGAGAATACGCCATGCCAAAAACCTTTATGCCCGGGCTCAGCAGCCGGGAAGAATTACACAACCACCAACTACAAGGTTTGCAGTGGACCGTTCAGCATGCTTATAACGGTTCGCCCTTCTACCGCGAACGGCTGACGCAGGCCGGCATCCAGCCGGACAGCATCACCACCCTGGACGACATCCGCCGGCTGCCCTTTACAACCGCCGACGATCTGCGTCAGGGGTATCCGCTGCCGCTGCTGGCGGTACCCGAAGCGGATATTCTCCGCATTCACGCCTCCTCGGGCACGACCGGCAAGAAAAAGGTATTGGCCTACACCCGCAAGGACCTTGATGACTGGGTGCACTTTTTTGCCCGCTGTTATGAAATGGCGGGCCTGACCCCATTAGACCGGGTTCAAATTGCCGTTGGATACGGCGTCTGGACGGCCGGAGCAGGCTTTCAGCTGGGATGCGAAGCGTTCGGCGCCCTGGCGGTTCCGGCCGGGCCGGGCAACGTTGACCTGCAGTGCCAGTTTCTCGTCGACCTGCAGTCCACCGTTATGTGCTGTACCGCCTCCATGGGTTTGCTGATGGCCGAGGAAATTGCCCGACGGGGTCTGAAAGACAAAATCGCACTGCGCAAAATGATCTTCGGGTCGGAACGCAGCTCGGACGCGATGCGGGCCCGGATTAAAGAGCTGCTCGGCCTGGAGGACATGTTCGACATTACCGGCATGACCGAATTGTACGGCCCCGGGACCGGTCTGGACTGTGCCCGTCATGAGGGGATTCACTACTGGGCCGATTACTATATCTTGGAGGTCCTGGACCCCGAGACGTTGGAACCGGTGGCCCCCGGCGACCCTGGCGAAATGGTCATCACCACGCTTGCCAAGGAGGCTGCGCCCCTGATCCGCTACCGCACCCTCGACCTGACCCGCGCCATTGATACCCCCTGCTCCTGCGGAAGCGTCTTGCCCATGCACGATCGCATCCTGGGACGCTCCGACGATATGTTCATCTTCCGGGCAGTCAATATCTATCCCGGTCAAATCGATGAGGTCCTGTCAACGATTCCCGACATCAGCTGCGAATATCAGGTCATTCTCGACCGCCGCGATGACGGCAAGGAGTACATGACCCTCAAAGTGGAATGCGATCAGGCAGTCGACAAAGGCAACTACGCTGAGATTGCCGACAGGGTAGCAGCCAAGGTAAAAAGCAGCATTATGGTTTCCAGCGAGGTGGAAGCCGTCGCCTACGGCGCCCTGCCCCGCTCTGAGCGAAAATCGAAACGCTTCTTCGACAATCGTGGAGAGGCACTTTAAAATTCAATCAAACGAGGTCCCCATGAAGAAGTTTGAATACCTGGCCCCCCAGACGCTGGACGAAGCCGTCTCCATGTACGATGCCCATGGCGACCAGGCGGCCTATATCGCCGGCGGAACGGATATTGTAGTAAAGATGAAGGAGTACAAACTCTCACCCGGGTACATCATTTCATTGAAACATGTCCTGCCCCGCAGCGAACCCCAGCGCGACCGGGAAACAGGGGAACTGACCCTGGGCGCATCGGTCACCCACCGCATGATCGAGAACTCCGTGCTGATAAAAAGCGAATACCCGATTTTACATGATGCCGTCGGCAATATCGGGAGCGTGCAAGTCCGCAACGTCGCAACTATCGGCGGCAACCTGGTCAATGCGGTGCCTTCCGCTGACGGGGCCATACCGTTGATTGCCCTGGATGCGAAGGTCAATATCTATGGCGCCAAGGGCAAACGCTCCCTGGACCTGGTCCATTTCTTCGCCGGACCGGGCCAGACCGTTCTGGAGAAAGGCGAAATCCTCACCGACATCGTAATCCCGCCCCAGCTGCCCTGTACGGGCAGTGCCTATCATAAATTCGGGCGGCGCAAAGCCATGGAGCTGCCCATGCTGGGCGTGGGCGTCCTGCTGAGTCTGGAAGAGCAGACCCAACGCTGCACCCGGGCGCGCGTCTGTTTAGGCGTTGCAGCCCCCACGCCTTTCCGGGCCCTGGGGGCGGAACGATTTTTAGTCGGTAAAAAGATCGACGAAGCTGCTCTGCGAGAGGCCGGCACAATAGCGGCGGAAGAATCCCAGGTGCGCGACAGCATCCGCGGGGTCGCCTGGTATCGGCGTGAGATGGTCGCTGTTCTGGTGCGGCGCATGGGGCAAAAATGCATCGAACGGATAAACACAATATCTGAGAATATATAGGAGGCAGATTGCATGTCTAACGAAATCGAATTCACCTGTAACGGCAATCTGACACGGGTAAAAATTGAGCCGCACTGGACCCTGCTGCACCTGCTGCGCGAAGGCCTTGGCTTTACTGGGACCAAGGAAGGCTGCGGCAGCGGCGAATGCGGCGCCTGTACCGTCATCGTAGACGGGTTGGCAGTGAACGCCTGTATTTATCTGGCGGTTGAAGCCGACGGGAAAGAGATTACGACCGTGGAAGGATTGGCGGATGCCGATGGGACCCTGCATCCGCTGCAGCAAGCCTTCGTCGACAACGGCGGCATCCAGTGCGGTTTCTGCACACCCGGTATGCTCATGTCGGCCAAAGCCCTTTTAGATGAAAATCCGGCGCCCGATGAAACCCAGATCAAGGATGCGCTGGCCGGCAATATGTGCCGCTGCACGGGTTACGTGCAAATATTCGATTCGGTCAAAGCGGCCACCGGCGAAAGCCGGGAAGAGATCCGGGTGATGGCCTGGTCGGACGATGACAAATGATGCAAACAGTGCCGGCGGCCTGTGAATACAAGATAAGGAGTAACAGATGGGTGACCTGAACTACATTGGCAAGAGCATTCCCAAACTGGATGCGGTAGATAAAGCCACCGGGCGGGTGCAGTATATCCAGGATCTCGAACGACCTGGCATGCTCTATGGAAAAATTTTATACAGTCGCTATCCCCATGCGAAGATCGCCCGCATCGACACCTCCCGGGCCAAACAACTGCCCGGGGTACGGGTGGTCCTGACCGGCGACGATATCCCGAATATCAGAATGGGGGTCTACAAGGACAATCCGCCCCTCAAGGCCGGCAAGGTGCGGTCCTACCGTGATGAAGTTGCGGCAGTCGCCGCCACGGACCCGGATACGGCCCGAGAAGCCCTGGAACTCATCCAGGTGACCTACGAAGCTCTCCCGGGCGTCTTCGATCCGGAAACCGCCATGCAGCCGGAGGCTCCCCTGGTACATGAAAATCATAAAACCAACATTCTCAAAATGCCGTGGAAGCTGCACTACGGCGATGTGGAAGCTGCCCGCCGGGAGGCTGCCTGGTTGGTAGAAGACCGGTTTACGACCACCTGGGTAACCCATTGCTGCATGGGGACCAGTGGCGCCATCGCCGAATTCGACCACGCCAACAACCTGACCATCCATACCAATACCCAGATTCCATCCCTGGCCCAGAAAGACTTTTTGGGTGTTTTGAAAGCACTCGGTTTGGAAGAAAAACGGGTGCGGGTCGTCAAACCCTGTATCGGTGGCGGTTTCGGCAGCAAGTTGGATACCTACGCCTATGAACACATCGCGATCCTGCTGGCCTACCACGCCCGCAAACCCGTGAAGATCCAGTTTGATCGCCGGGAAGAATTTATCGCGACGTCCACCCGCCAGCCGGCCATCATCCAAATCGCCCAGGGCTGCGACCGCGATCACCGGCTGCTGTTCAGAGATATCTCCATGGTCCTGGACAACGGTGCCTATACCAGCTGGGGGGCGACAACGCCGTCGGTTATGATGATGCCGATCACCACCCTGTACAAAGTCCCCAATGTACGCTATGAAGCCAAATGCGTTTACACCAACAATACCTATTCCCAGGCCATGCGCGGCTACGGCAACCCCCAGGCGACCTTTGCCATCGAAAGCAGTATGGACATGCTGGCCGAGGCCGCCGGGATCGACCCGGTAGAATTGCGCCGGATCAACGCCAATGAATCCGGTGATGTGTCCACCCAGGGCTTTCGCATCACGACCTGCGGTCTCAAGGAGTGCCTGGACACGGTCACTGCCAAGCTGGCGACCGGTAGTGAAAAAAAGCCCGGCGAAGGCATTGGAATTGCTTCCCTCATTCATGTGGGCGGCGGGGCCCGGGTCTACAAGTCCGACGGCTGCGGCACCATCATCAAGATGGATGACTACGGCAAGGCCAATGTCTTCACCGGGGCCTCGGACATGGGCCAGGGGGCCGATACCATCATTGCCCAGATTGTGGCCGAAGAACTGGGCTTGCGGATTGAAGACATCCACGTGATTCACACGGACACGGACGTCTGCCCCTGGGATGTAGGGGCCCACGCCAGCCGCACCACGTTTGTAGCCGGCAATTCGGCCCTGGGGGCGGCCAGACAAATAAAAACCCGGCTTTTCGAATTGGCGGCGGATCAGCTTGAGGTACCCGCGCAGGCCCTGGCTGCCCGGGACCGCCACATCTTCGTCAAAGACAATCCGGAGAGGGGCCTGGAAATCGGTAAATTGCTGCGCAAGGCCCATTTCAGCCATGGGGGCCAGATGCTTACCGGCGAATGCTTTTACGATCCGGAAAACGAAAACCTGGGACGTGATTTCCGGGGTAATCTGTCCATGACCTATACCTTTGGTACCCACGGCGTACGCGTGCAGGTGGATGAAGAAACCGGCAAAATAGACATTCTGCAATATATCGCCGCCCATGATGTCGGCAAGGCCATTAATCCGTTGCTGCTGGAAGGGCAAGTTTACGGTGGCGTCCTCATGGGAATTGGCTACGCGCTGACCGAGCAGGTAATTTTGGAAAAGGGCGAAATGATGAACCCCAATTTCCGGGATTACAAAATCCTGACCGCCAAGGACGCCATCGCTATCGAAGCGCCGGTCCTGGAAACGGCCGATAAAGACGGGCCCTACGGTGCCAAAGGCATCGGGGAACCGGGCTGCGTGCCCACTGCCCCCGCCATAGCCAATGCCGTCTATGATGCCATCGGCGTGCGGATCAAAGATCTGCCCATAACCCCGGAAAAGGTCCTGGCGGCCATCAAGAAGAAAAAGGGCATTACCACCTGCGGGATAGACCCGCTTACCGAAAAAACGGAAATATGCTGAGAACCAGGGTTTCACTGCGTTTATTCGGCTCGTTGCTAACCATAAATAGGGTTAGAAAACTTTAAAAAGGAGGTACCCGATGAACAAGAAAGTGATCCTTTCGCTGGCTGTGATCTTCATGGTGGCGGCCTGCATCACCGCCTTCACCGCCCCGGCCGTTTCGGCCGGTCCCATTCAACTGAGCTACGCAAACTTCCCGCCGGCACCGACGTTTCCGTGCGTACAGATGGAAAGATGGAAAAAAGAGGTTGAAAAGCGCACCAACGGCAAAGTCAAAGTCAATACCTACCCCGGCGGCACCCTATTGGGGGCCAAAAACATGATGGATGGCGTGATTGCCGGCCAGGCCGATATCGGCAACCTTTGCATGGCTTACCAGCCGGGCCGCTTCGTGGTCACCAACGCCACCAGCCTGCCCCTGGGCATTCCCAACTCCCGCGTGGGCAGCCTGGCCCTGCTGAACCTCTACAAGAAGTATAAACCGGCCCCGTTTGCCAAAGTCAAAGTCCTGGCCATGTTCACGACCGCCCCGACCAATATCATGTCCAAGGTGCCGGTCCGCAACCTGGCCGATATCAAAGGCCTGGACCTGCGCGCATCCGGCGGTGCGGCCCAGATCCTGGGCGCCTGGGGTGCCAACCCGGTAGGCATGCCCATGCCGCAAACCGTGGAGGCGCTGCAGAAAGGTACGGTCAAGGGGCTGTTCTCCTCGCTGGAATCCATGAAAGATTTTAAATTTGCCGAAATGTGCAAATACGTGACCATGACCGAAACCGTGATCTATCCCTTTGCCGTGGTCATGAATATGGACTCCTGGAATGCCCTGCCCGCCGATATCCAGAAAGTGATGAACGATCTTGTGCGGGAACAGTCGGAGTGGACCGGCAACTACATGGACGGCCATGTCAATAAAGCCATCGCGTGGTCCCAATCCCAGCAGGGGGTTGAGTTTATCAAGCTCTCAAAAGCGGAAAAAGCCAAATGGGATGCCAAGCTTGACTTCCTGGCGGCCAAATGGGTCAAGGGCGCCGAAGCCAAGGGGCTGCCGGCCCAAAATATCGTTGATTACATTGAAATGCTGATCAAAAAATATTCCATGTAGAACCAACGTTTCACCGCAAAGCAAAGGCCTGAGCGAATGGCAGGTGCAAGGCGCCCATCGTTCAGGCCTTTGTAAACAAGCAAAAGGGCAAAGGGGCTGATCATGCGCTTTCTGGAAAGACTTAACCAGGTGCTTATCCGGCTGCTGACCTTTATCGGCGGCCTTTTTCTGGTCGCGATGGTGCTGTTGATCTGTGCCAATATCTTCTCCCGGAATGTTTGGGTACCCATCAAAGGCACCTTTGAACTGATGGGCTTTTTCGGCGCCGTGGTCACCGCCTTTGCCCTGGGCTATACCCAGATGAGCAAAGGTCATATCGCCGTGGATGTGCTGATCAACACCTTTTCGGAGAAAACCCGCCGGGTGCTGCAAACAGTCAACAACGGGATTTGTACCGTCTTTTTTGGGATTGCCGCCTGGCAAATCGCTATGAAGGCCACGACTCTGATGAAAACCGGCGAAGTAACCGAAACCCTCAGAATTATTTACTACCCCTTTACCTATGCTGTGGCCTTCGGATGCCTGGTACTGGCCCTGGTCATGCTGACGGATCTGCTGAAAAATCTAATACCGCCAAAGGAGCGTGAATCTTGAGCCTAGCCGTCATCGGAATTACCGGCATCGTCATTTTGCTGCTCATTCTCTTTTTTCTGGGGATGCCCGTTGGGTTTGCCATGGGCCTGGTCGGTTTTTGCGGTTTCTGCTACGTGATTTCGTTTAAGGCCGGTTTGAATATGTTGGGGTCGGTCCTGTGGGACACGTTCTCCAAATACGGCCTGACCGTCATCCCCCTGTTTATCTTCATGGGCCAGGTGGCCTTCTATTCCGGCGTCAATGAAAAACTCTACAAGGCCGCCTACAAGTGGGTGGGTCAGATTCGCGGCGGTATCGCCATGGCAACGGTGATGGCCTGTTCCGCCTTTGCCGCCATCTGTGGCTCCAATGCGGCGACCGCGGCAACCATGACCACCGTAGCCCTGCCCCAAATGGACAAATACGGCTACAATTCCAAATTGAGCACCGGGGCCATTGCCTGCGGGAGCACTTTAGGCGTGGTCATACCCCCCAGCGTGGTGTTGATTATCATCGGCCTTTCGACCGAGCAATCCATCGCCAAGCTCTTTTACGGCGGCATCGGCGCCGGGGTGCTGCTGGCCCTGCTCCTGATGGCGACCATCTATGTTGTCTGCCGCCTTCACCCGGATTGGGGGCCGGTGGGGCCCAAAACCGGGTTCCTGGAAAAAATAAAGGGATTGTCCGGGGCCTTCGAGATGCTGGTCCTCTTCTCGATCGTCATGCTGGGTCTATATTTCGGCTATTTCACACCCACCGAAGCCGGGGCGGTAGGCTCGCTGTTCGCCGTGCTGATCAGTGCCTTCCAGCGCCGCCTGACCTGGAAAGGGTTGCTGCGATCCATCACCGATACCCTGCGGATCTCCTGCATGGTCATCATGATCGTAGCCGGCGCCATGATCTTCGGCCGGTTTCTGGCAGTGACCCGGATCCCGTTCGACATTGCCGCCTGGGTGGTGGATCTACCGGTGAGCGGTACCGTGATCATGGGCATCATCTTCACGATTTACATTATCGGCGGGGCGGTTATGGACGCCCTGGCCCTTTTGCTGATCACGATCCCGATCTTCTTTCCGGTCGCACGACAGCTCGGATATGATCCCATTTGGGTTCGGGGTCACCATTACGGTGGTTACCACCCTCGGAGCCGTGACCCCGCCGGTGGGGGCAACAACCTATGTGGTCGGCGGAATGGCCAAGGATGTCCCCCTGGAAGATGTTTTCAAGGGGGTGACATATTTTCTGCCGGCCTATATCTTATGTGTGATCATCCTGATGATCTTCCCGGGCCTCGTGCTCTATCTGCCGGGACTTTTGAAATAGGGCCTCAACCCGGTCAAGGTCTTTGGGGGTATCCACATCCAGGAAAATGTCGGGTCGCTCGACGTCCACGAGAAGGACATCTTCCGGCTGAGAGGTAATGATGCCCCGCGCGCCGGTGTCACCGGAAATGCTCAGCAGGCGGTTGTAGTATCGTGAGCTAAACAGGGTTGGATTTTTCCGCTGCCCGTGACAACGGGGCACACAGATGCCCCGATCCGACTGGTAGAAACGCTCGATCAGCAGGTTTATGGTGGCACTATCCAGGAGGGGTTGATCTGCCAGAATAAACATACAGGCCGGAAAGCCTGACCGGACCGCCCGCACCCCGTGATGCACAGAACGGCTCTGCCCGCGGCGGTAATCAGGATTGTGCACGAGCCTTAAATGGGGTGCATTCAGCCGTTTATCCAAGATGGCCAGGATCTCATCCCGGCAATGCCCCAGAACCAGGGTGATGTTATCCAGATCAGATTTCAGGGCGGCATCCACCACGCGGTTGATGATATACGCATCGCCGATTTTCAAGAGCTGCTTGGGTCGGCCGAATCTGTGCGACATGCCGGCCGCCAGAATGATACCGGCTATGGGACCTGTGTTGGGCATGGGCTGGCTGCCTTCCTGCTGATTATGGGTGCCGGCAGCGCCGGTTTCCGTTAGATTATCTAATCAAATAGAATGAAAAAGATAAAGGTAGAAAAAGCAATTGGATCGGTGCTGGCCCATGATGTGACCCGCATTATCCCCGGTGAGTTCAAGGGGGTGGCTTTCAGGAAAGGCCATATCGTGCAGGCCCAGGACATTGCCGAACTCAAGCAGATCGGCAAAAACCACCTCTATGTACTTGAATTGTCATCGGACAAGCTGCATGAGGATGATGCCGCCGTCCGGATCTGCGCGGCCATCTGTGGCGAACAGATCGCATGGTCCGCGCCGGTAGAAGGCAAATCCAGTATGCGTTCCAAAACGGACGGCCTGCTGAAAGTCGATGCAGATGCCCTGACGCGCATCAACAGCCTAGACGATATCATTGTATCCACTTTGAAGAACAATACACCTTGCGTCAATGACCAGATCGTGGCAGCCACCCGCATTATTCCCCTGACCACCCAGCTTGCCAGAATCGAACGCCTGGAAACCATTGCGGGCGCTTCCCAGCCGATCCTGAACGTGCTGCCCTTTCAGCCGTTCAAGGTAGGCGCCGTGGTGACCGGTACCGAGGTGTACCAGGGTGTGATTCACGATGGGTTTGATGAATTTGTTAAACCGACCATTTCCCGGTACGGTAGCGCGGTCCTTGACAAAAAGATCGTCCCCGATGATGCGCGCGCAGTCGCCGACGCCATCAGGCAGCTGGCGAAACTCGGCTGCGACTTGATTGTTACCACCGGTGGGCTTTCCGTCGACCCGGATGATGTCACCAAAGCAGGCATCTTAAAGACGGGCGCCCAGCTGGTGGCGTACGGTGCGCCGGTGCTGCCGGGTGCCATGTTCCTGTATGCCCTCTATGACGGTATTCCCATCCTCGGCTTGCCGGCCTGTGTTTACTACCACCAGGTGACAATCTTTAACCTGCTGCTGCCGCGTATCCTGGCTGGTGAGGTGTTGTCCAACGCCGATATTGTGGCCATGGGGCACGGCGGTCTCTGCCTGGACTGCGCAGACTGTCGCTACCCGGTATGCCCCTTTGGAAAGTAACCGCGATGACTGACCCCCTAGCCAACATAACCGTCTGTATCAAAGGGGCCGGCGAAATGGCCAGCGCAGTGGCCTGGCGGCTGCACCGGGCCAATTTCCATCGGATTTATATGCTGGAAGTACCGCGGCCGCTGGCGGTCCGCCGACGGGTTTCGTTCTGTGAAGCAATTTATGACGGACGTCAAACGATAGAAGGCGTCACCGCCGTAAAAACCATGGATCAACACGGTGTGCCGGCCGCTTGGAAAAACGATCACATCGCCGTGCTGGTTGACCCGGAGGGGAAAACCATCCCTGATCTGACGCCCGACGTCGTCATAGATGCGATCTTAGCCAAACGTAACCTGGGGACCCACAAAGACCAGGCTGCGCTGGTTATCGGCCTGGGACCCGGTTTTGAAGCAAGCCGGGATGTACATGCGGTCATTGAAACCAACCGGGGGCACAATCTGGGCCGCATCATCACCCGCGGTCGGGCCGAGCCCAATACCGGCGTCCCCGGCCGGATCGCCGGCTTTGCCAAGCGACGCGTTTTACGGGCCCCCCAACCCGGGCGGTTTCAAGCCGCTCGCAAAATCGGACAACTTGTGACACCAGGCGACGTCGTGGGCCGGGTGAACACGCAGGACGTTTGTGCCCGGATCGATGGTATCCTGCGCGGCCTGGTGCGCTCGGGGACCCGGGTAGCTGCCCATATGAAGCTGGGAGACATCGATCCGCGCGGCAAGGCCGCTTATTGCGATACCATTTCCGATAAAGCCCGGGCAATATCCGGCTCGGTCCTGGAGGTGATACTCCGCACGTTTCTCTCATCATCTGATCCCGGGTCAGCCCCTGAGCCGATAGCGACAGCAACGGGTGACCGGGTCGAACCAAACGTGCTGACAAATCGCGTGGCCGGTATTGTGGCCGGCCGATTAGGGGACGTGGCCGGTGCCATGCGGACGGTAGAGAACCAGACAGCTCTGGCAGCGCCGCTCTTAACCGCGTTGCGTCCGTATGTCGGCAGGGCTCATCGCATTGGCATCACCGGTCCGCCTGGGGTCGGCAAGAGTACGTTTATCAGTCGGCTGGTAGAACTGTTCCGCACAGCAGATTTATCCGTTGGTGTCATTGCGGTTGATCCCAGCAGCCCATCTAGCGGTGGAGCCTTGCTGGGAGATCGTTTGCGCATGGACACGGTGGCGCGGGATTCCGCTGTTTTCATCCGCAGTATGGCGACCCGGGGAACCGCCGGCGGCCTGGCCAGCCAGGCGGCGGGGGTGGCGGATGTCCTCGATGCCGCCGGTAAAGCGGCTATCCTGTTTGAAACGGTGGGTGTGGGGCAAACCGAATTCGATATCACCACCGTGGCCGACACCGTGATCAACCTGAGCATGCCCGGAACCGGCTACGTGATCCAGAGTATGAAATCCGGCTTGATGGAAATCGGCGATATCTTCGTCGTCCACAAGGCGGACCTGCCGGGGGCCGCCCAAATGCAGGCCGACCTGGAATCGGTCCTGAGCATGCGCCCGGTGCGGGATGACTGGAAGCGAACAGTGTGGTTGGCCGATTCACTCACCGGCACCGGGTTGGAAGACATTTACAACAACATCAACGCGCATCGGGAATTTTTAAAAAATAATGCGCATGATAGGAAATTGCGTTAGATATGCAAAACATCTTCTTCGAAATCGTGCGGCTTATGGAAGCGGGACGGCGATGTGTCGTGGCGACGATCATACGCCGGAGCGGCTCGGCGCCGCGGCAGCCGGGTACCCGCTGCCTGGTCTTGGAAAACGGCGACATCGTCGGCACAATCGGTGGCGGCAAGCTGGAATTTGACGTCATCACCAAAGCCGCGGAGGTTTTTCGTTCCGGAACAAGCGCCCTGCTGCAATTGCGCCTTGCCGGTAACGATGTGGCCCAAACAGAAATGATCTGCGGCGGCAGCGTCGATGTCTACCTCGAACCCGTGTTTCCCGACCAGTCCCCGGCAACACGCTTGTACGGGGAGATCGCGGACACCTTGCACGGTCAGCAAACCGGCGTCCTGGTGACCCGCGTTGACCCGGGCATCCCGGCCGAGGACCCGTCCGGGCGGCTGTTCATCAAAGCGGACGGCACGTTTTGCGGGGATGCGGATGCTTGGGCGACGCTGCCCGGACTGCCCCGGCGTTTTCTTGCATTAAAAACCCCGCGCCTGTTCGACGCTGACTTCACCCAGCCGGTGGTATACGCCGAACCGATTCACCCGGACGATCTGCTCTACATCTTCGGGGCCGGCCATATTTCCACCTGTCTGGCCCCAATGGCCCAAGCGGCCGGTTTCACGGTCCGGGTGGTCGACGACCGGGCCGAATTTGCCAACCGGCAGCGCTTTCCCGACATAGAAGGGGTTTTGGCTATACCTTTTGAGGAAGCTTTTGACCGGATCCGGATAACCCCGGCAACCTATATCGTCATCGTTACCCGCGGCCATGCCTTCGACCTGCAACTCCTGCGTGCGGCCCTGCGCTCACCAGCGGGCTACATCGGCATGATCGGCAGCCGCAAAAAAAGAGACCTCATTTATGACACCTTGTACAAGGAAGGCGTTACCCGGGAACGCCTGGAGGAGGTGCATGCGCCCATCGGCCTGCCCATCGGCGCCCAGACGCCGGAACAGATTGCCGTCAGTATAGCCGCCGAACTCATCCAAGTTAGAAGCAGTCTCAAGTAAAGAATCCTGGCCCAAAGAGCCTGTGTCACATTGTTCAATTTGGCTGCAGGTCATAGAAGATCAAAACTTCAACCGTATGAAAACATTTCGTATTTTGATGATTGTGATTTTTATCTGACACCGAAATGGGGCCAAAGGGGACATTGTGACACAGTCGCAAAGGATCAGGCCTGGATTGCCCCTTTGAAGTCAACCCATTCAATAACCGGCGGGTCAAATCTAAGCTGACCCAGGACTGCCCTTGCGAGCGCGGCCGGCCGCTCCCGGGCGGCCAGGTCTTGGATGACCAGGCGGCCGGCCTCAAGGCCGGCGGCGGTCTCCGCCTGATTCAAGAAGATGGTCTGCCGGGCCTGAGCGGGGCTGTTTTTAAAAATACCACGCGGGTGGCTGAGACTGGTGGCCACCGATCCGGGCGTTATCCGGTCCCCGGGGGCAAGACCGGTGAGGTGGGCAAAAAGCGGCAACCGGAAGACCCACCGTTCGGTCAGCGGTTGGTTCAGGGCGGTCAACCCGGCAACCCCCACCACATGGTGACAACAAGCGGGAATGACCGGTTCGTGCGCGTCCGGCACTTTCAACGGCAACCGGGCCGCGCCATCCGCCTCGACAAGGATCCATTTAAACACCCCTGCGTCCCATATTTGGTCGATATCGGCAGCCTTGAAGCCGAGCAGTTTTCTCTCACTACCGGCTCGGGCGGCGGTGATAAAGCCCGGCTGACCGGGAACGTCAAGCTGCGCCAACAGGGCGGGTACTGACCCGGTGATGACATGCGGGCTGTTTGCAATGGCTTCCTGTTCGCTGATCTTGGTGGTCGTGGTCGTCAGAACCGGTTCTCCGGGGATAGCCAGTTCGCGCGCCAGACGGAACATCAAGCTTGTTTTGCCGCCGGCCCCAACCAGACAGATAACACCGCCCCGGTCAAGCATCAGCGCTCGACGCAGGGTCGGGGCATCACTGCCATGGTTGTCGGAGGGCATGGGATTCATGAAAAGGGTACCACCGTACAAGCGCCGGGGACGCAATCGGGGTCAGGCCCCCCAGCAACCTGATAAGATTTGCATTTTCGGCTGCCAACTGGTATTGAAAGGCAATATTCCAAGCAGCAAGGACCGCCTGGGCCGCCTGCTCAGGCCACTGCCGGCAATAACGGCATAATTGGGCTTTGAGGATTGAACATGAAAAATCTGCGCGTTCTATTGATAGACGACGACCGGGTTACCGGCCATACCATGCAGCACTATTTCAACGAGAATGTGGCCCACTTTCGATCCGTCGGTAACGCGGAAACTGCCATCTCGATCATAGAGGACGACCCGTCCTGGGATGTGGTCATTTCGGACTACGTCCTTCCCGAAATGGACGGGGGCACGTTTCTAAAAAAGGCCAAAGAAATTCTACCCAACCTGAAGACCATTTTGATCACGTCTTATGATACGAAAAATATTGATGCCGTTTTGCAGGAAAACGACATTGACCATTTCATACCCAAACCCGTTCCAATCGATTCTCTGCATTATGCGCTCGCATCGATCGATCCCCGCTAGAAGCTATGGGTTAGGCAGGCGCTGGTCCACAAGGCCGGCCAACGTAAATATACCCGCTACGGTCTGCTTGTCCGTGTCATATCCTGAAATTGTGACCTGAAAAGGCCCTTTATAGAAATTCAAGTAGTAGTCCTCAAATAAAGCAGCGGCCCCAAAATCGGCCGGACGGCCTTTTCCGCCCACCTTGTGGGTGTACACTTCATGGGCGAGCTGGGACGTTTTCATCTGGTAGATCTCCAGATTGATGGCCTTGCCGGCCGGGTTCTGATAAGAGGCGAACACCGCCCGGGCAAACCCCAGCCGCACGTAAAGTTCAGCGCCGCCATTGATTACCGTAAACAGCTCATACCCCTGGGCCACTCGGGGCGGTTCCGCAACGGTCCATCCTGCGGGCGGGTCAGCCAAAGCCAGGAGATCTTCACTGGCTAAGGCCGGAATAAACACTCCCAGGGATATCACCATCACCAGAAGAAGGCCGGTAACAATTGTCTGCTTGGGCCGGGTTAAGTCAAATGTGGTCATAGCAATATCCGGGTTTAAAGTTCGACTTCACTGATACGCAACTGATCGAGATCCATAGGCCCCAGGTTATGTTTGGCCGCCTTGGGAATAGCGAGGATATCCGCCGGCTGGTGGCCCAGCAGCCGACAGCAATACGCATCCATACTCACGGCATTGGTTGCGGCCACGACCCGCTGCGGCTTCAAAAGATTCCCAGGACCATAGGGGCCATTTTCCGTAATGAAGACGGTGGCATCTGCGAGACAGAGATCCGGTTTTCTCACCAGGTTCAAGTCGGCGATGCACTGGCTCAGGTGATCCACGTCACCATAGAAGCCAAACTCCAATTCACCGCCGAAGTGGAAATAGCTATTGGTGGAAAAGGGACACAGGCCCATCATGTTCTTCAGGGCCCCGGAAAAATGGACGCCTTTATGGTGCTTGGCGATGGAAACATTGATAAAGGTGTCGCAAGCAAAGAGATCTTCCGTAACCTTGGCGTCCTTGAGCTTGACGGCACCGGCGATTTCGACTTTCCGCCGGTCACCGCTTTCATATTTGACCAGTTTCATTTCTTCCACGCGTTTGGCAGCCGCACCGCTGCGCTCCCAGTAGCCTTTGTGCGGATCTTTCAAATAGCGAATCTCGCTGGCTCCGGCCTCGGCGCATAGTTTTATCAATGCTACGGTGATATCAGGATTGACGGACGCCCCGAAGTTTTTAAAGGGGGAATTGACCAGCAGCCCCACCCGATCCCCCCTGCGGACGAAAGCGCCGATACCGCCGATCTTTTCTACCGCCAATAGTGTGGCGGCGGAATAATCCTGACCTTTTACCGATACGATATCCGGCCGCTCAGCGGCCTGCAATGAACCCGGTTGGCCGAAGGTATGCTGGATCGCAGTTTCACCAACCAGGGCTACCGCTCCCGCGGCGGCAGTTTTTTTAAGAAATGACCTGCGGGTTATGCTTGCCATGGCCGCCTCCTTTACGCACCTGTTTTCTATTCACGTTTAGCGTATCCTATCACTATCGGGGGTCAAAGGAAAATATCAAAATTCCAAATGAAGCGGGTATCAGGGCTGGGTTCCATCCGGGAAATCATACCCCGGCGTCCCCCCAATTTCCTGTGTCCTAGAGATCCAGTTGAAATTCACCCATGTAGGCGTCCAACTGATGCTTCTGATCCGCGGCGATTGGTGGGCAGGCTTGGGCCGTCTTGATACCCTGAGCAACCTGGGCAAGGCAGGTAGGTGATCCGCATTCGCGACAATTGGTACGCGGCAGCCGTTTAAATATTTCGATCACCTGAGGTTTGGAGGTGCTCTTAAAACTGGGAACGATTTCCGACCGTCTTTTCCACGTGGCATTGATCTCGTTTTTCAGCCATTGCAAAATTTTTTCGGCTTCCTGCTCATCCTTGAGCGCGTTGACGGCAATCTCACGGCCCTGCACCGTAATGAGTTTACCGGCGCTTTTAAACGTAACCGCCGGCGGGTCTTGAAGGTACTCGTATCCGCCGAGTTCGGCATTGAGATACGGCAGGACGGCGGAAATGTCCTGATCCAGCTTGGCAATGCAGTGGACTGACTGGAAGGAGGCGTTGCATTTGGCTCGAAACACCTCTTTATGATAGTTTTTGAGCAGCATTGTACGCCTCCTTTTACGGGCCCATACCCTTGGCTGCCTGCGAAATGGCGCACACGTTCGCAGACTCGCGGGCGAAGACCGGCGCGGACGGTTGCGGTCGGATATCAGGCCTAAAACGAAACAGCGGTGGTGTCTTTGCGGTCTCCCCCTTTTAGAGAATTGGAGATTTGTTGTAAGACGGAAGCGGAAGCAAAAAGGTTACAACGCGGTGAGTATTCTGCGGAGATCAAAGGGGAGGTCGGCGAATGAAATTACGACTGCGGTGGAGCCCGCGAAGCGCCACTTGGCAGGGTTATCGAAAAAAGGCACCCCCGGCGGCGTCTCCGCGGGGGTGCCTTTTTAAGCGTTTAGTTTCGGTTATTTCAGGCGGCGCTCCAGCTAAATTCAGCCCGGCGTCGTCGGACCATTACCCGGTTTTATTGAGGCCCTCGAACTTGGAAGTGATGCGGTTATACTCTTTCACCAGTTCGTCCATGGCTTGTGGCGTAACCTGGTCATTCATCTCATTTCGTTTTTCAACCCATTGAGACATCATGGCGCTGATCTCGCTAGCCAACACTGTTTTCTTCTGTTGGTCGGCAGCCTTAAAGTCATTGATCAAGGCTTCATACTTTTCCAGAAAGCTGGTCAGTTCGAGTTTCCCTGAGGAACTACCGCAGGCAGTGGCCAGGAAACCACAAATGATCAGGACTAATACGGGCAGATACCGGGTGGTTTTGAAACGACGCATTACGCACCTCCATTTACAGTTGAATAATGATGGGAACACAGATTTTGGGCAAAATTTAACTTCAATAGTAATAACAAAATTGTTAATGTCAATAAAAAAATGAATTTTATTCAAAATTAAAATGAAAACAACGTGATTTCAGGTAGATGATTTCTTTTAATTGGGTGGTTAATCGCCAGCCGGGACCGACCACATGGGTTCAATAGTTGTGGGGAGCGCTATTGGGAGGGCCTCATCACTCGCGAGCGCCCGTTCTGCGGCTTGCCGGCTCGCAGACAAGGACATTGCGTTCATCTTTTTCGAAAAGGCACTCTTTTTCAAGAATGTCCCTTAATTTCCGGCGGGCACGGTGGAGCCGGGTCTTCACATTCCCAGGAGTGATATCAAGAATCTCGGCAATTTCCTTTTGCCTAAATCCCATGACTTCATACATGGTGAGCACACTGCGCAATGATTCCGGCAGGAGCCTGACCTTGTCCTGTACGCATTGACTCATCTGGTGTAGTTCAAGCTTTTTGTCGAGCGGCAGGACATCCTGGATCTGAACCTGTCCGGCCAGAGTCCGCCCGTTTTTTTTCTCTTTTTGGGCATTGCGGAAATGATCCTGGCACCGGTTGTAGGCAATGCGAAAAATCCAGGCGGACAGTTTGGCCGGATCTTTCAATTGGTCTAAACGCGCCTGGACCTTCTCAAAGGTATCCTGGGTGATATCATCGGCGACCCATTCGTCTTTTACGAAAGATATGGCGAACTTGCGGACCCTGGGATGATACTCATAATAAATGTCCCAAAAATTCATGGTGCCTGTCTTGAATAGGTTGACGTTGCGAGCTATCCGGCGCAGCTTTGGGCTGTATCAGATACGCCACATCCACACGGTTGCGGCCGCATTTCATCGCGGGCTTTAAAGTCGGTACCTAACAAATCATCTATAGTTGATTTGAGAGCCAAATGCGCCCCTTTTTTTACAACAGCGGCCAGTTGGGCCGCCCCGCGGATCTCTGCCTGGGTTAATCCGGCATGCTGGGCCTTTTCATAAAGGTGCTCGAAACAGGGAATGCAATTGGCGGCCGTGGCCGCCCCCAGGCAGATAAGGGTTACGATCTTTTCATCGTTAAAAATGTCTGTGGCAGCAGTGGTATCCATGTGGCCTCCTTCTCCTAAAAAAGTGAATTTAGCTGTAGGACGGAAGAAGGCGCCCAAAGGTTACAGGAAGCTTTCTCAAAAAGGTCTTTTATTTCAATCTCGGCGTTGGGTACGAGGTTCCCGTGCTCAAAATACCAATTGTATTTCTCCGGTGGCACCCCACATTTTATAAATAGACCCGCAGGAAGTCCCGCAACGCAGGGGAATCACACGTCGCCTTGCCTGTCCTGCGTAGCCGGGGGCTTTAACCAAAATCCGCTTCCTGAGAAATTTTCCGGTTTGATCAGGTTTGTTGGGAAACCTCGGCTTCATCGAAAGAGGCCATTTCCCGCATGATCCGACAGGATGCGTCCACTACGTCGATGGTCATGGCCGCTCCGGTGCCCTCGCCCAGGCGCATGCCGAAATCGATGACCGGTTCCAGCCGCATATGTTTAAGGGCCGCGCTTTGGGAAATCTCCACCGACCTATGCCCGGCTATCAGGTATCCGTGGATATCCGGATTGATGAGATAGGCAATCAGTCCTGCGGCGGTTGATATCACGCCATCGAGGACCACGGCCGTACCTTGGGCGGCGGCCGCCAGGACGGCACCGGTGATGCCGGCAATCTCAAAGCCACCCATCCGTTGCAGGATGTCAAATCCGTCGGTAGGATCCGGCTTATGAAAATCCAAGGCCTTTTGAATAACCTTTGCCTTGTGCGCGAGCCCCTTGTCATCGACACCTGTGCCGCGGCCGGTAGCTTCAACTGGTGAAACCCCGGTCACGGCACAGATAATTGCCGTGGCAGAGGTGGTGTTCGCAATGCCCATTTCTCCAAGTCCAACGATATCGATCTTTTCTTTCCGGTTGGCCTCTTGAAATACGGCGGCGCCGTTTTCCAGCGCCTGGGCGGCTTCATCCGCCGTCATGGCGTTCTGGACGGCAAAATTACGCGTTCCTTTGCGCACTTTTCTCTGCAACAGGATGGGATGGTCGTCAAAATCGGCATTGACCCCCATGTCCACCACCTTGATGTCAATCCCGTGATGCCGGCAGATGACGTTGATGGCTGCGCCACCCGCCAGAAAATTGGCGACCATCTGGCCGGTTACCTCGGCCGGAAACGCGGATACGCCTTCCTCGGCGATGCCATGGTCGCCGGCAAAAACAAACAGGGCTTTGCGCCTAAGGCCCGGGTTCAAATCGTTTTGAATGACGCTCATCTGCACCGCAAGGTCCTCGAGTTTCCCCAGGGCACCCAGCGGTTTGGTCTTGTTGTCGATCTTGGTCTGTGCATCCGGGCGCAGTTCTTCCGCCGGCGGGGCTATGTCCATAATGAGGTCGCGTATAGCATCGGGTAACAACGGCATGGTGGTATCTCCTTTTACATTTGGTCTGGTATGCTTATCAGGGACCGGCACCTGGGCAGCATTCGTTTGTTTCTAATTTTAAGGGTTAAACACGCTTTGGCGCTAATAATTGAAACATTAGTGGAAATGGATGCAGGGTTGCAGACGGGGGTTGCCGGCCTGCCCAATTCAGCACGCATCCTCGCAAGGCAGTTTTCACTGCCGTTCAAAGACACGGACGAAATCCAGCAGGACGTCCGGTGGGTTCCCGCTCGCAAGAGCGGGATACAATGGAATTCATTTAGGCAGCAGGCAGGCTTTCTGGCTTGCGGATCGCACTAATAACCGCTCCTTCCCGGAATCTTCATCCCAGTGGATTCGTGCGGCGTTCGTCCCCGCTTACAGCAATGGCTGGCTTGCGATGGATTTGCACCATCTTTCCTTTTATCGTCACGGGGTGACGCACCTGCTGAGCGCATGACCCCTCAATTGCTTTTTGGGGTCCGCGCAATCTTGATATGTCACCTAATATGGTTTTGTCAACTTGAAAGGCACCTCCTGCGCATACAAAATTGACGGCTGAGAAAGTTTCCGATAACATTATATTTTATTCGGCACCTCAACATTCAGCATTTCACGCAAAAACTCATATACGCTACTGTTCCGCCCTATACCTGAAAATAAAAAACATTAAAAAAACCAGCCAGTTTGACGGAGGATAATTTCTTGTATCACCGGCTTTTCATCATCCTGTCAGTAATCATCTGCGCGAATTGGGTAACAAGCCCCATCTACGCTGGACCCAAAGAGGACATGATTTTTGCGACGACGGCACCTGGTGCTGCTACCCAGATATCGCAAAAAGCGATCCAGGCGAATTCAGACCAGGTTGATAACTGGCCGCGGACAGTGGAATCGGCCGTATCTGCAATTTTGGCCGGTATGAATGCAAAAGACAAACGCATCCTTAAATCTTTTCAGAAAGAGGACCTTATTCGCTACCATTTCGGGTGGGGAACCGCCATTCGCAACAGCATGGGGCTCTGGCGAGGCAACGAAGCCCTCATGCGGGCCTGCGCAAAAAAAATCGTAAAGATCGCATACACCCGGACACGGCCGCCATGGTAATCATAGAGGCCGTATGGTCAGCTTTAAACGCCGACCTGCAGTTTACGGTTTTTTACACGTTAGAACCAGATGTGTATTTTCAAGCTATCGCCGAATATGCCACCAATAAATGCACCAGGCAGGCCAATGCGTGCAAAGCTCTTCCGCAGTGGGTTTACCTGTACTCACTGGGGCACAAGGCCCGGGCCGATTTTTTAGGAGCCGCCTGGCGGATTCTGGAGAAGCGCCAGGACATCGCGTTTCCCTATGCGCTCATTTACACCGCCCTCTTTGATCCGGGGGAAAGCTCGCGGAAGTTTATTGAAGGGAACTTGAAAGACCACACCAGGTTCAACATCCCCGTCAAGGCCCTACCAGACATGTTCGGCAGCTGGAAAGAATCGCCACTATTAAGAAAAACAGGCCTTGGTTCGACCAAACAGGATGCCGCCACATATCGCGTTATTGAAACCAATTATGAAACCCTCGGCCTGACGCTTCTGGGAGAGATGCATGGCCGGGAGTTCGAAAATATCGCCACATATTATCGTTTTCGAGACGAGGTTGAGTCCAGTAAACTTCTCATGTGGCGCTACACTCCGGATATGGATGCACAGACCCTCTCAGCCGAATTCGGAGACCACTTGATGCTTCTTAAATTATTGATGCTGTCAAAAAAGTTCATTCACTTCGACCATGGTAGCAGCGGTTTGCCCCTTCTATTCCGACCGGGGGCAGCCGAAGCTATCACTATTGTTTCCAAACATTTAGGTACTTGGGGACAAACCTATGATATTTACCCGTATCCCGCCCCTATCTGCCCTGCTATCCGACTCGTTGATGACGCCGTTAACCGGCAGACTGTGGCGGGCGTAAACACCCTCTCCAACCTGGCCAGTTCAATTGACATACAACATCTGTATACAGCGATCACCAGATCCGCCTATTATGCCCATGTGCGGCGGCGTTACAGCTCTGAACTCGAGGACTACAGGGCTTTCGCGGGTTTTATCCTTGTCACCCAAAACGAACGCTTGCTGCGCTCCATTGAACATCGCCGTTTATTTGAAACGGTAAGGTTTTATGTCGATGAACGCTTCACTTGGCCAATGTCTTATTATCTTGCCTCGCTGCTTGTACAAATCGATGCCGTCAGATCAAAGGAGATGGTCGTGGCATTACTGGATGACGATTCAATAAATTCAAAGAATGGGTTGGTGTCGGCCGTCATCGGCAAAGCCTTTCATGATTATCAGGATTTCATTTATGACTGGTATTTCAAGATACAGGACATGCCGAACATGTCAAATCCACACATAAGAGATATCATCCTGCACGAACTCCAACGCAACGGTGCCGAGCCCCGGAAGCTGTACAATAAAATCCTTAAAGATCCACGTTTTAAGGTTTACGATACCACCTTGAGACCGTACCGGAAATACCGGCCAAATTGCCGCAACGACTGACCTGGCAGGCCCTGTTTCACACCTACGCCTCAGCCCGGCCATCCAAAAATAGCTTACCGCAACTGCACTCATTTTGTGGAATTTTTTTTATCGCAGGTCAAGAACTGCTTCAATGACCTTATGGCAAAGATTTCGATATGATTTCAATGGGATGAAAAATAGGTCGCGTGCCGAATTGCTCCATCTGGATCCGGCAGGTGGGGCAATCCGTAATCCCGGCGGCAGCCTGGGACCACTCCGGGAGCTGCATGAGGTGGCGGCCGAGGGTTTTGCTCGTCTGAAAATTCTCGGCGGCCATCCCCCACGTACCGGCGATACCGCAGCAGTGGCTTTTAAGGGGTATAGTCCGCAGACCGGGCACGTGTCCGAGCATCTCGAGAGAACTGCCCGGATCGGGCTGCACCCTCAAATGGCAGGGGCTGTGGTAGGCTATGGTTGCCTTCATTTCAGTTAATTCCAGCCGGTCGGCATGCCGGTTTACCAGGCTGCTCAAAAGAATGGTCTTCGCGGCTACGCTCGCAATCTGCGGGCTGGCCTCCACATCGCGCCACTCGTTGGTTAACGCCAGGGCGCAGGAAGAACAGGTCACCACGATATGGTCCACCTGATGGAGCCGGTCCCCCCACCTTTTCAGATTCCGATCTACCTTCTGCCGGGCGGCCGGGACCATGCCTTTGGAGAGCAGGGGCAAACCACAGCAGTGCTGCTCCGGCAGATAAACGTTGAGGCCCAGAGCCTCAAGCACCCGCAGGGCAGCCCGTCCTATCTCCGGCCGAATATAGGTTGCGTAACACCCCGCAAAGTAGAGCACCGTCTCCCCTTGCGCGCCGGGACGGGGCATTGCTTTCCGGGGCAAAGGCCGGGCCGCAAAGGGAATATAGTCCACGTCGGCCGCAATCCCGGTCAGCTTTTCGATGCCCCGGCGCAATGGTTTCAGGTCCCCCAAGGGCTTAAAAGGTTGTGAGAGGCCGCCGATCAGACGGGCCGCCGATTCAACGCCGGTCAGCAAGCGGTCAGCCGGCCGGGGCCCGAACTTGCGGATGTAGGCGGCCCGGGCCTCGATGGCCATTTTGGGAATATTGACGTACGAGGGGCACTCGTGATGGCAGCTACCGCAGTTGGCGCAAAGCTTGATCACGGACTGGAAGGCCTGTTCGTACAGAGCGGCTTCGTCCACCGCGCCGCTTATCAGAGCGCGCAGGACGTTGGCCTTGGCTTTCGGGGACGCGGCTTCACTGCGGTTGAATTTATAGACCGGGCACATGCGGGTGGCGGTCGTCACGGTGGTGCATTTTGAGCACCCGTGGCATTTTTCGATTTCGTCGGCGAACCCGTCGGTCCAATGCAGGTGGGGTTGAAGTCGGCCTTTGCGAGTATACTCGCCGCCGAATCTGAGATGGCGCGTTACGAGATCGGGGTCCTGGCTGGTCTTGATCTCCGGATTGAAAATGCCCTGCGGATCGAAGAGGTCTTTGACGCGGGTGAACAGTTCATAAATATCCGGATACTGTCTGCGAATGTAGGCACTGCGCAGCCGCCCATCGCCATGCTCCCCGGATACGACCCCACCCAGCCCGTGAACCAGGTCAAACATTTCATCCGCCAGCGTCTTCAGCAGGCCGACATCCCGGATGTTTTTCAAGTCCAGCAGGGGGCGGGTGTGCAGGAGTCCCTTGGCAATATGCCCGTAGGTCACGTAGCGCACCGCATGCTTTTGAAACAATGCCTGGATACCCTTGAAATAGTCCACCAGGCGATCGACTGGTACCACCGCGTCTTCGGTCAGGGCCAAAATTTTGCGGGCGCCCTTCAGACGGTACAAGATGGGTACCGCGGCCGTGCGCACCGCCCAGAAACGTTGCTTCTCATCCGCTGAAACGGCGGTATAGGCCCGCGCGGTATGGGGATTTTCAGCCAGCAGCTGCCGGGCTTGCTCGGCTTGCTGGGTACAAGTCGCCGGATCGGCCGCATCAAATTCGATCAACAGGACATTGTCGACATCAGCCGGAATTTTCTCGCGCAACTGCCGGTCGGTCTCCCGGACCAGCTGCAGCAAAGAGCTATCCATGATCTCGATACCCGCGGGACCGCGGGGAAGCAGGTTCTGTACCGCCCGGGCGGAATCCGCGATGCGATCGGAAAAACAGACCACCAGGCTGTCGTGCGGCGGTTTGTCAAGCAGTCTGAATTTCAAACGGATGGCCACACCCAGGGTGCCCTCGGCGCCGGCGAAAAGTTTGGCCAGCCGCAGCCGACCGTCCCGGACCAGGCCCCTGAGGTTATAGCCGGCCACGTTGTAATTCACCTCCGGGTAGGCGCCTTCAATGCGGTCGGCGTTCTCGGTATAGAGGCTCTGAAGCTGCCGGAGGGCGTCCGGCAGTTGATCCGGGGACCGGCCAGCGATATCGCTGAATTGAATCACCTCCCCGTCCGCCGTCACGATACGGGCGTCCTCGATGTAATCGGACACGTTGCCGTATTTCACCGAGTGGGCGCCACTGGCGTTGGTGCCGAACATACCTCCCAAACTGGCATATTCACCACTGGAGGGATCCGGCGGAAAGAAGAGCCCTTTTCCCGCCAGGGCGACGTTCAATTCACCCAGGCGGTACCCGGGTTGGCATTCAAAGGTTTTGTTGGCAACGTCCAGGTTGATCAGGCGGTGCATGTAGCGTGTAAAATCGATAACCAGACCGGGACCCAGCGACGACCCGCAAAGACCGCTGCCGGCCCCGCGGGGGTGGACTGCCAACGCATGCTCGCGGGCAAAATTTACCGCCAGGACGACGTCCCGGGTATTGGCCGGATAGACAACCGCCCGGGGCGCCCGCAGAAAAATACTGCCGTCGGTGGCCAGCATGTACCGGGCGAGTGCGTCGGTGACCACATCCCCGTCCATATCCCGCTGCAACTGTTTTAACTGATCATTGGCCATACGCATATAGTTTTACTGCGAAGCACTTCCCGCAGAGCGGAAGGCTTCAAGAGCCCCAACGGGGCTGAGTTTGATTTTGGGTTTACCCTTCCCCTTTAAAACACGCCGAGCATCGCAGGCAAGGACGACCATAATTTAGCTTGGGGCGAAGTGCTTGTTGAGCGTAGCGGGTTGTGCTGAGCGCGCCCTTTCCGAGAAGCGCAGGGCAGCCCGCAGGGCCGCGTCTTATGGGCTTATAAGTCAAGAACTTCGGTAACAAAAAGTTCAAGGACATGGGTAACACTTTTTATCGGTTTTTACCTAAAAATTTGAACAACCTATTTTATCCCAGTCCGTGGAACTTTCCCTGGTCCTCGCGCAAAGATGGAGAGTTTAGATTGCAACTATATCTTCACCAGCATACTCGCATTGGGGATTATTGCTGTTTGCCCGTAAAAGCCTTGCAGGGCTTTACCAAACGCTGCACCGCTCAACTTGGCAGCCCCCATCAAGCGCAGGGTGTCTTCCGGCAATTCCGTCACTAGGCTGATCTCAATCCGCTGGGTCTTCTCCATCATGGACAACGCGGTCCCGCCGTTGCCGGCGTAATCGGCCGCAAGACGTTTAAACGCCGGGGAATAGCCGCCCAGCTCGAACCAGGGCAGGAAGGTCTCCGAGCCGATGCCATCCGGGCACCGGGCCATTACAATCAGGCGACCGCCGTCCTTGACGAATTTGGCGGCATTGTGAACGGCTTTATGACTTTGGATAAAGTTGATGTCCTTGGGATAGCCGCCGCAAGAGGCCACGACCAGGTCGTACTGTTGGTCGTGCTTGATTTCGCAATGACGGCCCTGTTCTCGACAGGCCTGCTCAAAGCTATCACGACCGGCGCCGGTAATAAGCCGGCAGACCTGTCCCTGGCTGTTCAAAATACCGTGAACGGCCAGGTCCGCTGGTCTGAAGGCCACGATTTCATCGATATCTTCGGCCAGCGGGTTGCCCTCCAGCCGCCCGGGTTCACAGCCAGCGGCCAGCCGGCCGGCAATCCGGTCCAGAAAGAGGCCGTGGTTGCCGTAGACGGCCGCGCGTGCGCCGAGTCCGGGAAACAGAAGCTTGCGACCGCCACCGTATCCGGCAAAATAGTGGTGGGTAACGGCGCCGAAGGTAATCACGAAACCAGCCGCCAGGATGTCCCGGCGCAGCCGGACCGGGGTCCCCCGGGTGGTTTCACCCAAATGCTCGAAAAGGGCACCATCATCGCAGTCATGATGGATGAACCTGCAGTCGTCATAGAGGCTGCCGTAAGCAGCCCGGCTCTCCGCATCGCTCTGGCGCGGATGGGTGCCATAGGCTATATAAAATGTTATCTGATCTTGCGCCACGCCGGCGGCCTCCAGGACCTGGACCAGCACCGGTAAATAGTCCCGATAGGCGCACAGCCGGGTCTTGTCCGCGATTACCACGGCCACATCCGCGAGTTCGGGTTTTAGACGGCCGATTTGAAAGGCCAAGTCTACGCCGAAGGTTTCCGGATCGCTCGCGCCGACCGGCTCCATGATTGTCAGGACCCGGGTCTCGTCGGCCAGGTCCAGTCGTATGGCGGCTTTGCCATATTTCAGTTCCACGGTATGCATGGCATCCGTTATAGGTCATTTTGACCCGATTTTAAACCTTTGTTGCATAGAGTCCGGTTTTACAATAAAAAATGGTTCCGGGTTCAAGGTTCAACGTTACGGTTGAAAACCTGAAACCTTTGAACCCCTGAACCCAGAACCCTGAACCTGAGGTTTCCATGATCATTCTCGTCATCAACACGGGCAGTTCTTCACTTAAATACCAATTGCTGGAGATGGAGCACGAAACGGTTCTGGCCGCCGGTGTGGTGGAACGCATCGGTGAATCCAACGCCCTGGTCGTACACAAGGGGCACCCCGGACGGGAGCAGGAAACAACTCTTGAGCGGGAAAAAGCCGTGGCCGATCACAGGGCGGGCCTGCATTTGGCCCTCGATCTGCTTGTGGATGCCAAACAAGGCGTCCTGACCGGAGCCGGGGATATTGACGCTGTCGGCCACCGGGTGGTCCAGGGCGGCGAATCGTTCCAAGAGGCAACGCTCATAAATGACCGGGTCCTGACTTCCATTCAGAAATGCAATTCCCTGGCCCCCCTGCACAATCCGGCCAACCTGGTCGGCATCGAGGTAGCCGCACAGCTGCTGCCCGATATCCCGCAGGTAGCTGTCTTCGATACCGAGTTTCACCAGAGCATGCCGCCCGTAGCGTTTCTCTACCCCCTGCCCTACAGTCATTACCAAGACATGGCGGTTCGCCGCTACGGATTCCACGGTACATCCCACAAATATGTCTTCGGTCAGGCAGCGGCGGAAATGGGCCGCCCCCCATCCCGGACCAATGCCATCACCCTCCACCTGGGCAACGGCTGCTCCATGGCAGCCGTGCAAAACGGAAAGTGCGTTGACACGTCTATGGGGATGACCCCGCTGGCCGGCCTGATGATGGGCACCCGCTCAGGAGACATCGACCCGGCCATTATATTCCATCTGGCTGCCGAAAAAGGCTTGAGCATGGACCAAATCTCGGACCTTCTGAACAAAGAGAGCGGGTTGAAGGGCATTTGCGGCAGCAATGACATGCGTGACATCCGCCGCCAGGCTGCCGCAGGCCAGGCAAACGCCATCCTGGCATTGGAGATGTTCACATATCGGATTCAAAAATATATCGGGGCCTATTGTGCGGTTTTAGGCCGGGTTGACGCCCTGGTGTTCACGGCCGGCATTGGTGAAAACGACTGCCAGGCCAGAGAAGATATTTGCTTGGGCCTGGAAGGTCTGGGGATTGAAATCGACCCTGAGCTGAACCGCAATCTGGAAGACAGCCACGGCCCGGTGCACCGCGCGAGCAGCCGGGTTCAAATACGCGTGGTACCCACCAATGAAGAACTTCAAATCGCCCGGGAAACAAAAATGCTGCTGACCCGCGGCTGATGGCATGCGGCCCCAACATGGAGCAAACTTCCTGGTCAGCACCAATCCTGGAGTCCCGCGATAAAAGCGGCCACGTTCTTTCCGAGCACCGCGTGATTGTAGCCCCCTTCCAGGATACCGAAACAGCCACCCTTGTTGCGCTGGGCTGTGGCCCTCACCCAGACACCCATCCGGCGGTAATCATCCGTGGCCAACAACCCGCCCCAGTCCTGAAGGTGGTTGTCGAAGCCCGCGGACACGGCAATGACATCAGCCTCCGTCGCGGCCAGGGCCTGGTCAACGGTTTCGAGGTAGCGCTGCCGATCGTGGTCGTCCGGATTTAAGAGGGTAACCCAGGGCTGGCCGCCCAGGATGTTCACGTTGCCGTCGCCGTAGTGCAGGTCAAAATCGAGCACAAAGGCGCTGCGGATACGCTCTTGACGTTTAAGCGCATGCAGGGCGATAGCCATATTATTGAAATAACAAAACCCCCAGGCATTCTCCGCGGAGGCATGATGCCCGGGCGGGCGGACAAGCGCAAAGGCCGGCGCAGCCATACCGGCTTCAGCGGCCGCCACGGCACCGCCGGCAGCCAGAGCGGCAATGTCGAACAACCCCTGGCCGCGTACCCGTTCAATATGACCGGAGGTGTGGGCTGCCGCTATCTCCTGCACTGTAGCCGGTCGGGGCGCATGCAAGGTGACTTCCGGTTCCAGGGCGGAAATCACGGCTTCCATGCGCCCGGCTTCCGCAGCCGGATCGCTGGTATACACTTGATAAAAATCAGGGTGAAAAAATACTTGCATGATCTGCCTCCGTTATCTTGGGCGCAGTGGGTTCGTTTCTGAGTAAAGCATCCTGCTCCAGAGGACCGGGCGTTGGGACGCCCCTGAGAGGGGCCTCACCGCTAAAACACAATGACAAAAGCATGCATCGCGCGGAGGCGCAAAGCTGCGGGGAATGCGCTCGCTTATCGGTTTAAATATCGATCCAGGAGGGCCAATAGTTGCGCCCGATCGATGGGCTTGGCGACGTAGTCGTCCATACCGGCCGCCAGGCATTTTTCCATGGCCCCCTCGGTGACTTCGGCTGTCATGGCAATAACCGGTAATGACTGCAGATCGGCAAGCCTGCGAATGCGACGGGTGGCGGCATATCCGTCCAGCCGGGGCATCAGAACGTCCATCAGGACCACGTCGAAGGATTCTTTCTCCAGCACCACCAGGGCTTCTTCGCCGTCACCAGCAATGGTCACTTCGAACTGGACGGATTGAAGCAGGGCCGTCGCCACCCTCTGGTTGATGGGATTGTCCTCTACCAAAAGCACCCGTCTGCCGGAAAAAACCGGTTCGGACCCATCGGCATGTTCTTTGTTCCGGGTCCGCCGGTCTCCGTTTTCAGCAAATAGGGCCACCAGTTCCATTAGCAGCTGTGAACGTTTGATGGGTTTGTCTATAATCTTAAAGATCCCGGCCTTGTAAGCCTCAGGTTTGTCGATAGAGGTTGTATAGCCTGAAATCATTACCATTTCAGGGATATTTCCCGGGTCGTGGAGGTCCCTGATCCCGGCCGCTAACTCGACGCCGTTCATGGCATCCATATTGTGATCCAGTAGAATCAGGTCAAATTGATTGTTCGTGGTTATGGCCCGGCGACAGGACTCGAGGGCCTCATTCGGGGACGCCGCCATCTTGACCTGGCAGCCGAATGAGACCACCAGCATGCCCAGAGATTCGCGGGCGACAGCATGATCATCAACCACCAGAACCCGTCGCCCCACCAACCCTTTACTGACCTTACCGGGTTCCTCCCGCCCGGTCCCTTCGTCGCCCAGGCCGAAACGACCGGTAAAAGAGAAGGTGCTGCCTTTCCCGCGGGTTGAGGTGGCTGCAATGCCGCCGCCCATCAGCTCGGCAAGCTTTTTGGATATGGCCAATCCCAATCCGGTGCCCTGCTGGGTATGCGCAGGGCGATTGTCCGCCTGGACGAAAGCGTCGAAAAGATAGGGCATTTGTTCCTCGGCAATTCCAATGCCGGTGTCCGTTACCGCAAACAACAACTCGAGTTCGGAGGCACTCCGGTCCTTAAGTTCAATGCGCAGAACAATTTCACCTTTTTCGGTAAATTTGAAGGCATTGCCCAGTATATTGATCATCACCTGCCGCAGCCGGAGGGCATCACCAATAAGCATGTCCGGGATATCCGGGGAAATATCCACGGCAAACTCCAAATCTTTTTCCTGGATCATCTCGTGGAAGACATCGTAGATCCGCTCCACCGTATCGCGCAAAGAAAACCGATTGGCTTCGAATTTGATGCGGCCCGACTCAATCGAGGAGAGATCCAGGATGTCATTGACCAGGTCCATCAAGTTGATGGCCGAGCTGTGGATCATATCAAGGTATTCGCGAACCTTGGGTGGAGACGCTTCCCGCATGGCAAGTTCGCAGGCGCCGATAACACCATTCATGGGCGTTCGAATTTCGTGGCTCATGCGCGCGACGAATTCACTTTTGAACCGGTTCGCTGTTTCCAGTTCCCGGGTCCGTTCTAGAACCCGGCTTTCAAGTTCGGTATTGAATTGTTTCAGGGCGTTCTCGGTTCGCTTGATGTCGGTGATATCCCGTAAAATCACGATTGCATTCGTCTCGGGCGTTCCCAGAGACAAAACATCCAGGGTTAAAAACCGCGCATGCAAACGTATAACCTGATCTTTGACCGGGCGGGCGTCTTCCCCGATACCGGCAATGATATCCATTATCCGGCCGCGTTCCTTTTCAGGAAACAAATCTCCAAAGGGGGCGCCCAAAATTTCATTCTCGGGAAGATTGAAGAGAGCCAGAAAAGCAGCGCTGGCAAAGACGATGCGCCCCTCGGTGTTGATTTCCACCACACCTTCCGACATCCGGTTGATGATGGTTTCGAAGTGCCTTTTTACGGACAACAGCTCCCGGGTAATCCCGCGCGGATAGACCTTTTCGGCACCGATCACCTCGCTGGAGCGGTAGCGTTTTTGGGCCAGTTCCGGCTCATTGATGAGGGCCAGCACATGCTGCGCCGTATCCTGAAACGCGGCTTTGGCCACGCACGCATTGACATCCAGAGCAGCCAAATCTTCTAAATCTTCGACAGAGGTGGCTGAAAGGATAATGATGGGAATCGCTTTCAACCTATTGACACTGCGAATAATCCGGCAGAGGCTGCGGCCGTCTATATTGGGCATCACCAGATCGCATAGGATGATATCGGGCAAATGACCGCTCAAGTAATCGACAGCCTGCAGGCCGTCCTGAACTGTATCCACCTGATGCCCATTCTGTTCAAGCAGCTTTTTTATCCGTTTGAGGAAAATTCTGTCATTGTCAACTACCAATAATTTTTTCATGCTGCCTGCCTTTGCCCGATTGCTCTTGTGTAACAAAAAAACCCGCTTCCGTACAGAAGCGGGTTACAAATTATAGCATCGCAACCCCGCTATCCTATTCGTTTGATACGAACTTAGACCGGAAGCTTTGCGCCCCCTTCTTTCGAAAGGTTTGCCCATCAGCAACTTTAGCTAATTTTCATCTAAAATTTATATCGGTAATGTTGTGACAAACTTTAGCACCCATCTTGAAAAAGGCTTCTTGTCCGGCATGGCAAATGGCAACGACGGATTGGCACCAACTCGGCTTAGAGCGCTCATATCAAGTCCTCAAAATAATTGAGTATTTCAACGCAAGGCATTGGCTGCGCTGGCGCCTTCGGGTTGCGACCCACCTTTGAGAAATTAACTGAGCGGAAAGTCCCGCAGCGCGTGGATATTCGCGGCCGCCTTGCTTGTCCGGCGTAGCTGTCAGAGCGAGGTCGGGATTTTGTACCAAAATCCGTTTTTAGGGATAGGCTCTGGTATTTTTTGAAAGGCTGCGCTCTGGTGGTGCTGTCGCCCGAGGTCAAGCCGCGGGTCGTAAAGATGTATGTATAATATTAATCGGTTAGGCGTATGTCTGGCAAAACGGCTGCTTTCTGGGTTTCTTGCAGCCTGACACCGGCCCGCTAAAAGGCGTCAACGCGGCTGGAGATGAACCCGGGGACACCGAGGGCCTTGTCGATACCGGCCATGTCACCGGCTCCAGACGCTATCCTTTCTGCTTGGCGACCTTTTTCGCATATTTGGCAGCCGCCAACCCGGCCACGCAGCCTTCCCCGACCGCTTTGGCCATCTGCCAGGGAGGACCGCAGATATCGCCGGCCGCGAATATTCCTGGTATATTGGTTTGTTGCTGCTTGTCGGCCACAATGAATTCATACTTTTCGGCATCCAGCGCCACACCCAGGGTGGCAGCCAACTCTACGGCTCCTTTGGCGCCGGTTTCAATGAACACCCCATCCGTGGCAATGCGGTCTCCATTGTCGAGCACAACCGCCTGGACTTCCTCCGCACCGACGATTTCCTCGATTTTACGGTTATCGTGCAAATGCACATTTGATTGCCGAATCTGTGCTTCGAGCGCCTCGGCTACCTGCAATCGGTCGGTTACCAGGTGAACCTGGGCGGCATAGAAAAGCAGTGTCAGGGCACCGGAAACGGCGGCCGATTCATTGCCGGTGACCACCACCCGCGCCCCTTTATAAAAATTGGCATCACAGTCGACACAATAGCTGACCCCTTTGCCCAGCAGGGCTTTTTCACCGGGAACGCCGAGACGATTGCGGGAAACGCCCATGGCCAGAATGAGGGCGTGCGTGTGAATCTCCCGGCCGCTTTCCGTTGCAATGCTGAAGCCCCCGGCAGCCTGGTCGGTCTTGATCACATCTTCGTGCAGAAATTCGGCACCGGAATGTATCGCCTGGTCAATTCCCTGACGCAGCATCTCCTCACCGGTTACCCGTTCAATACAGCAGTAATTCTCAATATGGGCACGGTACAGGCTTGACTTCTGTTCCCTGCCCATGACCAGAACGCGTACTTTCGTCCGGGCAGCGTGTATCGCCGCCTGCAGGCCGGCCGGGCCGGTTCCCAGGATTACCACATCAAATTGCGCTGCCATCGCTACCATCCTTCGTGCGGGTCAGGCGTTGTTGTCCGCAACCGTTCATATTAAGCCACCGTTTTGGTGTTACCTCAAAACCTAAAGCACCCGGCCTGGAAATGCAACCACTGGACATCCATTCTGCTTTTGCTATACTCCGGCCACCGAACTGAACGCGGGCGGGACCGCCAAATTTCCATCTCCTGCCCGGATAGCCTTTGCACCAGGAGGATGTATGACCATGCTAAAGATAAACCGGGATACATGTAAACACGATGGAATCTGTGCAGCTGTATGCCCCACGGGAATTGTCCGGCTCGAAAGCCCCGAATCGGTTCCGACGATTGCCGCTGAGGATGAGGCTTTTTGCATTCAATGCGGCCACTGCGTCTGTGTCTGCCCCCATGGGGCCCTGGCACACGCGGTCTTGAAACCGGAGGACTGTCTGCCTTTGCAGAAGGAACTGCTGCCAGATCCAGCAGAGGTGGAACAGTTTCTGCGCAGCCGACGTTCAATCCGGGCATACAAGCAAGAGCCGGTTGACCGGGACATATTGTCCGCGGTTATTCGCTTGGCCAGCCATGCGCCCTCTGGACACAACCTGCAACCGGTTCGCTGGTTGGTCATCCACGACAGCGCCCAGGTACAGCGGTTGGCCGGCCTGGTGATCGATTGGATGCGCCACCTGATAGCGGAAAAAGAACCCATGGCGACCATGATGCACATGGATCGAGTCGTTACCGCCTGGGAAGATGACTGGGACCGCATCTGTCGTCACGCACCGCACGTCATCGTCGCCCATGCAGAGAAGGACAACCCCACCGCCCCGGCGGCTTGTACGATTGCCCTGAGCTACCTCGAACTGGCGGCCGGTCCCTATGGCCTGGGCGCCTGTTGGGCCGGCTATTTCAATGCCGCCGCAACTTTTTGGCCACCTTTGCAGAGTGCTCTGAATTTGCCGGAGGGACACGCAAATTTTGGCGCCATGATGATTGGGTACCCCAAATATATGTATAAACGCATGCCGCCCCGCCAGGCTGCGGTTATCGACTGGCGCTAAGGATTAGAACCCATCTCAAAAAAGTCTTCTTGTCCGGCATGACCAAATGGCGACGACGGATTGGCCCAAACTCGGCGTTGGGCGCTTATATCAAGTCCTCACAATACCGATGTATTCCTCCGGGTTGATATTCGCGGCCGCCTTGCTTGTCCGGCGTCTATTGACAAATGGCAATATTTAAACGAGATTGTTGAGTCGGGACCACGCTAAACTTGGGGGGTACGGACGATGGCGCAGCAACCAGAAAAATCGAACGGGCATCAACGTCTGGAACAGCTCATTAGAGAATTGCGCAAAACGAACACCGAGATAGATAGGATCCTCGAAAGACTGCCGCTCTCGAGCCACCAGCAGGTTACCCGGCTGGCCAAGCTGGTCGAAAAACAAAAGCGGCTCATGCGAACCTCTCCGGGAACGGCCCCGGAATCCGTTAAGGTTTTCCTCGACAATGCCAAACACTCCGCCCGCTATCTGCAAATGCGTTACGGAGATGCGATGAAGAAAGGGAAGCTTCGCAAATCCCGGTAGTATCCATCCACAGATGGCATCTTCCTGCCCGGCATAGCTTTTTGGCGACGACGGGTTGGCCCAGCGCGGCGTTTTCGCTTCTGCAAGCTACGCCCGACAGGAAGACCTTCTTGATTTGGCTTCTAATCTTTTACTTTTGAGAAACCGGGGATAAGGGTTTTGGTACTGTTCACGCCGGATAACTGCCGAATGTTTTCGTGCACGAATTGACCGATCGTTTCGGCATCGGATACGAGCAGATCCCGGGTTAAGACGATCTTGACGAGGATATCGATATCGCCGTGTACAACATGCACCTCCCGGACCTCCTCCAGTTCGAATAGTTTTTCAACAATGCGGTCCTCCTTGCGCGCCTGGACCAACAATTGAATAAAAGCCGTAATACCCCGCTTCATTTCTGGGTAATCCACATCCTTGAATTTCGCCATTTTCTCTCTGAAAGCCTCCATACTGCCGGGAATTAGCTTGTCGATGCCGATACCATAGCGGCGCCGGCGCCGATCTTCCCACTGGTGAACAGAAATATAGACATAAAGATCCGCCATGGTACGGTCGGGAAAAACCTCCAGAAGGCGTCCTCTTTTGATAATTGCCGTGAGTGGTTCGTAAATCGTATTATACCAGTCTTTGGCCGCCTCCTGGGGGGTACTGACAGACAGTCCTAAAGATTCAAGATGTTCGTGATGTATCCGGATTTGCTTGGCCAACTGCGCATATTGTCCGATTTCAGTCAGTTTAATTTCGGCCGGCAGGCCGAATGTTTCCTGAAAGGCCGACTTCTCGCGGTAGAGGACATTCTCAAGCGTATTCTTCGACGGTATGAATTCCACAATCTGGGCGCGGATCTCGTCATGCCCCATCTCTTTGGCCGCCGCTATCCGATGATTGCCATCCATCGCATAGTACTCTTCTTTTATCTGGTAGAGTTTCACCGGCGGCAGGGGGACGCCTTCCCGCATGGCCCGTTTTACGCGTTCCAATTTTTCAGACGGCAGGTAGCCTTTCAATCGAAACCGGCTGTCAAAATCCTGATAGCGGCCAACACTGCCGACGATCCGGTCAAGCGGAACGGTTTTCACCCCCCGTTGGATGGTATCAAAGGCAGCCTCCCGCTCTTGATCGGCATTGAAGCTGCGCGCGTCCCGCCCGGCCGGCGATTCTTCTTTGGCCGGCGACCTTATCCCAAACAGGCTCATTATTTTAGATTTCAAGGACATGGTATCCGAATGCGTTAACGATCACGGTTTCGTTAAGGACGGTCATGCGGGCGTCACTATTTTCGAATTCCCGGTGAATATGTCCGTGGATGAAATAGCGCGGCCGATACTTTTTAATCAGCCCAACGTAGGACTTGAATCCCCGGTGGCACAGGTCTTCTTCATCGTGAATATGCCGAGGGGGAGCATGGGTGATGATGATATCCGGTCCACCTGCGCGCCAGAGGGTAAATCTCAGCCGGCGAATAATGGCCGCCATCTGGTTCTCGTGGTACTGCTGCGGCCCGCCGTTGTACCAGCGGGACCCCTCGAGCCCCAGGATCTTCAAATCGTTGAGCCGGGTTAGCCGGCCGTGCAGATCAAAACAGCCATCCGGTGGACTGGTTTCAAAACGCAAGTCGTGATTCCCGCGCACATAATACAGGGGGACTTCCAGGGTATTGGCTAAAAAGGCAAGATATTCCGGAGGAAGGTCTCCGCAACCCAGAACCAGATCAATATCGGCAAACCGGCCGGCATCAAAATCCCCGTATAGAATGGGTACGACGACATCCGCGATGGTCAGAATTTTCATGATTCGAAATAGGATACCCGAACGAAGCAGCCTGCTATTCGTTCGGGTATCAGAACCGGCCCTTCACCTTGGACGGCTTGGAATGTTTTGAACGATCCCCACAGCACGCTGAGCGTGATCGTCCCCCGTAAGGAATTTTACTGTTTTGGATTCGCTCGCTACCCCCGCAGCAAGCTGCAGGCAATGCGCTCACTGATCGGCTCAAACGTCGGAATCCATTTTCCGGGCACACGCCGGACAATACGTTGAAGAGGGCGCCAATCCGGCTCGGCGCCAGACATACTCCTCCAATTCCATCCACGCGCCGGTGCCCGGCTCGCGCCCCGTGTCATCCCGAATGCTTTTACACACGCAGCACAGGGGCAGGATTTTTTCATAGGACTTTATTTTGCGATTGAGTTCCAGTCTTTCAAAGCAGCGGGATACGCGCAATTCAAGTTCCTCGGGACTGCACGGTTTCAGCAGGTAGTCATCGATCCCCAGGCGCAAGGCTTCGATCGCAGTCGTCATATCGCCAAATCCGGTCAACACGATTCCCATGGTTTCGGGGTGCAGTTCCTTTGCGATCTTTAATACTTGAATACCATCGATTTTTTCCATCACCAGATCGGTAATGATTAAATCGCATGGCTCGGCCTTCAGCATATCAATCGCCTTTTCACCGGATTCGGCCAGCCTGATTTGGTACCCTATTTCCTCCAGATACTGGCCGGTTCCCTCCCGGATGGCGGGATCGTCGTCTACCAGTAAAATTGAGTAATTTTTCATACCGACCTCATTGGATCTTGTATCCTAATCAGGCTCTATGCGAGGCGGTCGGGCTAATCGCCTCCGGTCGTCGGCTGGATACCGATGTGGCTATCACTGCTGTAGATAGGATAGCTTCACGTTGGTGTAGGAGGTGCAAAGCGTTGACCAGTGTCGTATCAGATTCCCCCGCAAATTGGTCGTTTCGGACAAGAGGGCATAGTCAGTGAATCCAGCTTTCCAGTCAGATAGAATATCATAAAGGCAGGTATAGGAACTGACTTTCAGCCGGAATTTGGAGATCCCCCCGGCACCGATGTGAAAATACCAGTTTACCTTTCTCAGAAAATCGGCCAACGGATCTTTGGTATTGGCTTTGCCCGGCTTGAACGCCTGCTTCAGGGCCTCGGTCAAAACGTTCACCTTTATGCGGACCGGCTCCAGAGATGTTTTTATGGCCTGTATTTCATCGTAGGTGTTCTCAATCGATTCTTCCGGCATCTGCATAAGGACGATTACGTCATCAAATGTATGAATGTAAGCACTGTGCGTTTTGGTAAGTTCAAAAAACAGCGGCTCAACCTGATTGAACAGAGGTCTACTGCCCGGCTCAGGATGGTTCCTGACAAGTTCGACGGCCATGTCTATTGCCGAGATCAGGTTATGCGTCATGAAATACCTTGTTATGTATTTTTCTTGATGGCTATATCAATGACAAGTTTTCCGTCACCTGCTCTACAAGGTATTGATATAACCTCAATATCATGAGGATAGGAGGTCTTGTGTTTGCCGATTACGACACTGGGAACCGATATGGAGCAATTTTCATCGGGGAAATCTGTTTTGGCATTACCGGCAATCATATCGGCAATTTCACCGATGGCGTCAATGCAGTCTTCATCCATTTCGGTCATCTCTTCGTCAAGCAATTCCGAAGCCAGTTGCAAGGCCAGGGATTCACGCATATTGATGACCACACACCCGGTAACACCGCCTGACATCCCGATAATCCCCGCTATCTCGTATTCGGGTACGGGCTCTTTTTTGATATAGGGTTTCTCCAAGGATAAAGGCAGGTTAAGCATCGTTTTAAATAGGTTTTCAACAGCATTGACAAACGGTTTTATGTAGGCAGCCTCCATGGTCCCCCTCTTGTGATGCAAAAACTGATTTGCTGTGACAGCGGCCCCGGCAATTCCAATGCTACGGACGGCTCAACCGGTTTTTACGCCGCGTAGACATTCGCAGCGTGAGCGTTTTTTTAAACGAACGCCTGGTCGAGGCTTCTTCGGCGTGGGTATCGAACTGATGCAGCCCTACCCCATCCCGGCGGGCGCGCTGATACTGACAGAGCCCTTTTTTACCCATTCTTATAGCGGTTACAAGGGGATTTCAAGTAACATTTACGTAACTTAACAGGTTTAAAATATTATGCAAGTCCGAAACCCGGCCCGTTTGGGACCCCTATGGCTGGACACGGTAACGCAGGAGTACATAGTTGCGGCCAAGGGTTTCCACAGATTGTAGTTCGAGCTGCATATCCAATTCATCGGCAAAAAGCGGGACGCCCGTTCCGAATATCCGCGGCGCGATCGTAATAATGATCTCGTTGATCAGGTTCATCCGGGCAAACATGGCATTCACAATGGAACCGCCGACCAGGACGACCTCTGTAAATCCGTCTGCGGCCAGGGCCTTCAAAACCGTCTCGGGAGGGTTGTCGGTAAATACGAGATCGGGATGGTTGGACCGGCGAGACTGATTGCGGGTCAGGACGATATTTTTCCGGTCCGGTAAGGGACTGCCGATGGTATCGTAGGTCTTGGAACCCATGATAATTGCCCCAGCGCTTTTGGTGATCTGCACGAACAGCTTCTTGTCTTCACTGCCGGTCCAGTCCGGGAAGTGGCGATCGTCGCGGGCAATTCTCCCGTCCACCGTCATAGCCATCATCAACGTGACCTTCATGGATACTCCTGTTCTGTTAAGATTGGTAAAACTAAACGCCAACCACCAATAGATAACTGTACTCCAATCCGGTTTTTTTTACCGGGGCAGGATTGTTATGCGGACACTCTCTAGCGCTCATCATTTAGAAGATGCTACCCAAACACCCCGCCAGTTCTCAGGCGGATTTTCGAGTAGCTCGTCGCATTTTTTCACATAAGCTGCCGCCGCCGGATCCTTTGCCTGGATGGCTGCAAACACGTTTCGGGCAGCTTCAAATTTTCCCTCGTAAAACAACACCAGGCCCTGGGCGAAGCTATCGTATAGCGCCCTCCCAGCCTGGTAGTCCTCCGGTGACATCGGTTCGTAAACCGTCACCGGCTCGCGTCGGCCCACAACCGCAAGTCGGGCCAGTTCCCGCACATGGATGTCCGGGCCTATCTGCCGGCATGTATCTTCGGAAATCATGGTAAAGGTTCCGAATTGCTTGTTGGCACCTTCCAGTCGGGCTGCCAAATTAACGGCATCTCCCAGCATCGTATAATCAAAACGCGTCTGTGAACCCAGGTTGCCCACCACCGCCGGCCCGGTATTGATGCCTATGCGCATCAGCATCTCCTTGCCGATGCGCGCTTTGATCGCCGGCCGCATTTCGGCCAGTTTTGCCTGGCATCTCAGTGCTGCCCGGACGGTCCGCCTTTCATGTTCGCGGACATCTAGAGGGGCATTCCAGAAAGCAATGATGGCATCGCCTTCGTACTTATCCACCGTGCCGCCTTCTTCCATGACAATATCGGTCATGGCGGTCAGGTATTCATTCAACAGAGCCGTCAACTGCTCCGGTTCAAGTCCTTCGGAAATGGTCGTAAATCCTTGTAGATCAGAGAAAAAAATCGAGAGAATTTTTCTTTCGCCACCCAATTTCAAACGCTCCGGGTTGGAGATGAGTTGATCGATAACCGCAGGGCTGAGGTATTGTCGGAAAGCCCCCTTGATAAAACGCTTCTGCCGGCCCTCGGTTGCATAATTGACCAGCAGGGCAAACCCGATTGTAAGAACCGCCGCCACTTCGAGCACCACGATGGGCAGCCAATAGCCGGCATTATAGCCTGCCAATCCGAAAGCCGCAGGCAGTAAAATGCCGGCGGCGCTATTTCCGGTAATGAGCAAGGGTGAACGCAAGACCGATGCCGCCCAACCCAACAGCACAGCGAACAGCAGGACAAACGGCACGCTGAATGCATCCGGTACCGCCCGGATAAAATCACCGGAGAGGAAATTGTCCAAAAGCGTGGCATGGATTTCGACCCCGGAATATACCCCGGCCACGGGCGCCGACCGCAGGTCCAGCAGACCCGGGGCCGAAAACCCGAACAGTACGTATTTGTCCTTAAAGGCGGCCGGGTCGCGAATGACTTCAGGTTCCCCCATGCGGTGGCGGATTTCAGATTGCAAAACCGCGGCAGCGGAGAAGTTGCGGTGGGTCCCCGATGGCCCCCGGTAACGTAAAATAGCGTTTTCTCCCGAATCGACCGGGATCTCGCGGTCACCAATATGTTGGGATTGGCCCTGCCCCCTGGCGATTTGGGCTTGATTGCCGGCCGCCAGCCAGGCGCCCAGCCCCAGGGCCGGTAGGGGTTTATCGACAAAAACGCCGAAAAGTTTGACCCGCCGATAAACACCGTCCGGATCAGGCTTCAACTGAACATTGCCCAATACCGCCAAGCTCGCAACAAGTTCCGGTATGGGAAAGGTCGCCCGCGAGAAAGTGAAGGCGGCCGACGGTAATGCGGAGGCACTGCCATCGGATCCGGCCAATTTCAGGCGGGGCTCGGGTGTGGTTGTCGGCCAAGTGACCTGGCTGCCGCTTTTCTTCCCCAGGAATACAGCCCCGGCCACTTTACCAAACTTTTCTACCGCGGCTGCAAAAGAGTCGTCATCGGCAACCCCATAGGCGGAAGGCTCCGTGTAGAGCACATCAACGGCCAGTGCCCGGGCTCCCTGGCGCCGGCAGTAATCAACAATGGCCCCGTAGATCTCACGGGGCCATGGCCAGCTCAGTCCATTCTCTTTCTGGGCCCAATCCAGGCTGTTCTGGTCCAGCAGGATAAGGACAATGTCATCGGTGGCCGGACCTGGCCGCGCCAAGGCCCTGACGCGCCAATCCCAGGTTCTAGCCTCCCAGGAATCCAGCCAGCCGGCCATCATCATGAGTACGGCAATGAGCGCCCCGGTCAGGCCGGCTAAAATTCCCAGAACCGGTTTGCGGCCAAGTCTCCGCTGACGGTTCATTTGTCAGATACCTTTAAGCAGCCTTTTGAAACGGGCCTGACGCACCGCCTGGTTCTGGACTGGTTTGAAGACCCCGGTTCGATTTTGAACATTGGCGATCCTGACGCCGGGAGCGGGATGGGTGCGCCCGAATCCCGGACTTCCCGGCCCGAGGCGCGTGCTCATCTGGTTGAGCATGTCAACCAGTCCATTGGGGTCATAGCCGACTCGCTGGAGAATAGTCACCGCCGCGTTGTCGGCCTGCTTCTCAAATGCCAGAGAATAACCCGAGTTGACGAGGGTGGCCGTTATATCCGTGATAGAATTTTCAAACGTCCGGGTCAGTTCGGCTAATTCCTGGCCGCCCAGGTTTTTGGCGCCCTCAACCGCCAGCGTTGACAGGGCCGTTGTTATTCTGGATTTTTTTATGGCCTGCAATCCATGGCGATGGGTTACATGCGCAATCTCGTGTGCCAGGACGGCGGCGACGGCATCTTCATTGCGGCACAAACGCAGCATGCCGCGGGTAACGAATATCAACCCGCCGGGTGCGGCAAAAGCATTGATCTCGCTCGAATCCAGAATGAGAAAATGATAACCGTTAAATGTCTCGGGCAAATCGGACACCTGGGCCAGGGCCTGGCCGAGGGTGTTGATATAAAGATTGGCTGCCCGGTTCTCAAAGGGAGGATACTGGGTCACCAGGCTGGCGCCCACGGCACGACCAATGTAATATTCCTGCTCCGGGGTTATATCGCGAAACCCACGGGCGACCGCTTGTCCGCTCTTGATGATAGACTCCGCCTGCTGTCCGGTGAGAACACCCGTCGCCTGACCAAGGGAAGCCCCAATTGTGGTAGCTTCCTCCATGCCTTCACATCCGCTGATGATTGCCGACAGCAACGGGGCAACCCCCAGACCATACAGCGCAAATCGGCCGGTAGCGGCAATAAACGCTCTTCTCGAGTTCCTGTTCATGGGACACCTCCTTGTGGAGATATCGCCCCTTCTTTGAGGAACTTGCGAATGGCGCTTTGCGATACCTTCATCCGCTCCATCCGGTCAATGGGCGCATAGTTCAGGTCCTGGTTATTATTTCGATATTCACCCTCAACTTTTTTGTTGAAGCCCTTGCCGGCCAGGGCGAGCTCATCGCTGGTGGCGGTCTGGTTGACATCGGCCGCCCCGGCTTGCAGAACGATCTTTTTCGTCGTCAGGGCGGATGAATGCACCCAGCCTTTGATACCGGCCGATGCCAAGAAAACCTGAGCCCAGGTGCCCTGACGGGTGACGATATAAACCCGGTCACCGTAATTCAGTGTGGCGATAATCCGGGCCAAAAAGGACGGTGCGGTCCGGACCTGGCTCTGTTTCACCTGGACACTCATGCTGCCGTCATCGGCACTCCAGGCCAACGGGGTGCCCAGGAAACACAAGCACAGGATCAGCACCGATAGTCTATGCAAAACCATGGCAGTATACCTCCTCGTTAAAAAGGAATTCGCCCGACTTACAGCCGGCAGTGTTTATAGATTCACCGCCATTCCGTATCATAGGCCATCTCAGATATGGATTTTGGTTGCGGTGCAGGCTTCGCTTTATGAGCTTCGCCGGACGAGTTGCTGGACGAGTCGCCGGACAAGAAGACTCATTTGAGATGGCTTATTGTATATATTACAATTAGGTAAATGTGTAAAGCAGGGGTGGCCGGAGCCCTATGACGCCGCCTGGCAGGCGGAGGGGGCCGGTTCCAGAGGCAGGGGCGCTTGCTGCGGGGATGGCTCAGCCGTGTATTCGGCCGTAATGACGCCGGTATCGTGGAGTTTGACGAAGGCCACGATCATATCCGGATCGAACTGGGTACCGGCACACTCGTGCAGAATATCTATAATTCTGGCGGGTTCCATTTTTTTGCGGTAAACCCGGTTCGAGGCCATGGCATCGTAGGCATCACAGATGGAAAGGATCCGGGCCAGCTTGGGAATCTCATCGCCTTTCAGCCCGTCGGGATACCCCGTCCCATCAAACCGTTCGTGATGGGACCGCACGATGCGAAGCTCTTGCTCCCACATGCCCAGCTGGCTGATAATATCGGCCCCGATGACCGGATGGGTTTTAATCACTTCAAATTCGTTGTCCGTGAGTTTGCCTGGTTTTAGTAAAATTTCATCCGGGATGCCGATCTTGCCGATATCGTGCAGCTGTCCGGCACAACTCAACACTTCCAGCTCCTCGGGGGTGCAACCCATCTCGCGTCCCAACCTGAGCCCCAGGTTTGTTACGCGACTTGAATGTTGTTGGGTATAGGAATCCCTGGCTTCAACGGCTTTTACGAATGCGACCAGCGTAGCAAACAGGTTTTCATATATATTCTCATAAAGCGCCAGGTTTTCGATGGTATTGGCCGCGTTCTGGGTCATAAAGGAGAGATAATACAAATCCTTTTCACTGAACTTGGACTGGTCGTTGTAAGTGGCGGCGGTCAGGACACCGAATACCTTGTTCCGGATCTTCATCGGTACCGCCATAAAAGAGCCCACAACTTCGGAGAGGCCCTGCACCTGGCGGGCATCGGCTACCAGTAGGGGAATTTCATCGGTCACCACCTCATGAATTAATCTGGTAGCCGGCCGGCCGGAAACCTTGCCGATATTTTCGATGTCCTCGGCCGTCGTCTGTTCGTCCCCCCTGAAACTGCAGGTCACCTCCAGGGGATTGTTCAAAGCGGCATTGATCAGGTAGAAGCGGGCATCGTTCGCCCGGGTAATTTCCGTGGCCATGGTGACAATTCGCTCAAGCAGGTCAGTGCTGGAGGTAACCGAAGTAAAATCCGCCATGATATTATTGAGGGTGTTAAGTTCAGCGACCTTCGCGGTAAGCTCCAGATTCAGTCTTTCCAAGCGCTCTTTGCCTTCGACTTCGCTTTTGAGCAAAATATTTTCAGCGAACAACTTGCGCTCGCGCAGCACCCGGCGCACACAAATTTCCATCTGGTTGAGGTTGACCGGTTTGATCAAAAAATCGACCACACCGTTTTTAAGTGTCCGAATAGTGTTTTCCAGGGAAGGATACCCGGTCATGATAATGACCGGTACGGAATTGTCGATCTCGCGGATATGTTCGGCAAGCTCCAGGCCATCCATCTCGGGCATGTTTATGTCGGTAAAACAGCAATCCACCCGATGGGCATGGAGCAGGTTCACCGCTTCGCGACCATTGGTGGCCTTCAGGACATCGTAGCCTTGCATCGTGAAATACTCACCGGCCACCGCCAGGATACTCTCTTCATCATCCACCAGTAAAATGGTTTCCAGCTTTCTATCAGGCGACGCAAGATGTTCTGTCATCGAAAAGAGTACCCCATCATCAGTGTATAGGTGAACGTGTATTTGAAACAACTGCCCGTATGTGGGCAGGCCTTTTTAATACTAATCGTCCTTACATCGGATTTCTTTAGAAGCTATCTCAAAAAAGTCTTCTTGTCCGGCATAGCCAAATGGCGACGACGGATTGGCCCAATCTTCAGCCTTCGCTGAGGCTATGGCTGATAAACTCTGTAGCGAGCCTTGCCTGTCCGGCGCAGAGCGTAGACGGAACCTTGAACCAAAATCCATATTTTGAGATAGCTTCAAGCTCAATTCGCGATGGGGTGAATATCATTGACAGAGCAAAGTCCTTTTTTTATATATTACCAGCTTTTACCTAAAATTAAGGTTTCGCCCATCACCTCTGGTACCGACCCAAAAGCGCCGGTCCGCATCAGCCAGCGGCGCTGAATCGGCTGTAGGCAAACCCCCGCTGCAAAGGATGAGTATTTATGTCTGGAAAAATAGATGCGAACACTTGGGTTTATACTGTCATCACCAATCCCGGTTCCGGGGAACAGGTGCTAGGACAGCTCGATGTGGATGCAGACATCTCCTACATACCCATTTTCAAAGATAAAGAACAGGCTGCCCAGGGATTGATACAATTGGAAGTGGAAAAAGGCACCCGCTGTGAGGTTCAGGCCTTACTGTACGAGGATGTTGAGCGGGCCGCCGGTGAAAATGGATTTTTGATATATCTCCTGGATGCCTCTGGTAACGTATTGGATACCTTGGCACCTGCCACTTAGACGCCATAAACCGTATTTCAGCCCTTCAAACACACTATATAGTCGATATTGTGAAAAAAATTCTGTTTATAGGGGCTAATTGCTATTTTTTTCTTGACCTTTCCACAGTTTTTAATATGTATTGATTTACTGAATGACATTAAGTCACAATGAACACTAACATTATGTGTTTAAGGTGCAGTGGGCGCACTGCAATTCAGGCTAGTTTGGGCCGTTATATTTAGCAAAAAGGAGATGGTGTTTTGGCTAACGGTATTGTAAAATGGTTCAGTGACAAGAAGGGGTATGGGTTTATCGAAAATGAGGAAGGTGGGGACGTTTTCGTACACTTTTCCGCAATCAGTATGTCAGGCTTTAAGACGCTGGCAGAAGGCGATCGGGTCACCTTCGAAATTGAAGAGGGCGACCGCGGCCCGGCAGCTGCAAACGTTGTAAAAGCGTAAGCTGCCGATCAAGGCGTTCACTTAAAATTTGTCGCAGAATTACATCGGATTCAGAAACATGCCGACTAGGCGTGGCAGGTATGCCTGGTGATAGACGTGTTGAAGAAGCGTGCCTATAGCACCAATAGCGGGCTGAAGCCGAGATGTAAAAATGCGCGATCACTTGAAGTACACCCATGGAAGGATAAAAGGCATCACTGCTACCTGCTAGCAGGATGCCTTTTTTTTGGGCATTTGCAAGCGGTTCCAATTTTCACCGGACGACCACCCTATGAAACTTCTTTTTCTGGAACCTTTTTTCGGCGGTTCCCACCGCGATTTTGCCCGTGGGCTCTGCGATCATTCCGGACATGACATCACCCTGGTGACTTTGCCGGCGCGGTTCTGGAAATGGCGTATGCGGGGGGCCGCCCTCCATTTCGCTCGTACGATGCCGCCCCCGCAAGATTTCGACGGCATCATCACCACGGATTTGATGAGCCTGTCGGACCTGAAAATGCTGGTGGGATCCGAACTGCCGCCGGCCTTGGTGTATTTCCACGAAAACCAAATAACCTACCCACTGGCCCAGGGGGAAACCCGGGATGTTCAATTCGGGTTTACCGATATTACCACGGCTCTGGCGGCCGACCGCATCCTCTTCAACTCACACACCCACTGCAAAGCGTTTTTCATGGCCCTACCGGGTTTCTTGAAAATGATGCCCGAATTCCACCCGTTGTGGGTTATAGATGTCATCCGTGAAAAAGCCGGTGTCCTGCATCCCGGCTGCCGTTTTAAGCCCGGGGAACCGGCGCTCGCTGATCTGGAAGATGGCCCACCGCTGATCATTTGGAATCATCGGTGGGAATTCGACAAGAATCCGACGGACTTTTTCGGGGCGCTGGATACGGTTCGTGAACGGGGATTCGAGTTCCGGCTGGCCTTGTTGGGTGAAAATTTCCAAACGGTTCCCAAACCGTTTGTCGAAGCCAAAGAGCGGTTGGGAGCGTGTCTCGTTTGTTACGGTTTCGAAAAATCCCGTACGGCCTATCGGCAGTGGCTGCAACAAGGGTCTATCGTCATCAGCACGGCGCACCAGGAGAATTTCGGTATTTCCATGGTTGAAGCCATCCGGCATGGCTGCCTGCCCCTGCTGCCGGACAGACTGGCCTACCCGGAGATTCTGCCGGAAGATTTTCATCAGCGCTTTTTATATGGGAGCCAGCGGGACCTGGAAGAGAAACTGACGCGGATGCTATCCCATTATGCCGATTTCGAAGATTGCCGGCAGCCATTGGCCGCTGCCATGGAAGAATACGCCTGGGCCCTGATGGCCCCCCGGTATGACCGGGAGTTTGAAAAGTTGGTGAACCCAGGTGCAAAGGCCGAAGACTGAAGGCTGAAGGAAAACCTTGCAAACCCGCCTGTTGGCGTTCATTCATATCAAACAAGTGCCGGGTGTGGCACCTGAACATCATATTGCTTGGGACCGCACCGCCGCCCCCTTCGGTCTTAGGCCTTCAGCCAAAACAACCTGAAGTTCGTTAAAGCTTATAGAGCTTGCCGGGCAGCGGTTTTCTCAAAAAGTCCGCCATTGTCCGTGAAATAGCCGCCACTTTTTCGATGTCGATGCCGGTCTCGATACCCAGGGACGACAGCAGGTGAACCGTGTCTTCCGTGGCAATGTTGCCGGCCGCCCCCGGTACGAATGGGCAACCGCTCATACCACCGAAGGAAGTATCGAATCGGCTGACATTGAATTCTAGGGCCTTCATCAAGTTAACCAGACCCAGGCCGCGGGTGTCGTGCAGGTGCAGCGCCAGAGGGATTTTGGCAGAAACCGGTCCGATTGCGGCCAGCGAGGCGGCAATCGTCACCGGAGTGGCCATCCCGGTTGTGTCGGCCAGGGCTAACATATCGGCCCCAGCCTTGACATAAGCAGCAGCCATATCCACAACGCGGCTGACGGGAACCGGCCCCTCGTAAACGCAGCCAAAGGCGCACTGAATACCGGCTTTGACGTGCAAGCCGGTTTCTTTGGCACGGGTCACCATCTCAACGGACAGGTTTCGGGCCTGATCCAGGGAAAGACCGGCATTTTTTCGACTGTGCGTATCGCTAGCCGAGACGGACACTTCTACATTCTGCAAGCCGGCTGCCTGTGCCCGTTTCACCCCGTTCAGATTCAATACCAACCCGGTAAATTCAACACCGTCATGCGTGGTAAGATTGCTGATCAGCTTCTCGGCGTCGGCCATTTGAGGTACCTTGTCCGGGTGCACGAAGGCGGTAATCTGCAGACTTTTTAGACCGGCCGCTACCAGAGCCTCAATCAATTCAAGCTTCATCTCGGTGGGAATATGGCGGTTCTCGATCTGAAGACCATCCCTGAGCCCGACTTCCGTTAGCGTCACGGTCTCTGGCTGCCTGTCGTCAGTTAACAATTGGCTTACTCCCCGGCCGGCCGGCCGATGGCTGCAATGTATTTGGATTCACACAAAATATCGTTCATTAAAAGAACTAAAATTCTATTGACGCCACTATACTACAAAAGGTAAGGATGGCCCACCAGTTTATTGGAAGTTGATATGTCAGTAGATAAACCCATCATGCCCGCGATGAAAAATGTTGATTCACGCCCTTTGCGCATTTGCCTGTTGAGTTACCGTAGCAATCCCCATTGTGGTGGCCAGGGCGTATACCTCAAAAACCTCAGTCGCGCTTTGAAAGATCTGGGGCATCAGGTGGAGGTCGTTTCCGGCCCCCCGGACCCGCAGCTGGATGCCGATATCCCCGTCCATCACCTGCCCTGCCTGGATCTTTACAACCCCGAGGCTCTGTTTCGGATCCCATCCTTGCCGGAACTGGCCGAACCGATCAATCTACTGGAATGGCTGGGGGTGATTACCGGTGGATTTCCGGAACCGTTCACCTTTGGTTTGCGGGCCCTGGATTATTTAAAGCGACACCTGGGTCGCTTCGATGTGGTGCATGACAACCAGAGTCTTTCCTATGGGCTCTGGTTGATCAGCCGACGGATCCCCACCCTGGCCACGATCCATCACCCAGTCACGGTGGATCGCAAGATTGCCGTCGATTCAGTCCGAGCGACCTGGAAAAAGATAAAACACTGGCGCTGGTACTCTTTTATCGGCATGCAAAAACGAGTGGCCCGGCGCATCCCGAAAATCATCACCGTTTCCGACTGCGCCAAGGTGGATATTTGCGGCGATTTCAGTATTCCCGAGAGCCGGTTTGCAATTGTTCCCAACGGAATCAATACCGATCTGTTCTACCCGATTCCCGATATTATCCGTGAAAAGAACCGGGTGATCGTTACCAACAGCGCCGACACGCCTTTAAAAGGGTTGTACTACCTGCTCCAGGCAGTAGCCGACATTTCCAAAGAACGAGAACTGCGCCTGATCGTGATCGGTACCCCCAAAAAGAACGGCGGCGTTGTCAAACTCATCCGGAAACTGGGCATCCAGGACCGAATTACATTCACCGGACGCATCACTGATGACGAGTTTGTCCGGCAATACGCACGGGCTTCCCTGGCGGTGGTCCCCTCGGTATACGAAGGTTTCGGCTTGCCCGTGGGAGAAGCCATGGCCTGCGGCGTGCCGGTTATCAGCACCACAGGCGGGGCACTGCCCGAAGTTGTGGGTGATGCGGGTATTCTGGTGCCGCCGGCCGACCATAATGCCCTGGCCGGCGCAATCATCGGACTGCTCGATCATCCCGAGCAAGCCCGGGAACTGGGCGAGGCCGGTTTTAAGCGGGTGCAGGCGCAATTCACCTGGAAGAGAGCCGCCGAAAAGACCGTGGCGGCCTACCGGGAGGTCATCCGTGATCACGGTCGATTTTGAACGTCTCGACATACGGCCCGGATTTAAAATTCTCGACATCGGCTGTGGCAGCGGGCGACACACGGCGGCCGCCTATGAACGGGAAACAGCCTTTGCGGTTGGTGCGGACTTTAACTACAACGATGTCATCGCCGCCCGAGAGCGACTAAGCTTTCACGATTACCTGGGCGCCCACGGTGGTGGAGACTGGGCCCTGTCCACGGCCGACATCTGTCGGCTGCCCTTTAAAACCGCAGCCTTTGACCTGGTCATCTGTTCGGAAGTCCTGGAACACATCCCCGATGATGACGCCGCCATGACGGAGATTATCCGGGTCCTGAAACCAGGCCATCAACTGGTCGTAAGCGTCCCCCGTTTTTTACCGGAGAAAATCTGCTGGCTGCTCTCCGACGACTACTTCAATGCCAACCAGGGCCATGTTAGGATTTACAAGAAAGCGCCCCTGGTGACCAGGTTGGAAAAATATGGCGTTCGCCACTGGTCCACCCACTTTGCACACGGCCTGCATACCCCCTACTGGTGGCTTAAATGTCTGGTCGGCCCCACCCGTGAAGACAATCGTTGGGTCAACCTCTACAAACGGTTTCTCGCCTGGGATATCATGCAAAAACCCCGCCTGACGCGCTGGCTCGAACACATTTTGAATCCTCTTCTCGGTAAGAGTCTTGTGCTTTACTTTTTAAAAAGCAAGATTTGAAATATACCGTGGTGGGCAAAATCAGGGATTCCGCGCTATTTCACTTTTCATTAAAATTACGGGCTCATGGTCTTAGTGTACAGTATCGGCGAGCGTATATGTAATTGGGGGGAGACATTACCCGGGTTCCAGCCCTATGGGATGTGCGGAATGACAGCAAAAATCGGCAAAGTGGAAGTTGTGACTATTCTCACGATCTATTGACTATGCTTCTGGAGCATAAGAACTGTTTTAAGATTGCTTTTAGCCATATGATAGTTTGGATTTATTTCGATGGCTTTCCGAAAATGCCTTATGGCCATGGTAAAATCGCCTTTGTGGTAAAAGGCACTGGCCAAGCCGTTGTGGGCTTCTGCATAATCCGGCTTTATCTGGAGTGCCGCCAGGTAGTGCTTGATAGCACCATCGATACTACCCTGCTTTAGCAGAGCATTGCCTATATTGTTGTGGGCAGTCTCTGATCCTGGTTTTAAACGGATTGCTTCCAGGTATTGCTCAATGGCAGCATCGATATCACCTCTCTTTTCTAAGGCCAGCCCAAGGTTATTGTGGGCGCCTTCATAATCCGGTTTTATACGAAGTGCTTTCCGGTAGTGTTCTATGGCATCGTCGATATCGCCCTGTTCCTGTAAGGCATTGCCTATATTGTTATGGGCTTTGGCGTAATCCGGTTTTATGTGGAGTGCTTCCCGGTATTGCCTGATGGCAGCATCTAGATTGCCCTGCTTTAGGAGAGCATTCCCTATGTTGTTGTAGGCCATTAGATAATCCGGTTTTAGACGGATAGCCTCCCGGTAGTGCCCAATGGCAGCCTCGATGTTACCTCTCTTTTCTAAAGCAAGCCCCAGGTTATTGTGAGCAATCGGATTATTTGAAGTGACTTCGAGGGTATGTTTAAAAAGTGTGAAGCTGTTTTCCCAGTGTTGGATTTGTTTGTGGGTTGATACCGTTAGAACCGAGAGGACAACTACGGATGATGTGGCGAGCCATATTTTCTTACCAGGAAAACCGGCCATGAGTTTAGGAACGCCCCAGGCAATCATTACAAAAAGGCCGATCAGCGGAACATAGGTGTAACGGTCAGCTGTGGCATGCGGCCCGATCACCACTATCCCGCTTACAGGCGCGAGCGTAAGCAAATACCAGAACCATCCGAAAAAAAGAAATGGCCAGGTGACTATCCCGCGCAAAACAACACTTGTTACACCGATTAGAAGTACAGCTGAAAGCAAGGGCATCCATAGCGGCAGGTCGCCGGGATGCGGGTACAGAACAGCCAGATTTACCGGCCAGAACATATCTCTTAGGTACCCGGAATAAGCTATCAGGGTATTGCTGATTCTGGTCCCAAGGCCGATACTGGTAAGCGGTGTTACCGTCCTAACCGCATGCTGGCCCCAATAGGCACCCAGCGCCGCAACCAGGGCAATCAGCATGAAGGGTGATTTTTCAACGACTAGTCCGGTAGCGTTTCGCAGACAAGTCTGCCTACTGGCAGTCCCGCTGACCGGAAAGCGCCCCAGCGGCCAGTAATCCAGAAGCAGTAAAATAAAAGGCAGGGTTACCAGCATCGGCTTGGCTGTTAATCCGAGAATAAATAAAATGAGCGCAACCATATAGCGGCCTGCTCCGGGGGCCTCTGTATATTTGGCATAGGCCCACAAGGTCAGAACCCAGAACAGGGTACTTAATACATCTTTTCTCTCGGAAACCCAGGCAACGGATTCAACGTGTAGCGGATGAAGGGCAAACAGCATGGCAACCAGGGCGCTAGACCAGATCGCCCCGGTTATACGACGAAATAAGACAAATAGCAGCAGGGTGGTGAGGCAATGCAACAAAAGATTGGTAAGATGGTAGCCACCGGCTTGCATACCATAAATCTGGGAGTCCCATAACAATGTAAGTAGGGTCAACGGTGCCCAGTAACCGGTTGTCGCTATGCCGTCAGTGAAGGCCCAAACAATACTTTCCGGGGACAGGCCCATGCGGACAAAACGATTTTCTTCGAGATATAGGGGATCATCAAAATTTACGAAGTCATAATCGAGGACTGGATAGTAAACTACGAATGTAATGACAAAGAGGACCAAACAAATTAAAACTGCTTGGTGTCTATGAATTAGAGATTTAGGGCCGACGATTAATTTTTTCATTGCTACTTGGTTTTATTCCACGAAAGAATACACCGATTGCCATAAAATAGAGACTTCCAAGAATAAAATGAAATATATCCGCTACCCACTAAACGGGGAAGCGTGAAAATTTAGATTTTCTTGCCAGTATCACAAATCCGTCAAAATTGCATATATGCTTCGGATAGCTGTACGGAGCAATGTTGCCGGTAGCCCCTGGCCGGCCCCGATTGATCTAAACCATGGAATGGATTTGGTATTAGGCGGTATCTTGTCGATATCCTAATTCAGGAAGGATTTTAATTCCCCGGATGAAGCTTATACGTTCAAGTAAAAACACCGTGCTGATAAAGCACGTTGGCCCCGATACCGAGCAAAACTATCCCTCCCAGCATCTCTGCGTAGAAACTCAGTGGGGTCAAGGTCCCAATGCGCTTGCCGATCTGCAGCCCGACGATGGTAAACAGGCAGGCTACCACGCCGATAACAAAGGCCGGCAGCCAGATGGATATGTCGAGCATGGATACGCTGAAACCAACGGCCAGGGCGTCCAGGCTGGTGGCCAGGGATAAAATTACCAGGCTCCAACCCCGGGTGGGGTCTTTTACCGCCACATCACAATCCTCGGGCTTGAAGGCTTCGCGGATCATGTTGATGCCGATCAGGGTCAGCAAGGCGAACGCTATCCAGTGACCGAATGCGGCCATATAGGCATGTACGGCCGCACCGGCACTCCAGCCGATTATGGGCATCAGGGCCTGGAACAGTCCGAAATGCCAGGATAGCCGGAAAACCTGCCGGCGATTCACTTCTTTCAGGCAGACCCCGGTAGCGATGGAAACCGCAAACGCATCCATGGCCAGGGCAACCGCAATGGCGACGACATTAAAAAGCTGCACGGATATCTCCATCTGCCCGCCGGCGCAAGACACCCAGGGTGCCGGTCATGTCCAACTCTGCATACAGATCCGTGGCCAGGGCCTGCTTGTAGACGTCATAGGGGGCCTGCCCCCCTTTTGAGGGATCTTTGAAGATATCGTGGATCAGCAGGTATCCCCCGGCCTTGAGATGTCCGGACCAGCAGGTGTAGTCCAGCCAGGCGGTTTCAAAAGCGTGGCCGCCGTCAATGAAGACCAGGGCCAGGGGGGTGGCCCAGGATTTGGCCGCGACCTGCGAAGAACAGACCAGCGGAACAACGGTATCTTCCAGTTCGGCCTGCGCAAGTGTCCGGCGCAGGAACGGCAGGGTGTCGATTTGTCCCTGCCGATCATCAAAAAGATCTGGATCGAAATATTCTTCCCCGGGCTGTTGTTCTTCCGAACCGCGGTGGTGGTCGATGGAGTAAAGTACCTGTTGGTTTGCGCGGCAGGCGCTGCCCAGATAGACGGCCGACTTGCCGCAGTAGCTGCCGATTTCCAGGCACGGGCCCATCTGCGACGCTTCCAGGGCAACGTCATAAAGCCGCTGCCCTTCCGCCGGATCAAGAAACCCTTTGGTCTGCTCAACTATTTTCTGAATATCCTGCATGCTTCGCTTGTCCGATTGATTATGCTCTAAAAACCGCTAGAAGCCATTTCAAGAATGCATTTTGGTTCAATATCAAGGCGGATATAAAATTAGACCGGAGGAATACTTGAGTATTTCGAGGATTTGATTTTATATCCAACGCCGCGATTGGGCCAAAAGGCGTTTTTGAAATGGCTTCTATTTAGAAAGGTCGTCGTAACTGCGTACGAGTACCTCCCGTGGCTTGGCACCGTCCGCCGGTCCCACGATACCTTCCTGCTCCATTCTTTCGATGATGCGGGCGGCCCGGTTATACCCGATGCGCAGATGCCGCTGGACCTTTGAAATGGAAGCCTGACGGGTCTTGGTAACAATCGCCATCGCTTCGTCGTAGCGCTCGTCATATTCCTCATCGCCTGGGTCGGCCGTTTCCTTGACCGGCGCTTTGAGGATCTCGTCGTTATATTCGGGGCCTTTTTGCTGCCGTAGAAATTCAACGATGCGGCCAAGTTCACCCTCGGAAATAAAAGCACCGTGGACCCGCATCAGGCTGGCCGTACCGGGCGGCATCAGCAGCATATCCCCGGCGCCCAGCAGATTCTCGGCCCCGTTGGCATCGATGACGGTCCGCGAATCGGTGCGCGAGGAAACCTGGTAGGTCAGCCGGGCAGGGAAATTGGCTTTGATAATACCGGTCAAAACATCTACCGACGGGCGCTGGGTAGCCAGAATCAGGTGCATGCCCGCGGCCCGGGCCATCTGGGCCAGGCGGGTCAGGGCAACCTCCACATCGCGGGAAGCGACCATCATCATGTCGGCCAGTTCATCGATGATAATGACAATATAGGGCAGTTTTTCAGGCAGCGCTGCTTCCTCTTCAGTCGCCACCTTTCCCAGGGCCACCTTTTTATTGTACTGCGCGATGTTGCGGACCTTGTTTTCAGAAAGCAGTTCGTAACGTCGCTCCATTTCGCGGACTGCCCAGAAAAGCGCATTGGTAGCTTTTTTAGCGTCCGTGACCACGGGGGTGATCAGGTGGGGGATACCGTCATACAGCGACAATTCGATCCGTTTCGGATCGACCATGATCAGCTTCACCTCATCCGGGGTCGAGCGGTACAACAGGCTGCAGATCATCGTGTTGAGCCCCACGCTCTTCCCGGTTCCGGTAGCCCCGGCAATCAGCAGGTGCGGCATCTTCTCCAACTGCTCCACCACCGGATTGCCCACAATATCCTTGCCGAGGCAAAGCGGCAAACTGGACTTGTTCTTGGCAAAAGCCGTTGAGCCAACCACTTCCTTGAACTGGACCAGTTCCCGGATTACGTTGGGGATTTCAATGCCGATGACCGCTTTGCCGGGGATTGGCGCCACGATCCTGATGCTGGCGGCTCTCAGCGCCAGAGCCAGATCGTCGGAGAGGTTAACGACTTTGTTGATTTTGATTCCCGGGGCCGGTTCGTACTCGAAGGTGGTAATGACCGGACCGGGCGAAACCGTCACCACCCGGCCCTTGACACCGAAATCATCCAGCTTCTTTTCCAACAGGCGGGATTTCATTTTCAGGTTTTCGTCATCGACCGTGTCCGGCCGGGGGGCCGGATCATCCAGAAATTTCATTGACGGCAGCTTGAAGCCCTTGGCACCGGGCATGAAATCGAACAGCTCCTGCTTGGGTGCCGGAGCCGGTTTCACCACCGGCTTGGGCGCCGGCGCCTTGATCTTAACTTCCTTGGGCTTGCGGGCAGCCTGCTTTTTCTGAACGGCTGCTCTCTTTTTTGCTTTTTTGCGGCGTTCCTTGATCTTGATCCAGAACGTCTGGATTCGATCTGCTAAATACTTCAGGGCAATCCAGCAGCGGCTGCCGAACCGCACCAGGGAAAACCCGGTGGCCATGATCAACCCGACCGTCCAAAGCACGACCAGGATGATGGCCGCCCCGGTAATATTGGAATACCGTACCAAAAGCGATTTGAGGGGAATGCCGATCACGCCGCCCGATGAATAGGCGCTGCCGAAGATCATGTAGTCATTGACCGGCGAAGCAGCCAGGCTGAACAGGGCCCCCGTGGTGATCACCAGGATAACCCCCCCGCCTATTGTAAGGGCCATGATTTTGCGCGGATGACTGCCGAAGAAGTGAATGCTCACCAGCAAAAGCAATAGCGGTGTCCAGAACGCCCCCAGACCGAAAAGGCCGATGAGCAGACCGGCCAGATGGGCCCCCAGATAACCAAACTGGTTATGGATATCCTCGGATACCGCGGCGTTGTGGATGGAGGGATCGAGCGGACTGTAACTCAAAAGGCTGATCAGCGTAAAGACGACCAGGAAGAATAACAGCAGTCCGATGATTTCTTTGCGCATAGCTACACTTCGAGGATAAACGGCAAAATGACCGGCCGCCTTTTAATGGTGAAAGAAAAATACTTCCGCAGCGCACTTTGAACCTTGGACCGGATCTTTTCCACCCGGTGGGTGGTGTCCGGCCCGATCTCGTCCACGATTTCCAGAATTACACACTTGGCGTCTTCGAGCAAGTGTCCGGTCTCGGTCTCGAAAACGAACCCGCGCGAAGCCAATTTGGGCCCATAGATGATGAATCCGGTCTCCTCATCAATGGCCATATTGACAACCACCAGGCCATCCTCGGACAGGACCTGTCTTTCTTTCAAGACACTCCGCCCCACGTCCCCGACGCCTTTGCCATCCACGAGCACCCGACCGATGGCCACATCGCCGTTGGCCCGCACCCCCTTTTGGTCGACACAGATGATTTGGCCGTTTTCGACAATCTCAATCCTGTCGGCGGGAATCCCCACCTCCTGCGCCAGCCGCGAGTGGAGAATGAGGTGGCGGTACTCCCCGTGGATCGGGATAAAGTACTGGGGCCGGGTCAGGTTGATCATCAGTTTCAGCTCTTCCCGGAAGGCGTGACCGGAGACATGGATGTCGGATATTTTTTCGTACACGACGTCGGCGCCCCGGCGGTAAAGGCTGTTGATGATCCCGGTAATGGCTTTTTCGTTGCCCGGAATGAATTTCGAAGAGAGGATGACCGTGTCCTCTTTTTTAATCTTGATATGCCGGTGATTTCCGGAAGCCATGCGCGACAGCGCCGCCATCGGTTCACCCTGACTGCCGGTGGTTACAATAAGGATTTCATTATCCGGGTACTCATGCACCTGGCTGATGTCGATTTCAAGATCCACCGGTATCTTAAGATAGCCCAGCCGGCGGGCGATCTCCACGCTGGTTTCCACGCTTTTACCGTTGAAAATGATTTTACGGCCTGTCACGCGCGCGGTCTTGACAGCCTGCTGAATACGCGGAATGCTGGATGCAAACAGGGCGACGATAATACGGCCACTGGCAGTTGAGCCGATTCCTGTAATGGTATCGCCCACATCCTGATCGGAGATGGTATAGCCATCCTTCTCCACATTGGTGGAATCGGACATCAGCAGCAACACACCTTCCTGGCCGCACCGGGCAAAGGCGTTGACATCGGTGCCCGTGGTGCCGATCGGATTGTTGCTGATCTTAAAGTCTCCGGTATGGACGACTTGTCCGTAAGGTGTCTGGATGGACAAGCCGACACCATCAACCGTGCTATGATTCACCCGAATGAATTCGAGTTCGAACTCGCCCAGTTTCAGGGTTTCCCCGGCATGGATCGCATGCAGGGCAACATCCGTTTTGAACCGGAAGTGATCGAGCTTATGCTTGATCATACCCATGGTAAAAGGCGTGGCAAACACCGGCGCATTCACCTCTTTCAAGAGGTAGGGCAAGGCGCCGATATGGTCTTCATGGGCGTGGGTGAGTATGACCCCCATGACTTTGGAACGGTTCTCCCGCAGATAGCTCATATCCGGGATGACATAATCGACCCCAAGCATATAGTCCTCCGGAAACATCAGGCCGGCATCGATGACAAAGATGGTGTCCCCGTATTCGAACACCATCATGTTCAGCCCGATTTCTCCCAGGCCGCCAAGGGGGATGATTTTCAACATGAACGCGATTCCTGTTGCCGTGCTAGCGGATCTGCCGATACTGCGGGGTGCAGCTCCTGAATACTATTTTGGGACCCAAATCAATCCTGGCGCAGATACCGGTTAAAAAAGTAGCTGCTAAACGCTGATGTCCAGTTTTTCAAGGATGGCATCAACAGCGTCCATCAGCCAGTTGCGCTGCGCCGGGGTAGCATACCCAATGCAGCTACAGCGGATGATTTGCTCGGCCCGCACCAGGAATTCACAGGCAATCCGGTCCTCCTGAAGCTCCAGGGCAAAATAGTGCGGTCCGCACTCCGGATGAGCCGCTTGGCTCGCGGCGAGTTGTTCCGGCGCCAGCGGGATCCAATAGAGTCCCTCCACGGGTGATTTTTTGATATTGTCATCCAGGTAGGTCTTGATTTTTTCGTAATCTTCAAGCCTTAGTTCATCGATCAGGTATTGTTTCATGGGTAGAGGGTATACCAGAGTTGCCGGGGCTCCGCAAGTGTGGCGGATCCGATTGGGGTTGGTCTTGGCGATGGTCAACATACCATTCGCCAATATAAAACCCCGGTCGCCGATTCAGGCGTACCGGGGTAATTTAAACCATTTTAGATCTTAGGTTTCTTCAATGGTGATGGCATCCGTTTCACACACTTCGATGCAGCTCTCGCAGCCCAGGCATTCGTCGGCGTTCACAGGGGCGGCCTTTTCGTCTTCCATCTCAAAGACTTCGACGGGGCATACATCTACACACTCTTCGCAGCCTTCGCATTTATCTTGGTCTACGGTCACATTAAAAGCCATTATTACCTCTCCTTTAAATAATATGTTGAAATTTGGTGAACTTTTCACCATTTGTGTTATATCGTCGGAAAATTTCCTTATACCAATTGAATCAGCGAGTCAACCCCTGGCATCTTTTTTTCTTCCCGGGGGCCCAATTAAATGCTGAATACACGTCCAACTATTTTAAATAATTATAATTATTATTACTTTTGATTAGTCCTGATCGCCAGCGGTTACAATCAGGCAGATCACCAAGTTGTCTTTTCCGACCGGAGCGGCATCCGCCCTCTTTGAAGCATCCAGCCCGCTAAAAAAGGCGGTCGCATCTATTCCGGCCAGGCGGTAGATGGAAAGATGGACAGCCGGTGCCGCCGGGTCTACAGCGGGCATATCCATGGGAGGATTGGGCTCGGCTTGGGTGGACATGAGGGCAGCCAGATAATCCAGCAGCTGCACTTGCCAGGCAGCCGGCGGCCCTGCACTGGGTTGCCGCAGGGGCAACACCAGTTCCGGGCCGGCTTTCTGAAATTCCGGGCACCTTTCAACCAGATAGTCGCGCACCGCCGGGCTGTCCGTGACCAGCAAGTTACCGGGCCCGCTCCCTGCGCAGGTGAGCTGCCACCATGCCTTGAGCCGGCTACCGGTCATGTAGCCCCCCGGATCAGCCACTCTCATGCCCGGCATAGTGGCCGCCACATCGCGGTGGCGCTCTGCATCCCCCAACAGCTCGACCAGCATGCTGTCCTCCTTGGCGCGCACCGCATCGAGTGATTCCTCCAGGGCCTTGTCCTGCCGATCCAGTTCCTGGGCCATGGACAAAAACAGCCGGGCATCCAACAGTGGATCGGCTGTTTCGGCCGGCGCTCCCTGGTCGCCCATCTCCCTGATATTCTGTCGAATTCCCGAAACAGTGGCGTCCCCGTAGAAGGGCACCACGGTCTTCCGGCCTTTAACAGACGCAAGATCAACACCTTTGTTTTCAGCCGCCCAGGCATAATAGGCCTCCAAAAGAGAATCCAGCGGGTCGGGCTCGCTTAAAGGCGGTGTCTCGATCTCCAGGCAACCCTGCTGAACCGCCGCCTGCATGTTGTCCGGCAAAGGGCTGTCAGCGGGCCGATAAACCCGGGTATTTTCAAAACAGGCTGCCAGCCTGTTTAGTCCGTCAGCCGGCAGATAGGTCATGGGAAAGTATACTGGTATTTGCTTCATCTTTTCTATTTTCCTATTTTTCAAATTAGCGGTTTTAAACCCTTCAATCGGGCTCAAGGTACGGTAGGCCGAGGATTTCAGCCACAGGAATATCGGGTCAAATTTCGAGGACTGAGAACCTCTGCCCAACGCAGAGATTGCGCCTGAGGGGAGGTAGTTAAACCGTTTAGGCTTTGTAATCCATCACAACCACACCCAGTTCTTCAAGCTGATCACGCAACCGGTCGGCTTCTTCCCAATTACGTTCGCGGCGAGCCCGATCGCGCTGTTGAATCAATCGGCGCACCTGCTCATCGGCGGCGGCATCGTTGAAATCGAACAACCCGAGTACGCCGTCCAACTGTCGAAACGTATCCAGGATCTGGTCAGCACAGGCTGTGTTGAGGCGTCTTTGCTGGAGCAGCCCGTTGATCTGCTTGACATGCTTGAAAATACACGCCATGGCTTTGGAAATGTTCAAATCGTCATCCATGGCCCCGCTGAACCCGTTTTTCAGGTCGTACAGCAACTGGTCCAATTCGGGATAAGGCTCGGCTTCGGCGGGGGCCTGCAACAACCCCTGAATGGTTTTATCGATGCGCTCCAGCGCCTTGTGAGCCTGGACCAGTTTGTCCGCCGAGAAGGTGACCGGTTTGCGATAGTGGGTGGTCAAAAGCCAGCAGCGGACCTGGCGACCGGTGTAACCCCTGGCAACCAGGTCGGGCAGGGTCAGGCCGGTACCTCTGGTGTCCACCGCTTTCCCGTCCACCGACACCGTGTCGCAGTGCATCCAGTAACGCGCCAACGGTTTACCGGTTACCGCCCCGGCGATGGCGATTTCATTTTCGTGGTGGGGGAAGATCAACTCACGCCCACTGGTGTGCAGATCAAATGACTCTCCGAGATATTTCATGCTCATGGCGGCACATTGGATGTGCCAGGCGGGACGGATATTCCCCCAGCGGGTCTTGGTGTAGATGCCCTTTTTAAGCTCTGCCAAGGTCGATCGCCGCAGGAGGGTAAAATCGCGAGGATTGTCTTTCTCATAGTCGTCCAGGTCCACCGTGGCCCCCAGTTTGATCTTGTTGAGATCGATCCCGGACAGTTTCCCGTACTGGGAGAATCTGGAAATGTCAAAATAGAGGGAACGCAATTTCTCGTAAGCGAAGCCCTTTTCGATGAGTTTCTCGGCCAGGGCGACCATCTCATCGATATTTTCAGTTGTCCGCGGGTAGTGGTTGGCCGGCTGAATGCCCAGCAAATCCAGATCGGATTGAAATTCGGTAATGTTCCGAGCGGTATAATCGGCATGCGTGACCCCGGCCTGGTCAGCCCCGGCAATGGTCTTGTCATCTAGGTCGGTGATGTTCACCACATGGTTGACGGCATACCCGCGATATTGCAGATAGCGACACAACAGATCGGAAAAAATATAGCGCCGGCATTCACCCAGGTGCATCCGGGCATGGGCGGTGGGGCCGCACGAATAGATGGAGACCTTGCCCGGCTCCAGGGTGTCGAGCGGCTCTTTCTGCCGGGTGACCGTGTTGAACACCTTGAGGCCGACTTTCTCATGTACATCGAACAGGGGCGTGCTCAAATACCGCTCCCCATTGTCCGGCATAAGGACCACGAGCGTCCCCGCATCCATTTCCCGGGCCTTCTTACAGGCTATCGCCATGGCGGCCCCGCTGCTCATCCCCACGAACAAGCCCTCGATGCGGGCCAGGCGCCGGGTCATTTCAAAGGCTTCTTCATCGTCGATATTGATCTTTTCATCGAGGCGGCCCTTCTCAAATATTTCCGGGCGGTAGGCCTCCTTCATATTTTTAAGCCCCTGGACCCGGTGCCCCAGATAGGGCTCCACCCCTACAATGGTAACATCCGGATTATACTCCTTGAGTCGCCGGGAAAGCCCCATGAGGGTGCCGGCGGTCCCCAGGGTTGCCACCAGCATATCCACCTGCCCGCCGGTCTGCTCCCAGATTTCGGGGCCGGTGCCGTTGTAATGCGCCTGCCAGTTGGCGGGATTATTGAACTGGTCGGCCATGAAATATTTATCAGGCTCAGCCAAAGCCCGGCTATAGACTTCCTCGATGGCCCCGTCCGTCCCCAGGTGCCCGGGGGTCAACAATATTTCTGCGCCCCGACCCTTGAGAATTTTCTGTCTTTCGACGCTCACCAACTCCGACATGGCCAGTAGCAGCCGATACCCTTTGACGGAACAAACCAGAGCCAATCCAATACCGGTATTGCCGCTGGTTGCTTCGATAACCGTTTTGGCATGGGTCAAATCGCCCGATTTCTCTCCGGCTTCAATCATGGCCAGCGCAGCCCGATCTTTCACACTTCCGCCGGGATTGAAATACTCCAATTTGGCCAGCATACGTACATTGGGATTGGGATTCAGCCGTTTTATTTCAACCAGCGGCGTGTTGCCTATCCGGTCCAAAATCGAGCCGACCACGGTCTGATTCGCCTGCATTGTAATGTTCACCTCGGTTGGGGCCAGTGGCGCCGTTAGGCGTCACGATCCGTCTTAATTAAACGTTTTTTTGAGCGTTTTCAAAAGTTGCTGCCAGACTTCCTCCAGCGAGACCGCCGCATCGATAATGACAAACCGGTCCGGTTCAGCGGCTGCCAAACGCAGGTACCCCTCCCGGACACGGGTATGAAAGGCCAGCGCCTCTTTCTCGAACCGGGTCTCATGGTCACTGCGTGCGCCACTGTCGATCTGCGCCCAGGCCCGCCGCAGTCCTTCCGCGGGGGGTAGGTCAAGTAAAAAGGTCAGGTCCGGATTCAGGTCATCGACCAGCAACCGGTGCAGCGTTTCCACCAGATCGAGATCCAGACGGCGTGCCACCCCCTGGTATGCGCGGGTAGCATCCACATAGCGGTCGCAGATCACGATCTTGCCGGCGGCCAGGGCCGGCTGAATTACCTCGCGTACGTGTTGAACCCGGTCGGCATTGTAAAGCAGCAGTTCTGCTATGGGATCGAGGTTGCTGCTCTCCGGATCCAGCAGAACTTGGCGAATCCGGCTTCCGAGCCGGGTGCCGCCCGGTTCCCGGGTCAGCAGGTACGAATGCCCGCCATCTTCCAGAAAGGCCGCCATTTTTTCAACCTGGCTGGTTTTACCGGAGCCTTCGATTCCCTCGAGAGTGATAAACATGCCACTTCCTATTCAATCAGTTTTTCCAGTGATTCCAATTGCGTATAATCAGTAGAATCACACTGGAGGGGCGTCACCGCAATATAATTGGCGGCCACAGCGGAACCGTCCGAATCCGGATTGTCCTGGAAGGTCTGGGTATCACATCCCTGCCAGTAGTAAGGGCGGTTGCGGGGATCCACCCGCTTTTCGATGTTTTCAGGGAACATTTCAATGCCCTGGCGGCAGATTCGGATGCCGGCGGTCTGGGCAACCGGCATATCCGGAAAATTCAGGTTTAAGAAGGTCCCGAACGGCAATTCGGTGGCTGCTAAGCGTCTGGAAAACGATTCTACGAACCGGGCCATCTCGTCCAAATGGTCGCTGCCGGGCCCTTGCACCGATACGGCCAGGGCGGTTATCCCGTATAAAGACGCCTCCTTGGCGGCAGCTACCGTACCGGAATAATTAATATTAATACCAAGGTTGGCCCCGGGGTTGATGCCAGCGATGACCATGTCCGGTTTATGGTCCAAGATCTCCAAGACGGCTATTTTGATACAATCCGCCGGGGTACCGCTGACCGCGACACCCCGCGAACCATTACCGATCACGACCTTTTCGGCCCGGAGGGGTTGTTGCAGGGTAATCCCGTGGCCGATGGCACTTCTCTCACGGTCGGGCGCCACCACCGTTACCTCATGCGCCGGGGTAAAGGCCCGCTGGAGCGCCCAGAGGCCGGGCGCAAAGATACCGTCATCATTCGTTATCAGGATTCGCATGGCGATATACTCAGTACATCAACTCGTTCTTTTTTAAAAGAGGCAGTTTAACCCGATCCTTTCAGGAAAACTGATTTACATGTCAAAATTCCCGGTCCAGAGGGCCGTCTTTGGATTACGCCATGCAAGGGTCACTCCGGGCACGACCAGATTTGGGCTGATAGGCTATGGGCATTTAGACTGTAGCAACCCCCTTTTACACCCCATTTTAAGGACGCGGCAACTGGTAAATGTAATAATGAGACTTATCAAAAATAGCCGATTAAATGGTTTTTCTAATGGTCTTCAGCCTACAGCCTAAACAACCTGGGTACAAATACCTTGGCATAACGGTTTATCTCTAACCCGCCGCTGATGCAAAAATTTTTAAATAACGAACAAATGTTCCGATGGGTAGGCCAGGCTCCGGTGCTTCCAGCGCCTAAAAGGGCGGATTCCCAACTAAAACTTGATTTTTCAAGTGGTTTGCCTTTAAATTGCGTCATCCGGACAGTTTCGGCACCTGGCATAACGGATTGATTTCGCAAAACTTCCTCGGAAAGATCGGATATTGATGAACCTCGCATGGCTACCAACCCGGCCACCAGGCCCTGCCAACGGTGCCTCCCGTTCAGGCCCCCCGCGCCGCGTCACCGTGTGGGTCGTTTGGGGGGCCTTGCTCCTGTTTGCCAGTCTTTCCGGTCCCCCCTGTACCCTCCTGGTCGCCGGTGACCCCCTGCTGGAGGACGATCCCACTCAGCCCTGGCATATTGCTGCTGACAAGATCACCCGGGATCAGAAAACCGGTGACCTGATAGCCTCGGGGAATGTGATTATCGCCAAGCAGGGCAAACGCCTGTCTGCCGACCGGATTGTCTTCAATCAAACGACCGGCGATATCCGCGCCGAGGGGCACGTGATCCTGACAGCCGGCAAAGATGTGCTGACCGGGTCCCGGGTGGCCATGAACCTGAATACGCGCAAGGGCGTTATCGACCAGGGCACCCTCTTTATCGATTCGAATCATTTTTACATTACAGGTGACCGCATCCGGAAAACCGGCCCAGACAGCTACACTGTCGAAGGTGCCGCAGTTACCTCCTGCGACGGCGATAATCCGGATTGGAAAATCACCGGTAAAAAACTGGATGTCACCATCGAAGGGTATGGATACGTGACCGGTGCCGCCCTGTGGGCCCGATCGCTGCCTGTTTTTTACACCCCGTATATGGCTTTCCCGGCCAAGATCAAACGGCAGACCGGTTTGCTGGCCCCCCAAACCGGGATCTCCGAACGCAAGGGCTTTGAATTCATCCAACCCCTGTTCTGGGCCATCAACGACCCGACAGATGCGACTTTTTATGCCCATTATATGAACGATCGCGGCATGAAGATCGGCGCGGAATACCGGTATGTGCTCGATGAGGCTTCCAAGGGTACCGCCATGGCCGACGGCTTTACCGATGATCAAATTGACGACGGTACCGCCGAAAATCAAAAATGGGGCTATCCCGATGACGACCTGACGCGTGAAAACACCGACCGCTACTGGCTGCGGATGAAACATGACCACCTGTTGAGCTACGGGATTACCACCAAAATCGACCTGGATGTGGTCAGCGACCAGGATTACCTCAAAGAGTTCCGGGGCGGGTATACCGGTTTTGAGGACACCAATACCTACTACACCAAAAACTTCGGCCGGGGCCTCGACCCGATCGACGAAACCGTGCGGGCCAACCAGATCAGTTTCAACAAGACCGGTAGCAAATACAGCTTGACCGCGGATATCCTCTGGAATGACGATGTGGTCACCCGGAGAAGCGGCGCGGCTGACACCACCCTGCAGACCCTGCCGCGAATCACCTATACCGCATCCAAGCAGAGCCTGCTTTCTACACCCACGTTTTTTGATGGCACCGGTGAGTTTGTCTATTTCCACCGCCAAACGGGCGCCAAGGGGAGCCGGGTCGACATTCATCCGCGGATTTACTATCCGCTGAATTGGAAAGACTATCTCTCATTCGAGCCTTCGGTGGGTACCCACGCAACCGCCTGGTATGTGGACACGACCGATGGCACCAACTTGACCGACAATGGCTATTTCCGCAACATCTATGACGTGAAACTCGACACGTCCACGGAATTGTCCCGGGTTTATGGGCGCGCCGATCCGGCAGCTAATAAGATTAGCCATGTGGTTATTCCGCGGATCGTTTATGATTATGTCCCCCGCGAAGATCAGAGCGACCTGCCTTTTTTTGAAGCAGCCGATCGGATAGCGGCCCAAAACTTAATCACCTACTCGGTGAACAACCAGTTTACCTCCCGTCGTTTGCAAAACAGCCGGTCCCGGCAAACAGACGGGGCACCGGTGCCCGCATACAGCTACGATCAGTTCGCACGCTTCGAAGTGGGCCAGACATACGATCTCAACCTGGCCGGGGCCGGGGACCCGGAACCTTTCGGTCCCATATTTGCCGATCTCAATTACCGACCGTCCCCGCGAATCGGTCTGAAAGCCGATGCCGAATGGTCCATATACGAGGACCATTTTACCAGTCACAACATTGGCCTTGATCTGAAACATGAGCGCTATGGTCGTCTGTACACGGAACATCGTTTTGAACGTTTCCAGAGCGAATCGATCTTCACCAACCTCAGGGCGATCCTTACGTCCCAGGTCGAGGCCTATATGCTTTATGAACGCAATATCCGCGAAGAAAGGGATATCGGCACCGGTTTGGGTGTGTTATATAAATCGCAGTGCTGGTCGGTTGATCTGAGTTATCTGACCACAGCCAATGACAGGCGCTATGCCATTGTGATCAATCTGGAGGGATTGGGCGGCCTCGGGACCGACATTCAGGGCCAAACCCTTGAAAACCCGTTCGCAACACCAAGATAGGATGGCCGTGGTTCCGGGTTTGATGTCTTCAACCCGGTCAAGCGGTCATATACAGCTTATTGAAAGCATTCACCCAGCAGACACACCGGATATGATACAACCTAAACTGATCCCGGCCTGGTACGTGCTGCATACCCGCAGCCGCTTTGAAAACAAAGTCAACGAAGGCCTGGAGCGAAAATCGAAAGAGGTTTTCCTGCCGAAAGTGCTGGTGCGCAGTAAACGCCGAGACCGTAAGGTCATGCTGCGGGTTCCATTGTTTCCCGGCTACGTGTTCGTCCGCACAGACCTGGATCCGGCCGATCAGCTCGATATAGTCAAAACGGCCGGAATCGTCAGATTTGTCGGGAACCGGTCCGGCCCTTTGCCGGTTCCGGACGAAGCCATTGAATCGCTTCGCCTGATGGTTGCCACCGGTCTGGATATCACGACCGGCAACCGTCTGAAAAAAGGGGACCGGGTGGTGGTGATCCACGGTCCCTTCACCGGGATTACCGGCACATTTTCCCGCTACCGCGGCCGAAAGCGCATCGTTGTGAACATTGACGCCCTGGGGCAATTTGCCGCGGTCGAGGTGGATGAAGATGATATCGAACTGCTGCCGCCGTTAGGAGTGTAATCTAAAGACAGGTTCAAGGTTCCCCATTCAAGGTTCCCGGTTCAGGGTTATAAACCTTTGAACCCGGAACCTGAAAATAGGCATCCTAATTCGTGGCCCAGGCGAACTTATTCGATAAGCGCCCTACCTGCAAGCTCTTGTTCATATTATTACATAACCACTTGACTTTCTACCAGGATACGGATATTTAAGGCACTTTCGGGGATGACGGGAGATAAACGCCGCCGCCCCGACCATCGGCTGGCCGGGCTCACAGCCGGAAAGCAGCCCAACCAGAGTCACCGGGCAACGACCCTGATCGGGGGGCCCCGGCCGGTATTTCGAAAAGGGGATATTGAGCTGGTCATAATTCAGGCATGGCACCCATGCCGGGCATATGTTATTTTCGGCCCTAATGGGCCCATGTCCATAGAAGATGTCAGTAAGGAGGATCAATGAATAAATTGGAGCTTATCTCCGCTTTAAAAGCTGAAGCAAACATTTCCAAATCTGAAGCTGCCACGGTTGTTCAGCTTTTTTTCGACAGCATGGCGGATGCCATGGCCAAAGGCGAGCGGGTTGAAATCCGGGGACTGTGCAGCTTTTTCGTAAAAGATTATAAAAGCTACACCGGCCGTAACCCCAAGACCGGTCAAAAAGTTACCATCAGCCCTAAAAAACTCCCTTTTTTCAAAGCCGGCAAGGAGCTGAAGGAACGGGTAAACTACTAAATCCGGTGTCTGAATTTGATTTAATTATCGGCCAGGAAAAGGCGCTCACCATATTGAACGCCTTCCTGGGGAATGCCGCAATCCCGCATGCACTGGTTTTTTCGGGTCTGGAGGGTACCGGGAAAATAGCCGCGGCGACGACCTTCGCCATGGCTTGCAACTGCTGTGCTGCCCAGCGCGCGGGCGATTCGCGCGATACCCCCGCACCACCGGGTAGAGTAGCCCTGCCCGCCTGTGGCCGTTGCCGCGCCTGCAAAAAAATCAAGTCTGCCAACCATCCTGACATTCTGCACCTAAAACCCACCGGCGATACCATCAAGGTCAAGCAGATCAGGGACCTGCTCGATACGCTGGCGCTCAAACCGTTCGAGGCGAAAACGCGTGTGGTGATTTTGCAGGATGCGCATGCCCTGAACCCTTCGGCGGGAAATGCCCTGCTCAAGGCCCTGGAGGAACCCCCGGCCGAAACGCTGTTCATTCTCACAACCGGAGAATTGTCGGACCTGATGCCGACCATCGTGTCCCGTTGTCAGCATGTCCGCTTCAGGCCGCTGGCGCAGGCCGTCATCGCCGCAGCACTCGCTGACGGCCGGGAGATTTCTGCAGCTGACGCCGCCCTGGCGGCGCGCCTCTCCGGCGGCAGCCTCGCCCGGGCCGAACACCTGGCAGCGGCCGACTGGCTGCATTACCGTCGCTGGCTGCTCGAGCAGACCGCGGCGTTGACAAGCGCAACTCCCGGGATTCTGTTGGCCCTGGCGGCGATTCTAGCCGGCCGCAAGGACCGGATACCGGATACAATTGCAATCCTTAAAACCTGGTTCCGGGATTTACTGGTTTGCGACAAGGCCCCGGACAGACTTATAAACCGGGATATGCTGGCCCTGGTCCAACAGGCCGCCCGGATAGAAACCGCGGAATCTTTATTGAAAAAACTAAACGCACTAGATACAGTTTCCAGAAGATTGCGGGGCAGCGCGAATATACGGCTCTGCCTGGAAACACTGCTGCTGAAACTGACTCGGACATAGATCATGAAAAAAGTAGTTGGTATACGCTTCAAACCCGCTGGCAAAGTTTACGACTTCGATAGCGGTGCCTTTGTGCTGAACAAGGGCGATGATGTCATTGTGGAAACCGAACGGGGACTGGGCTTTGGGTCGGTGGTTGCCCCCCCGGCGCCGATACAGGCAGATGCGCCTCCCAAGAAACCGTTGAAAAAGGTCTACCGGCTGGCCAGCGAGAAGGATTACCGGCAGTTGGAGAAAAACGCCGCCACCGAAAAAAAGGCCTATGCGTACTGCCTGCAGTGTATTGCAGAACTGAAATTGAAAATGAATCTCTTTGCGGTCGAAAGCACATTCGACGCGAGCAAGCTGACTTTCTTTTTCACCTCCGACGGCCGCATCGATTTCAGGCAACTCGTAAAGATGCTGGTAAAGCATCTGGGCTCCCGGATTGAAATGCGCCAGGTCGGAATTCGCAACCAGGCCAAGATGTGCGGTGGAATCGGTCGCTGCGGCCGTGAAATCTGCTGCTCGGCATACATGGAGCGGTTCGGCCCTGTTTCTATCCGCATGGCCAAGGAGCAGGGGCTCTCCCTGAATCCCACCAAAATTTCCGGTCAATGCGGCCGTCTGATGTGCTGCCTCACGTTTGATTTCGCTACGTACAAAGACTTGAAGAAGCAGTTTCCGAAGTTGGGCAAGAAAATCACTACCCCGGAAGGCAAGGGCAAGGTGATCCGCCACAACGCCATTCGCGACCGCGTGGCCATCCGCCTGCAGGACGGCCGCGAGGTTGAATTTTCTTCCCAACAGCTTGCAGCCCATAAATATGAACGTCGGCCCGACAAGCGGCGGCCGCAGAAGAAAAGGCCCAAGGGAAAATAAATGTCCGTACCATTCTATATAACGACGCCCATTTATTACGTGAACGCCCGTCCCCATCTGGGGCATGCCTACACCACCATTGTAGCGGATGTCGCCACGCGCTACCATGCCATGCGCGGTTGCGACACCTACTTTCTAACCGGCACGGATGAACACGGCGACAAGATCGTCGAGGCCGCTAAAAAGGAAAACACCTCCCCGCGGAACTATGTAGATGCGATCAGTGCCCTTTTCAGGGACCTGTGGCCTCAAATCAATATCGACTACAGCCAGTTTATCCGGACAACCGACAAAGCCCATATAGCGGTGGTTGAACAGGTATTGACGCAGATCCACGCAGCCGGCGACATCTATTTCAGCGAATATGAGGGCCTCTACTGTTTTGGTTGTGAACGGTTTTACACGGAAAGAGAACTGGTCGCCGGCAAATGCCCCGACCATGAAACCGCACCCCAAAAGATCCGCGAGTCCAATTACTTTTTCAGAATGAGCAATTACCAGGGCTGGCTCATCGATCACATTCAGAGCAATCCCGATTTCATCCGCCCGGAGCGTTACCGCAACGAAGTCCTGGCCTTTTTGAAGGAACCCCTGGAAGACCTTTGTATTTCGCGCCCGAAATCCAGGTTGAAATGGGGCATCACCCTTCCCTTTGACAAAGATTACGTCACCTATGTCTGGTTTGACGCCCTCTTGAACTATGCTTCTGCGCTGGGATACCCGGATGGCGAAGCATATGCCAAATACTGGCCGCATGCACAGCACATTGTCGCCAAGGACATCTTAAAGCCCCATGGAATTTACTGGCCGATCATGCTCAAGGCCGCCGGCATGCAGCCCTACCGGCATCTCAATGTCCACGGATACTGGAACGTGGAGCAAAGCAAAATGTCCAAAAGCCTGGGCAATGTCATTGATCCTTTGGAATTGAAGAACATTTATGGCGTGGATGCCTTCCGCTTCTTTCTGATGAGGGATATGGCCTTTGGGCTCGACTCGAATTTTTCAGAAGATGCCCTGGTGCAACGTATCAACGCCGACCTGGCCAATGACCTCGGCAACCTCTTTTCCCGGGTGGTGGCCATGACCCACAAATACTGCGCGGGCCGTGTGCCTACCGCTGATCCGGCCACGGAAGCGGAACTGGGCCTGGGCCTGCCCGAGGATGCCGCCGAAGCCGTCGCCGCTTATGAACAGGCCATGGACGATTTTGCTTTTCACAAAGGCTTGATGGCCGTCTGGAATTTGATCAGCCAGATGAACCGTTACATTGACGTTACGGCCCCCTGGGTCCTGGCCAAAAAAAAATCAACCCGCAAGCAGCTTGAAGCGGTCCTCTATTATTTTCTGGAGGGCCTGCGGGTAATTTCGGGCCTGGTGTATCCAGTCATGCCCGATACGGCCCGGACCATGCAGAAACACCTGGGCCTCGATCCCGAGCAGGCCTTCTTCAATCTGGACGGATTGAGGACCTGGGGCCGCCTGGAACCGGGAACCAGCCTGCCCAAAGCGGTCACCCTGTTCCCGCGGGTGGATCTAGAACAGCGTAAATCGGCGGATGCCGGCCCCGTGCAAAAAACCAGCGACCTTCCGGACATAAAACCTGAAATCACGTTCGAGACATTCTCAAAAATCGATCTACGGGTGGCGACGGTTATCCGGGCCGAAGCCATTCCCAAGGCACGCAAACTGCTGAAGCTCGAACTCGACGTGGGGGCGGAACGCACGATTGTCGCCGGTATCGCCGCCAGCTATCAGCCTGATGAACTGGTCGGCAAACAGATTGTTATCGTGGCCAATCTCAAGCCTGCCAAACTTATGGGGGTTGTATCCAACGGTATGCTGCTGGCCGCCGCCAGCGGCGATGGTCTAGCTCTCATCGGCCCGGAAAAGGCCGTCAAACCGGGAACACCGTTAAGCTGATTCATGTACCGGAAAAAACAACGCCTCCCGCTCACTATAAGCCATCGCTCCGGCTGGCGGGATTACCAGGCAGCGCTTAAACGGACGGAGGCCAGCCGGAAACGACACCGCCGCCTGTACCGGGCGGGATGCCTGCTGATCCTCACCGCTCTGGCAGGCTGGGCGGCGGCAGGCGGCCTAACAGGCCTGCAAGCCAGGTTCGGAGAAACCGCCCTACCCCCCACGGAAATCGTGGTGCCTGCGCCAACAGCAGATCCAGTGCACGGCATGCTGGACAAATCAAAACTGCAACCCCTGCTGGCCTCCGCCCAATTGATGAACAGCCGGGAGGATTATTTCTACATAACCGCGAATAAGCAGCAGCTGTGCGTCAATACCAGCCTGGACCTAAACCTGCAAAATTACCTGTACGGCAAGATGAACACGGCCCACGCCCGGCAGATCGCCATGGTCGTGCTGGACCCGGACTCGGGGCGGGTGCAAGCCATGGTGGGGTATGACAAACATGATCCGGCGCTCAATACCTGCCTGGACAGCGGCATCCCCGCGGCCAGCGTGTTCAAAATCGTTACCGCGGCGGCGGCCATCGATACATTTGATTTCAGCCCGGAAACCGTATTTCTTTTCAACGGGGCCAAACACACCCTTTATAAACGGCAGTTGCTGGAAAAGAAGAACCGGTATACCAACCGCATAACGCTCAGGCAGTCGTTTGCCCAATCGGTAAATCCGGTTTTTGGTAAACTGGGGACCCATCATCTCGGTAAAGAAAATCTGGAAAAGTATTCCCGAGCCTTCGGTTTCAACCAACTCTTCGAATTTGAACTCCCCTTGGGTCCCAGCCGCTTCGAGGTTTCGGACGATCCTTATCACTGGGCAGAGCTGGCCTGTGGCTTCAATCGCAGCACCACCATCAGCCCGTTGCACGGAGCGCTCATGGCGGCCCCCGTTGCCAACGCCGGGCAGCTGGTGGAACCGACGGTCATTGATCGCGTGACCGACGCGCAAGGCCGGGTCATGTATTCCCACCTGGTCAAGAAACTCGACCGCATCATTACCCCGGATACATCCGCCGCTCTGGAGCGGCTGATGGTGGCCACCATTCGTTCGGGGACGTGCCGGAAAGTGTTTCGCGGGTACCGGCGCGACAAGGTGCTTTCCCGGCTGACCATTGGGGGCAAGTCCGGATCGATCAGCAACCGGACCCACGATACGCGCTATGATTGGTTTGTCGGCTATGCGGAGGAGAATGCCGGGACCGGCAAAATAGCCGTGGCCGTCCTGGTGGCGCATGAAGAGTACATTGGCCTGCGGGCGGCCTATTATGCCCGGCTGGCCATCAAACACTATTTCAACGCATACTTTTTTGATGCCGATGTGGGGGGTCCAGCATCCCGCGTGGGCGTTTCATGAGGCTATCTCAAAAATAGGATTTTGGCTCAAGGTGCGGCGGACGCGAGGTTCCCCCGCGTTGCGGGACTTCCCGCTAGACCTATTGATTCAATGTGGGTCGCAACCGGAGGTGCCAGCAAAGCCACTACCGATCGTGGTAAATACTCAAGTATTGCGAGGCTAGCGCTTACGGTTGCGCCTGACGGCTTGAAAACCGGCGCTCCGTGCCGAAACCGAGCGACCAACGCCGAGATTGGACCCAAAGACATTTTTGAGTTAGCCTCATGACAAAAGGCCGACAAACGGTAGACAATTAGACAGATGTGATTTAGACTGTGGCGTTTTAAAAAGGGTAGCAAATTTGCCCCTCTGACTTTCAGTCGACGCCATCTATTCGAACCAAGGAGACAACCATGCCTGGATTTGAGATATTCGGAGACGAGGAGCGCCGGGAGGTGCTGGATGTGTTGGATACCGGTGTACTGATGCGCTACGGGTTTGACCAGGCCCGCAATGACCATTGGAAGGCCAAGACCTTTGAAACGGAACTGGCCCGCAGGCTGGGCGTTCGTCATTGCCATCTATGTTCCAGCGGCACAGCGGCCCTGTGTGTTGCTCTGGCGGCCTGCAACATCGGCGCCGGTGATGAAGTCATCGTACCGCCCTTCACCTTTGTGGCCACCATTGAGGCGGTCCTGGCGGCCGGGGCCATCCCGGTTTTTGCCGATATCGACGAAACCTTGTGCCTGGCTCCCGAGGCGGTCGCCGCGGCCATCACGCCCCGGACCCGGGCGGTATTGCCCGTGCACATGTGTGGCGCCATGGCCCGCATCGATCAAATCGCAACGCTCTGCCGCGACAAGGAGCTGGTGCTCGTGGAAGATGCCTGCCAGGCCGTCGGCGGCAGCTTCCAGGGCAAGTACTTGGGGACATTCGGGAATGCCGGCTGTTTTTCTTTTGATCCCGTTAAAACGATCACGTGCGGGGAAGGCGGCGCTGTCATCACCGATGACGAAGCAGTCTACCGAGCCGTAGACGCCTTTGCCGATCACGGGCATGATCACATCGGTCATGATCGGGGTCTGGAGGGCCATGCGATTGTCGGCTTGAATTTCAGGATCAGCGAGCTAAATGCGGCGGTCGGCGTGGCCCAACTGCGCAAATTGGACTTCATCCTTGAAAAACAACGGGCGGCCAAGGAACGTATCTGCACGATGCTGGCCGATTTCCCGGAGGTAACCCTGCGCACGATTCCGGATCCCGACGGAGATACGGCCACATTTCTGAGTTTTCTCATGCCCACTGAAGACCGCGCCCGACAGACCGCCCAAGACCTGGCGGCCGCCGGCGTGGACGGCTGTTTTTACTGGTATGACAACAACTGGCACTACATCCGCCAGTGGCCGCATATCCGGCAGCTTAAATCGGCGGCCCGGCTGCCCATCCACCTGCTGGATGACGTTCCCGATTACGAAGCCGCCAATCTCGGCCGCTCCGATGCCATTATGGGCCGGACCATTTCCATGCAGATAAAGCTCTCCTGGAGTGACGCGGACCTGGCAGCCCGTATCGACAAGATGGCGGCCGTTTTGAAAGGATAAAGCATGTTTCGCAATTTCAAGCTCGTATCACGGATGGTTTTCGGACGGGGTTGTTTCAACCAGTTGGCGGATATCCTGGCCGAACAGCGCCTGCTAAAAAAGGGGTTCATGGTCTTTCTGCTGGATGATGTTTTCACCCAGCATCGTCTGAAACAGAGAATTCCCCTGCAGGATCAGGATAAGCTGATCCTGGTAAATGTCGATGACGAGCCCAAAACGTCCTATGTCGACCAGCTATCCGCAGATATCCGGGCATATGCAGGTACCGTACAGGGAGATCCGCTGGGTGTCATCGGTATCGGCGGCGGCAGCACCATGGACCTGGCCAAGGCCGTTTCCCTGATGCTCAACAATCCGGGCTCATCCGCCGACTACCAGGGGTGGGACCTCATCGAGCATCCGGCCGTCTATCATGCCGGAATCCCAACTCTTGCGGGAACCGGGGCCGAAGTATCCCGGACCACCGTCCTGACCGGACCGGAAAAAAAACTGGGTATTAATTCCGATCACACCGTCTTTGACCAGATCGTCTTGGATCCGGAGCTTATTGCCGAAGCTCCCCGTGAACAACGCTTTTATACCGGTATGGACTGCTACATTCACTGCATCGAATCGTTGACCGGTACCTTCTTGAACGAATTCAGCCGTTCCTATGGTGAGAAAGCGCTGGATCTGTGCCGGGAAGTATTCCTTCATTCGGGGCCGGACAGCGACGACAAGCTGATGATGGCTTCCTATTGCGGCGGGATGAGCATTGCGTATTCGCAGGTGGGGGTTTGCCACGCCCTGTCCTACGGTCTGGGCTTTGTGCTGGGACTGCATCACGGAATCGGCAACTGCGTGGCATTTGACTATTTGGATGAGTTTTACCCCGATGGTGTGCGAGAGTTCCGCCAGATGATGGACAGGCACCAGATCGAGCTTCCCCGCAACCTGGTGGCCGACCTCTCCAATGCCCAGGTAGAGACCATGGTGGATGTGGCGCTCGTCCTGGAACCGTTGTGGGAGAACGCTCTGGGACCGGAGTGGAAAAAAACCGCCACCCGGGAAAGGATCCGCGACCTATATATACAAATGTAGAATCATTAAGGTTGATGATCATGAATATCGTTCGTGAAATCGTTGGTTGCGCAGATGCTTTCATCAGCTGGGCCAGAGATAGAGGCCGGCAAAAAATCTTTTTCGGTCGCTCACCGTCCCGGGTCCCGGCCGGCGCCTTGGTCTTTTTTCCGTTCCAGAACACCCTGTTCGCCTGTGGACTGGCCGGGATTGTGGGCCGAGCGCCAAAAACCACGCAAGCATCGGGATTGCCGGATGTGGCCAGCCTGACAGCCGGCGTATCCACCTTAAAGGCGTGTACACTTGAAAAGTGTGCCGCCGATCAGGACTTGAACCTTGACCGGGACTACCTGGGCGGCAGCGGACATTTGGATGAGCTCCTTAAATCCGCCTGGGACCTGAAGACCTATGCCAACCTCTATCAGATCTATACGACCCCCGATCTGCGTCGGCATCTGGCCCAACTGGCTACTCGCACCGAGGAATTGCAGGCCGCCGAAGCAAACGCCCTGCACCGTAAAATCGGACGCCTGGATCAGGCCGAAGTTGATTTGATGAGCAACCAGCTCGAGAAACTGAAAGACTTTACCTGGTGCCTGCAGGTTGAGATTCTGGACAACCTGGCAAAAATAGAAACCTTGGGCGGGCCGGCTGCAACCTCAGCAAATGCAACGGTCTTCAGGATTTATGCCCAGATCAACGCCGTCCTGAACAGCATCGGGTGCCTGGAAGTCCGGGGCCGTGACAGTGCCGGTCTGTCGGTAATCCTCTTGTTCGATCAGACCGGCTTCGAGACAGCCTGGACACAGATGGAGGCCGCCGGCCTGCAGGCGGGGTTCGATCAGCGCCGCCGCCAGGATCCGCTGATCAATCAGGGCATTCGCAAATCGGAATCCGGCCGCCGGCCAACCGCTCAGGTGGCTGTTACCCTGACCTATAAAATCGCGGCTGAAATCGGTAGCCTGGGTGACAACCTGCGCTTTCTGCGCAACCAGATCCAGACCGATGCCGTATTGCAGCAACTGGTCCAGTCGCCCCTTAAAGACGCCGCCGTGCTGTCCCATACCCGCTGGGCCTCCGTCGGTGCCATCACCGAAGCCAACTGCCATCCGGTGGACAATCAGTTCGTGGGCGATGCCGCCCGCCTCAAAGGTATCCTGCATGTCTGCCTGAACGGTGACATCGATAATTTCCAAAAACTGAAAGAACAATTGGCCGCTGAGGACATTCAAATCCAGAAGGAGATCACCTCCGACACCAAGGTAATCCCGCTGCAGATCCAGCACTACCTGGGCAAAGGCCACAATATTGATGAGGCGTTTCGCCTGGCGGTGAACGATTTTGAGGGTTCCCATGCCATCAGCATGCTCACCGATCTGGCGCCGGGAAAGTTGTTTTGCGCCCAACGGGGCAGCGGACAGGCCATCTTTGTCGGGCTGGCTCCCGATCACTATATTGCCTCTTCCGAAGTCTACGGCTTTATCGAAGCGACCCAACAATACCTGAAACTTGACGGCGAATCCCAGGTAAAGGGTAAAACGGGGATGACCCAGGGACAGCTTTTCATCCTGGACCAGCAGGGGGCCGGAAGCCTGGCCGGCATCCAGGCCATGTATTACGACGGCACTCCGGTCCCGTTGTCGGACGCGAGTATCCAGCGCACGGAGATAACGTCCCGCGATATCAATCGCCAGGCGTATGCCCACTACTTCCTGAAAGAGATCTCCGAAGCGCCGGACAGTGTCTGGAAAACTTTGGACAACCGCTGGAAAATCAAGGAAAACGATCACCCGGAATACACGGTGGCCCTGGATGACAGCACCTTTCCGGCCGACCTGTCCCGGGCCCTGCGCGCGGGCGACATCCAGCGAATTTTCCTGGTTGGACAGGGAACCGCCGGAATTGCAGCCAAAGCCTGCGCCGATATCATCCGCACCCATCTGACCGACCCTCGCCTGCAGATTCAGGCGATGAAAGCCTCCGAATTGAGCGGATTTCGCCTGGCCGACCATCACGACCACAACAGTATGGCCGACACCCTGGTAATTGCCATCAGCCAATCCGGCACGACGACCGATACGAACAAAACGGTGGACATGGTGCGTGAACGGGGGGCCCGTCTGCTGGTAATTGTCAACCGGCGCGATTCAGATCTGACCTTCAAGGTGGACGGGGTCATGTACACCAGCAGCGGTCGCGATATTGAAATGTCGGTGGCCTCCACCAAAGCCTTTTATTCCCAGATTATGGCCGGAACCCTGCTGGGCCTGCATATGGCTGCCGTCACCGGACGCCGCAGCCCGGCTTATATTTCCGCGGAAGTCCAGGAGCTGCTGGCGATACCGGGACACATGCGTACGGTCCTGGCCATGGCCGACAAGATCAAGGCGTCCGCCACCCGCCTGGCGGCCAAAAATACATACTGGGCCGCAGTCGGCAGCGGGCCGAACAAGGCCTCGGCCGATGAGATCCGCATCAAGCTCAGTGAACTCTGCTACAAAACGATATCCTCGGATTACGTGGAAGATAAAAAGCATATAGATCTATCCTCCGAGCCTTTGATTCTGGTCTGTGCCGCGGGAACCCGTGAATCCGTACTCGGCGACATCATCAAGGACACGGCTATCTTCCAGGCCCACAAAGCCACCCCGGTCGTTATTGCCAATGAAGGTGAAACCCGGTTCGATCCTTACGCCGCCGACGTCTTCGGGGTACCGGCGGTGAGCGAGCACCTGGCTCCCATTGTCAACACCCTGGTGGGGCATATCTGGGGCTACTATGCCGCTTTGGCCATTAACGAGGGCTCGAAGTTCCTGTTTCGTTTCCAGGAAGAACTCCAACAGGTGGTGGACACGGAAGCTCAAAAGGGCTTGGATGTCTATGAGTTGGTCCTGGAAAAAAGCTTTCGTGAAAAAATCGGCGAGTTCTATAAGGCTTTTCGCCGGCGCAAGAACGGCAACGGGTTCCCCGTGGCCCTGGGCCTGGCCACCTCCGCGGACCTCACCCTGCTGCTCAAATATTTATCCGGGCGGCTGCCGGTATCAGACTTTGAACTGGATTTTGGACTCAAGGGCACAGCCCGCAACATGCTCAATACTTTGTTCGCCAGCCTAGGCAAGGCCATCAACGACATGTCGCGTCCGGTGGACGCCATCAAACATCAGGCCAAAACCGTCACGGTGGGCACCAGCCGTATCGAAGAACGGCTGGAAGGCCTGCTCTTCGATGCCCTGTCTGACTACGGCATTATTCCCGCCCAGCTGATTAACCGCAATGTCCTGGTACTCAAAAACGTCCAGCCCATCCTGGCCGAGATCAGAGGCGCCATTCATTATCGGATCGGCGGTCTCAACCTGCTGGGCGAACCGGTGGAAGATACCACCATAGAAGTGCTGAGCAAGAGCGGTACCCTGCAGCCGCTGCCTTCCCGCGTGGAAACGGACAAGCTGCTGAAAGGCACCAAGCGCATTATCGTCCGGGAAGGCAATGTTTTTCTGGGCAAAGGCAAAAAGGATGACCGCAATATAATCGTCATCCCGATTATCTCCCTAGATCCGGCCACACCCAATATGATCGCACACCTGCTCCTGCTACACATCGGATTCCGGGAAGAGATCACCCTGGCAGCCAAGATAAAGGCCCTGGGCGGCAAATATGAACGCATTAAAAATATCGTGCAGGAGAACAGCATCGCCTGGGAAGACGATTTATTGAACCGGGTTAAGACGGAAGACCTTTTCGGTATCTCGGCTGAAAAAATAGGCGATCAAGTCGTAAACAGCGGCGCGTAGCCTGCCGATCCAGATGTGTGTATGTCATCTTCGCAGACCCGAATCTTCATTTTCAACAACAACCCGCACTGCGAGGGCCGCGGGGTCGATGCCGCGCACCTAGTAAACTATTTTAAACGGAACAACTGCCGTCTTCTCGACCGGCCGGACCAAGCCGATTTTATCGTCATTTTCACCTGTGCCTTCAGCAATCCCATTGAAGACTACTACCTGGACCTGATCCAGCGTTTCCGCCTTCACCGGTACAAGGGTGAAATCATTGTAACCGGCTGCCTGCCTGCGATTGCCCCGGCCAAGCTCTCCCGGGTTTTTCGTGGACGGACCATCACCACCTGTGATCTGCCGGCAATTGATCAGATATTTCCCTGGTTCGAGATACCCTTTCGAAAAGTCCCGGATGCCAATACCTGCCACTATTCCAAATTCGTTCTCCCGGATCCCTGGCCGGTCAAGGCGGACAAGTTCCTGAATCTCACCCGCAAATCCATCCGCGAGTTCGAGTGGTCGCCCCGCTATTTGAAAAGGGGTTCCGATTACCTAAAAACGCATCTGGTCAATCAATTCGCGCGCTTTACCCAGACCACCCAGCCGATCACGCCGGTTGCGCAAAAGCGGCACGGCATCCGAATCGGCAGTGGTTGCCTGGGGAAGTGCTCCTATTGCGGCATTCGTAAAGCGATCGGCCCGTTAAAGAGTAAGCCGTTGGAAGCGTGTCTGGCTGAATACCGGCGCCTTCTCGCCGCCGGCCACCGAGATTTTGTGATTGGGTCGGAAGATACCGGAGCGTATGGCCACGACATTGGTTCCTCCCTACCGCAGTTGCTGGAGGCCATGGGCCGGGAGGACAAAGGTACGAAAACGCGCTGGTATTTGACATCGCTGAAACCCGTCTGGCTGCTAGAATTTAAATCTCGGATCCTGGCATTGGCGCGGGGGGGAAAACTCAGCCACCTGGAATGCCCGCTACAATCGGGCAGCGAGAGAATCCTAAAGCGCATGAATCGGCCGGTGGACATGAATGAAACGGAAAAAGTGTTGACCGCCATTCGCAAAGCGGCACCTGGTATTGTCCTGATCACCCATATTATCGTTGGCTTTCCATCTGAAACCGATCACGATTTCACACAAACAATGAATTTGCTTGAGCACCATGCATTTCAGTCCATTATATTGAACGCCTATGATGACAAACCCCAATCGGCTGCCGCGCGTATGAAAGACAAAGTGGCGGCCGATGTCATTGCCGCCCGTTACGCGGTGGTCCGGGCCCATATGGCGGCCAACCATATAGCCCCCATACGCCCGGGCATTACCCGCGATTAGACCTCAGGCGCTCAAAGCCCGGCGTCGTTCCTGCAAAGGCGACCTGCCGGGCGCGTTGGTCCACCCGACGTTTTGCCCCGGCCCCTTTACGCAAGGGTATTTTCGTGGTAGAACTTGTATCTATCCAGTTTAATTAACGAAAAATGTAAAAGCAGTATCTGGATACCGAAAGCCATACGATGCCCGTCTTCGAATATAAAGTCATCGATGTAAAAGGCAAAACGCACGCCGGCGTCATCGACGCCGAAAATGCACCTGCGGCCCGCCAGAAACTGCGCGTTGCCAATAAATTTCCCGTCTCCGTGGAAGAAGTTAAGGATGACGTTTCCACCGGTTCCGTGGGACGCCTACCAGCCGGGAACCTGTTTGCCCGGGTAAAGCCGGCGGAAATCGCCGCCACCACCCGCCAGCTGGCAACCTTATTGGGCACGGGCTTTCAGTTGGTCGCCGCTCTGGACGTGCTCATACCGCAAACAAAGACAGCGGTCCTAAAAAAAGCACTGGCCCGCATCAAAGACGCCCTGGGTGAAGGTCAAAGCTTCGCGCGCGCCTTGGAACAATTTCCGGGGATCTTCTCACCGCTGTATATAAATATGGTGCGTGCCGGCGAATCATCGGGTACTCTGGAAATCATCCTGGAACGCCTGGCGGACATCAGTGAAAATCAGGTGGCCCTGCACGAGCGCATCAAGACCACCCTGGCCTATCCTCTCTTCGTCTCCTTTTTCGGGCTTCTGGTCCTGGTTGTCCTGATGCTGTTCGTGGTGCCGAGTATTACCTCGATTTTTGCGGACCTGGACCGGGCGTTGCCCCTGCCGACCCGCATGCTGCTCTTTACCAGCGCCCTGTTCACCAGGTATTGGTGGTTGATCGGCATGGGACTGGCCGGGCTGTTTTTCATTCTCCAGGCGGCCGGAAATACGAACCGCGGAAAACTCTACCGGGACCGGACATTGCTGCGACTACCCGTAATAGGCACCCTCATCCGAAAACTGGCCATCGCCCGTTTTTCGCGGACCCTGGGATCGTTGCTCGAAAATGGGGTCGCCCTGTTGACTGCGTTGGGGACCGTCAAAAATATCACCGGCAATGTGATTATCGCGCAAGCCGTCCAGTCGGCGGCCGATGAGGTGGAAAAAGGAGCCGGGTTGGGCCAAGCCCTGTTGCAGTCACCCGTCTTCCCGGACCTCGCCATTCAGATGATCAGCGTGGGTGAGCAGAGCGGCAACCTCGAAACCATGCTTGGGAAGATCGCCGATATCTTCGAAAAGGAAGTCGAAGGGCAACTGCTCCGTGCCGTTTCCCTGCTGGAACCGGTGATGATCATTCTGATCGGAAGCCTGGTGGGTTTCATCGTACTGTCCATTTGTCTGCCTATTTTCGAAATGAGTCAGCTCGTCAAATAAGCGGGCGCGGTTTCTACACCAAGGAGTCAACATGAACAAAGAGCAAACTGTTAAGCGCATTCGGAATCAGGGCTTCACGCTGATTGAAATTCTGGTGGTCATTGTCATTTTGGGGGTCCTGGCCGGGCTCATCATCCCGCGCATCATGGACCGCCCGGAAGAGGCCAAACAGCTGAAGGCCAAGATCCAGATCGAAAGCCTGGAAACAGCGCTTAATCTCTACAAACTTGATAACGGCCTATACCCAAGCACGGAGCAGGGACTGCAGGCCCTGGTTCAAGAACCCGATACGGGCCAGATAAAAAAATGGCGCGCGGGCGGCTACCTCGAAAAAGGCCGGTTGCCGGTGGATCCGTGGGGCAACCCGTTTATTTATCTCAGTCCCGGTGTAAACGGGGACTACGATTTGTCTTCCTATGGGGCCGACGGCATTCAAGGCGGTGATGGGAAGAACAAAGACGTCAACAACTGGGAAATCCAGTAATCAAACGCCAGCCATGCGCGAACCGTCATTGCTTAAAAACAACCGGGGTTTCACCCTCATTGAAATGGTCGTCGTTCTCGCGCTGGTGGCCTTGCTGCTGGCAGTCACGCTGCCGCGCCTGGCAGTCAATCCATTTTCTGACACCAAACGCCAAACGACCTTATGGATCGCAAATAAAATCCAGCAACTCAAGGAGCAATCCCGGCGCGGGGCCCGGAGCCATACCCTGCATATCGATATAGACGCCGGTCGTCTGTGGTCAACCCATACCGGTATGCGGGCGGATGAGATCGACCATGCCCGAAAGGCTGGATATACCCTGCCGGAGGGAGCCCGGATTGAATACGTAGAGTTTCCCCAAAGTGCTCCCCAGACAGCCGGTGAAGCCGAAATTCTGTTTTTCGATAAGGGTTACTCGCAAATGGCGCTGATTCAGGCCAGATTCACAAACACCAGCCGGCGGGCATTCCTAATAGAACCATTCTTGCCGCGAGCAAAAATTTATGAAGAGCCGCTTCACATCAACCAATGACGGCTTTACGCTGATCGAAGTACTGGTATCGCTCACCATCATGGCTATTGTTCTGGTAGCGGTCTTTAAGCTGCATGCCCAATCGATCTCCGTCCAATCCACAGCCCGGTTTCATACGACTGCAATGCAGCTCGCCCAGACAACCCTGGCGGATGTTCAATCCATGCCTTTTGATGCGCTCCAATCTGATTCGGGCGAATATGGCGGCAGGTTTGCCGGGTACCGCTGGCAGGTGACCCTGGCCGACGTTCAAGCGGAGACCATGGGGCCGGTCGGTGCCCGTTTAAAGCGGATCAGTATCGATATCTCTTACGGTGCGGACGACAACCGCCATAACCTGACCACCTATCACTTTTTTCAGTAAACAGGATACACTTGAAAACCCCGCAAAAACGCGAATACGGCTTCACCCTCCTGGAAATCCTGGTTACCTTGTTCATTTTCGGGGTTATCGCCGGTACGCTGTTTATCGCTTACCGGGCCCTGTTTTTCGATACGGAGCGCTTCAATCAAACCACGCGCCGCTTCGCCCAGGCCCAGGCGGGCATCCAACGTATGCTAACCGACCTCCAGGCCATCCGGGTAACGACGACACCGCTATATACTGCCCCGCAGGGAGATGCCCCGCCGGATCCATTCCGCTTTGTTGGCCAGACTGAATTTACCGGCGAGGAGGCGTTCAGTAACCTGCGGTTTGCGTCATCGGCACATGTCCCCGTGGGCCAACACCGGGACAGTGGAATCGCCACAATCAGATATTATGTGGCCAGATCCGCTGAGGGCACCTCTAGTTTACGCAGATCCGACCAGCTGTACACGCAGGCCCAGGACGACGGGGTCAGCACCGACCCAACGCTGTGTGAGGCCGTGTATTCTTTCCGGGTGACCTATTATGCTCAGAATGGGGAAGCCTATGATCACTGGGATTCGGATTCGGTGGATTTTGCATTTGCGACCCCGGTCGCTGTGCAATTGGAATTCGAAATTGGAGCGGCAGGGGATGCCGTGGTTTTCAAAACCCGGATAAACCTGCCGGTCCGCAGAGAGGCCCGCGCAACCCTATGAATCCAAACAGGTCCAAGCCATATCGGGGTGTGTTTGCGCAGTTGACGGCAAAGACAAGCCCCCTGACCGAAGAACGCGGGACGGCGCTGCTGGTGACCCTGGCAATCATCACGGTTATCCTGGCGGTCAGCCTTGAAATCAACCGGCAGGCCCGCTCGGCCATCGGCGTCACGGAGGCACACACCAACGAAACAAAGCTGATCCACATGGCAAACGCCGGCGTTCAAGCAGCCATGGCGATGCTGGTAAAAGACCGCTACGATACCGATACGGATCATCTCCTGGAGCCATGGGCGGATCAAGTTCAGATAGCGGCCCTCTTGGAAACACTTACTTTCGATGCCGGTTCAGTGGCAGTATCGATATCCGATGAGCTAAGCCGCATCCAGGTCAACGCTCTGGTGCAACATCCGGAAAGACGCGACTTCAACGACCGCCAGGAAATCATCTGGGACCAGTTCATCCGCGGCGCCGTCTCTCAAGGGGACACGTTTCCGGAGGTAGACCCTGCCGCGATTATCAACACCGCCAAAGATTGGCTCGACCGCGGCGATGATGATGCTGCCACGGGTTTAAGCGGGGCCGAGTCCGATTACTACCAGGGCCTCGATCCTCCGTATGCTTGTGCGAACGGGCCGTTTAACCACATCGCTGAACTTGCCCTGCTGAAAGATTTTCCGGTGGGCCTGCTGCAGGGATCTCCCGAAACACCCGGCCTGCAGGCCTATCTCACCGTACACGGCGCCGTTGCCACGGGTGACGGCGCCTATGATTTTCCCGGTCGCATCAACCTGAACACTGCGGCAACCCCGGTCATTGCCGCTCTATTGCCGTGGGAAGACTTGGACAAGGCGCCGGCCATCGTCGATTTTCGCCAAGTCCTGATCGAAACGGACAACCAGGAGGCCTTTGCTGATCCCCGGTGGTACCAGCAAGCGCCCGGCTGCAGCGATGTTGAAATCGACCCCGCGCTGTTGATGGTCGCCAGCGACCTCTTTCGGATAGAATCAACGGCTGTCCTGGACGACGCCCGGCTATCCATGGTTGTGGTAGTACAAAGAGAAAAGCAAGCGAAAACAGGCAGGTGGGTATGCAAATCCTTGCAATGGGAATCAAAATGAAATAAGTTTGTGGAGTTTGCAGAAGTTCATTTGCAAGCAAACCTGTGAAGTCAACCGAGTAGTGCAAAGCCATGAGTCGCAGAATCCTGGGCCTTGATATCAGCACCACCACAGTTTCTGCTGCCATTATCAATAGCGGCATAAAGGGCAGCTTCGTGGATAGCCATGCCCAGGTCAGGTTAGGTGGCCCCCTGGACTTTGACCGCAACCTTACCGACGCGCTTGAAATGCTGACAAATCAAATTGATATCTCCGGCACCATCAGCATTGCTTCCTTGCCGGCCGGTTGTGTTTACTTCCGCCACTTGAGCCTTCCGTTTCGGGATGACAGTAAACTCCGCCAAGTTCTGCCCTATGAGCTGGAACCACTGTTGCCCTATCCCGTAGAGGACCTGGTGATTGATTATTTCCCGGTTGGGCCCGGTCGCGGCGAAAATAGCGACCTGATCGCCGCCGCGGTTAAAAAAACAACCGTTGCCGGTCTGCTCAAGGCCTTGCAGCCCTTTGGCATCGATCCAGTCTCCCTCTCGGTGGGCAGCTTTGCTGCGGCAATATGCCTGGCCGGCACCACCGGGCAGGACGCCGACTGGGTCTTGGCCGATATCGACGGCCGGGACCTCTCTTTGTTCTTTGCCCGGGGCGGCGCGCTTCATTATTCACGGACGACCCGTCCCCTGGAATTCAAACACAGTCCCAACGGCGGCCATATCGCGGCCCAAATAAACCGCAGTCTGCTGGCCTATCAGGATACGCTCAACCCCGCTTTCGCACCGGAAGTTTTGTTCACCCATGACCCCGGCAGCCTTGAATCTGACACGGCCGCCTACCACCTCCCGGTCAAACACATGGACCTGGCCCGCAACATTGACCTGCCGTCATTGGCGGCATCCGGCCATCCAACTACCGCCGCACCCAGTGATAACGCTTTGGCGTTGAGCTACCTGGAGTGGTCCGGACTCAAGGGGCTGGATTTTCGCAGGGGGCCGTTTGCAAAAAAGAAGCAGTGGCGCCAACACCGGGGGAGTATGCTGCGATCCGGCCTGCTGGCGTTGTTGGTGTTGATCATGGCGTTTGCCAGTGTACTGACAGACAACTACTCGCTCAGAAAAAGGATCGATCGTCTCGATCAGGAAATCGAAAACGTATTCAAATCCGTCCAGCCGAATGTGACCAGAATCGTGGACCCCCTGCAGCAACTGCGGGTTGCGGTTCAGGCTTCTCAAAAAAGCCTGGCCCTGCCGACGGACACCGGAACACGCTTGCGGGTGATCGACCTGTTGCAGGGGCTGAGTACAGCCATCCCGGCCCGGACGGATGTGGAACTGAACCGGGTCGTCATTGGTCGCGACAACCTCCTGATAAGCGGCCATACCGACACATTCAATGCCGTGGACGATATAAAGTCCGGTCTTGAAAGCGTACCGGTGTTTAACCAGGTGACCATCAGTTCCGCCAACCTGGACAAATCCGGGAAGCGGATCCATTTCAAACTCAAGGTACAATTATGAACAGGCTCAGCAAGCGCGAAAAAATGATGCTCTACCTTGCGGCTGCAGTCATCGGTCTGTTTATAATTGCCCGCTTTATCATATTTCCGGTGTTCGATAAACGGGACCAGCTTGAACGGCTTATGGCCGCAAAAACCAAGACTCTGGTAGACATCCAGGACCTCGCCGCGGAATTCGCTGCTCTCAAGGAACGCTCTGATGAGGCGCTGCAACGCGTCACCCAAAAAGAGGCCGGGTTTACGCTATTTTCTTTTTTGGACCGGATGGCCGGCGAGACAAATCTGAAAGACCGCATTGCCTATATGAAACCGTCCTCCCAGACCCGGAAGGACAGCCCATACAAAATTTCGCTGGTAGAAATGAAACTGCAAACCATCACGCTGGAGCAATTGGTCCTCTACCTGCACAGGATCGAGACCGACGCCAGCGCCATCCAGGTAAGGCGTATTTCCATAACGAAAACCGGCAAAGGCAAAGGGCATATCGATGCTGTTATGGAAATCGAATCCTATACCACCTGAAAGTCGGTCGCCATGCATATACCGGGTAAAAGGGTTGGTTATACGCTCTATCTGCTGGTTGCAGTGGGCCTGTGCCTGTATGTCCTGTTTCCCGGAGACATTGTCCGCAACCACATCAATTCCCAGATTGGTCATCTGCTGGCCCCCTACCAGGTAGAGATCGAGCAGGTCAAACCGGCCTTTCCACCTGGCGTACGCCTGCATGGGATCTCATTGCGACACGACCAAAGAGAACTATTGCAGCTGGCGCCCGTGCGCGTCTCGCCGGTGTACACCGCCTTGTTGGAATCCGGCCAAAGCTTTGAGGCCCGGGCCGCTCTCTGGGGTGGTCATCTGAACAGTCGGTTACACGTTACTGCCAAGCGGGGCCAGGCAACCATGACAGCGCACACGACGCTGAACGCAGTGGCCCTGGACAACATACCGGAACTGGAGCGCATCAGTGGGCGGGCGCTATCCGGGCGGTTATCCGGAAAAATTGTTTGGGATTCATCCCAATCGCCGGACCCGGTTACCGCCGATCTGACGGTCGCCGACGGCCGGGTAGAACTGCTCGTACCCTGGCTGGCAATTGAAGGGGTCGATTTTCAACGTATCGATACCGTACTTTCCCTGAACCGGCAGCACCTGAGCGTCAAGCGCTGCATCTTCGCGGGAAAGCAAATTAATGGCAATCTAAGTGGGTCAATCCAATGGCGTTATCCATTGGGCGAAAGTCTGTTGATCCTCAACGGCGTTATCAGGTTGCAGCCGGATTTTGGACGCCAGTTGCAGTCTAAACTTCCTGAAGGCCTCGTACCGGCAGCAGACAAAAACGGCGGCTACCGTGTCCGCTTCGGCGGCACACTTGACAAACCTATGTTTTCTTTGGAATAATTAGCGATGGTCTTGACACGTAAAACCTTTATTTTCCTGAACCTGGCGCTGTTGGGCGTCCTCGTTTACCATGGGGTGGCGATTTTCTACAAGGTGACCGCGGCACAACTCGATCAGGTACCGGTCCCTGAGAAAAACCGACCAAACCATGTGGCCCGGACGGATGCGGTCAAAAGGCCGTTCAATTACTACGCAGCGATTAAATCCCGTGACCTGTTCAAGACGGAAGCAACGTCCGTGAATCAGGCGGTGGTTGATGTGGCCGCACTCAAGGTGACCGGGCTCGAGTTGAAACTGTGGGGGACGGTAGCAGACGAAAACAGCCGCCGTGCTTATGCGGTTATTGAAGATCTCAAAACAAGAAAGCAGGGCCTGTATCGGCCGGGAGACCCGGTTCAAGAAGCAACGGTCCGCCTGGTTCTCAGAGAAAAAGTAATTTTAAATGTTGGCGGGCGTGATGAAGTGTTGGAAATGACCGGTCCGGTTGAGACCGAAACGCCGCAACGCAGTCAGCCGCGCAGGCAGCTAAGGGGACGCAAAATCGCCTTGAAACGTTCATTCATCGCGGATGCCGTCCAGGACATCGGTAGCCTCATGCAGCAGGCCAACGTCAGACAGCATTTAGAAAACGGTCAGCCCGCCGGCGTGATGCTAACAAACATCAAACCGGGCTCCGTATTCCGTCGCTTGGGTCTGCGCAATGGCGATGTCCTGACCGCCGTCGCCGGTAAACCGGTTGCCACGGTCAACGAGGTCGCGGCCCTCTATACGGAACTGAACGCCGCCGACAGTGTAAGCGTGCAGATAAAAAGAAGAAACCGCTTGCAGATGCTGACCTATGATATACAATAGCGGTCGCTGCCGGTATCGCGTGAATGTCAGCCTAATTCTAATGATGGTAAGCCCTATATGAAAAAGATTTGCTACAGCCTGCTCCTGCTCTCTTTTCTTCTGATGGGTAGCCTCTTCGTCCTCGACGAAGATCTGTACGGGGCCGAGAAGAAAAAAGGCCCCTCTCGACCGACCACCGAACGCTTTGTTACCATCGATTTCAACAATGTAGATATCAATGTTCTCATCAAATTTATCAGTGAGCTAACCGGCCGCAACTTTGTGGTGGACAACCGGGTAAAAGGCAAAGTCACCATCATCTCGCCCAAAAAGATATCTGTAAAAGAAGCGTACCGGGTTTTTGAGTCCGTTTTAGAAGTGCATGGGTTTACCACCCTTAAAGCCGGTGAGATTACCAAGATTATCCCTGCTCCGGATGCGCGCTCTAAAAACATCGAAACCCGGCTCAAAGAAGAATCCGGCGTTCCCGAAGACAAGGTTGTGACCCAGCTTATCCCGCTGACCTATGCAAATGCCGACGAGATCAAAAAACTGTTTGCCCCGTTGATTTCGAAAAGCAGCGTCATGCTGGCTTACGCACCCACCAATATCTTGATCGTCACCGACGTGTACTCGAACATCCTGCGCCTGATGCGGATTGTAAAAGCCATCGATGTGGCGGGCATGGGGCACGAGATCACGGTTTTACCCCTGCAACATGCCGAGGCGACCAAAATTGTAAAAACCCTTTCTTCAGTGTTTACCACGCCACGTAAAAAAACCAAGGGCCTATCGGCCAAGACGTTACAGTTTGTGGCGGATGACCGCACCAATTCCATTGTCGTGCTGGCGAGTGAAGTCGATACGGTGCGCATCAAGGCCCTGGTATCCTTGCTGGATAAGAAAGTGCCCAAAGGTGAAGAAAAGTTGCGGGTATACTACCTGGAAAACGCCACGGCCGAAGACCTGGCCAAAGTTCTTCAAACCATCCTCTCCAAACAGGGCACCGCCGCGCGCAAGGGCAAGGGCCAGGCCCCCGTCATCTCGGAAAGTGTCAAAATAACAGCCGACAAGGCCACCAACAGCCTGATCATCATGGCCAGCAAAGATGACTACCAAGTGCTTGAAGAGATTATCCGGCAATTAGACATCCCCCGGGCCATGGTCTACATCGAGGCCCTGATCATGGAAGTCAATGTGGACAAGGATTTTAACCTGGGCGTCGAGTGGCAGGCCGGGGGTTCCAGTTCCTATCAGGGGCGCGATTTTATCTACGGGGGCGGCAGCGGGCAAGGTGGGAGCATTTCGGGCATCAGCGGCACCAATTACCCCCTGGGATTGTCCCTGGGGATAATCGGCGAGGGCATTACCGCCGGCGGGGTAACTTTCCCGAGTATTGCGGCCTTTATAAACGCGTACCAGAGAGACAAAGACGTCCACATCCTTTCGACCCCTCAGATTCTCACCAAGGACAATGAGGAAGCTAGAATCTATGTTGGCAAGAACGTCCCCTTCCAGACTCGCTCCGGCTCCAGCAGCGCCTCAACGGATGTTTATACCTCCTTCGAATACAAAGATGTTGGTATTACCCTTAAGATTACGCCGCAGATCAGCAAGGACCGCCTGGTAAGTCTGAAGATTTCCCAGGAAATCTCTAAAGTGGATGAACTGGCCACGACCTCGGTAGACCGTCCCACGACCTTGAAACGGAGCATCGACACAACCGTGGTTGTCAAAGACAAAAACACCATTGTTATCGGGGGCCTGATTGACACCACTTCCACGACCACACTGAACAAGGTCCCGGTCTTGGGTGATATTCCCTTGCTGGGCGTGTTGTTCCGGTCCACCGCGCGCGCCAGCGAAAAAACCAACCTGTTTGTTTTCCTGACACCCCATGTGCTTTACGAACCGGAAGAAGCCAAAGGCATCTTGAAAAGTAAAAGGGATCACATTAAAAGCGTTACCCCCGGGACGGTAAAACTTTATCGTCAGGACAATCCGGAAAAGCGTAAAACGCCCGCAGCGGTTGATGGCGGCAACCAACAGGCAGAATAACCACAGACAAAATCTCTGGCCAGAAAAATGGAAGAAAATTTACTGGAAGTATTGAACAGGCAGCCAGGGGCCGGCGCCAATTTTTTAAGCGAGGCCCGCAAAGTGCAGGCCAAAGATCCCCAGAACCTGGCCGAACTTCTGGTAAATAAAAAACTGATCCCCGAGGTGGAACTGCTCGAAACCTTCAGCACCCGCTACCAGCTGCCTTTTTGGTCGGCGCTTGCGCTTGGAAATATCCAGGATGAATTTGCCGATCTCGTCCCGATTCATTTTCTGAAAAAGCACCTGCTGATTCCCTTGATGACCACAGCGCCGGCCGATACCGGCAATGAGATTGCCGGAGAGGAAAAAAACGATGCGGATCAATCCGGCATCGTCATCGCGATCAACTCGCCGACCGCCTTTCCGGCCCTCGATGACCTGGTGCGCATGCTGGATGCCGACACCTACCAGGTTGTCTTTGCTCCCCGCAGCGCTATCCTGGAAGCCATCAGCATGATGTATGATCTGAAGCGCGATAGTGCCGAGCAACTGGTCCAGGATATGGAGGATACCGGGACCATTTCAATCGATGAAATAGAAGCAGCCGCCGACCTGACCGACGACGTTGGAGATGCCCCCATCATCAAGCTGGTCAACAACATCCTGACCCAATCGATTAAGGCCGGCGCCAGCGATATCCACATCGAACCCTACGACGCGGGCTTCAAGATCCGCCACCGGGTGGACGGGATCCTCTACGATCTGGTCTCTCCGCCCAAGTGGGTCCAGGCGGCCCTGACTTCCCGGATCAAGATCATGGCCAAGTTGGATATCGCCGAAAAGCGTCTGCCCCAGGACGGCCGTATGGAAGTCAGCATCGTCAACCAGAAGATCGATATTCGGGTATCAACCATCCCCACCTCTTTCGGAGAACGTGTGGTCTTAAGACTTTTGAACAAAACCAGTTCCCTGTTGAAACTCACTGAGCTGGGCCTGTCCGACCAGGCCTTCGCCGCTGTTGAACACCTCATCACCGCACCCAACGGCATTATCCTGGTAACCGGCCCCACCGGCAGCGGCAAGACCACCACGCTCTACTCGGTCCTGTCCACCATCAACAAACCGGGCGTCAACATCATCACCATCGAGGATCCGGTCGAGTACCAGATCAAGGGCATCAGCCAGATCCAGGTCAACCCCAAGATCGACCTGACGTTTGCCAAGGGGTTGCGTTCCATCGTGCGGCAGGATCCGGATGTCATCCTGGTCGGCGAAATCCGCGACCAGGAAACCGCCGAAATTGCCGTTCAGTCGGCCCTCACCGGGCACCTGGTTTTCTCGACCCTGCACACCAACGATTCGGCCAGCGCCGTTACCCGGCTGGTGGATATCGGGGTGGAGCCCTTTTTAATCTCCTCTTCGGTCCTGGCGATCATGGCCCAGCGCCTGGTAAGGGTCCTGTGTGACCAGTGCAAGGCGCCCTTTATGCCGGGCAACTCCATGCTGCAAAGCCTGGGGCTGGAAACCGCCCACCTGGAAGGCAGCCAGATCCACAAAGCGGTCGGCTGCGAGCAGTGTTTTCATTCCGGGTTCCGGGGAAGGATGGGCATTTTCGAACTGTTTGAGATGGATGAATCGATCAAGAGCCTGATCCTCACCGCGTTTGACGCCAATCAAATCCTCTCCGCGGCCCAACGGCAGGATATGACGACCCTGTGCCAGGACGGTATCCATAAAGTGTTAAGGGGGTTGACAACTTTCGAAGAAGTTATACGAGTGGCGGCAAAATAGTCGCCGGTGTTCATTTGGGTGCAACTGAACACGCACACCTGATCAGCTTCAATCCATTTTTGCCTGAGCGGGTGCCAGCCGGCATAGAATGAATTCGTAACACGGATATCTTGCCGCCAGCTCCTTGCATGCTTTGCGAACCAACTATTCAGCTGGTGTAAATTCAATTACCCCCGCATTTTCGATCAGGAACTGACCATCAGCCGCGGTCAAGATGTCCCTGCGGACAAGTCGCTTGACCTGCCAGATAAATGTCCGCACCGCCATCTTTGCCAGCCGCGGGCGACCCTTCTCAACCAATCTCACAACCCGCTTTAGTTTTCGGATCAAGGCCTGGGACTGGCGCTGCGGGATTACATCGTCTTCGAAGAGGGTTTCAATCTCGTTGATCATGGCCGCGCACAGGGCCAGCGGCCCAAGAGTACGACAGAATTTGAAGTCATCGATCATCGTCGCCGTCGCTCCGCCTGTGATGCGCACTGTTGTAATCTCATTGGCATCGCGTTCCACATCCAAAAAGTCCCAGGTGTCAAAAGCAGTGACGACGTTCAGCGGCATGGTTACCGATTCCAGGAAATTACCATCGGAATTTAATGCTTCTATGGTGACATCAAATAGAGAGGCATAATGGAGGCTAACCGCGCTGACCGGTTCTTCAAAAGCAATATCTGCCGACCAGGGCCATGGCGGCCATTGGTTCGCATCCGTTATCCACCATAAGGCGATCGATGCCCCTGATGGATTGTTGGATACCCCCCAGCCCAGAGTGTCCACGGCCCGCCATATCTCAATGATTCGCCCCCCAACGCTCTGCTCCACAAAGGTAACCCCCGGTTCAATGGTGTAGCTGATTGGATCTAAGGACGGAAACCCTTCGAAAGTAAGGGTCACGCACTGCCTCCCGGCTTCAAGGGTTTCAATGGTCTCCTGGGCTTTCAAAGGACTGCCGACCAAGAATACCCAGCAGATAATCAGGAATGCGATTATCAATGTCCGTTTCATCTTGTTCTCCTCCTGTTTTTGCGCTTGAAAAACCAGGCATGCAGGTGCAACTTTTGTGAATGTTAAAGCCTGCCAAAGAGCGAGTTTGTAAATAGAAGGTGCGATATGCAGTGAGATATTAACTGGGCAACGGCGTCGTTTGGAATTTTAGGCCAGGTGTAATTGAGAATTGCTTTAGATGCTAAAAACTTAAGATAATCCGATACGAATAGTCAAGTGGTCTATGGTTGTAGGGGTTGCCCTGAAAAAAACAGGTGAAATTTTCTGCTTATGACCATCAGCGCATAGGCACCAGTTCAACCCGGCGGTTCAAAGCCCGCCCTTCTTCCGTGTCATTGCTGGCCTTGGGCTGGGAGAACCCATAGCCCACGGCCTTTAACCGATCCTCGGCGATCCCCTTGTCGATGATATAGGCCGCCACGGACTTGGCCCGGGCCCGGGTAAGTTTCAGGTTGTGCTTGGCTGTTCCGCTTTTGTCCGCGTGCCCCTGAATTTCTACTTTTAAATCGGGGTTGCGCTCCAGTATCCAGACAACTTCATCCAGGTAGCTATGCGATTCGGGGCTGATTTCCGCCCTGTTCAGATCAAACAACGCGGCCTGAATCACCCAGCAGCCGTTGGCATCGGTCTGCGCCCCGATCGGCGTTCCGCCACATTGATCCAGTGAATCATCCACGCCATCTTTGTCTGTATCGCTCTGGAGGCGGCAGCCGGTATCGTCGGTTATAAATCCACAGGTGGTGTCCGGGCATTCATCTTGCGCATCGGGTGTACCATCACTGTCCGTATCCAGGATCTCCTCCGCGGACTCTGCCTGCCGGATGATCAGTTTCTTGACATGGAACTGAATCCTTTCCAGTTTAGCGACACATACCGATATTGCCTCCAGGGAATCGGTCCGAACCGTCAGACGCTCTTCCAGCAACTCGCCGGCAAAGCGACTGCCGTCATTTAAATGCACGCTGACGGCGCGTTCGCCGATACTGACGAGGTTCAAGCGCGCCAGGGTGTCCATGCGGATAGTTTTCTCTGCATAGGCGGTATTCAAACGCAGGTCGGTCGCCACCGGCCGGCCTGAAAACTTGTCGCCGTTCTTCATGAAAAACAAGGCCGTATCTGTTTCCCTGGGAACACCGCTGCCGTCGAATTGAACATTTCTGATTTCCGCCGGCTGGAACGCAAGCGCGTAACCGGCGGTTGTTTGAAATGTTATGGCTTCCGTGCGCAGCTTACCGGAAAAGTAGTCATTGTTCACCGTCTGGATCTCATCGTCATCCATCTCGGTGCTGCGCATAAAAAGGGCCTTAACCATGCCGCTGCGGATAATAACCGCACCGAAGGAGGACTTGATCTCAAATACCGGGTTCTGTATTTTGCCCTGGAAAATGTCTCCGTTTCTCAAGATCACCGTATCGGCCATACAAACCTGGGTACAAACGAGCAGCACCCCGGCAATAAGGGCTGTGAATCTCAGCATGCGATTTCTCCTCAAAGGGCGGTGCGGATAACTTCCGGCTCTGGTTGCTCCAACAGTCGCCATACATCACGCTAGCGTATATCCCTGACATTTATATGAAAATTATGGCGTATTTGGGGTGGATAGGCAAGGCAATTCTTCAGGCTGCCTAAAACTGCAGCCAGAAAACCCAGCACCCTCCATAAACCCGCCGGGGCAGAAACATTGCATCAATAATAGATTTATTTTCAAGGATTTATCGCGAACCAGTATGAGGCCCAACTTGACAGGGCTATCGAATTCTTTAAATAATCAAATATGGCCCTAAACCGCGACATCGTCGGTATCCTGAACATGGTGCTGCTGTGCGTCATAGTTTTCTGTGGGGAAGTTATATACTCCAAGGTAACAAAAGCATGGTTCCATACAGTACCGGTCCCGGAAAAAATTAGGCCAACCGGCCCGGTCGGGACCGAAGTAGCCAAACCACAGTTCCCAGACTACGCAGACATGAAAAACAGGGCCTTGTACGAAGCCAATCTGGCGGATAGGGACCCGGCTCTGGAAGATCTCGCCAGCCTCGAGTTGACAGAGTTAAACCTCAGGCTATGGGGAACCGTAACCGATGAAAGCAACCGTCACACCTATGCCGTGATTGAGGATATCGAAACCCGCAAACAGGGCCTTTATCGCCCGGGAGCTTCCATACGGAAAGCAATCGTCAAACGTATCACCCGGGAGGCTGTGGTACTGAGTGTTAATGGCAGGGATGAAGTCCTCACGATGGCCAGCCTGCCCACGGGTGAGCCGGACAACATCGATCCCGATCTCGACGACCCTCCCGAACGAATCATAACCCTGAGTCGATCGCTCTTCGAACAGGCGACTCATTATATCAGTTATAAAATGAATCCGGCCGGGCTTACCCGGTACACTGAAAACGACCAGAACGCTGGGATGCTGGTAACAACCCTCTGGCCGAATTCTATCTTCCGGGCACTGGGCTTGCAAAATGGCGATGTGCTGACCCTGGTAGCCGGAAAACCGGTCAATACTGCTAAAAATGTGGCCACGCTATTTGCAGATCTGAAATCCGCTGACGATACCGCTGTCCAGATAAGAAGAAAAAACCGCTTGCTGACCTTGATCTATGATATCTTTTAGCGGCTGCCGCAGCGCCGCTACGGGCTATCACTTCGTGCGGCCGCCCCTGCCCCTTTGTATTACCAATCAGGTAAATCCGCTTTTATTGGGGATACCGGCAACGGCATTGTCGGCCTGTATTGCATTGCCGCAAGAAATGGTTAATTTCTAAGTTCGAATATACTAAGCGGGCCACAAAACATTAACGTTTGCGGACTTTAAAACAGTTTTGAAACTAATCTATCCATATTTTAAAAAGAACGCCCTCAAAATTGGTCTGGGCATTCTTTTTATGATCATAGTGGATGGCGCCCAGCTTATCATTCCCCAAATCGTCAAAGGAGCCATTGACACCTTGAGCAGTGGCAACTTTGAGCGCAGTCAACTGGTCCGCCAATGCCTCTATATAGTTCTTCTGGGCCTTGGCATGGCCGTATTGCGCTATTGCTGGCGCAACCTGCTCATGGGCAGCGCCCGGGATGTTGAACGCGGAATCCGGGATGACCTTTTTGCGCATGTCCTGAGAATGGATGCGGCCTTCTATGACAAGGTCAAAACAGGCGATGTCATGGCCCACGCCACGAGCGATATCAACCATGTCCGCATGGCCTTCGGGTTTGGCCTCATTGCGCTCGTGGACACCATTCTGCTGGGCGGCACCACACTGGCTATCATGCTGTGGACCCATCCCAAGCTGACCGCCATTGCCATGATTCCCATGCCGTTTCTTATTTACGTGACCCGGACGCTGGGAAAGAAAATGCACCTGCACCACACAACGGCGCAGGAGTCTTTCTCCAAATTGACGGAAATTGTAAGGGAAGGCTTCTTTGGCATTCGGATTATCAAGGTTTTTAACTTTGAGGGCATCATTTCCGATAAGGTTGCCGCCGCCTCAAAAGACTACTTCAGCAAGAACCTCAAGCGGGCGGTGATTACAGCGCTCCTGCGCCCCATGCTCGGCTTCTTTTTCAATCTTTCTACCCTGGTGGTCATTTTCTACGGTGGCTTTCTCGTCATGGAGCAATCCCTGACAACCGGCGAACTGGTGGCCTTTTTGCAATATCTGGGCCTTTTGGCCTGGCCCATCATTGCCATCGGCTGGATGACCAACCTGTACCAGCGCGGCATGGCCTCTTTGAAGAGAATCAACACGCTATTGGACGTCAAACCGGATGTGGTTAGCCCTGTTACGCCAACAAACCCGGACACAATCTCCGGGAACATCCGCTTTAGAGATATTGAATTTTCCTACAACGGGGGCAAACCGGTTCTAGCCAACATTAATCTTGATATCGTCCCGGGATCAAAGATCGGCATCAGCGGCCCGCCCGGGTCCGGCAAAACAAGCCTGGTCCAATTGATTCCCAGGCTTTACGATCCGGACAAAGGGCAAATCCTGTTGGAGAACGCCGGTATTGAAACCATAGATCTGGATTATTTAAGGGCCAATATTGCCCTGATGCCCCAGGAGAGCTTTCTTTTTTCAGGCACCATCCGCGAAAATATTTTGATGCACCGCAAGATACCGGATGCTGCGCTGGATAACATTATCCGGGTCTGCAGCCTTGATCAGACCCTGGAGAAAATGGACAAGGGGTTGGAGACAATTGTCGGTGAACGGGGGATAACCCTTTCAGGCGGACAAAAACAACGCATTGCCCTGGCCCGCACCCTGATCGTTGAAAAACCCATCATCATCCTGGATGACCCCATCAGCCAGATGGACACGGATACGGCTTCAAAGGTGATGTCGCGGTTAGGCCGGTTGAACCTGGCGGCCACCATTATCATTATTTCCCACCGGATCAGCGCCCTGGCCTTCTGCGACCAGATTTACATTCTAAAAGACGGAGAAATCAGCCACGCCGGAACCCATGCTGAACTGATTGAACAAGACCATTTCTACAGAGCATCATATCGGGTGCAACAGTTCGAGGGGGCCTACCATGCCTGATACCCCTTTTGAAGAAAAAGAGAGCAAACTGGCCAACCGCGAAATAGCCAGGGCCATCTGGCCCTTTATAAAGCCTTATATCTGGATGCTGGGCCTTACCACGTTTCTTGTTTTCGTGGTCACCTCCTTAGATTTGCTGCAGCCCATCCTCATTCAAAAAGCCTTTGACGGATTCATCGTTCCGACAACTGCTACCCCTGGGGTGGAACTGTTCGGAATCAGTATTCTCTCTTTCAAAACCTATGCCATCTTCTTTGCCCTGTTTATCCTGGCCGCATTTATCCTTGATTTTATCCAAACTTTTTTTATGGAGTACACCGGCCAAAAGATCATTCTGAACCTGCGCACCATCCTCTTTGCTCGTATGGCTTTTCTGGAGGTCGCCTTTTATGACCAGAACACCAGCGGTCGCCTGGTGTCCCGCGTGGCCGGCGATGTTGAAAACATGAACGAGATGTTCACCAGTGTTTTGATCTTCATTTTTAAAGATCTTTTTCTCATGACGGGCATCATGGTCATTCTTTTTACCATCGATTTTACCCTGGCCCTGTATCTGTCGCTGCTGATTCCTATTCTCGTGATCACCATTACCGGCTTCTCTAAAGTATCCCGCAAAGTATTCAGAACCATTCGGCAAAAAATCGCTGAAATAAACCACAGCTTTTCAGAAGGTATCATCGGCATCAAGATCATCCAGACATCGGCGGCCCGGGATTCTTTTTTTCAGCGGTTTAAAAATTTGAATTTTGAGCATTTTTCAGCCAACCTGTTTCAGATTAAGACATATTCGATCTTCATGCCCTTTATTGGATTTTTAGGCGTGGTCAGTGTGGCGGTTATCATCTGGACGGCCAGCTTTCAGTTCCTTGACAACGCCTTGACGTTGGGAGAGCTGGTGGCTTTTTTGACCTATATGAAACTCTTTTTCCGGCCCCTCAGGGAACTTTCTGAAAAGTTCAACCTGCTCCAGAATGCCCTCGCATCGGCCGAACGCATTGTCACCGTCCTGGATATCAAGCCCGCCGCTACGAAGATTGATCCGGAAGCAGACGTTCTGAAAAGGATCGACACCCTCGCGTTTGAGCGGGTCGATTTCTCCTATAAAAAAGAAGAACCTGTGTTAAAAAAGATCTACTTTGATCTTCCCCGGGGAAATTCCATCGGTATTGTGGGCCAGACCGGCGCCGGGAAAAGCTCTATCATCAATTTGATTTCAGGCTTCTATCAACCGGATGGCGGCCACATACTCATCAATGGCCAGCCGCACCACCAGGTATCGATCACAGAAATTCGAAACCGGCTGGCTCTGGTAATGCAGGATCCCATCCTGTTTTCCGGCAGCATCCGCGAAAACATCAGCCCTTCTGCTGCAGCTATTCAGGATGCCGTGCTTGAAAAAGCCCTGTACGACGCCAATTGCGATTTTCTGTTCGACAAGTTTGACGGCCTGGACACCCACATCGAACAAGGCGGCCGCCCCCTGTCCAGCGGCGAGAAACAGCTGGTTTGCATCGCCCGGGCCTTTGCCTTTGATCCGGACCTGATTATCTTCGATGAAGCGACGTCCTATATGGATTCCCAGTCGGAACAAAAGGTCCACGATGCCATGAAAAGGCTGATGCGAGGCCGGCTTGCCATTGTTATCGCGCACCGCCTATCCACGGTTCAGGAGTGTGATTCCATCCTGCTTTTACGCGACGGTGTTGTCAGGGAACAGGGCACCCATGCCGCCCTGGTCGAATCAAAAGGCGAGTACTACCATCTCCTCCTTAAAGAACAAATCGATCCGATGAGTGTTACTGCGTAATCGTAACAAGAAAATAATTCCTGCAGACCACCCCCCTTCAACATTTCTACCATTATGTCTAAAGGTTAGCGCGGTGCGCCCCCGGGGACTCCAGGAATGGTACCGACAGTAACTGGTTGACTTAACGTAAGAAATGGAATAGAAAATGGTATCAATTCGGCCAGTTACCATATCCAACCATACAGACCGGAAAACTTGAACAAGTTGCCCAACAAAGAGACAGTGCCCAACCCGCCATTCCAACAGAATAAAGGAATAATAATAAATAGAGGCTTATGGGAGTGAACGACTAGAATGCTTCTAATCCCGATTATAGGTAAAATTAGTTGGCGAAACCCACCTGCCATAACCCTGGGCTTGATACTGATAAACTGTATCATCTATTTCGGCTTTCAACTGGGGGAGGACCAAGCTTATTACGACCTCCAGGCGCACTATTTCAAATCCGGACTTCTTAAAATCGAAGCCCCCAGGTATCTGGCCTACGTGGACCGAGAGATATTTTCTCAGGCATACAGCGAAAAATTTTCCCGCTTGAAAAAAAAAGCACAAGGCTCCATCGCGGCAAAGCTGTTTAGGGATACCCTGTTCCAGAAGAAACTCGATAATGATGAGATTATCGTTCCCGAAGACCCGGCCTATGCAAAATGGAAAAGCCTGCGCACAGATCATCTGAACCGATACGAGTCGATCATCTCCGTTAAGTACGGATTCAGGCCGGCGCAGGCCAGGCCGCTGACCTGGTTGAGTCATATGTTTCTGCACGGCAGCGTAAGCCACCTGATCGGCAACATGATTTTCCTGTGGCTGTTGGGTTGTATTTTAGAATACGGTATCGGGCGCCGTTACTATCCGGCCCTTTACATATTGGGCGGCTTTTTCGCGGTCCTGCTGTATTTTGTAGTCAAGCATGGCTCGACAACGTCGCTGGTGGGCGCATCCGGCGCCATAGCCGCTTTGATGGGGGCACTTGCGGTTATATTTGGCAAAGAGCGGGTTCGCATTTTCCTTACGCTTGGATTCTACTTCAACTATTTCAGGATAAAAGCGATCTATCTGCTGCCTCTCTGGGTGAGCAACGAGCTTTTCCAGTTGTTTTTCGGCGGCGTGAGCCAGGTGGCTTATACCGCCCACCTGGGCGGTTTGCTGGGGGGGGCCGGGCTGGCATTCATATACGTGCGCTTCATCGGTGAGGCCGAAACCGAGATACTTCAGGATGACGGCGAAGACAAAGTGTCGCCAAAACTTGAAGCCGCGATGGCCCACATGGGGAAGCTGGAGTTCGGCAAGGCCCGTAAACTCCTGTTGGAACTGCGCTCGGAAGAGCCGGACCGCAGGGACGTGATCCGCTTATTATTCAACATCGATCGCCATTTCCCGGAAAAAAAGGCGGTGCATCAGACGACCTCGGCCTACCTGGAACAATTGAGCGGCGACCTGTCAGAATGGGATACCATCTTATCCATCTATGACCGCTACATCGTCGCAGTCAAAAAGCCCCGGCTGCCCCTGGGCCTCTTTTTGAATGTCAGCCGGGCCATGATTGCCAAAGACAGACCGGAGGATGCCGAACGCATCCTGGCCATGCTGCTGAGGCGCAAACCGGATATCCCGGGACTTTCGGCGGCCTTCAAGCGCCTGATGGAAGTGTGGGACCAGGTCGGTAAACCCGAACGCAAGGAACGCTGCCGCAAGGTGATCTTGACGCGCTTTCCTAAATCCGCGGAGGCCGCGGAGGTGCGTTAGCCAGATTATTTCATGGGTTCGAGGCATCCAGTGACAAGGAACTCGGGGCGCCGCAGCACCGTTGCTACCGTAGATATATTTTTCTGAATTCCTCGGGATAGGCCTACAGGTTGGCAGTCTGCATCGTTGCGCGATAGGCCTTTAAACTGTCCACAACGTCATCATTGCCAAAATCCTCAATCGCGGTATTCAGTAACTCCAGGGCTTTTTCAGGTTTGTACAGGCGGTCGTTGTAGATCTGGGCCATCCTCAGGTACGCCTGGGCAGCCATCGGGCTGTCCGCATGCGATGTGGCCAACCGGTTGAAAATTGAAAGCGATGGCTTTACTTGCCCGTTGCCGTAAAGCCAGCCGGCCAGCTTGAACAGGATTTCCGGCTCCGGCAGGAAGTCCGCATTTTTTTGCGTACACGCCTGGTAAAGCCGCAACGCACCGGCCTTGTCATTATTTTCCACCACTATTCGCAAATGCACGGACAGGTGATCGTTCAGAGCGGTTTCCATCTTTTTCAACTTCAACATCTTCATATAGAGTATCGAAAGCTCGGCGGAACGCATGACGTTGGGATTTCTTTCGTCCTTGATCAAAGCTATGGCAGCCTCTACATCCCCATCTCTCAAGAGAAGTTCCACCTCCTGCAGGGTTCTCGCATCCAGGTCTTCCGGCTCCACCGTGGTCATGGCATCGGATTCCCGGAAATCTTCCAGATCTATCGAATAGCCGATCTCCATGTGATACTGCATCAGTACGTATCCCATTAGATGGTAAGAGATCAGCATGTAATAAAACTTGGCATATGCAGATACAAAGGGGAGCAATCTCGGCGGCAGGAGGGGCACGAGCCAGCCCGCCAGCGCCTGGGGAGCACCGGCCAACAAGATGAGAAATAGGTACATAAGCAGGTAACCCCAACCGATCCGCGTTGCCAGGGGGACAAACATCATCGGGTTGACCGCCTGGATCAGGCTGCCGGTGGTAACAAGGAGGATAACCAGAGCCGGCAGTCCCAATAAGCTGACGACGACGATTGCGATACCCGGCAGGATACCGATTTTCGCGGTAGTAAAGAAGAATGCCAGGCCGATCAGGAAATAGATGCCCAGTTGCTTGAACACCAGGCCGATGTCGTCGGAAAGGGTTGATTTGTTCAAAGGCGGCGGTGAGAGGTTGCCTTTGGCGGTATGTCTAAGAGCTGCAAAAGAGTAAAGCAGGATGGAACAGTGGGCCATAGCAATTATGATCATACTGATGATACTTGGGCGCTCGGTGCAGGCCATGATAATTAAGGAGAAAATCACAATGAGGAATAAAGGTCGAATGTGGAAGGGGTATAAGAAGAACTTTACCAGCCGCTTCCAGAATGGATCAACTATGTTCCCCGCGCCCAGCCACCGGGTTTCCCGATTGCATTTGGGGCAAAAATATAGATACATATCGGGAAATTGCGGCCCCTTTTCGCGGCGGTCGATGCATTGCGGGCACAGCGGGGTATGGCACCCGTCACATTGCCAGTGAGCGGCCTGGGTCGGATGAAATTTACATTGGATAGACATTGGGTCTTATCACTACAGTAAGATTAACGGTTTTTGGTCCGCAACCAAGGCGCCGGCTTAGCCCGGATAGTTCCTGGCCGATCCGGCCGGCGGTGAGCTTGGTGGCATCCCGGATAACATTACGCCTGCCAAGATCGGACTCGAGTAGGTGCATATGGTTTGATGTTACCATATAATTCAGAACACTCAAACAAGGATATCATTCCTTCACCCAACACAGCCACTCTATCCAGCGACGCCGTCAACTGTCAAATTCCAAAAGAAAGTATCTTTTGAAGAAGCGGTGAGTAAGATGATAGATGTGTCGGGAATGAAATAAAGATGCGCATGCGCCATAGACCGGCTTCCCTTAAAAGGTGCTTTTCGATATCAATAAGTAGGATCTAAGCAAGCTTTGAGCCCCCTTTTTCAGCTTTTATTCCATTATCTCTATAGGTTAGCTCGGTGCAACCCCAATGGATGGGGCAATGGGGCCTGGTACAGGACAGCTATTGATTTCGCACAGTGTATTTGTATACAACGCCGGGACCATTGCCTACCAATAGGACTTCTCTATTTGGACCAACGGATTGCAGTGCACTTGTAGTATTAATTAGTTCTTTATAAAATATTTCACCACTATTATCAAAAATACAAAGCATCGCTAAACCAGAGGATGAGCGAAATTTTGCTATAACAGCTAGGTAGAAGGATTGCTTAGATCCAATAATTTTTGCTCGAGTTAGGAATATTTCATTTTCCAGACTATGCTTAAAGATAATCTCCCCTGTATTACTAAGAAGATAGATTGATCTTCCTGAATGAACAATAAATGATTCGCTTTTTTCCCAAATTACGGTTTCTAATGAATACACCCTAATTTTCAATTTTACAGTATGTATTAAATCTCCATCACAGTCCCAAAACTGTAGGTTTCTACCATCAAAACCGACAGAAACAATCTGAGCCTTTTCTTTTATCTTCTTTTTTAATACCTTAACATCATAGGCCCAATTTCCTCTTCTCCAGACCTGATTTCCATTCAAATCAAGCCTATATATCCCGTTGCTAGATGATACATAGAATTCAACCTTGCCATCTTTATCAACATCTCCAAACGCCATAGTTTTTATACTTATTTCCGGATCTGGGTTAAACGTCCAGTATTGATTTCCGGAAAGGTCCTTTAGACCAACATCTGCAATGGGGCCTCGTTCTATTATATTAAAACTTTTATTTAGTTTTACTATTTCCGGTCTGACTAAAACTGAGTTTACTTTACTTATTTTTATAGCCTCACTTTTAAAGTCTGACTTTATGTTTACAATGTGCCAACTTTTTTGTCCAAAAATTATAATGCTATCTTTTCCGGTATACTCGGTAGGCAAAATGTTTTTTATAGTGGTCATTTCATTGGAATCATAAAACTTCTCTCTAGTAACATAATCATTTGGTACTATTATTTGGGGGCCATATTCACTGGCAAGTAATGGGAAACCGCCAAATAGTAAGTAAAACAAAATATGACATACAACTATAAAGTAAATATTCATTGTTGTTAACCTTGTTCTATCTACCGAGTTTTCATAAAGCGGAACGAACATGATAGAAGATAGATAAGTTAAATAGATGATTAGTGTGGTTTTTTTATTCTAAAAAGTAAGAAAAATATGCAGTTTGCATCTTTATCGCGCTCTTTAGGAAACAGCTATCTTTATCGATCTTTACAAATCGCAGAAAAACAAGTCACATAACTTATTGTTACATCCCCCCTTCTTTTGCCCTTTGCAATATGGTTTGAAGCCTAATATCCAAACTGCTTGATAATATGTGGTTGCAGTTCTGATACATGCGGCTCTTAAATTAGCTGGATACTTATTAGAGTATTTTCGACATATCGATTTCATATTTTTAAGAAAATCCTTATCACACTTACCTTTTGAAAAACAACTTTCGTAGCAATTATCGTGTTCTTCGCAGGCACTTTCAAAATTGAATCCCCAAGGGCTATCAGGTACAATTTTGTCTGTCCAACCAGATCCGCATTTTAAACCTTCTGGATCAATCAATTTTATGGGATTATTCATAGCATACCTATGGAGATTGATGCTTTCAGTAATACCCAGAGGGTCGACCTTAAAATACTTTCCAGTTTTTGGATTAAAAAATCTATGCCAGTTATAATAAAGCCCGGTTTCTGAATCCATGTACTGGCCCGGGAATCGAAGGTTATTCTCAACCACCCCAACTTCTATTGTAGCTTTCCCAAACGATTCATACTTCGCACTCCAAACCACCGCCCCATTCACATTCGTCATCTTCTGCGGTGTACCCAGATGGTCATTGTGATAGAAGTAATACGCAGTATCCACCTTCATGAAAAGAGGATCAGTGGTCCAGGTAGAACCAGGCCGGTAGCCGTAGGTCTTGATTTCGGCACCAACGGCGTCATACTCGCCCACCAAACCTTCATCGGCATAATGAAAATACGTCTTTACTCCCCCGACGTCCTTCCACAACCTGCGCCCGTAAGGATCGTAATAATACGTCGCGGTCAAAGAACCGCTACCGGCCTCACCATCCCAAACTTCAGTCAGCCTGTCTTCCGTATTGTATACGTAGCTGGTGACCGCACCCTCAACGGTCTTCTTAGTCATGTTGCCGTTGACATCGTATTCGAAAGTAGTGTTGTCATAGCCATCCAATTCATTATTCTGGTTGTAGTTCCAGTTGCCGGTGGTGGTAGCATCGGTCAACCTGTTACCCACCTTGTCGTAGGTGAACGCTTCATCTGCAGTTGCCGGGTTATCGGTGTTGGTCAACCTGTACAGGTCATCGTATATATATCCATAGCCACCATGCTCGGTGGCCTTGGCGGTGATGTTATCCATTCGGTCGTAGGAGTAGTTGTAATCCACCAGGGCATTGCCCCCCGGGTCCTTGGCTAGGATCTGTTTGACCCGCATGAGCGGATCGTAAGCAAAGGTTTTGGTGGCCCCGCCGGGCAACGTCATGGCAGCCGGGCGGTTCCAGGTGTAGGCACTGATCGTAATCATGCCCTGCCCCGGTATGGTGACACCGGTCAACTGGTTGTTGGAATCGTAGGTGTAGCCGTAAGCAATATTATTCGGCCCGGTGTAGGTCTTCTTCAGTCCATTGGCATAGTAGTCGTAGGTATTCGTGAGGCTGAATGCGCCGTAATTGACTGTGTCGGTTACCTTGCGATGGTTCTCGTCGTAGCCGTAGGTTCCGGTGGTAATCCCATCGTCGTAACTTTTCAGGGTACCGACCTTGTCGTAGGTGAACCTCACGGTCTTGACCGGGTTGAGGAGGTCCGTGGCCGCAAAGTACTGGATCGTCTCCAGGCGGCCGGCATCATCATATAAATAAATCGCCTTCTGGCCCTTGGCATCCAACTTTTCAATCAGGTTGCCCGCCGCGTCATAGTCATAGACGGTCTCCTGTCCCATGGGCCGGATCTCTTTGACCATCCGGTTGTTGCGATCGTATTCGAAACGGGTGGTGTTGGTTTCCGCATCGGTTAAGGAAACGAGATTATCCCGGACGTCGTAGCCATAGATCGTCTGGCCACCGGCAGCATCGGTCACCGTCTGCAGGCGGTTCAGATCGTCATAGGCGTAGTCCGCAGCTTTTGCTTCCCGGTCGGTTTTGGCAACCAGGTTTCCGACGTTGTCGTATACGAATGCCGTCAGGGTCGAGCCGTCGGCACCCAGATGATCCATTTCGGTCAGTTTGCGGCCGCGCTGGTCATAGGTAAAACTCTTTTCAAAGGTCGGGTAGATCACTCGCTCCGGTTGGTTGGTCGCGGCTCCGCCTGAACAGGAGGAACACCCGGTGCCTTCGGTATATTCTATACTGATTTCGTTGCCGTTGCCGTCAACACTCTTGAGCAGGCGCCCCTCGTTGTCGTAAACAAAGGTCTTGATCTTGCCTTCGGGGTCGGTCTGTTTGACCAATTTATTATCCGAGTTGTATTCAAAAAGCGTTTCCTTGAGAGACGCATCGGTCACCTTCACCAGGTTGTTGTGCCCGTCGTACTCGAATAGCGTTTCACGATTCTCCGCATCGATCTCGCGCACCTTGTTGCCCAGGTTGTCATAGAACAACTGGGTCACGTTCAGCAGCGGATCGGTGATTTTGGTCAGGTTGCCGGCCTCGTCGTATTCATAGGTCCAGGTTTTCCCGCGGACATTTTCCTTGGTAAGCGCATTGCCCATGATATCATGGGACGTGAAACGGGTGATGTTGCCTTCGGCATCGGTAACCGTGGCCAGGTTGCCCACGGCATCATAGGTCATCACGGTTTCGGCCGTAAGCGTATCACCGACGCCAAGCCTTCTAGTCACCAGAAGGTTGCCGTCCGGATCGTATTCGTACTCGGTGATCCGCTCGACATCCGACCCCTGGGCATCGGTCTTCTTCACCAGGTGGCCATTGGCATCGTACTCGTAGGCAGTAACAACGCCGTTCTCATCAGTTTCCTGGATCTTGCGGTTAAAGGTGTGCTCGTATTGGGCCGAGGTCTCCGTGCCATCCGGATAGACCGTGCGGGTCAGGTTGTCCCACTCGTCGTATTCCTTGCGGGTCACCAGACCGGCCTCGTCCGTGAGGATGTGGGCGCGGCCGTCCTTGTCGATCTTCTGGACGGTCCGGCCGTTGACCACCACCTTGCGGGTATCGCCGTCCCGGTCGTACCAGATTTCCTTGATCATCCCGGACGTACTGGTGATGCGGGCGTAGGTCTCTTCCTTGCCGGTGTCAAAATCAAACTCGAACTGATGGCCCACCCCGTCTGCATCGAGCACGGAAGCCACATTACCATAGCTGTCGTAGGTGGTATTACGCTCGTTGCCGCCGACATCCACGGTGCGTTTCATCCGGCCTTCACCGTCGTACTCGAAGGTGGCGTCGTGACCGCGGACATCGGTAACCGTGGTCAATTGCCCGTTGGTGTAACCGTAGGATACCCGGCGGTTTGCGGTATCCGTGGCCGCCGAGATCTGGTCGCCGTCGTATTCCAGCCAGAGAACCTGGTCGCCATTGCGGTTGGTGTAACCGGTGAGTTGCTCTCCGGTGTAGACCAGATTGGCGATCGTGCCAGTTCGGCTGCCGAAAGCGGTCATCCGGCCGCCGGCCGCGAAAGCCTTCCAATTGCCGTAGGTGTCTTCCCAGCGCCAGGTATCATCGGCCTGCTGTGCGATCCGATAGGTTTCATGCACGAAGGTGTCCGAGCCGGCAGCCTGGTAAATCACACCGCCCTTGTCAATGGATTCGATGGCCCCGTTCTGGGAGCTGAGGTTAAACTGGAGGCGCTGCCGTTCATGTTCGAAATACCAGCGGTTGCCGTAGTACCAGCGCTGGATCGAAACGCTGCCGCCGGGCACCTTGACCGTTAGATCCCGGCTATCGCGGGTATATTCGCGCATGTAGGTGTTGACAGCCGAGCCGACCGGCTGGGAGGTATTTTTATCCGTATCCCTCTGTTGACAGGGACTGCAGAATTTCTCTTTCCTGTCCGGTTGCGGAAAACACTTCACCCCTTCGATCTGGGCCGGGGCCGGAGCCGGAGCGGAGGTCGAGCCGCTGCCCGAACTGCTGCCGTAGTTCCAGGTGCCGCCGCCGGTATTTACCGTGGGCGGAGCGCCGCCCCCGCCGGTGCAGCCGTACTGGGAGGTCATGCAGTAGTTGATGGCGTTTTTGCTCAGCACGCCGTTGGTGCATTGGTATTGGTAGCCGATGGTGATGCAGCTGCCGTAGGTCTGGCAGCCGCCGCCGGTGCCCGTGCCGTCCGGTTCCAGCGGACTGACGCAAGTCACCCGGTAGGCAATCGTCACCGATGACTTGGCGTCAATGCTGGTCGGCAAACCATCCGGCAGTTCGTAAGTGAAGTTGGCGTCGTCGGCCGGCAGGCCGAGCTCGATGTTGTCCGCCCGGATCAGGCCGTGATTGGTGAGGGTGAACTCGCCGTTGTAGACATCGCCGGCCTTCATGGTCGGCAGGGTGATGGAGGTGGGACTGGCCACCACCACGGCCGCCGGCACGTCGGTTTCGTAAACGGCCGTGAGGATGATTTCGTACTTGTCTTCGATGGTGATCTCGCTCACCGACCACTCCACGGTGACCAGGTTGTAGTCCAGGAACACCTCTTCGGTGGCGGTCAGGCCGGGTTTGACCCACAGGCGCCCGATCTTCTCCTGGTGGTTGGTGGCGGTGGCGCGGAACTTGTAGCGCCCGGCCGGCAGGTCGGCAAACAGGGCCTCGCCCAGGCTGTCGGTATGCAGGGTGTACTCCTCGGTGAGGACATCCTCGTTCTGGAGCCAGATCTTGGAGCCGGACAAACCCTGGATGATGGCGCCGCCGCTGTCGGTGGTGCCGGTGTAGATGTCGCTGACCTTGAACAAGGCACTGCCGATACCGTCGGCCTCCACCGACACATAGGTCAGGATATCGGTGGCCGGGTAGTTGTCCGCGCTCACCCGCAGCCGGAAGGCATAGGTCCCCGGCGTGACGGTGTCGGCCGGTGTGAAGGTCAGGCCCACATCGCGGGTGGCGCCCACGGCGATGTCGCCCTGGCCAGCAGCGGCATTGAGCTGGGCCCAGGTCGGGGCCGGGCTGCCGTCGTCATTGAGCAGCGCGAGATTCACGCTGTTCATCGTTTCCAGGCCCCGGTTTTCCAGGACCACGGATTCAGTGACGGACTGGGTCTGGGCCACGCCGGTTTCCACGTGGTTGGGCGTGAAGTAGAGGACCGGTTTGGCTTCGGAGAACTGGGCGTTGACACTGACCAGCGCCCAGGGATCGCCGCCCGGCTCATTAGACTTTACCGCCAGGGTAAAGCTCTCGGTGGTGCCGGCCGTGTTGTCGGCCCACAGGTTGAAATCCAGGTAGCCGGTCTGCCGGGCAGCCAGGGAGGCAATGGCAGTGCCGGCGGTATAATGCAGGCCGTCGGGCACGGTGCCGACGGTTTCCAGACGCAGGTTGGTCACCGGGGTGCCGTCGCCGGTGGTGATTTGGATGCGCACCTGCTGATCGTAGTTCTTGGGAATGTTGAGGTTCACCGCTCCCGGGGTCACCGCCACGTTATTGATGGTGAAGGTGCCGTGCACCGGCCGGTCCGTGAGATCCGGGTGGACCGCCCGCACCGTATACACGCCGGCCTCGCCGGCCTGGGGTGTGAAGGTGTGACTGAAGGTGCCGTCAGCGCTGGTGTAGACATCGAAGCTGCGCTCGAACCCGCCGGTCGTAATCACCAGGTTCAGGGCTGCGTTGGCCAGGGGGTCACCCGTGGCCCGGGCCACGGCCCGGCCGGAGATGACGATATCCTCGTCCCCGGTGGAAACGGCCGGGACGATCCCGGTCACCTCGCCGTAGTAGGTCGTCTCGATCAGGGTGACGTCGTAGGTCGAGGCCAGTCCGTTCATTTCTACCTGGTCACTGCGGTTATGGTGGTAGTAGATCTTGTCGATGACCAGGCGGGCGGTTACCGTATCCGGCGCATTGCCGGGTACCGAAATGGAGAGCGGGTCGGACGTGAAGGTTTCACCGGCCGGTATCCGGGCCACCATGTTTCCGTTGGACAGGGCCGCAATGGCCGGCCCCACGTACTGGCGGAACGGCGCCGTGGCGATCACGTTGCCGTCGGCATCTTCCAGGTAAAGGGTTACCTGGTGGGACGCCGCGTTGCCGCTGCTCCTGGCGGTGATAATCTCGATCTCTTCTTCACCGGTGTTCTCCAGGGTGAAGCGGACGGTCCCCGAGGCGCCGCGGGTAAACTCTTCGTTGAGGATCTGGAGCACCAGCATGCCGTCTGTGACAGATATGGTGCTGTTGCGGACAATCCGTATGGTCTCGGAGCTCTGGGGCGTCACCTCGATCGTGATCTGCAGGTCGGCGACATCCGGCAGGTCGCTGTAGCCGCCGACGATAACAGGTATCAGGCTGGCGGCGGAAGGCTCAAGGCTGAAACTTGCGGAGATGTGGTCCCTGCCGTTGAGACGGACCTTCAGCTGGATGTTTTCCACCGCAGCTGTCCCCAGATTGGTTACGGTGTATTCAAGCCGGTTCATCACACCGCGTTTTACCTGCTGGTCCGCCTGGACTGTCGCGGTCAACTGCGGCAGGGTGATGGTCCGGGCCAGGCTCTCGACGCTGCTGCTGTCCACGGCTATCAGGGTGTAGGCGCGGGTGTCCCCGGCGTAGCCCGTGTCGGTGTAGGACTGGGCACTCAACGGCGACGCATTGACCCGGACAGCGTCGATGGCCAGGTTGAACCCGGCGATGGCCCCACCCGGATGCGTCCAGGCCACGACCGGTGCGTCGGTGTCGATCTGGGTTACCATGAGCGAGGACACCGGCAGCAGGTCTACATTGAGGTATTCGCTATTGGAGGGGGCCGATACGTTGCCGGCCGCATCCACGGCCACCACCGCGTAGTGGTAATCGGTCAGCGACGGCGTGGGATCAATGACCTGGTTCTCTTCAGTGCTGTGCGGGATGCCCGGAATGTAGGCAGTGAGCCCGTCGACCGTGGAGAGGATCTGAACATCGCTGCGATAGAGCGCGTAGGTGACCGTCTCGCTCTGGGCCGGGGCATCCCAGGCTGCCTTGATGCCGTTGGCCACCAGCTCGAGGGCCAGGTTTTCCGGGGCGACCGGCGCCACCGAATCCACCGTGACGGTCACGATGGTACTCAGGCCGCTGACCGCCTCCTGTTCGTTTTCGGTCCGGATGCTGGCCACGGCATAGGCATAGACGCCGTCGGCATCCGGGGTGTCGATGAATTCGGTGACATTGCCGGGCCGCGCCCAGGCGGTCATTTCGTTCTCACCCGGGGCCTTGCGGAAGATTTCATATCCGGCGGCTTCGTCCACTGCCTCCCAGGTGATCTGCGCCCGCCCGCCGGAAAGAGCCAGACCGGCCACACCGGTGGGCACATCCAGCGGCGGCAGGTTGCCCTGGTAGACCTGGAACAGGTTGATCCCATGAATACGGGTGCCCGGATTGTCCAGGTCGTCGAGAGCCAGCCAGGCAAAGCTGAAGGACTCGGGACCGCTGAGGCCCGCGTCAGCCACCAGGTCGAAGACGGCCTGCCAGGTCTCCACGTCGCCGCTCTGGGTCTCGATCCGGGTCAGGGTGTCGACTGCGATATCCGCACGGCCCTCACCGGAGAGCTTGTAGGTAAGCGTCGGCGTGGTGCCGGGCTTGACCGCCCCGTCGGTTCCCAGGGTCACTGTAATGGTGGCCGGCGCCGCCGGGTCGGTCTGGATGGGCACGGTCGGCTGGACGATGAGACGCGCCACGGCCGGGCCGGCCGTATCGATGAGGATGCTGGCTCCGCTGTCGACCTCGGTGCCGCGGTTGCCGGCCACATCCCGGGCCGAGAAAATCGCCCAGGCCGTGCCCGTCGGCGCGGATTCGCCGATGGTGAAAAACCCGGTATAGACCAGGTCCGCAGTTTTGGTCAGCTCTACGGATATGGGGTTGCCGCCTTCGGGCGTGATGCTCAAGAATGGTGCGGTCTGGAGCGGCTCATTGAGATTGAGGGTCACATCCACCCGGCCCGGTCCCATGCGGCCGGAAACAGCGTCATAGGCGCCCTGGGGCGTGTAGAGGATGGCAGAAGCCCGTGGGCCGGCGCTGTCGGAAATCACGCTGGCAGTTTCGGACAGTTCACTTTCATTCCCCGCGCTGGTTTCGGCTGTGACCCGGTAGTACCAGGCCCCGTCTTCCGGTGGCAGGTCGTCATAAGTTGTCGCGGTCAGCAGGGCCGTGTTGAGTTTAACGGCCGCGGCCGGGTCAATGAAATCGCTCGCGGCCCGGTAGAGGTTGTAGCCGCTGACCTCGATCCCGGTAGATGGCTGCCAGGTCAGCCGGACGGCGCCGGCGGCCTTGGCCTGGGCATCCAGGCCCGCGGGGGCGATGGGAATGGTCGTATCCAGAGACACGGCGACGGCCGCGCTTGCCGGGCCGGTGCCCGCGCGGTTGGCGGCTGTGGCCGTAAGGGTATTGGTGCCTTCAACCAGGGTCACCGGGATGACGAAGTTGCCCGCGCCGTCCACGTCCGTGGGGTCGCCGGCCGTACTGCCGTTGACGAACATCTGGATCTGGCTGTACTTGTCTCCATGGCCGCTAACCGTAATGTCGGCCTGGTTGAAAACCGTGCCGGCGGCCGGGCTGCTGATGGTGGGCGCCTGGGGCAGACCCAGGGCCACGGTAACAGCGTAGTCCACCGTGGTACTATTGTCCAGGGTGTCGTAGAGTTTCACGGTCAAGGTGTGGACGCCGTCGGTGGCCGCCACCACATTCCAGAAGAATGAGTAGACCGCGTTGTAGTCGGTATGCACCAACTGGTTGTCGATGAAAAATTCCACCCGGCTCACACCGGCCGGATCTTCCGCCATGACGGCAAAGAGAACCGGTTTGTCCAGGGTCTGGCCGGAGGCAAACGGGAGGTTGTCCGCCCGGATGTCGGTAATGGTCGGCCCGGCGGAATCCGGGGCAGGGGTTGCCACGACGGTGGCCACTGTCGGGTCCTGGCCGCCGGACAGGTTCACGGCGGCCACGGCAAAGTAGTACGGCGTGTTGTTGGTAAGGCCGGCCACTTTGATGGCCGTGCCTTTCGTGGTCAACGCCGGTGTCAGGCCGGTGGTATCGGAAAAGTCGCTCTCACTGACATAGACCGCGTAGTGGTCCAGGTATTCAGCCGGGACGGTCGGATTCCAGGTGAGGTCCACATAGCCACTATAGGGATCCGCGGCCAGGCCGTCCGGATTGGCCAACCAGGTGTGGCCCGTGACGGATGTCCCGATGCTCTCGTTGCCGTCGTTGTCTTTGGAGGTCAGGCGCAGTGTATACGCCGTGGCGGCCGCAAGGCCCGGGCGTTCATAACTGGACTGGGTCGCAGGCAGGTCGACCCCGGTGGCCGCCCCGTCGAAGTAGGCCACGTAACCGGCCAGGTCCTGCATGGAGTCGGGGGATGCCTGCCAGTTGAAGACCAGGCGGTCGCCGAACGAGGTTACCGTGAGGTTGACGGCATCTTCGGGCGGCAGGATATCGGTGATCGTGGCCGAGACCGCCGTCACCGCGGTACGGAAGTTGCCGATGGTATCCACGGCCACCACGGCAAACCAGTAGGTCTGTCCGCGGACAAGGCTGGTGGCGGTGTAGGCAAACTGCCCGGCCGGCACGGTTCCCAGGGCGGTCAGGCTGGTGACATCGGCAAAAGATGCATCAGCCCTGTAAATGCGATAGGTCGCAATATCGCCGTGGACGGATTCGTCGTAGCCGGTCCAGTTCAGGATGGCCCGGGTGCCGTCGCTGGCCCCGTTGACCGTCAGGGTGTCGACTGCCAGGGGCGCCACGTCGTCATAGACGATGGTTACCGTGACCGGCGCGCTCAGATTGCCGGCCCGGTCGCGGGTCTTGAAGACAAAGGTATTGTCGCCGCTGACCAGGGTTGCGGCATGGGACCAACTGGTTTCCGCCGTGTGGCCCAGGATCTCCTGGTCGTTGACCAGCAGGGCGTCGAAGGCATTGCGGGTCCCGGTAATGGTCTGGCTGAGGCTGTGGGTGGGCGAGGTTACCGGGTTGACTACCGGTGCCGCCGGCGCCACCGTATCCAAGGTGAAATGGTACTGGACCACGCCGGACTGGTTGCCGAAGGAGTCCTTGAGCTGGAGGGACACCGTGTAGATGGAGTCCACTAGGGCAACGGCCGGGGTGAACAGCAAGGTATCGCCGCCCTGCGCTGTCCAGGTCCCGCCGATTTCGGTAAACGCATTGTCACGCATAAGAAGTGTGGACTGGGCCAGGTCGAGCCCGCTGCCGGTCTCGGTAAAGGCCACGGCCACCTGGGCCGGAGCCGCGCTGACGTAGCTGTTGTCCGCTGGGGTCATAGCACCTGCAGCCGGGGCAAGGGAGTCTACGAAGATATCGACCCATACGCTATCGCTGACGTTGCCGGCCGCATCGCGAGCCGTGATTTCCAGGGCATTATCGCCCTGGGATAGGGTCAGGTTCACCGACCATTCACCTATCCCGGCTACGGCGCGATCCACACCATTGACCCTGATGGCGGTAAGGTCCTCCCGGGTACCGGTGAGGATCACCGCTGTAGTAGTGGAATGGTTGGCCGCCGGGCGAGCGGCAAGGGTGCCGGAGTGCACCGTACCACCGGTGATCGTCGGGCTAACCGGCGGCTGGCCGTCGAGGGTAAATGTGAAAGTATACGTCTGACTATTGCCGGCCACGTCCACTCCATCTATCCGCACAAAGTAAACACCATCGGCTAAGGGTAAGTTACTCGGCGTAAATGTAAACGTGCCGTTCGAGCTGCTGACGCTCCCCACGACCGGCTCATCAATCCCGCGCGTAATGATGAAACTGGATGTGACTGCCGCGGCATCGATGGCTCCGTGAGCATCGATAAGCGAAACGGAAATTTGGCTGACTTCAGTTAGAACGGCGCCGCTGGCAGGCGCATGGCCGGCCAGTTCTGGTGGCGTTACGTCGACGACTTCTTCCAGAGTTTTCACCTGGCTGTTGTTGTTCTCGACAGATTCGACCACGGTCCCGCCACTGTCCGCTTCCACGGAAATTGTATGGGTTCCCACGGTAGCGGTCCAGGCCAGCTGGAACTGCAAGGTGGCCCCGGTATCCATCACCGGCTGGACCGTCTGGGTGCCGAGAATGTTCCCGTCCAGACGGAAGATGACCGTAAACATATCCACCACGGGCCCGCTGCCGCTGTTGGCCACGGTAGCGGTAAAGGTAACCGCGGTGTCAGGGGCAATGCCGGTGGCTGGTTCCCAGGTAATGTCGGTCACCGTCAGGTCCGGGGGATTTCCCAGAGTAGTGAACTGCCAGACCGGGCCGGCAGTCTCGGCGCCGGTGTTGTCCCGGGCCACTACTTGCCAGTAGTACGTCGTTCCCCCGGTAAGACCGGAAGCCGCATAGGTTGCCGCGGCCAGTGCATCGCCGGTCTTGATCAAACTATCGGCCGCCGTTCCCAGATAGACATCGTAAACCACGGTGTCCCAGGGGTTGGGATCACCTCCGGTCCAGGACAGGATAACGTCAAGGGGGCTGCCGTCCAGGGTTACCGGAATCCGGACGGCATTGTGCGCCGGTGTAGGGCTGTTGGGCGCGAACGGCGGGGTATTGGTGGGCGGCGTATCGATACAGGTGCTGGCCGCCGACAGCCAGGTATTGACGGTGACCGTCCCCGCAATGTCGTCACCGTTGTACCCCGGGCCGTTTTCGTCGTTCCACCAGTTGTCATTGGCCGTTACGGCGAGGGCGTGGGCATTGTGCACCCCGGCACTCTGGTTTCTCAGGAAGTTGTTTCCGGTGATAGTGGGCTGCGCGTTGTCGGTGGTGTAAATACCGTAGACATTGTCTTTGAGGTTATTGCAGCTGATTGTAGCACCGTTGGTGGAGCTACCATACGCGTAGATACCCGAATGGCTGCTATTTAACAGCGTACTATATTGAATGGTGGGGGCTGCATAATAAAGGTAGACGTCGGCGTTATGGGTATGCCCGCCGTATTCCACCAAACAGTGTTCCAGGACCGTATTGGCGTTGTTGGTGCCATCGTCAAAATAGATCCCTTTCCAGTCGCCCGGAGCCGGCGTCGAAGCTGCCGAGGTAAACACGATCGGCTCCGCCGCGGTTCCCTGGGCCACCAGGGCCCCGTGGTAATACCAGCCCCAAGAA
>Ga0126329_10000016_pt1 | contig 115723 bp, 101 predicted proteins | sample InaspJWI85metaG_FD_104915 | JGI IMG/M metagenome (GOLD analysis project Ga0126329, IMG submission 104915) | Marine gutless worms symbiont microbial communities from Oahu, Hawaii - Inanidrilus sp. 2 OAHU.JWI-85 metaG | ecosystem: Host-associated > Annelida > Digestive system > Unclassified...
GTATGTGACGGTCGCCGTCGGGGCGGCAACCAGAATGAAGGCCGGCAGATAGTCGGCGGCCGGTATCGCAAAGAATTTGAAAATAAAAATGCCCAGGCCTGGCATAATGGCCAACTTGAACAGGCTCACTGCTATAACTCCCTTAATGCGGGTCCGCATCAAGTCGAAAGAGAGTGACGCGCCGATGAGCAGAAGGGCCAGGGGCAGGGCCATGCCGCCGAGAATCGCCAGGCTGCGGTCGACGATCACCGGCAGCCGGAGACCCGCCACGGAAACAAGAATCCCGGCCAGAGCAGAGAGAATAACCGGATGCCCCACAATTTTTTTTGTATTTTCAACGATGGCCGGGGCTCTTTCAGTGGTGCGTTTGGTATGCAATTGGAGTGTGAATACGGCCAGTATGTTTTGCAAAATTGAAATAAATCCTGCAAAGATGGCGCTTCGGGCAAGTCCGGTGTCCCCCAGGTAATAGAACGCCACCGCAAATCCGATATATCCGAGATTTCCATGGAATGTGCACTGAATGAAAGAGCCCCGGATCTGGTGGGCCATCCTAGTCAGGGCAGCCAGCACCCAGGCTGTCAGGAATACGGCCAGGACACAAACCAGGGTGATGAGCAGTACCTGGCTGTTGAATTCTTCCTGGAAAGAGGCCCGGGAAATGGCCCTGAAGATCATAGCGGGAATTGCCAGGTAGTACACTAGGCGGTTGGCCGGACCGAGAAAGCCGTGCGGCATAAATTCTTTTTTACGTGCCAGCCAGCCAAAAAATATAACCAGAAAGATGGGTATGATGGTCTGTGTAATCTGCATCGGTGAATGCGGCCCCAATCTTTACACCAACGGAGCCCGGCTGCTGCTTGACTTTAGCGGGCGGCCTGAATATTCTTCTTTATAGCCAATCTCGATTTTATCGGGTTTTAACCCAATTTTAAGCATATGGGAACCCAAATCGTCATGCATATTCAGATTAAACTGTTTGCCTCCCTGTTGGAAAAGCTGCCTGGCAACGCGGACCAGTTCCCGGTCGCGGACGGCAGTACCGTTGCGGACCTGGTAGCCGAACTTGATATCGATCCCCAGGACGCCAAGCTGATATTTATCAACGGCCGTAAGGGAGCGTTGGAATCCGTCCTGACGGAAGGCGACCGAGTGGGATTGTTTCCGCCCATAGGGGGCGGTTAGAAGCGGTTTCAAAACTTCCCTTCAGTTCCAATCGCGGCTTTGGGCTGCGCATTTAGATCCTGGCCATATTTCCGTGTGACCGGCAGCATGATATTCGCAGCCGCCTTGCTTGTCAGGTATGGCTTGATAAGCGAAAATCGGACTACAAACCTTATTAAGGCTCCGAATCCCCTTTCAAATGAGAGTGAGGCAAAATCATGTCAAACCAGCTGCTCAATGACCTTCAGGCCGCCAGTCGGACCCTGACACGACCGGATGGCAATAGCTACCAGAGCCTGACCGTCCAGGACGGCCAAAAAATTGCCGCCGCCACCGGGCTTACCGGTCGGGAGGTGGAAATAGCAGCGCTTGAAAACGGGATTGTTCCCGAACGCTACACCCGTAACATGGCATTGCTGTCCGCGGCCGAGCAGGTCAAACTATTGAACGCGACCGTTACGATCGTTGGCCTGGGCGGACTGGGTGGTACGGTCACAGAGATGCTGGCGCGGGTAGGGGTCGGACGGCTAAGCCTCATTGACGGTGATGTTTTCGAGGATAGCAACTTGAACCGCCAGATAACCAGTACGACCGTCAAAGTAGGCCATTCCAAGGCCGACACCGCCCGTGAGCGGGTAGCCCAGATCAATCCGGGGCTGTCGGTTACCACCCATCAACTGTTTCTGGATGAACAGAATGCCGCAGACCTAGTCGCCGGATCCGACGTAGTGGTAGACTGCCTGGACAGCCTGACGTCACGCTATTACCTCGCGGTGGCCTGCCGAAATGCCGGGGCCCCCCTGGTGGTCGCCGCGGTGGCCGGCTTGTCGGGGCAGGTCACCGTCTTCTTTCCTGATGATAATGGGTTTGAATCCGTGTTTGGCATGCCGGGGGAAATACCGGAAAAGGGCGTTGAGACGAGGTTGGGCAACCTGGCTCCAATTGTCGGCATGATTGCGAACATTGAGTGCGCGGAGGCTGTCAAAATCCTGCTGGGACGCGGAAATCCCTTGCGCAACCGGATGCTATTGGTGGATCTGTTGGAATCTACGTTCGAGACCGTCGATTTGAGTTGAGGCCGAACAAATAGCCGCGAACGCGGTGGGTAATTGCGGCCGCCCCCGCCCTCAATCCCTCCCGCCAGGGGCGGGAAGTTCTTTGCGACCCCAGAGTCCTGACCCCTGATACCAGATTCGCTTTTCCGCTTTCCGCACAAGCTTTTCCCTATACCTTAAACCCGCCACCTTATACCTAATATCTACCCCCCGTCCCCATTCAACCGCTCGATATCTTCTTCCATGAATTCTCCGGTCTGGACTTCGATGATTACCAGGGGGGCATCACCGGGATTTTCCAGGCGATGCTCCATACCCCTGGGGATATAGGTGGACTCATCCGCCTGCAGGGTCAGCTGCTCCGACCCGCGGGTTACCCGGGCGGTTCCTTCGGCAACGATCCAGTGCTCCGCCCGATCGCGATGTTTCTGGAGGGTAATGCTTTTGCCGGGGCGCAGGCGGATCTGGTTCACCCGATAGCCGGTCATGTCGACCAGGCGCAGTGTCCATCCCCAGGGGCGATAATGCTTGCGGTGAGAATTGACTTCCTCCCGGCCGGCAGCCTTCAGTTTTTCAACGAGGTGTTTGACATCCTGGGTCCGGTCACGCGGAGAGATCATGACCGCGTCGGGGGTTTCGACCACGACATGATTCTGCAAACCCACCGCCGCCACCAGGCGGCTACCCGCGTTGATATAGGAATCGGCGACATCGTGGGTCAGCACATCGCCGTGGGTGATATTGCCGCTGTTGTCCTTAACGCCCACCTGCCATAGGGCTTCCCAGGAACCCACGTCATCCCAACCGGCCTGGAACATGAGCATGGCGCCTCTATCGGTTTTTTCCATAACCGCATAGTCGATCGAGTCCGATGGGCAGGCGGCAAAACTATCATGATCCAACCTGAGAAAATCCAAGTCGAAAACACCTTCAGCAAGGGCCCGGCGACAGGCTTTCACGATGGCGGGGTTAAACTTTTCTAGTTCCGACAGCACCTGAAGCGCCTTGAACATGAACATGCCGCTGTTCCAACAATAGTTGCCGGATTGGAGATACTGCTGTGCAGTTGGCAGGTCAGGCTTTTCAACAAACTTTTCAATGTCGGTCGCTGCGATGGCGTTCTCCGAACCGATGGGTTGACCTTTTTTGATATAACCATAACCGGTTTCCGGCGATGTGGGCACGATGCCGAAGGTAATTAGATAGCCTTTCTCGGCCAGCTCGGCGCCGGCGGCCAGGGTCTGGTGAAAAAGGTCGAGGTCGCGGATAAAGTGATCTGCGGGCAGGATCAGCAGCACAGGATCAGCCCCTTCGGCGACGGCTTTCAAAGCGGCCACAGCCAGGGCAGGCGCCGTGTTGCGTCCCACCGGTTCCAGAATGATTGCCCCCGGTTCAGTGCCGATGGAACGCAGCTGCTCAGCGACCATGAAACGGTGATCATCATTGCAGAGGACGAGGGGGGACGCCATATCCTTGGTGCCCTCTAAGCGCAGCAAGGTGTTTTGAAGCATGGTGCGATCGTCGAGAAGATCGATGAGCTGTTTTGGGCGCAATTTCCGCGAGAGCGGCCAGAGACGCGTTCCCGAGCCTCCGGCGAGAATGACGGGTATGATCATATTCCTTATCCTTGCTTGCCAGGCAGGTGCCGAATATCCTGCTCATTAGGCCATGACCACTTTCTCCTTGCCGGCGGAGATGCCGGCCGTGGCGTTGCGGGTGTCCACTATTATCTTGGCGTGCGCCACGATCTGGGCGATATCATAATCGCTGTGGTCGGTTACGATGATGACAGCGTCCAGCTTTGACAGGAATTCCGGAGTAAGGGTTTGCGATTTCAATTTGAAATCGTATTTGCGGGTCGGTTTCAAGACCGGAACCCAGGGGTCGTTGTAGCAAACCGCGGCCCCTTTTTGCATGAGCATGTCCATGATTGCATAGCCCGGGGATTCGCGGTCATCGTCGATATCTTTCTTGTAGGCGATGCCCAGGACCAGGATGCGGCTGCCATTGATGCTTTTACGGTGCTGATTGAGGGCATCCGCTGTTTTTTCAACGACGTAATAGGGCATGGCGACATTGATTTCACCGGCCAGATGGATGAACCGGGCTGAAAAGTCATATTCCTTGGCCTTCCAGGCCAGGTAAAAGGGGTCGATGGGGATGCAGTGTCCCCCCAGACCGGGCCCCGGGTAAAACGGCGTGTAGCCGAACGGTTTGGTGGCGGCGGCGTCGATCACTTCAAATAGATCTATGCCCATTTTATGCGCCAGGACCTTTATTTCGTTTACCAGGGCGATATTTACCGAGCGATAGGTATTTTCCAGCAGTTTGGTCAACTCGGCCGCGCGGGTGGAGGACACCGGAACAGCGGTTGTGCCGGAATCGTAGAGTGCGCACGCTGCTTCCAGGCAGGCCAGGGTAATGCCGCCGACAACTTTGGGGGTGTTCCCGGCCCCATACTGTTTGTTACCCGGATCTTCCCGCTCCGGGGAAAAAGCCAGGAAGAAGTCTCGGCCCACTTCCAACCCGTTGGCCGTGAGCATGGGCAGCAGCATTTCGTCGGTCGTCCCGGGATAGGTCGTGCTTTCCAAAACGACCAGTTGACCGGCGTGTAAATATTGCTGAACCGTTCGGGTAGTCGAGATCAGGTAGCTGAGGTCCGGCTCGAGCTTTTCGGTCAGGGGGGTGGGTACACAGATCAGGAGGCAGTCGGCTTCCGCCAACCGGCTGAAATCCGAGGTAGGCTGGAACTGACCGCCAGCGAGCAGCGCAGAGATAGGCTCGGCCGGGACATGACGGATATAGGATTGGCCCTTCCCGAGCATGCCTATCTTATCTTCATCCATGTCGAAACCGATAACGTTAAACCCGGCCTGGCAAAAATGGATAGCCAGGGGAAGCCCGACATACCCGAGCCCGATGATGCCTACTACAGCGGATTTGTCCCCAATCTTGCTTAGCAAGGCCTCTTTGCGGGCCTCAGACTTGGTCATTATTCATCTCCCTATTTCAATGCCGACCCCCTGGTACAGGGTGTCTGACCGGGTCAGCAATAATCTGTTAATACTGAAGAAATTCAATAATAGCGCACTTTCGAGGTTTTTTCACCTGTTTTTTAAATTCGCAGATTGGGTTGGGTCAAGGATGCTGCTGTTTGGTTGTATCGGGATTTGAACTGTGCTCAGCATGCTGGCCGGTTGAACAGCCGGGCCTTTCACGGGCAGTCTCTGACTCTGAATGGGTGTGATTATCGATCTATCCTGCCGTCCAGGATTTTCTGCATCTGCTGCAGTTCCTCTCTGGCCTTTTGAATGCGCCTGTCCATTTCCGCACGCTGTTCGAAAGGCGTGCTTTTTCTTTCTCTCTCGAGCTTTTCTACCTTCTGCCGGAGTTGATACAGCTCACGGGCGATGAGTCGGATCGACATGCTGGAAGGTCCTATCGGTTAAGGTTGATTTTTCCTGCTGCTACCACCCCGGGCAAGGACTTGTCAATACAAGGCGTACCGGCGTTCAAGCAGTCAGCGGCAGGCTATTGTTCAAGGAGTCGGGCGGCGCCGGTTATCAGCGAGCTGGATAATTTCTGTAAAACACGCGATTCCAGATTCCAGCAATGCCAGTAAAGTGCCACCGGAATGCTGCTGCCGGGGGCCAGATTGATGATCTGGCCCGCATCCAAAAGCGGCTGGCCCTGCTGGCTCGGTAGCATACCGTAGGCCCACCCGGATGAAATGAAGTAGGCGAATTTTTCTGAGGAGGGAATATAATGTGAGGGCAGGGGGGTGGGGATCTCTCCCAGGGCCAGGCTAAAAAGTTCTCGATGCAGGTTGTCTTTGCGGTTAAAGATCAGGGCCGGTGCTTTATGAGCCGCTTCTAGATTGAATCCATCCGGAAACCACTTCGCCGCAAAAGACGGGGTTGCAAAAAGGCGGTAGTCCATTTTGCCGAGATAGGCTGCGTGACAACCCTGCATGGGCTGTTGGCGGCTGCTGATGCAGCCGACCACCTCTCCGTCTTTCAACATCCGGTGGGTTTGTTCCTGGTCATCGGTCCGGATGTCCAGGGTGACTCTTTCATTCTCCAGAAAAGAGCCCATGGCCTGGGGAAACCAGGTGGCCAGGCTATCGGCATTGACGCCGATAGCCAGGGATGCGAAACGCTGATCATCACCGATTGAAAAATCGTCCAACAGGTCGTCTTCCAACTTCTTCACCTTGACATAATGGCGCAGCAGCCGCTGTCCGGCGGGGGTTACCTCCGGCGGGGTTGAACGCACGAGCAGTATTTGGCCGGCCTGATCTTCCAAGAGTTTTACGCGCTGTGATACAGCGGATTGGGTCAGGTGCAATGATCGGGCAGCCTTATCGAAGCCACCCTCATTATAGACAGTCGCCATGGCCTCTAAGAGTTTGTAATCGAACATAAAGCCATTATTAACAAAATTAATGAATATAAAAAAGAATTAATTTTACTTTATTCGTCTGCCCAGCTATGAAACCGGAAACACGAATTCGAAAGTGAAGGAAAAGACGCATGCTGGTTCAATTTGCACAGGGTTTTGGAATTGGGGGCGGCCTGATTGTGGCCATTGGAGCGCAGAACGCCTATGTCCTCAGCCAGGCGGTCAGACGCAATTATTTAATTATCATTCCTTTGATCTGTATCATCTGTGATGCGCTCTTGATCGCCGCCGGGGTCTCCGGGGTGGGTACGATTTTGGCTTCAAGTCCGCGGTTAACCGGCGTGGCAACCTGGGGGGGGGGGCGGCGTTTCTTTTCTGGTATGGAGCTCGGGCATTACGGTCGGCCCTGCGGGGAGACCACCTGGATGCCGATCTGGATGCCGCACCCACCCTGAAAGCGGCGGTAGCCGCAACGCTAGCAGTGACCTTGCTGAACCCCCATGTTTACCTGGACACGGTTATTCTGCTGGGCAGTGTCAGTGGACAGTATGATCAGTCGGGGCGGGTTCTTTTTGCAGCTGGGGCGATTTCAGCGTCTATCCTGTGGTTTTTCTCTCTGAGTTTCGGGGGACGGATGCTGGCGCCGCTTTTCAAACGGCCCCTGGCCTGGCGGGTTCTGGACGGCTTGGTGTGTACCGTTATGTGGACGATCGCCATAGCATTGGTGTTCAAGCAGCCAGTATAAGTATATATAAATTAAGCTTAAATAAAATTAAATTAAAACTATAGATACTTAATATATATTAATTATATACTAAATTATTTAATTTTATATTTAATTGGTATAATATATATATTAAATTAATTATAGAAACGCCATTCCGCCCAATGAATTATCTCATCCATGATTTGGGATGGATCGGATTTAAGTATTCTTAGGCCGGAATGAAATCTTCCGTGCGGACCTCCTTGAGACTGATCGCCTCTTCCGGACAGGTGCTTTGGCATAGCCCACACCCCATGCAGCTGTCACTGATCACCCGCATGACCGAGCGGCCGACTTCGGTCTCCATCGATTCAATTGCATTGAAGTAACACCGCTCGAGACAGGTTTCGCAGGCGCTGCAAAGATCGGCATCGATTTCGGCTTCAAACCGACTGGGGTCGCAGAGTTTCAGCCCCTCTTTAATCACCAGAGGCAGGGCCTGGCAGCAGCAGTCGCAGCAGTTGCAGATGAAATGTCCCACATGCATTTTATTCATGGTCACGTGTACCAGTCCGTCTTCTTCGCACTGGCGCAAAATCTTTAACGCCTCTTCTTTGGACACCTCTCGGCCACTGCCGCGATCCAGGGTGTAACGGGCAGCATTGTTCACCTGCAGGCAGACTTCCAGTGGTTGATCACACTTATGGGCGATAACGCGGCAGGTACATTTGGTAACGGCAATTACTTCCGCGGTTTCAATAATTTTATCAACACTATCAGCATCGAGAATCTTTTGCTTGCCGGAATCTATGGATTTGTTGACCGGGATAACCCGGGTGAACGGTTTGGGAAAAAACTGTTCTGCCAGGCGGGCGAAGTCCGGCCATTCGGTTTCCATGAACACCTGCCAGAGGTCGAGATAGCCCCGGGGGGCATCCTCCCAGAGGATCGTGGCATCGTGAAACTGGATCATGTCGCGACACATTTTATAGCCGACAGTACCGCCCTTGAACGATTTGAAACTGAGACCCTTGCGGTAAAGTTCCAGGCACAGGGCCTCCACCTCCGCGGCCGGCCGGCCCAGTTTTCCGGCCAGTTCTTCCGGAGTTCCGGGCATGGCCAAAAGCAGGGCGGCTTCATCCTGGTCGGCTATCATCTCGAATAAGCGGGGGATGACTTTCGACCCGGTCAACATGATTTTGTCAGTCAGTTGCTCATAAATCTTTGCTGTCATTTGATCTCCTTCCACCTATACATCAGTTATTCCTTTGGCATTGGTGCCGGCATTCATGGTCTCTATTGATTTTGTCTTCCATCCCCAATATTGCTTGATCCATCTCCAACCAGAGTGAACGGTGCCCAGAATATTGGGTGCGCAAAGGCAAAGAGCGGCTTTCCAGTTGTGGGGTCTGTGTAAACTTCTTTGTCCAGGAGATTGAGCATTCCGGCTTGGAGGGCTGCCGCCCGGGAGAGGAGGGGATCTGCCGACTGCCTTTTGAATACATCTGTGGTGAGCAATTTGGCTGACTGGCTTTCAACCGGCCAATTGCTCAGTAAAATGGCGCGGGTACCGGCGTAGAAGAACGCTCTTCCCAAACCTGAGGCGGCTTCGGCACCGGCCCCTTCTCCGGCAGCTGTGTTACAGGCGGAAAGGACTACCCAATCGGCATCCAGTCTAAGTCCCATGATTTCCCCCATGGTCAGCAGGCCGTCGTTTTCAGGATCGTTGGCCAGTTTGGGAGCCGATAAAGCAAGGGCCGGTTGATGCAATCCGTCAAGGTCTCCCGGAACAAGCCCATGGGTCGCGAAAATGAGAGTGCGGCGGTCGGAAAGATCAAGGCTCTTTACCTGTTTTTCACTGGCTTGTCTGCCAAGAAAAATATCCTGCTGGGATCTGCCTGAAGTGCAGTAGCGATACTTAACACTTCATCACGCGTATCCGGCAGGGGTTGCAGCATGTCCAGACTGGCCGTGTTAAGGCCGTCATCATCGAGGGTCGTGTTCTCTGTGATCCGGATCGCGCGAGTGTTAAATGAAAGCAAACCCGGCTGTTCTTTTCCGGTACCACGGGTGACCGGACCGTGACTTATCCGATCTTCACCATCAAGCTGGTTCTTGCTGAAAAGTGGGTCTCCAAACCCGGCAAAGGCTTTACGTTTATCAGCCCCCGGCGGCATTTTGCGAAGCGTGATGAGAACATCCGCTGCAGGCAGGACCGTAATGTTATGATCGCGTATCAGCCATGGGATGGATCGATAGCCGGACAAATACAAAGTCGCAGCCTGTTTCAAGGATACCCGACCGGTCGGCAATAAACTGAGCGGGAGATATCCCAGGGGGCCGTGGGGGACCACGGACAGGTGCTTGGCTTTACCCCAGCCCGGTTTTATCGGGTTAGGTACTTCGCATACAATCCATAAGCGGCATCCAGGTCGAATACCGGTAGGTCGCTAAGCGTATTCGCTTGCGGGGTCAACGACTTGCGTATGTGGCGGACTCGCTCAGTGACAGCCGCCTGCCCTTCATCGACAGCAGCAAAAGCCGCTTTTCCGTTTTGTGGGAAGCCCCACACAAATGTCTGTCGCTTTCCAACGTAGAAGGCGATCAGGGCTTCATCGGTGTGCATGTATTTCTGGATGGTCGCAATTCCAGTCGGTTTGGGATTGATCAAGTTCGCATATTCAGGAAACCGGTCCTCGATTTCAGCCTGGATGGCTTTGCGTGCCGCTGATAATTCCACGATATTTGTGTTTAGCGCATTGATGATGTCGTAATTCTTTTCAGGCTGTGAAAGGGCATTATAGAGAACGCTGCGCAGAGCGCTGATCTGTTTGGTGGCATCTTGTTCACGGCGAACCAGGTCGGCCAGATCTTCATTTCCCGCCGCGATCCTGGCGCTCAGGGCGCCCACAGCTTTCTTAACGGAGCTTCCCCGCAGGACCTCTGCCAGCCGAAAAGCCTCCGCGGCCGGGTTTTCAATAGTCGGCGCAGTCATCTTTCCAGTGTGAATCAGCGCCAATAGTGCCAGGTAGTGCTCCAGGATAAAGGTCCTTCTCTGCTTGAAAGCACTGGCGCCGCCTGTATCCGCTCCGGGTTGGATCTTTTTGGTTAAAAGCGCGGGAGCGCTGGTCGCAAATAGTTTAAGGGCATTTTTCCGGTCCCCGCGCAGGATGTGGTTTACCGCCGCAAGGCCCTGAATCTCAGCCTGCGCATAGACGTCCTGGCTGAACAGCTCTTTATTTTTCAGCACCGCGGTTTCTATCATTGCGTCCGCTTCATCAAGGCGGCCGGCCCCGATCAGGGCCATGATCCAGTCCGGATCACCATCGAACCGGATGTGAAAAAGTTGGGGCTGGCCGGCCATCGCCTGCTTGATCGTGTCGAATTCTTTTAAGGCGGCCTGCCATTTTCCCAGTGCAGTCCGGCAGCGGGCACTTACGTGGCGCGCCATGTTCAGATAGAGGGAAGAACAATGGGCCTCGGACGCAATGAAAGCGTCCACGGAAGTATTTGCTACCCGCGCAGCATCCTTATAACGGCCTTGTTCGAAATAGATGCGGCTTAAAACCAGGGCGGCTCGGGATTTACGTACCGGTTCGCGACTGATGGGGTGGGTCATGACATCGCGCAGTTCCACTTCTGCTTCCAGCAGGCGTCCTTGCAGCATCAGGATTTCAGCCAGTTCGATACGCTGGATAAGCAGTTCGTAAATCCTTTCCGACGGTGCAATGCCGTGGGCATTTTCGGACACTTCAATGGCTTTGCGGATATTGGCCTCTGCCAGTTGGTACTGCCCCTGGATCTGGTGAATGGCCGCCTGACCGGCATAGTAATTACGCCTGGTCCGCACCCGAGTCTGGGAACTCATGCCACCGGCACTCGGACTCCCCGATCGCAAGCGTGCGGCGGTGAAGTCGCCCAGATAGGCGTAACACATGGCCGCTTTAGGCAGGTACATCGCGCTGTAGGCCGGGAACTCTTTAATAGCCATTTCGATATACGCAATAGCTTCGCTGAAATGCCCCATGCTTACCAGGAATTCCGCCCGCCGGAAGAACTTTTTAGCGTTGCACCAGGGTTCGTTGGTACAGAAGCCGCCTGCACCGAGGTTGTCAAGAACCTCTTTGCGGGTGAGCATAACCACCGGCTCGCCATTGCACTCGGCCCCACCGGTATATACCCGCAGTTCTTTCTCGAGGTCGCTGATGGTGCGGGGTGGGGGGGTAAAGGAACGGTTTTCGAATTCCAAACTGATCTTCCGGGCTTCATCCAGAGAGATGGCCTTTTCGGTGGTCTGGCAGGCTGTCACCATGAACAGCAGGAACATAGGACAGATGAAGTAGCGCAAAAGTGGGTGGGGGGAGCGAATGCAAGGTCTGCGACTATGGCTGGAATCAAAGGTGTGCATGGATTTCCTCAATATGCGCTTGGGATTATGGGTAGTATTTTTAGGATTCAAAACAAAAGAATGTCACGGGCCACCCCAACGTTGTGTCAGGCTGTGCTCGATTTCCAGGTAGTCGAACACTTTGCCGATGGTGTGGTCAATGATATCTTCAATGGTCCTGGGCTGATGGTAGAAGGCCGGGACCGGGGGCAGAATGTGGGCGCCAATGTCGGCAACCCGGGCCATCAACTGCAGGTGCCCCTTGTGCAAGGGGGTTTCCCGGACCATCAGGATGAGTTTGCGTTTCTCTTTCAGGGTGACATCAGCGGCCCTGACCAATAAATTCTCAGTATATGAGTTGGCGATCCCGGATAGAGTTTTAATGGTGCAGGGGGCGACTACCATGCCATCGGTGAGGAACGTGCCGGAGGCGGGTGCAGCAGCTATGTCCCTGTAATCGTATGTGTAATCGGCCATGTCTTCGACCTGGAGGATACGATAGCCGGTCTCAATTTCAATATTGAGCCGGCCGGCGTCCGATAAGATCAGATGGGTTTCGCAGTCGGTATCTTTCAGATGGTGCAGCATCCGAACTGCGTAGATCACCCCGCTGGCACCGGTAATACCGATCACAATTCGTCTGGACATAACGGTTTCTCCTTGCCGCCTCTAGAAGGTTGCGGCTGTGTTGCAAGGACTGGGTATTGGCCACCGATGGTCTTGGGGCCGCTGTGGTACAGCGGCAGGTATCGGCAGGCTCGTTACGGTTTGACATTAAATGAGCGACGGCTTAAAAACAAGGAAAATCAAACCCCCAATGGTAGTGAAGGAGCCCTGCAATGGCCCAGCAAATTCGGGAAAATCTGTGGCGGGTGGGCGGTGATGAACTCACCGGCGGCGGTGACGCGGCCGCCTACCTGATAAGCTTTGGTGACCGGGCCGCCCTGATAGATGCCGGGACCGGCAATCGGCACAAAAACCTGACTGCCCATATAGACACTTGCCTTGCGCCCGATGTATCCCTGGCGTACCTGATTCTCACCCATTGCCATTTTGATCACACCGGCGGTGCCGCAGCCGTGCGCGCAGCATACAACTGCCGGATTGTGGCCCATGCGCTGGATGCGGTGTACCTCGAGTCCGGAGACAGCGACGTGACGGCTGCTTCCTGGTACGGTTCCCGACTGGAGCCCCTGGCGGTTGATATCAAGCTTGAAGGGTCCCGGAATATAATTTCCGTGGGTGCCGGTGAATTGACAGCCTTGCACTGGCCGGGTCACTCACCGGGTTCGATGGTTCTGACCACTCGACTGGGCGGTGAACTGGTGCTCTTCGGTCAGGACGTGCACGGTCCGATCCACCCATCCCTGCTGTCGGATATGTCCGCTTACCAGGCGTCGCTGCAGAGGATACTCGATCTGGAGGCCGATCTGCTCCTGGAGGGCCACTATGGCATTATCGAAGGGCGGGGTCCGGTAGGTGATTTCATTCGCTCATTTATGCTCTAAAAATCCTGCAGGATTTCTACACTTCGCATTCGATCGCCCCGCTTGATTTTAGCCGGCACTGCCTGGCCTTTGACGACCTGCCCGAAAACTGTATATTTCCCGTCCAGCTGGCTCATCCTTTTAAGGCAGATGTAAAACTGGCTTCCCGCGCTGTCCGGATGGCTGGCGCGAGCCATGGAGAGGGTCCCGCGTTTGTGCTTGCGAAAGTTAAACTCCGCGGGAATAGCATAACCAGGACCGCCGCGCCCGGTGCCCTCCGGGCAACCGCCCTGAATGATCTGCCCCGGTACGATTCGATGGAATATCAAACCGTTATAAAATCCAGTTTTTATCAGTCGCAGGAAGTTGTCGACATGGATCGGGGCGACCTCTGGAAACAATTCCAGATAGATAACCCCCTTGTCCGTGGTCATTTTGACCAGGGGGTGCTCAGGGTCTTCCATCTTAATATCGGTTGGGACCTCGGCCCGGCCAATACCTGTTAAGAAGAGCAGGGTAGCCCCAACGAGCAGCATCGGCAAAATTTTTGACATAATCGGGTCTCCACGATTTTGGATCGGGCTATCAAGCCTACAGTAAATCGGGAAGGTTCTAGTACAAAACTGCCGCGATTGCAACTTCAAAGATCGAAGCAGGCAGATATAACGTCGATCTGGAAAATGAAGAGATTGCAGTAAAATAAAACTTGACAAAGGGATGAACAAATCATAAAAAGCCTGAAGACTGCCCGTTCTTTCCCACAGGGGGTTGGCTTGCTGAATCAAACTGCCATCTACGCCGTTCGTGCCATGGGGTTTCTGGCCAAACAGGAGCCGGATATGCCGGTCCTATCCTCGACTATTGCCAACGATATGAATATCCCGCGTAACTTCCTGTCGAAAATAATAAACCGGCTAGTCCAGGCCGGTCTGGTGACAGCGGCTCGCGGAAGAGGCGGCGGTGTCAAGCTTGCGCGAGCGGCCGGTGACATCTATTTGTCACAAGTGGTTGAACTGTTCATGAAAGTTGAAGCCACCCGGCATTGTTTAATGGGGCTTAAGACCTGCGATGGGAGCTGCGGTCTCCACTTGCGCTGGCGTATCATTACGGAACAGTTTGAAAAACTGTTGCATGATACCACCGTCGATCAGGTCTTCTGATGTAAACCATCCACAAACTGATTCACAAAGGAGGGATAGCCGATATTTTTTGCAATAAAAGTTGATAAGTAGATGAACAAATCTTTAAAAGTTTTAACCAAAGGAGGTGTCGGATGTCTCTAAACAGTCTAAAGTGGGCCGCCATAATCTGCTTCGTGGTCGCCATGGTAATATTGCTCGGTGGCGGTGTGGCCATGCGCAAGCAACTACCGCCTTACCCGGGTAAGGTGGTGGATGCGGCCGGTAATGTTTTGTTCAAAAAGGACAACATCATCGCCGGGCAGAATGTCTATCAACGTTACGGTCTGATGGACCATGGTGCTGTCTGGGGTCACGGATCCCAGCGTGGGCCGGAGTTTTCCGCAGCTTCATTACACCTGATTGCCGAAGCCGTGGGCGATACCTTCGCCAGAAAAGAATATGGCCAGCCGTATACGGAACTGAATGACTTGCAAAAGGGAATGATCGATGTCCGGACCAAGCATGAAGTCAAGCCCAATCGCTATGATCCGGCGACCGATACGCTGACCCTCACCGCTGCCCAGGTCAATGCGCTAAACGCGGTTGTCCAGCACTGGGAAAAGATTTTCAATGAGGGGCATCCGCGGTTCGGAATTTTACCAAATACGGTAAAAACGGCTGAACAGCGCCTGGAACTGGGGCGTTTCTTTTTCTGGACGGCCTGGGTTGCCTCCACGCTGCGGCCGGGTGAAGACTATTCCTATACCAACAACTGGCCTCCAGACAACCGTGTGGGCAACACCGCCAGCACGGAAACCTATTTCTATTCCATTGCCGGTGTCCTCGCACTGCTTGTGGTTCTGGGCCTGTTTGTCTACTGGATCCACCGTTACAAATTATGGTACGGCGCCCCCAAGGGGGTAGCCCTGGCGGAAAAATTGATTGAAATGCCTCTCACCACCAGCCAACTGCATGCGGCCAAGTTTTTTGTGGTCGTAATCATGCTTTTTCTTCTGCAGACAACCATGGGCGGCCTGCTCGCCCACTATACCATCCATCCCGGCAGCTTTTTCCTGCCGTTCATAGCCGACTGGATTCCCTATGCCTGGGCCAAGACCTGGCATCTACAGCTGATGGTGTTCTGGATTGCCACTACCTGGCTCGCATCGGCCATTTATCTTGCGCCCATCATCGGCGGACGTGAGCCGGTCAAACAGGGCCTGCTCGTGATGGTGCTGTTTGTGGCCGTTTTACTGGTGGCCGTGGGTAGCCTCACCGGTGAGGTTTTAGGCATTAAGGGGATGCTGGGTGATTTGTGGTTCTGGCTGGGACACCAGGGTTGGGAATTTCTGGAACTGGGCCGTCTCTGGCAGATCCTGCTCTTTGGCGGACTCATTTTCTGGCTTTTGATTGTGTACCGGGCCGTCGGTAATCATCTCAAAGAACACAAGGACGAGTTCAGCGCACTGATCTGGTTCTACGTTTTCAGTGCTGTTCTGGTCGTGGCATTTTTCGGCTTCGGGCTTTTTTACGGCAAAGGCTCGCACCTCACCATGGCGGATTACTGGCGCTGGTTCGTGGTGCACCTATGGGTTGAGAGTATCTTCGAGTTTTTCGGTATCGCGGTTATTGTCCTGTTGATGGTAGCCATGGGGCTGGCGACTGCCAAAAATGCCCTACGCGTTGCCTACTTTACGGCAGCGCTGACATTTATCAGCGGGATCGTCGGTACTGCGCATCACTACTACTGGTATGGGGGGGCCGCCTTCTGGATCGGCTGGGGGGCCATTTTCTCCTCCATGGAACCCGTCCCCTTGATTACTCTGGTGGTGCGCGGGCTGATGGAGTACCAGGAGATTCAGAAACAAGGCAAGGAGTTCAGCTACAAATGGCCCATGTACTTTCTGGTGGCGGCATCCTTCTGGAATTTCCTGGGTGCCGGCATTTTCGGGTTCCTGATCAATCTGCCGATAATCAATTTCTACGAACACGGCACCTATCTGACCATGCATCACGGCCACACGGCCATGTTCGGAACCTACGGCATGCTCTCGGTTGCCTTGCTGCTCTTTTCCTGGCGCGGCCTGGTCGACAAGGCCCACTGGAACGACGGCATCCTGAAGCTCTCTTTCTGGGGCCTCAACGGCGGCCTGTTCCTAATGGCCTTTACAACCCTGCTGCCGGTCGGAGCCCTGCAGACCTGGATCGCCTTTAAGGAAGGTTACTGGGTCGCCCGGAGTGCGGATTTTTTCGAAAAAGGCTTCGTCGTCTTTCTCGGTACTTTCCGGGCTCTTCCGGACACCATTATCATTGTATTGGGTGTCCTGCCCCTGGCCTATTTCCTCATCCGGACCTTCCCGCACCTCAAATCCGCGGAAATCAAGGATGGCGAATCTGTCTGGGAGCGGCTGGGGATCGAACTATAGCCGGGTCTATTAAAAGACATGGGTTCTACAACGGCAGGGCCGCTAAAGGCCCTGCCGTTTTTCTCCAAATATTGATCTAAGTCAATGCGCTTTAAATGCAAACCCGGTACCTTGAAAGCAACATACAGATCAAACCCGCACACTCACCACCGTGCTCGGCGCCTTCTCACGCTGAATCGATCCTGATCGATTGGCAACCTGCCGCTTGTACCTCCGGCGCCATATCACCGGCGCACCGTGCGACCTGTAAAGAAAGCGAGGTAAAAATGGAAGCGTATCTCAACCGGGGAATCAAGGATGTCATCGCCGTGAATCCCACCATTGCCGATATCCTGGCAGAGTATGATATCGGTTGCGGTCCCTGCAATGTGGGCACCTGCCTGTTAAAGGATATCGTCGAGATCCATAGACTACCCCCGGAAAAGGAAAAGGAGTTGATGGCCCGAATCGAACAGGCACTGTACCCGGATACGGCTCCAGCTGCGAGGTCATCACAAGCAGCCGGGGACTTTTTGGGCACCGACAGCAACCATTCAATCCAAGGGAGCTTAACATGAAAGGGTTTAGCGGTTGTCCTGGATCGAAGATGATGAATTTTGAAGCGGCCGAGCCCGGCGCCGACGGGGGGCCGGCCGGGGCGATTGCCTCCCAGTTAAGGCAGTGGCCCATCCAATTGCACCTGATTTCACCCGAGGCGCCCTACTACCAGGGAGCCGATGTTGTCCTGGCCGCGGACTGCGTGGCATATGCCGTTGGTGACTTTCACCGGGAATATCTCAAAGGAAAATCACTGGCCATCGCCTGCCCCAAACTGGATTCCGAACAGCAGGTCTATCTGCAGAAGATCAAAGCTTGGCTGGAAGATGCCGAAATCAATACCCTCACGGTCATGATCATGCAGGTGCCCTGCTGCATGGGTTTATTGAATCTGGCCCGGCAAGCGGCCGCCGAATCAAGCCGTAAAGTCCCGGTTAAAAGCCTGTTAGTGGGCATCCAGCAGGGAGAAATTTTAGAGGAAGAGTGGCTCTAAGGCGGGTCTGGGGATCGACCCGGGGAGGTTGAAAATGTGTCAAAGCTACAAACGTCAATGTGAGTGCGGACGCCATACCGCCGAGATATTCTTCGGCAATATGCTCCTGGATCAGACGGCCGTGTTGGCAGTCTATTGTCCCGAATGCAGTCACGTGGATCAGAAGGCTGATCCGGCATTTGTCTGGGACAATGGCTGGGTCCTCGAATTGAACCTGGCTACTATCCGCACACATGCCGCGACGTTCGGGTTGCCCAAGGAGAGTGTCACCGCCGAGTGGGTGTTCGATGCCGGCTACGCTACCTGGGTCGGTATTACACCGGATGATACCGAGCGGCGCAACCGCGAAAGAGATGCCTTGCAGCATCTGGCCAAAACCGATCTGCGGGCCTATATCAAGGCTATGAAAAACTGGGGTATTGAACGAGAACAGCGATTTTCGGCGGAGGGGTGGCGTAAGATGCGGCCCGGTGCCGCCATGGGGCTGTAACCCGGTTGGAGCAACCCGGTCCCCGGGCTCTGGCCCCGAATTGAGGTTCTCAAAGGGGGCTTACCATGAAACCACATCTGCGCCGTGTGTCGGGATACGGCAGCGAATTACCGGCATCGCAGCCGGATACCCAGGCATCCTTAAGAGAGCTCGAAAAGCGGGCCTGGAAACTATACCGGAGCCAGGTGCGTCAGTTGGGGTTCTCTAAACCCGCCCTTGACCAGGATACATGTCTGGCCCAACACATCCTGCCGAAACTGACCAGAATTGGTGTCGATGCCGATTTTGGCAGGCTTCTTTTCGGCCTGGCTTCCCGGGCCTGGCAAGCACGGACAATCGATACGGACAAGGTTGTCCGGCTGCACCCCAACTTGCAGCGGGATATTGCCGAAGTTCGTGAGGGCCTTTTAATTCAGTCAGAAAGGAAAATGGCCCTGCGTTCGGGACCTGTCTTCCTCACCCCCCAGGAAACCTATGACCAGATGCAGGCGGCCATGGACCCTGCCAACCTGCACTTGCTCATAGATGAGATAACGACTCCCTGGATAGTGTTGCCGCGCGCATATGCCGCGCTGCAGCGCGAACACGTCCACTACTTGCCGGTCTACCTAGACTTGATTGCCAATGAAAACAATGAAGAGGCCCTGCATATCTTCAGCCGGATTGCCATTGAATTTTTAGCCAACTACACGATTCGTTTCGCTGATGCAGAATATCCCCGGAAAACGGTCGTTTGCCTGGTGACCGCAGCCTACAGCGCGCATTACTGGCGAAATCTGCTGATTCCGCCCCGAGGTTTCGAGGATGTGCGCCTGTTCGAACACTTTTTAAGCTGGCTCAAACATTCGGGCTGCCGGACGAACGCATCCGGACACGATCTGGATCAGACCATTGCAGATATGGAGCACTGGAAGGCGCACATATTCCCTGCGGAATCGGATCTGATGTATGGGGATGAGAACATTCCCGATCTGTCGCGTTTTCTTGTTTCCCTGCGGCACGGCTGCAAGGGCATCGATTGTGCGGTTCGGTATTTCTGGCTGACACCTGAAAGTCCCCATTGGCCCCGGGGGCTCGAAGACCGGTGGGGCGTGATCCTCTTTGCCCTGAAATCGCTGTTCAACCTGATCGATTGCCGGTATCCGCTAGAATCGAAGCGGACCCGGTACTATATACGTGAATTTCTCTTTCAGCTTAAAAATACCTATGCGAGCACGTTACTCACCAACACCATCCAGGAAAAACCGAACCAGGCTGCTTTACGCCGACTCCATTCCAGGATCATCTTTATGGTGCAGCAGTTGCAGCACGCGCTGGCAACCTAGACAGCCAACTTTTGCGGATCTTCAAAACATTGAAAGCGAACAGGCCTTTGCTCCGCAGGGCCGCCCCGACCCGTCGGTTTTCAATGGTCCTGCAGGTCCTGGGAAACGGCCATAAGCCCCGCGGTTTGAAATTTGAGCTAGATCAGCTATTATCTTTGGACAGCCAAATGTTTACAGGCGTTCATCCGATCCATTTATGGGAATGCATTTCCAGTAGTTCCACCCCCAAACAAGGAGGCAGCCATGTCAGACCATCCGAAAGGCGCCATTTTACAGCGCGACAAGAAAACCTATGCCATCGTGCCGCGAACCCCGGTGGGTGTGGTAACGCCGGAAGACCTGGAGAACATCGCCCGGGTAGCCAGAAAGTACGAGATACCAGTCATCAAGATAACCTCCGGGCAAAGATTTGCCCTGGTGGGTATGCAAAGAGAAGATGTGGAGGATATCTGGAAAGAACTCAAAATGGATGTAGGTAAAGCAACCGAGCTCTGCCTCCATTATGTTCAGGCCTGCCCGGGTACAGCGGTATGTAAGTTTGGCGTTCAGGATTCTCTGGGGCTTGGTATCGCAATCGAACATTTTTTTTCCGGTATGGACCTGCCCCACAAAGTCAAGATTGGCATATCGGGCTGTCCATTTTGCTGCGGTGAAAGCTTTGTCCGCGACATCGGGGTGTTCGGAAAGAAGAAAGGCTGGACCATGACCATCGGTGGAAGTTCGGCCCGCCGGCCGCGCATCGGGGACGTCCTGGTCGACAATCTAAACGCTGAAGAGGTCATTGACCTGACTAAAAAATTTCTCGAGTATTATCGGGAAAAAGCCAAACGCAAGGAGCGAACCGCCCGCTTCGTTGACCGGGTTGGGTTTGAAAATATCCAGGATGCCTTGCTTTAGTTTGAATACACTTGAATTTCAGCGTCTATTCTTTTACCAGTTTGATCAGATGGCTCTCGCGCAGTTGTGACCAAACCGCCTGCATAACCCCTTTTCCGTCGCGAATGCTGATGCCTTTGCCCTCCACGTAACGATCGAGGATGGTCTGAAGGGTGTCCAGTTCGATGGCGTTCATATTGGCGATGATGCTTTTCTCGCGCAAGGGCAGATCGGCCAGGATCTCGGCTGCTATACCGGCGGTTATCTCGGGGTCCAGTTGCTCACTGACGATCAACAGTCCATCTAAAACCAGCCGGGTGGCTTCCACGATATCCGGTGTGTCGTACGTGTTAGGACCGGTAACGTAGAGGGTTTGAACGGCATGTTTTTCAAGCCAGGGATTCACTTCGTAGGGCGCGAGGTGGGCCGGGGTCTCTTTAAGATTCAGGTGCAGAATCGGCTTGTTGCCGCGTTTGAAATCATCCCCGATTTTTTTGAGTTGAAAGGTGAAGGGGCCATTGGTGATTATCAGGATGCCATCCGCGTCACCTACCGGGTCGATACTCACTTCGAAGTCAAGCGCCGAATGGCGGCCAACCTTCAGCGCGGTCCGTTCCGTGTCCGTCAATCCGCCGGATATGATTTTGGTGAGGGCCATATTTTTTCAACCTTGAATCGGTACGGCCGACTTTAAAAGAACACGGGCTTAAAGACAAGCCCTATGTTGGGTGCCGGTTGATACCTGGCGACGTGAACAGAACCTGGACCCCTGAACCCTGGGAGTGTTGTGGGATGGCAGGTGCTTGATTCACGGATTGGTGCAGGCACAATCTGAGGGAATTGTTCCGGAAGTTTGACTGAGAACCGGCTTCACCGCACCTTTGCGGATAACCCGGCTTATGATGGGTGTAAAAACATCGTTTGCGGCCAGCGCCTTGGAAATTGTAAAGACCAGGCCAAGACCAAGCGCCAGTCCAATACCGCCAAATAACAGTGCACTGCCGGTCTCAGACATAGACACGATTTCTTTTACATGGGTTCCGATAATAGCCCCTATTAGAAGACCCATTACCGGCAGCAGGTAGATAACCGCCAGGCCACCCAGCAGTTTGCCGGAACCTACGTCGATAGCAACGATATCACCGGGTTCTGCTCCAATCCGATTGATAACCGTGGTGGTCAATTTCTTGGTGGCATGAGCGGAATGGCAGTTGCTGGCAGAAGAACAGGAACCACAGCCGCCCTGTCTGTCAGCTACCACGTCGGCCCGGCTGCCGGGCAGGTTGCGAATGAGGATTCCGGTTGTGTTAGCCATCTTTTTTTTCCCCGTTTAGGTGGGACAGACGCTTCTGAAAAAGATATTGAATCATGGCTGTCGCCTTTTCCACCTCGATATGAAACTGGTTGTAAACAACGGTCCCGTTGTGATCAATAATCACGGTCCAGGGTGTCCCACTGGACCGATATTTACGCATAGTGGCCGGGATGCGATCCGTGGTCGGGTTGCCGGCATCGTGGGCCATGGGCACGCGAATAGCATACTTGCGCTGACTTTCGCTCAGTTTTTCGGGGGTATTGTAATGAAACCCCTCAAATACGGTCTGGACAGCCAAAAAGGCCACGTCCGGGTTGGCGGCGAAACGCTTGGTCAAAGCCTTGATGGTGGGAAAACCATGGAACTGGCAGCCCGGACACCAGGCCTGGAAAAAATACATATAGACGATTTTACCCTTGAGCTCCGAGAGTCTCAGAGGGGCTCTGTGATTTCCATCGCCATCGATCCAGCCTTTCAGTTCGAGTTCCGGCGCTGTTTCACCGCGGATGCCGTATTGGTCATTGGCCATGACAGTTTGCCCGGCTGCTAGGGTCGGCACGAGTACTAGGAGGAGTAGGGCAACGCCGAGCCTTTCCGACAAGTTATGCGAATCAGGTATCATGTTTATGGCACACACACGTTTACTGTTAGCTGCAGCCATCTGTTGAACCCATACTATAATGCATAGTATAAGCATTAAATTCGGTTTGCCTACGATCCAATAATGGTTGCGCGTCTGGCTTCCGATGATGGCTTTTTGGAGGGTATGATTACCAGTTCTCACGCTGTGTCCGGCATGGTTGTGATTGATCGCATAATGTTTGGTCCAGCCGCGGGAGCTCCGACTAAAAAACTTTTGTTATTTAGGATTCAGTATGTTATGAATTTAATAACTCTTCAATTGCTATCGAGCCTATGTCGCAAGTATGTTCACTTTAAACGCGATCTAACCGGCGCGAACCGTCAAAATATTTTGCCAAAATACTGTTTAATCCTAACCAAACTTGCGCAACTTCCATTGAATGGTGTACAAGTATCCATTACAGCGCCCAACTATGCCAAAATGGGAGCTATTTTTTCAGCTACGCACTTAAGGTAACATCAAGGGATCGATATGCCGGACGACCAATTTTCCATACTGGTAGTCGATGATGTCAGACTGGATCGAGAAATTCTTCGGAAATTACTACAGAAAATGGGATTTTTTGTCCGCTGCGCCGAAGATGGGCTGGAAGCCCTTGAGGTCCTCAAAACTGAGTCGTTTGACCTCGTGATTCTGGATATCGTGATGCCGCGCATGTATGGCAGCAAGGTGCTGCAAATCATTCGGACAAATCCCCGGCTGAACTATATGCCGGTCTTGATGATGACTACGATAAGCGACACGGATAACATCGCCCGTTGTATCGAACTCGGTGCCGACGACTATCTTGTGAAGCCCCACAACCAAACCCTCCTCAAGGCCAGAATCCACAATTGCATCCAAAAAAAGAAACTCCGCGAGCAGGAGAAAATGATGTTAAGGAAAGTTGAGGAGGAGAAGCGGCGGTCGGATCGGTTGCTGATGCGCATCATGCCCAAGGCCATTGCGGATCAGCTGAAAAAGGGGAAGCGAATTATCGTTGACTATTTTTCAGAAGTAACGGTTATGTTTTCCGATATTGTCGGTTATACGAAGATGTCCACCAGCCTGCCCGAAGATGAACTGATCAAGCTCCTCCACTCGATATACAGCAGTTTTGATGAGCTGACCTTTAAACACGGCCTCGAGAAGATAAAAACCATCGGCGATTCGTATATGGTGGTTGGGGGCATTCCGAATCATTTTGACTATCATGCGGAATCAATAGCCAATATGGCCCTGGATATGAGAGCGATCCTGAAACAATACCGGACATCAAAAGGTGATTCCATCTCCATGCGGTTCGGTATTAATACCGGACCGGTTCGGGTGGGGATAATCGGAACCCGTAAGTTTTCTTATGATCTATGGGGGGATACGGTCAATATCGCCAGCCGGATGGAGTCACATGGACTGCCGGACCATATTCACGTCACCCACTCGAGCAGCAAATATCTGAAAGACAAGTACGTATTAGAACAACGGGATAAAAAGGTCCATGTCAAAGGTTTCGGGCCGATGACCTCGTATTTCTTGACAGGTCGCAAAGATAAAGCCGCTATGATGGCAGATCGCCGTCGAGCGCAGGGCATGAAAACATAATATCGCTCAAGAGTTCAAGAGATAGCAAAGAATCCCGCCGGCCGCTGCTGGTGACGCCTACCCCGGCCTCCCGTTTCCCATGCGGATGTGATGCCATCGCCGCGGGATTCGCCGAAAGCGTTGCCGATTCGCCATGCCCCTCAAAACTCAGCGCGAGCCACCCCTTCTAATCAGCTACCTTGATCAAGGTCCGGGCATCCTTTAGGTGTTCAGCCATTTGATCCACCGATATGATCTTTGGGTCGTAGGTAACGGTGTTAATTTCTTTAAATCCGCGCCACCCGCGGGTAACCTCCTTTACGCCGGGCCGCCCTTCCAGGACGGATTTGCCAACATCGTATCAGGTGACATAGAAAGTGGCTTCTTCCATTTGCGGTAGCTGGGCAGCGGCCGTTCCGATGAAATTAAATATCGCCAGTCCAACCAGGATATATATTATCAGATTCGTATTCATCGCATTTCTCCTTAGCTTTCTACTATTGTGATTTTCAAGCTTACTAGTGCGATATAAAGGGGTGCCGAAGTCGCGTGAGTGTTTGTAGCATAAAACATAAACATTCACATGGGATTTGGAACCTCCAAAAGTATCACAGTTCCGGGGTTTCAATGGAAAGGCAGGCAAATTATGAAGCGCTATTTGCAAACTGAGTGGATATGGGCGGGGAGGGGTTCCTGAGAAAGGCCAAAAAAGTTGGGTTTGATCTTTGCGTAGGCCGATGGCAGTCAGCCTGCCATCGACTCAGCACAACAATCTGTTTTATTTGAAGGCTTTGTGGCACACCCGTTTGAGGCTGTCCAGCGTTTCATATTTTTGTTTAACCGCATCAAAATCGTTGGCGATATAAGCCTCGCGAAACTGTTCATATGCTTGACGATAGACATCATAATGGACGTCACCATAACCTTCAAATCCTATCATGCGCCGGGAATCGGCGATGAATTGATCAATGATCTCGCTTTCCGGCAACCGGTTTCCATCAAGAGCGGTGCCTATGGCCTTGAATGACTTTTTCATCCGCTTTTTTAACGTTTTGTATTTTTCTGGTTTTTCAACCGCCGCAGAGGTGGGGTCCGTTACGGTATCAGCAGATGCAATCTGGGCGTGCTCAAATTTTAATCTCAGCTTATAGTAATTTTCATATGGTTTGATCTTGAATTCGAACTTTTGCAAGTCTTTACAGATACCTGCCAAGTCATTGTCGGACTCGTTTTCCGCGCCGCTAAACTCGTCTACCAAGCGCTTTAGAAAAATGCTCAGAGACAAACTGTCCATCTCCCGCTTTATCTTTTGTTTCGATTTTGGGATAGTCCCTCACAATAAACAGTAAATCCTGCATTTATATCCATTTTCCGGTTCCAAACGCTTTTTCATAATATATAGGGCTCTCTGTTAAATTTTTGTTAGCGCCGGAAAAATTGTGCTGTTATACTTCTCTTGACTGCCTTGCCACGGCTGTTACGATGTTGAGCAAGACCACCTTGAACCCATCCTCTGGAGGCAACAAATGAAAACCATAGTGCCACTCAGTACGATATGCATAATAAGTGCGGTTCTATTGTCTGCGGGATGCAGCAGCGAGACCTATCAGCCCATACCGAAAGCGGATGCTGTGGCGATATTGGTGCCCACAGCTGGAAATACCATTGCAGGCTCTGTCATATTCGCTAAGTCCGGCCAAGCCATGCGGATCATTGCCGAAGTGGCCAACCTGTCGCCCGGCGCGCATGGATTCCACATCCATGAGTTCGGAGACTGCCGAGCTTCGGACGGGTCGTCGGCTGGTGGTCATTTTAATCCGGATAACAGTTCTCATGGTGCCCCAAATGCAGAACCCCGCCATGTTGGCGACCTGGGCAATATTGTGGCTGACGAATCCGGTGTGGGTAAATTGGATATACTTGTTGCCGGGCCTGACCTGGAAGGACCGAATGGTATTATCGGCCGTAGTATCATCGTGCATGCAGAACCGGATGATCTGAAGACCCAGCCCACTGGTGGCGCGGGCGCAAGACTGGCATGCGGCGTAATCGGGCTTGCCCGTTAAACCAAACAGCTAAAGTAGAATCAAAAATACATTGTCCGGTTCCTTTCCTGGCAGGGAGTATTGGATGATAGGGGCCATTGCCGGAGATATGATCGGGGCTCCCTACGAGCGAATCCCGACGAAAAGCAAAGATATCATCACTGTAGTTGCCGAATTTACAGATGATACGGTCTTGACCGTTGCGGTTGCGGATTGGATCCTGAACGGCACGGACTGTGCGGCCACCATAAAGAGATACGCTCGCAAGTACCATAATCTACCCTACGGGGGGTCGTTCCGGGGGTGGTTCAATTCTTCTGATAGCAAACCTTACGACAGCTTTGGAAATGGATCGGCCATGCGGGTTTCGCCGGTCGGCTTTGCCTACAACAGTGTCGCTGAAGTTTTGAACTTTGCCAAGCGTTCGGCTGAGGTCACGCACAACCATCCTGAGGGAATTAAAGGCGCCCAGGCCACCGCCCTGGCAATTTTCATGTCCCGCATGGGAAAGCCCAAAGAAGATATCCGCTGCGAGATAACTGCACGGTTCGACTACAATCTCCATCGCACCGTGGATGAAATTCGACCCGGATACGATTTCGACGTCTCTTGTCAGGGATCGGTCCCTGAATGAATCATTGCCTTTCTTGATTCCGACTCGTACATGGATGCCGTTAGAAATGCCATTTCTCTTGGCGGTGATGCCGACACCATGGCGTGTATCGCCGGGGGAATAGCCCAGGCCTGGTATAAAAAATTGCCGGCAGATGTCGTGGATGCGGTCAGAAAGAGGCTTGCGCCGGATCTTTGGGAGGTGGTGAAGCGTTTTAACACGGTCTATGAATGTGAATTCTAGCCGCCTTCTGGAGACAGTCGCCTGGATGTGATCGAAATAAAAACCGGAGATGAGTTGTGAAAAAAGGTTTGAAATGGCGCGTGACACTTATTATTCAGATTTAATAAGGGATGTCCGGGAAGCGCAGGGATTAGCGTTGCCGGGAAACCTGCTCAGCAACAAGCCGAAGAGAACCGGCGCCGAATTCAATCCCAACACCTATCTGGAAATTCTTACCCATCTATCCCTCCTGGAAGGTTTCGTTCTCGATTTTACATACGACTACCAGGAAGGTTTGGGCGGGCACCCCTGCCTTTATGCCCGCCCTACGGATGACACTCCGTTTGAAACCATGACCGAACATCAGGCCTGGGAACGGAAGCACAATGTATCTGATTTTCTGGTTTCAGACGGCACTCCGGAGAGCTTTTTTGAATTAGTGGTTTTCCGGGAGGTGGCCAATCAATTCTATCTTTACTGGCATGCCGCCTACAACGACCTGCGCATCATCACGGCCAAGGCAGAGATTCTCAAGATTGTCACGACGCTGGATGAATTAGGCCCCGTGAGATTTGACCCGGTCCAGGCTGAAATTGCCACGGCTCTTGAACCAGAGCCCCGGATCGACCTGACGGAGACCTCCGCCAGTGTCACCTATTGCACATTTACCCAGTGGGGGGGATTCAGTATTCAACAGGAGGTATTCAGTAAAGTGCATCCGCATTTGTTGCTGTGTTCGGAGGTGTTGAATACCGCCAAATACAACTGTGGGATCGTTTTCTGAACTGAATGTTAGGCTGGATTACTTCTGTACAGGAGAAAACCGGATAGTGATCATGTGCCCTTATCCGGCTTTCTATATGGGTTACAGTTGAGACTAAGACCAGTCTGTCAATCTTCGGCGTTCATTTTCGTCCTTTCAAAACCTCGCAAGAAGGACCCGATACCGACCCCTGCCACAATGGTGTCTGAAAACAGGATCAAGACGCCCGGCGAGCAGGCCGCCAGCAATCTCGTATCCAATCTTTGACATCCTGTATGAGCTCAAAATATTTTTTGATCCAGTCTTTGAACGAAACATGGCCATCATTGTTGATATCCCCGCAAGCTTCACCCGCATTCCAGCAGTCCGCAACCCAGCTTTTGAACGCCTTGCGAGATTCACGGTTTTTACAGCGGATATCCCGGCGGTCAATGTGGCCGTCTCCGTTGCAGTCTGCCGTACATCCAGTTGAAACCTCATCTACGATCACGCTGGCGCCAGGCTCAACAGGAACTTCGACACCATCGACCACCACGATGATCGGGTCTGGGTTGGATTCAGGCGCGGTAACCGAACCGGATTCTGGTTCGAAGGACACCCCACTACCGGAATCCAGACTGACCGAAGTGACCGTCCCATTATCCGCTGTGAGAATGATGTCCACCTGGCCTCCGGTAACCATCGCATGGACGCTGCTACAGGTGACCACGACACCGTCATTGGCATCCAGAGTAAAAACACCCGCACCTGAGCAAGTTTCCACGGTGGCTGGTAGCAGGCCCCCGGTGGCGATCAAGTGCACGCCCGCGCCCGATTCGGCAGCATCGGTTACTGCCAGGATTTGGTCGGCTCGATCGACGATTGTACCCCCGGTAGTGCCATCGCCGAATTGAATACCGGCCTGATTCGGTTGGTCGTCCAGAACATTTTCAATGCCGTCTTTGTCAGCGTCGGCCACAGGCACACTAATAAAGTTGGAGTAAGTCCGGTTGCTGTTGTCATTGGTTCGGAGTTGCAGCCTGAGACCCAAACGGTTACCACCGGTCAGGCGTTCGGCCGGCAACGAGAGGCCGGCGACGTTGGTCGGCACCTTAATGTAATATTCGCCGACATAAGCTTCCCCGGCGAAGACCTGTACCATCGCTCTGATAGAAGTTTCCGGAACCGGATTTAATCCGGATAGATCCGGGACATGCCACTGCCAGTTTAGACTGCCCAACACGTCAAAATCTATTAAAAAAGTGTCGGCTGTTATTATGGGCAGCGGTACATGACCGCTAAAATGATAGAGGGCCCTCTGCTCTTGGGTATCCAGCCCGGTGACTGACAGGCGGTGGGTACCCGGCGACAGGGTCTCGGTGATGTCGGCAAAGAAGAAGCTCTCTTCATGAAATGCATCTGGAAGGGAGAGGATTGTTCCGTCATAACGACCAAAAGCGGCATTCCACCAGACAATTCTTTTGTCTGTCAGAGTTAAGCCTTGGTCGGCGCCATCCAACAAGGTCATGGGTGAGTCGACGTTAATTACTGAATCGAGCGGCAGCAGACGGCCAAAACCATTTTTGGCAACAAAATGCATTCGGTTCAGATCACGTCCATCTTCGTAAACGCGGTGTTGCACATAGAGAGAATCGATATAGAAACTGGCCGGTGCGATTGAATTGGAATAGCTGCGGTTGTTGTTGTCATTTGACCGCAACTGCAGGGTCACCTCCAGGTGCTCGGTCTGGAGCATGAGCAGGTATTCAAGAAACCAGGCCGGCAGCCGCAACATGCCCAGGTCGGTGGGGATCCGGATGTAATATTCAACAATGGTGCCATCCTGCAAATACGCATTCACGATGGCGCGCATAGACGTCTCCGGGACCGGATCCAGGTGACTGAGGTCCGGTACGGGCCAAGAGAAGACCAGGTCGCCGTAATCCAGGCGACTGGTCACCGAGGCGGCACTGACCAGCGGCAGGTCGATTATGCCGTTGAAATCATAATACCGTTCATGGGTATGACCGTGGATATCAATTACTTCAAGCCGGTATTGCCCCACCTTGAGCGAGTCGGTAAACTCAGCCCGATAGTAATTTTCAGTATGATAATCAGTTGGGATCTCCCAGATGCCAATTGTTTCATCATAGCGCCCCGAACCGGTTTCATACGTTAGAAAACCCACTTCCGGCAGCACGACCGGAAAACCATCAGGATCGTACAGGGATACCGAGGCAAGCACATCTTCCGTCGGGTAATTGCCTTCGCCGTCCCGGATGGCAAAACCCAGTCGGTTGAAATCACGGCCGTCTTCAGTGACACGGCGCTGCACATAGAAATAGGCAATATCGAACTGCCCCCCGGGTGGCCTCTGGTTGATCAGCAGGCGCGTTGGCAGCACACTACCGGGGAACAGGAAATCGATGTCACCATCGTCGTCTACATCTCCAGCGGAAACATGCATGGTCGATCCGCCCACATCCGGCATGCGTTCGGTGGTTTCATCCGTATAAAAGCCAGCACCGTCGTTGATCAGACAACGGTATTGGGGCCAGGTGATCGAACCGATTACAATATCCGGGAAGCCGTCCAGATTGACATCGACAATGGCACCGTCTTCACCGCCCTGACTGCCCTGGCTTTGCACAGCTGGCAGACGGCTGTAAGTTTCATTTGAAAAATATCCCGATCCATTGTTGATCAGCAGACGGTCCAAGTTGCTATCGCCCGGATTGCCGGGGTTGAGGACCAGGATATCACTATCGCCGTCCAGGTCTACATCGCCGAAAACGGCATTGATACTTTGGTCCAGAACAGCCGGCAGTCGCAAGCTCGTTTCTTCAGAGAACTGGCCCAGGCCGTTGTTAATGAAGAGTTGGTTCTGCATGCCGCCATCCAATGTGTTGGCCAGGAAAAGGTCCAGGTCGACATCGCCATCCACATCACCAAGGGCGAAGGCACCATGGTAGCCATCCGGCAGCACCGGCAGTCGGTCCGCGGTCTGGTCTTGGAAGGATCCGCCGACATTGATCAGGATGACGTAGTTGCCGCCTTCAACACCCACGATGTCCGTATCGCCATCGCTATCAATATCACCGAAATCCATACGGTTGCAGGAGCTAAACTCAGGCAAGCGGTGCGTAGCATCCAGAAAAAAGCCGGGCGTTCCACCCTGAAGGTTGCCTTGGTTAATAAGCAGCGCCGGGCGGTTGACGCCCACTTGGCCGAGCAGCAAGTCGGGATCTCCATCGTCGTCGATATCGACGAAATAGGCATTGATGGTACCCTTGGGGTTGGGGGGCAACCGGGTTACAGTTTCATCGGCATAAACACCGGTCTGGCCGCCTTGCAGCCCACCCTGGTTGATGAGCAGCAAATCCTGACCTTCGGTGCCTAGCAGAATATCGAGATCGCCGTCGCCGTCAATGTCGGCCAGGTCGGATCCACGGCTTTCAATTGTAATCGGCGGTAGCCGGACCGCCGACTCGTCAACAAAGAATCCCAAATTCTGGGCATGCAAAATTGAACCGGTCAGCAAAAAGACGGCAAACCCCCACAAAAAGGCCGGTGTTATCCGGGTATGGCGCTGCATGGTCTATCCTCCTTTTTAAATCACAAGGTATTGGTAGGATCCTCCATGCAAGGGCATCGAAAAAACAGTTAGCAGAGGAATACAGGGTAATTGCAGATCCTCCGGCCTGGCCCAGCAAGGCGGGCCGGGCGCAATTTGACCACAAGACACTTGCGCGTGTCTGTCGAATCAGACACAGACGCCCTATTTATAATCAGCCGGTCAATGCCGGGTGATGTATGGAGTTCGTTTCGGGGGATTATATCCGGGATAACCTGGTACCAATTTTGTACCCCGGCAGATATGTTTCACAATAAGGTATTTATACCTACTTTACAATCGATTTATCCGCCTGATTTTGTCTTTTTTAAGGCGATCTCAAAGATGATGCTGTGTTTTTCAAAATGTTGATTTTCGGAAGGCAGCCAAGCAATTCTATCTTTACGGGCAGGCCGCTACAACGACCTGCGCATCATCACGGCCAAGGCAGAGATTTTCAAAATCGTAACCACATTAGACGAGCTGGGCCCGATCAAATTCGATCCGGTGCAGGCTGAGATTGCAATGGCTCTCGACCCAGAGCTCCGGATCGAACTGACGGAGACCTCCGCCAGTGTCACCTATTGCACCTTTACCCAGTGGGGGGGATTCAGTATTCAACAGGAAGTATTCAGTAAAGTGCATCCGCATTTGTTGCTGTGTTCGGAGGTATTGCACACCGCTAAGTATAATTGCGGGATTGTTTTTTAAGCAATTCGCTTATGGAGTGGCTAAAATCAAAACCGGGTAGTGATTTTAGACCCTATCACTACCCGGTAATTTTTATGGTTTTGTTTGTAAAGACAGAGACCGGTCTGTCGGTCTCGATCAATTTACGCATGCTTTTCCGGAGACCTGCGCGCCGTCGACCACGCACACGAGATAAGCTTCAACCCCATCGCTACGGATAAAGTTAGCATCGGCTATGTTTACCTCGTTCTGGGTTGTACCTTTGGAAATCGATCCCGAAGCAACCAGCGCACCATTATAAGGACTGGCCGCAAACGCGATATCCTCGGCAGTGATGACTTCCCAAGACGCTTTTGACTCGCTGGCGCCGGAGGCACCACCGGCAGACGACTTACCGGTGATGAACGTAGCGTCAAAAGAATCTACCACGCCCGACACGGCGCGTCTTTCCCCTGCAAAGAGCGCGTTGCCGACCACCAGGGAAAATACCAGAATTCCGACCAAGGCGATTGCTGTTTTTTTCGTAATTTTATTCATGATTGGCTCCTTATCCAGGCCTAATAGCCATTTTATTTTTAAGGTAACGTTTCAGTTGTAGGTGAAACGCTAAGACCGCTTGTCATTGGTCGCATTGCTAGCGAAAACCTTACTGGATAATACTGAATACCTTGCGGGCTTCCTTAAGCGTCCCCTTTTTCGCCCTCGCCACCAGGAATTTGCCCCGCCGTTCGGTGGTAATCAGATCGGCATTGGTTAGTTCTTTAAGGTGGTGAGATACAGTTGGGGCACCAATGTTCAGCGATTTTATAATGTCGGAAACGAAGCATCCTTTGTCACTGGCTTTGAAATCTTTTTCAGCGTGCTGGGCAACCTCCAGGTACATCTCCAGGCGTTTCTGGTGGGAGAGTGCCTTCAGGACTTTGGCCAGTTCTTTGGTTTTCATATCGGATTGCCTCACATTTAAATTTCGATAACTTTCGAAATGAAACTAAGCCCGGACCGAATATCTGTCAACCGGCAAGTGAGATTTTTTTTGCATGAGTTTTGGGTTAATTGGCTAAATAATTGTTTTGATGCTAAAAATAAAGACAATTTTCAAGCACAGATTGACAATCGATTCCATTTAAGGTTAAGACAGTTGACAGGATGAAAAACCGGGCGGCGCAACCGAGATAGCGGTTTACGTTGATTGGCCCCCGCTTTTCATTTGCATTTCGAATAGTGCTTTTCAGACCCAATTTCGCGGCTAAGACCAGAGTCCATATACGTGATCCGCAGCCACGTCCGGAAGTAGGAGAACGCCATGGTGCTTGGTAAAGAATTTTGGGCGGTTACAGTCAAGCGGCTCAAGCGGGCCGGTAAACACACTGAAATAGTGGCGGTTGCCAAACAGAATTTGCCTTTGCCCGGCACATTCAATGAAATGGCCGTCGCGCTCCGCAAACAGATTCGCGCCAGGCGCAAAGATAAAAAACGCTACAATGACCTGCTGCGGCAGCTCTACCACGCGGCTGTCTGGGAAAATTTCTTTGGAGATATCAATGCCCTGTGTCTGCGAGAGCAGGGAACCTCTTGCAAGGTTGTCAGCCAGTTCATTCCCCGGATTAAATGTGATTACCATCTGATCGGCTATGAGCACCTGGACGTATTGGGCGTAAACGACGTCAAATGGATCGTCGCAGCATGGGGTGAAGCGAGAAATCACTCTCCGGCACGCCAAATCAACCAGAAGCTACATGAACAGACCGTGGCCCGCTTCAAACTCGAGCAAGAACGCGAACAACGCTCGGCCGGGGAACTTTTCGGTGGCCAGCAATTGTCTTTGGTGGATTCTCAGGACAATGTGAACCCGGAGCGTCAACCACAGCATGTCGATCCGGTAGTTCACGGTGGAAAACAAAATCAGCGAAAATTGATCGTCGCCATCTTGATTGCAGCAGCATTGGGACTTGTCATTATCCTGGCGACTTGAAAAAAGCGATAAAAATGACATATACCCTGAGCTTCGACGAACGCGGATTTATAGCGCTGCAGTACTCTGGCTTTATATCCCTGCCGGAAGCCCGGGAATCTTCAGTCAAAGCAATTGACCTGGCGGTCAAACGCAATGTCAAGCTCTACCTGGCAGACCACTCCGAGTCGGTGGTGGTTCTCCCCATGGAACAGGGATACAACCTGATGGACAAGCTTGCAGACCTCACGGATGTATCCCGGAATGCAAAATTGGCCCTGGTGTTGCCCACCGCAGGGGGGCAGGCCGGTAAGGATCTGGAAAGCTTCAGCACCATCGCTGCGAACCAGGGGTGGGGGGTGGCAACGTTCAATAACCGGCAGGAGGCAGCCGACTGGTTGTTGAGTCGAATCGATTGAACGGAAGGCCAAAGAGACGTTTAGGTCGAGGTGGTATCCGCTTTACCTTTCTGGAGCGTGAACTGCCGGCATTATGTCGGTACGAGTTATTTACAATTTACACCTTGGACCATGGCAAACATTCCTTGGCCGGGTGTAACCTAATGGGCGTTGGTTGCTATCAACCTCAAAATTGGCCTGGGGAAGATCAATGAGATGCCAGCAATGTAATGCAGATTTGCCGGAAGGCAGCAAGTTCTGTAATCAGTGCGGGCGACGTGTTGAGGTTACCTGTCCGGACTGTAATAGTGTTCTACCCCCTGCAAGCCGGTTTTGTCTCAATTGCGGTAAAGACTTAGGTAAGGCAACGCTTCGCGACCACATCGATTTATTCCATCCTCGCGAGTATACTCCAAAACACTTGGCGGAGAAAATCCTGCGCAGTCGTGCTGCTTCAGAAGGGGAGCGCAAGACTGTCACGATCCTGTTTGCTGATGTGGCGAACTCTACCGCTCTGTTTGAATACCTCGACCCCGAAGCCGTCCACAAGATCATGAATGGGTGTTTCCGAATTCTAATGGACCAGATCCACCGGTTTGAGGGCACAGTCAATCAGTTCCAAGGGGACTGCATAATGGCATTATTCGGGGCGCCAATTGCCCATGAGAATCATGCCCAGCGGGCTTGCCAGGCGGCCTTGGCCATTCAAAAAGCACTGCCGCCCTACCGGGAAAAGCTCAAGGAGCGCCATGGAATCAACTTTTACATGCGTATCGGGCTCAATTCCGGGCCAGTCGTTGTGGGGGCCATTGGAGACGACTTGCGGATGGATTATACGGCCCAGGGGGACACGGCCAATCTGGCCGCGCGGATGGAGGCTCTCGCCGAACCGGGAACCATCTATGCCACTGAAAACACGTTCCGGCTGGCTGAGGGCTTACTCCGTTTCGAGTACCTTGGCATGCATACGGTCAAAGGCAAGGTCATGCCTGTTGGGGTCTACAGGCCGATTTCATCCAGCAGCAATCGTACCCGTTTCGATGTGAATGCTGAACGCGGCTTGACCCCTTTCGTAGGTAGACAGGGTGACTTGGAGGTTATCAATGAGGCATTCCAGCATAGCCAGGAATGCTCCGGACAAGCCGTAGCGGTTACCTCGGATCCCGGCATGGGAAAATCCAGGTTGCTTTATGAATTTCGTAAACACATCACCAACGAGGATGTTTACTTTTTAGAATGCAAGTGCCTGTCTTTCAGCCGCGGTGTGGCGTACCACCCCGTTATCGATATGCTGAAATCGTTATTTCGTATTGATGCAAGACAAACCGATGCGCAAATCAGGGAAAAGCTCGAAGGCGGCTTGAACGCACTGAAGATTGATTCGCGTCATTCGCTCCCCTATCTGTTGGAATTGCTGGCAGTCAAAGACAGCGGTATTGATATGGTGAAAACGAGTCCGGAGGCCCGCCGGGAGTGGATTAATAGCGCTTTGATCAGAATGGTGATTGCCCGAGCCCAACGAAAGCCCCTCATCCTTGTTATTGAAGACCTCCATTGGGTTGATTCGGCCTCGCGGGAAGCCATCAGCGAGTTGTTGGGAAGTATACACGCGGAACGGGTATTGCTCTTGCTTACATATCGACCTGAGTTTGTTCCGGAATGGAGTACCAAATCGAACTTTCACCAGATTGTTCTGGGACGGCTTTCGGAAGACAACAGCCTGTCCATGGCTTGCCACTTGCTTGAGACCCAGGCTGTTGGCAGCGATATCGCCCGGCAGGTTCTTGAGAAGACCGAAGGTGTGCCGTTCTTTATCGAAGAGTTCGTTCGATCTCTCAAGGATTTTAACATAGCCTGGGAGCTTGAGGAGGGGACCGGCCGTACCGGCGAGGATTCTCTGCGCGTGCCGTCTACAATTCAAGACATCATTATGGCGCGGGTTGATATTTTGCCGGAGGCGGCCCGGCAGATAATCAAGACCGGCTCCGTGATTGAAAGGGAATTCAGCCGTTCCCTGATCAGCAAGGCAACCGGGCTGGAGCCCGAGAACCTTGCCGCGGGGTTGACCGCTTTGAAAAACGCCGAGTTGATTTACCAGCGCGGAGCCGGTTCGGATGCCGCCTACTTTTTTAATCATGCCCTCACCATGGAGGTGGTCTACGAATCGCTACTCTCCTCTCAGAAGCAGCAGATTCACAGCAGTGTGGGAAGGGCCATCGAGGCGCTGCATCACGAGGGGTTGGATGAACACAGCGCAACGCTGGCCAGGCATTTTTCTGAGGCCGGCCTGTTTGAGGACGCGGCTGCCTATGCCAAAGCCGCAGCTAAAAGGGCCATGCGATCCGGGGCCTATCGCGATGCGATCGCCCATTCGCAAAGCCAGGTCCATGCGCTTGAACAGTTGCCGATCAGTGAAGGAAACCAGCAACGGATTATCGATGCTCGTACGGTCCTTGCCAATTACTATTTATCTTTAGATGTATATTCGGAGGCCAAAGACGCGGTGGCACCCATCGTAGATACCGCCATCGAATTGGATTACCAGAAAAGACTACCCGGTATCTATGTGGCGCTGGGCAGTTATTATTATTGGGTTGAACAGAGCTCCGCCTTGGCGCTGGAATACCTGCAAAAGGCGGTTGCGGTGGCCGAAAAAACCGGTGATATCATTTATCTCTGGTTCAGCAATTTTTTTCTCGGAACAGCCCTGTCAACAGAATGCCGGTTTGAAGAAGCCGCTGAGTGCTACAATGCTTCCATGGCCCTCAGTGAAATGGGCAATCACCTGCGGGGACTGTCCGCGGCCAAAGCCGCAATGACGGCATATGCTTGCCTTTTTACGGGACGCGTAAACGAAGCGTGTAAATTATCAAAAGACGCCTTACAAGCTGCGGAAGAATGTGCGGATGCGCATACAAAAGGGATTGCCTACGGGGCCTATGGCGCCGCCAGTTTTTTTAAAGGAGACTTTGCTGAGGCCCATCGTTTTCTTTCCGACGCCATCGACTTTAGTCTCAAAGCTAATCATTTGGCTTTAATGGGCTGGGTAGAGTTGTGGCTGGCGTACATTCATTTTTATAGCCAGCGCCACAAGATGGCCATCCTCTTTTTCAAAAGGGCCATTGCTACCTGGAAGAATACGAACCAACTGCAACAATGGTTGCCCTATTTGAGAATCTCATTGGAATGGGCCATCATAACGGATGGCGGCTTCCCGGCAACGGGCTTTGATCCGATGATCTGCCGTGAGGAAAACAAAAACAAGATGGTTACAGGTATCATCGACGCGACGATTGCCGGCATCCTTATAAACATGGACCAGGCGTTCATCCCCAAGGCTGAGTCATTGGTTCAATCAGCCATCGCTGCCGACCAAAGCAACAATACCAAGTGGTGTCTTGGTCAAGATTATGCGGTTTATGCCGAAGTTTGTCGTACCAAAGGAGATCACGCCGGTGTAACGGAGAATCTTTGCAAAGCCGTAGAGATCTTCAGGGAGTGCGGCGCCGATGGCTGGGTTGAATTCTATAAAAATCGCTTGGCTGCATTTTCTCCTGACTAGAACCTATCTCAAAAAAAGGATTTTGGTCAACATCCAGTCTTCGCTCTACGAGTTACGCCCAACGAGCAAGGTGGCCGCGGTTCAAACCTTCCGGTGTAATTATTTAGGCTTTGGCTGTTTGGGTACAATCTCGCGCTTTAGCTTTTTAATCTCGCTATCGATTCCAGTGAGAAAAGACTTCCGTGTTTTTTCAAGCAATTTTTTGCCCAATTGGTTTTGGGCTTCCATGAGAAGGCCACGGCCTCGTTCAAGATCGTTCTTTCTAAAATGTTCGCGTGCGCGGTCGATAAGGTTAGAAACCGTCGCCACCCTTTCTCCCATAATATGAACTATCAATTCTTCCAATTCAACCGCTGACTTTTTTAGCACCAGGTGGGTGTAGTCCACCTCCTTTTGTAGTTCCGCCATGAGATCAACAGCCCTATCGGTCTTTTCATTGGGGTAGATTTTTTTCTTTTTGCCAAAACGGAGCGCCTTTTTGATCGTCTTGCGCGCCTCTTTGATCTTCTTTCTGATTGATCTGTTCCTTTCGAAATACAAAATGGTATCTTCGAGTAGGAATTCATGCAGTTTAATGAGCCCCGCAGGGAGGCCGTCTTTCTTGTACCGAAAAAGAAAAAACATTTTCAAGCTCCTGGTATTAAACCGAAAATTGCCCGATAGGTATCTGGATGGGAAAGTTGCCGTATATAATTTATATCGGCTTTTCAATCGAAATCTTAAGCGGGGATTTCATAAAAAACAACGGGATGTAAAAGAAATGAGGGCAGTATCGGATCAGGTTTAAAAGGACTGTCGGCCATTCGGCTTGGCTGGGATTTTCTAATCATACATGCAGTTTTATTGGATTTGTGATATTGGCAATTTATATGTAGGTCAACAAATCGGCAGGTTAACGCCTCCAACTTTAGACAATCACAGAGGCCTGGGAAATGTTCAATTATAGAACCCTTATTACGGTACTGATGTTCTTTTTGGCAATGCCACTCGATGCCTCTGCCGATGGTTATTACTGCTCGCGAAAACTGTCCGGCGTTACCAGCAGAATTGTCGAGATCAATAGGTACAGGATCCTCGACGGTATCGAACCACGAACCGTGGGCCTTCCCACCCAATTCATGATCGATTTTGAATCTAAAATGCTGATACCTGCCAAAGGCAGCCGAGTCAGCCGAAGGGTTGCCTTTAATAAAGTTGATCAGATTGAGGATAAACTGGTCATCCAGGGCGTTGATGAAGGTATCGAGGGGGTCAGAGATGGGGTGGCCTGGAGCCTGGTAATTTCTAAGAGTAATGGCCAATCGGTTCTATCGGTGGCAGGTGATGGCGTTGCCTATGCGGTTTTTGGGGTGTGCAAACCCACCAAAGACCCGAAATAGTTTGGCGAGACTCACCAGATGGTGACGCCGCACAGATGAATGTGCCGGCATGCCTTTCAGGTTTTCAGGCGACCTCTGTCCCCGGTTCTGTTTAGCTTCCTGACGCATTACCTTTCGGAGAGTAATGCGATTATGCGCATAAGCGCGACGCGGTAAGAGACCGCCGGTTTTCGAAAAGGTTGAATGCCGTCAGCGGGTCAAGCCCGAAAACCAGTCGTGGCCCCATATCTCGGGATGCAGAACATAACGAAAATTTTGGAACTCATCAGGGCGGATCTGGGCAGACATCATCCGAAGGCAGTCCTGCTGTTTGGTTCCGCCGCCCGCTATTTGCAAAAAAGCCAGAAAGAGGCACCCCATGATTTTGATGTGCTCTACGTGGCGGCCTTCACGCCGGTACTCTCCAAAACACTGCCGGTAAAAGTCGATCTGCACGCCTACACCGAATATGAATTTGTCCGCATCGCTCGCGCCCTGCGCTACGGCCCCCGATTTTTGTCACGGGCCAAAATGTACATGCAAGATACCTGGCACGGCAGCCTGCGCTCCGATATTGCCGCCTGTCTGCTGCTCGGCCCGGCCTATGCGAACTACGGGTTTTTGCAGATGGAAAACGAGAAGCGTTACCGGGATTACTCCGTTCACGAAGTGATCCTCGGCAGACGCTGGTGGCGGGCCCTGCAGTCCTGGACCCAGGAGTACCGGGGACCCACAGGCCTTTTTGTGGACAAATCCCTGGGAAGAGACCATTTCAAACCGAATATCACCTAAAGTTTCAAATTGGCGGACCTCTCCAGACTATGTTGCTGATAACCTTTATTTATCTCCGGAATATCAAGAGAGCAGGGGGCCGGGTGAATGTGCCGGTTTGAATGGCGGGCCTTGGAGCGCGTAGGCTGAAGATAAAAGCAATGGCGTGGGGTTTGAGATTTGGGGGAGATACCTGCGTCTAACCTTCTACCAGCTTATAACATTATACGGTTTTACAGACTTGTCTGAAATAGCGGTTCCCACCAGCTTCCATTTTAGACAACGTGCAGTTGATTTGCCCAGGCAAACAATTCGGGGGCACCGCCCGTATGCCAGAATAAAACGGTCTGATCTTTTGTAAAATACCCCTTTTGGATCAGATCTGTCAGTCCCCCCATGGCACGCGCGGTATATACGGGCCCCAAGAGTATACCTTCATGACGCGCAAGGTCCCTTATGGCCTTGAACTCCAGATCACCGGGGATTGCATACCCTGCGCCCAGATAGTCACAATTAAGATCAAAATCCTCTTCGTTCAATGCAATAGAATAACCAATTCTGCGTGCGGTTGTATTCGCAATCTCGGATAGGATTGGAGGGAATGGTTCTTCTCCGGTTTTTGTTTGGTCTATGCTGATGCCCAGGATCTGCCCCTGGAAATTTATGATCTTTGCGCCTAATGTCAGGCCTGCTTGGGTTCCCCCGGAACTTGTTGCAAACACGATCGCATCCAGCTGAAGTTGCATGCTTTTTAACTGGGTTTCAAGTTCCAACATCGCATTGACATACCCGGCAGCTCCCGTGCTGTTTGACCCCCCGACCGGTATGACATAGGGCTTTTTACCATCTGCTGGCAGGTCGTCGGCAACCAGGTTTAATATTTGATCCCTGTCTTTTCTATCGCAAAAATGTACCCTGGCCCCGAATATTTCATCCAATAGAAGATTGCCGCTGGAGCTCTTCGGCTTTTCTCCGTTTAATACCAGGTGACAAGACAGGCCTGCTTTCCTCGCAGCCGCAGCTGTCAGGCGGCAGTGGTTAGACTGTATCCCCCCAGCAGTTACCAGGGTGTCTTTTTCCTGGCTCAGGGCCTCACCAATGAGAAATTCCAGCTTGCGGGTCTTATTTCCGCCCATACCCAGCGAGGTGATGTCATCTCTTTTCATAAGTATTGTTGGTCCGTTGCAGGCTTTGGAAAATGACGTCAGATAGTGGATGGGTGTTGGGAATTCAGCCAACTTATATCGAGGTAAACGTTCTAAATTCATATTAATATCCTTATGGTAAATAAACTGGAATCATGCAAAACAACAAATGTGCTCAAAAGGAATGAAGAAAAGCTGCAAGCCCCAAATGGGTATGAACTTACATGATAGCAAATTCATATTGCTACGCCATCCATTTTCGAGATGGAAAATTAATTTTTAAAACATATTCTATAAACAAACTTTTTTATTGATTTATTTTTTTATTAGATATAGATCATTAAAATTATATTGCAATAAGAAAATTGGAGGTTAAGTGGAAAAGAAGGAACTGGATGCATTGGACTACGAGATCATTCGCCTTTTAACCGAAAATGGCCGCATGCCTACCGGTGAATTGGCCAAGAAACTCAACATTACAGCCCCTACGGTACGATACCGCATCAAGGACCTTGAAGAGAACGGCATATTCAAGGTTTCCGGACTGATAAACCCCAGTAAACATCGCGAAATGATTACGGCTTTGGTTGCTATGAGCTTCCAATCCGGCGGAAAGCTAGACCAGATCTTAGAGAAGATTTCTGCGTTGCCAAATGTTGTCTGGGCCGGGGTGGTTACCGGTCGATACGACATCATGGCTCAGGTTGTATGTGTCCGGGGAAAAGACGAATTATATAAATTTACCACTGAGACGATTCTCTCCATTGGCAATATCATCAGAAGTGAAACCTTTTTGATGATGAAATCAAGACATAACTGGATATGTTTGCCGGAAGGGGTGGAAGAAATCTAAGGCAAAGCAGGTTCGAATTATAAGCAGTTTGACCGAGAACGTATCAAATACCAACAATAGGAGAAAGAGGGGGAAAAAGATGAAAAAGTTAAGACTGTTATCGGTATTGGTATCACTGGCTTTATTGTTCGGTTTCCTGACAACTGTCTCGGCTGGAACTCTTGACGATATCGCGAAGCGTGGAGTACTCCGAATTGCCTGCCAGACCCAGGGCGCGCCTTTTAGTTTTGTTGATAAAAATGGCGAACGGACCGGAAGTTCCGTCGAGTTATGTAAACTGATCGCCAAGGAAATGGGCGTTAAAGTCAAATTTCTGAATTACGACTGGGACGGCCTCATTCCCGCCCTGCTTTCCAAAAAAGCCGACATGCTGGCAGCCGACATGACCCCGACCTTGAAAAGGGTCATGAAAATATCTTTCATCGATCCATACATGTATACCGGCAGCGTGGTGTTTGTTAAGCAGAGCAGCCCGATCAAGACCTTGGAAGACATTAAGGCCGGGACAAAATTGGCTGTGCTTTTGGGCTCAACCGGTGAAAACGATGCAAAAAAAGCATTTCCAGGTGCGAAATTGAAGACTTACAAAGGCGGCGGACCACTCCTGATCAATGCGGTGCTCGCGGGCCATACGGACGCAGGTGTCAACGACGGTTCCGCCGTCAGGGGGCAGGCAGCATCCTTCCCGCCCAATAGCGTGCGCATCCTGGAAGGACAGCTCTCAAACTCTCCACTATCCTTTGCCGTACGCTATGACTCGCCTGACCTGCGTGCTTGGCTCAACCTCTTTTTTCTGCATACCAAGTTGGATGGACGCCTCGATGCGAACCTGGACTACTGGGTCAATTCCCTGAAGTGGAAGGAAGATCATTAATCCATATCGGGCCTAGCGAGAATATGATTTTTATATGGGGTGAGCCGATTAAACGGCTCACCACCATTGGAATCGAACCCTTACCTTAAAATTACGGGTTATAAACATGCTAGAAGCCTTGAATTTTAGAGTCATCCTGGAATACATGCCGCTCTATCTGCAATGCTTTGCGGCAACCCTTTGGCTATCAGCCCTGTCATTACTTGGAGCGATCCTGGTAGGCATTATCGCCTGCGCCATGCGACTCAGCCAATCTTGGTTTCTCAAGCGCATGGCCGGTATCTATATTGAGAGTATCCGTTCGACGCCTCTACTGGCACAACTCTACTTTTTCTATTTCGGCCTGCCCTCACTGGGTATCATGATGCCGGAATGGGTTACCGGCGTGATCGCACTTACCTTGAACAGCGGCGCTTATTATGCCGAGATTATCAGAGCCGGCATTCAGGCCATTTCATACGGTCAGATCGAAGCCGGTATTTCTTCCGGACTGAATTATTTTCAGCGCATGCGCCATATCATTTTGCCGCAGGCACTCGGCATGACAATTCGCCCTATGCTGGGGCAGGCCATCGTTCTCGTCAAGGATTCCTCGCTGCTCTCATTGATTTCAATCATGGAACTGACCCGGGCCGGCCAAATGTTGACCTCTGACCGTTTCATGCCCACCGAGGGATTTTTGACTACCGCGGCGTTTTACCTAGTCATCTATTATATGCTCAAGGCCTTCTCCACTTGGTCTGAAAAACGCCTAATCTTTCAAGAAACGCATTGAGACACGAGGGATAAGTTATGTGGGGTTTCTACTTTAACGAACTTGTGAACAGTCTGCCCTTTTTCCTTAAGGGGGTCTGGATGACCGTGGCGGTTTCAGGCCTAAGTTTGATTTTTGGAACTATCATCGGCTTTATTTGCGGCATCCTGCGAACTAGCGGGAATGCGTTTGTGAAACTGATCATTGGCATCTGGGTGGACCTCATTCGCGGTACTCCATTTCTGGTTCAGGTGTTTATCATTTTTTTCATTCTGCCTAGTATCGGAATCGAACTGGAAGCTTTCCCGGCCGCCGTCATTGCCCTTAGCAATCTGGCCGCCAGCTTTATCTGTGAAATCGTGGCCGGCGGTATTCTGGCAGTTCCAACTGGGCAAAGAGAAGCGGCCACCGCCTCCGGCCTGTCTGCCTATCAACAACTTCGTCACATCATTTTACCTCAAGCGATGCGGACCATTTTACCCCCATTGGTTGGCCAGTACGTGCTTCTAGTGAAGGATTCTTCCGTGGTCTCAGCAATCGGCGTGGTCGATATAACCCGGGTTGGGTGGCTAACGGTCCAGCGTGTTCCTGAGGGCCTGATGGTGTTCGGCCTGGTTGGGCTTTTGTATTTTGCCATTTGCTATCCACTCATCAATCTGTCGAGCTTCTTGGAAAAGCGAATGACGGTTGTAAGTACAAGGCTTTAAAATTCAGCCTCGAAGACGGTTTTATTTGGACAGGCAAATTAATAGGGGAATGAGTCTATGATCTCTTTTAAAAGCGTAAACAAATGGTTTGGTGAGCTGCATGTCCTGAAAGATATAAATATAGAGGTTGCTTCGGGGGAAGTGGTTGTGGTCTGCGGCCCGAGCGGATCCGGCAAAAGCACCCTTATTCGTTGTATCAACCGCCTTGAGCCGATACAGGAAGGCGAACTTGTCGTTGATGATATGGCGGTGCACGACAAAAAAATCAATATGACTAAGATTCGAGCGGACATCGGATTTGTTTTTCAATCTTTCAACCTCTATCCGCATATGACAGCGCTGCAAAACACAACAATCGCACCCATCAAGGTCAGACAAATGAAGAAGGATGAGGCCGAAAAACTCGGTCGGGAAATGCTCACCCGGGTGGGCTTGGAAGATCGGATCGATCACTACCCGGCCCAACTTTCAGGCGGGCAGCAGCAGCGGGTGGCCATCGCCAGGGGGTTGTGTATGCAACCTAAAATCATGCTCTTTGACGAACCGACATCTGCCCTTGACCCTGAAATGATAGGCGAAGTGCTAGACGTCATGAAGAGTTTAGCAAATGAGGGCATGACTATGATGGTGGTAACCCACGAGATGGGATTTGCCCGCGAGGTTGCCAACCGAGTCGTATTCATGGATGAAGGACAGATTGTAGAAGTCGCGCCGCCCAACGATTTTTTCACCAATCCGCAAACCGAAAGAGGTAAATACTTTTTAAGCTCAATTTTAACACATTGATCAGGTTTTTATTACATCGCTTAGTCTGAGGAATCAGGAGTATAGCCATATGGAAATTGCAGTATTGGGTTCTGGAAACGGAGGCTGTGCCGTTGCCTTTGACTGTGCCGCCCACGGCCATCGGGTCAGGTTGTTTGATTTTGAACAATTCCCGGCGAGTATCCAGGCTGTCAAGGAGAAAGGCGGCATCCAGTGCGAGGGTGAGCTGGAAGGCTTTCAGCCGGTTGTCTATGCCGGACACGATATTGAAAAGACACTTGAAGGGGCCGATATCATCTACGCTGTTGGTCCGGCATACAGCACCAAACCCTTTGCCGAAGCCTGCAAGACAGCCCTCAAAGCAGGGCAGATTGTGATCGTAAACCCAAGTTCGTGCGGGGGCAGTATTGAATTTAAAAACGGCGCCGGTCTTGATCTTGCGGATAAGCGCATTGTCGTTGCCGAGACATCGACGCTGCCTTATGCCGTACGCCTGCTGGAACCTGGTAGAATAAGGATTTTCAACAAACTCAAAGGCGGCTTGTTGCTTGCTGCGATCCCTGCCGAAAAAACCGATTCCGTGTTGGCACTGGTACGCGATGTCTATCCGGCGATGAGCGCGGCCAAGAACGTCCTGCAAACCAGTTTGCAAAACGGCAATCCCGTTATCCATCCCGCGATTACGCTCATGAATGTTGCGCTTATAGAACGTACCCAGGGTGACTTCGACTTTTATCACCAGGGGGTCACCCCGGCGGTCGGCCGACTCGTTGAGGCGGTTGATAGAGAACGGATTGCGATCGGGGAAAAGTTGGGTGTGAAGGTTCTTCCCGATCCGGAATTGGGTGTTATCCAGGGATACATGACCGAAGCCACCTATGACAAAGGATTCAATACGGCGCCTGGATTCGCGGGGGTCAAAGCCCAGAGTAGGCTGGATTACCGCTATTTCAATGAAGATGTGGGCTACGGCCTGGTGTTTCTTCAAAAACTGGGCAAGCAAATTGGGGTGGCAACCCCAATCATGTCGGCGATCATCGAACTGGTATCTTTGCTGATGGACCGCGATTATGTGGGTGAATCCCGACGTACGCCGGAAACCTTGGGGCTTGCAAACCGCACAGCGGAAGAGTTGGAAGCGTTGTTGGCCTAAGGAATGTATTTGAATTTTTCTGAAAACGTTTCAGCTGGATAGACCAAACCTATTGGAGTTCGAAAATCATGCAGGTGCTGGTCTTAGGTGGTTGCGGCGGTCAGGGCAGAGCCGCCTTGTACGATCTTTCCAGAAATGAAAAGGTCGCTCGTCTCACATGTGCTGATCTTCGGCCCGAACTCCTGGGGTCGTTCGATTTTATTTCTAAGAACGACATTCAAGCCGTCCAACTGGATGCAACCAATTCAAACGCGCTGGCGGCTATCCTAGATGACGAGTTTGACGTTGTCCTCGATTTTTTACCGCCCCAATGCGTCCGGCCGGTTGCCGAAGCCGCATTACAAAGGGGCGTTCCCCTCGTCAATACGAACTATCCATACGACATTCTGGACCTCGATCAGGCTGCCAAAGAAAAGGGCGTTACCATCATGCCGGAATGCGGCCTTGATCCGGGGATCGACCTCATCCTCTACAAGTACAGTCTCGAATATTTCGACGAAGTTCACAAACTCAACTCCTATTGCGGCGGAATTCCCGAGAAGGCGGCTTGTGACAACCCCCTCAATTATAAAATCAGCTGGAACATCGAGGCTGTCCTGAACAGCCAGATAAGAGACGCCACCGTTATGGCAGCGTCTGAGGTAAGCTTTATCCCGGCGGAAGCGCAGCACGACAATGCCTTTATCCATCAGATCGAATTCCCCGGATTGGGCCCGTTGGAGGCCATTCCCAATGGCAATGCGGTTCATTATGCCGAATTGTTGGGCATCACTGATGCGTTGAAAGAAACAGGGCGGTATAGCCTGCGTTGGCCGGGCTGGTGCGATTTCTGGCGCCCGCTCAGAGAACTGGGCTTTCTAAGCCACGTGCCGATCAAGGGGATTCCCCATGAGGTGTCCCCATTTGAAATCGTGGCCGCAATCCTGGCGCCGCAGCTGCAGTACAAAGATGAAGAAAAAGATCTGGCCGTTATGGTGAACGTAGTTGAAGGGCTGAAAAACGGTGACCGGCAAAGAATGACCTGCTCGCTCATGCTTGAAAGAGATCTGTCAACCGGGCTGATGGCTATGAATATGGGGGTGGCCTACCCGGCCTGTATCATTGCTGAGATGATCGTGAGCGGTGAAATTACCCCAAAGGGCGTTCTTTCACCGGCTGTCGATATACCCTGTCAGCGGTTTCTCGAACGTTTGAAGACAAAAGGTATTGTCGTGCGGGAGAGGATTGACGCTTTAAATTAGGATCACGTCAAATTGTGAACGAACGCACGGCTGAATCCATATAGCTTCGCAACCCACAGCAAAAGGAGTGGCCTATGGAAGGTTTCAAAAAGATTCTCTACCCGATAGCACTGACGAGCGTGTCTCCTATCGTGGCACCCTATGTGGTCACTATGGCAAAACAGTTTGATGCCGAAGTGCACCTGCTGCACGTCCTGCGCCGCTTTGACTGGTTTGTGGACACCTATGTTTCCGATCCGCCGGAACCTGATTTCAAACGCATTGCCAGCGACTTTGAAAGTCAGGTGATGACACAGGCCAGACAAAAGCTCGATAATTTTATCAAGCGCCATTTCAAGGATGTCCGGATCGGAAAGGCCGATGTCATCTCAGGGACCAATTATAAACAAATTATACAATACGTGGAATCTGAAAACATTGATCTGATTATCATGGGCACCGGGACCACCTTGCAGAAAGTGATGTTTGGGGCGGTAGCGGAAAAAGTGTCCCGGCTGGCCAGCGTACCGGTCATGTTAATCAAAAGCGGTTCAGTTAAGAAATAGATTGCGCCGCGAGCAATAAAGGAGAGCAAAGATGGCAACCAAACGTGAAAAGCGTGATCTGTATGTCTGGGAATCCCTGGTTTCGATACTGGGTTTGATAATTTTTATCAGCCTGGCCATTTTGAAATTTGAAACAGACGCCCATGTGCCCATTCTGCTCGGCGTGTTCGTGGCGGCGATCATCGGTTTGCGGGCTGGTTTCAGCTGGAAAGATATTGAAACCGGCATGCTCAACGGCATTACCAATTCGCTCCAGGCGATTGTGATTTTACTGATTATCGGCATTCTTATCGGGGTGTGGATCTTAAGCGGCGTGGTACCCACCCTGCTTTACTACGGCCTGAAAATACTGCACCCATCCATATTTCTGCCGGCCACATTGATCATTTGTTCAATCACCTCTCTGGCCACCGGTTCTTCCTGGGGAACCGCGGGCACCATTGGCATCGCTCTGATTGGTGTTGGCGAAGGGCTGGGATTCCCGTTGCCGCTCGTTGCCGGCGCGGTGCTTTCCGGCGCCTATTTCGGTGACAAAATGTCACCCCTATCTGATACCACCAATATGGCGCCGGGCATGGTGGGCACCGATCTTTATACCCACATAAAGCATATGAGCTATACCACCGGGGTCAGCTATGCCATTACCTTGGTAATCGAGATTGTGCTTAGCTTTTTTTACGGCGGCGGGCAGGCCAACCTGGAGAGCGTCAATCAGATCCTATCCGGTATCGACGCCCAGTTCAGTGTCAATCCGCTGTTGCTGGTTCCGCCTGCGATTGTCATGGTGCTGGCGTTTAAAAGAATTCCGGCGGTTCCCGGGATTGTGATCGGCATCCTGACGGCCGGTATTCTGGGTGCCGTTTTCCAGGGGAATGATTTTGGCGGTCTACTCTCCGCGGCCTATGGCGGTTACACCAGCAATACCGGGGTGGAAGCCGTCGACAACCTTCTGACCAAGGGCGGTTTAGAATCGATGATGTACACGGTGTCCCTGGTTATCTGCGCGATGATGTTCGGCGGGATCATGGAGAAGACCAACCAGCTGCGCGTTGTGGTCGCCGTGATTCTAAAGAAGGCCCAATCTACCGGTTCGCTGATTACGGCCACCGTTCTGACAGCTATCGGATCAAATCTGATCCTGTGCGATCAGTACATGTCCATCGTGATGACCAGCAAGATGTACGCCCAGTCTTACACGGACAAGGGCCTGCATCCCAAAAACCTGTCACGGGCCGTTGAGGACAGTGCTACGGTTACCGCCAATCTGGTCCCCTGGAACTCGGGCGGTGCTTATATGACCGCCACCCTGGGTGTACCTACCATCGCTTATCTGCCGTTTAATTTCTTTTGCTGGATCTCGCCGATTGTTTCCATGCTCTATGGCTGGTTCAACATTACCATTGATCCTATGGATGAGGAGGTTGAAACCCCAGATGCGGTGACCGAAAAAGGTTCTGCTTAAAATCATGACGATCTTTTGAAGAAAGGTGTCAGAATACATTGAAAGGGAGATACGGATATGTTCAAAACTATCTGTTTCAAAATCATATGTGCCGTTTTAGTGTCCGGACTGTGGTTGGGTCTTGGGAATACTTCCGCTCTGGCTGCCGATGTCGAATTGGCCAAAGACTCGACCCTGGAGGGCATTATGCGGCGGGGAGAATTGCGCATCGGCCTGGAAGCCGGTTACATGCCCTTCGAGATGATCGACAAGCGCAGCGGGTTGCGCCAGAAGGAGATCCGGCACGGCGGCTTTCGTCGCAAGGGGCGCCATCTCAGCCTGATCGGTTTCGATATCGATATCGGGATTGCGATGGCAAAGGCGCTGGGCGTCAAACCGGTGTTTGTCGACACCTTGTGGCCCAGCATCATTCCGGCTTTGAATCTGGGCCGCTTCGACGTCATTTTCGGTGGGATGTCCGTTACCGAGTCCCGCAAGCAGAAAGTTGATTTTGCCGAGCCTTTCATGACGGTGGGACAGACCGTCCTGCTCAATGCCAAGCATAAGAGCGTGGTTAAATCCTACCGGGATCTCAACGATCCTAAATATGTCGTGGTATCCAAGCCCGGAACGACCGGTGAAGAGGCCGTGCAGAAAATGATACCCAAGGCTACCTATAAGACCGTTGACACGGAGATCGCTGGGGGTATGCGTGTGCTCGAAGGAACGGCGGACGCGTTTGTCTACGATCTCCCGTTCAATGCTGTCTTTACCGCCATGCACCAATCGGATCAACTGATCTTTTTGGACAAACCCTTTACCAAAGAGCCGATTGCCTGGGCGATCCGCAAGAATGATCCGGACTTTTTGAAATTTCTAAACGATTTTCTGTCTAAAATGAAAGCCGACGGCAGTTTTGATAAAATCTATAACAAATGGTTTAAAAGCTCGGATTGGTTTCCCTATGTGCGCTAGGGCGATCACGTGTTGGCGAGAACCTATCACTAAGCCACAGAGCTGATTGATGGCAACTTGTTTTACAAAATTGATCGGCCGTACTATTTTCACGACTATTTTGTTGTTCGTGTGCTGCTTCGGCCTGCAGGCGGGCGAGGAAGGGCAGATACGGGAATCATCAGTGAACGGGCAAATCACCGGCATCGTGAACCCGCATGATTCCACTTGCTATGATTGGCGCGGATCGATGGTTCCCTGCGAGTTTAGACGGCCCTATGCCGATCTCCTGCTTGATGCATCCAGCCCGGCAACTCGTTTTACCGATAACCGGAATGGTACTGTTACCGACAGGCTGACAAGGCTTATCTGGCTTAAGGACACCAATTGCTTTGGAATGAAGGATTGGAAAGGGGCCTTGCAGGCGGTAAAAAATCTTAATGATGGAGACTGCGGCCCTGACCCAGCCTTTGTCTTATCGGATGGTTCGTCTGCCGGTGACTGGCGATTACCGACCATGCGCGAACTTTGTACCCTGATTGATTTTAGCCGGAGAAGTCCGGCCTTAGCCAAAGGCCATCTATTCAAGGATTTGCCACCCGGATTTCATTGGTCGGCCACAGCGCTGGATTCTCATTCCGAAGTTGTTTGGATTGTGTATTTCGAATCCGGCACCACTTGCTACGATGAAATAACAAGTCGGGCAGGCCATGTCTGGCCAGTCCGTGGGCCCGTGAAATAGCCTGGAGGCCATGGAGAACAAGTTGCACATTCATAGCGGGTGATTGCGTTAACCGGCAAAATAGCGGCCAATGAAAATAGGGGCTGGGTAATTTGTAAGTCCCTTTTTCATTCAATAATTGTTGTGCCCTAATCCGGATTCCATTATTTAATTATGAAATCAATATATTGAATAAATTAAAGTGTCAATAAGCACCACCAACTGACAAATTGTACGATTCTGGTGGCATCATTGCATCTGAAATGCATATCAAAGTTTCCCCATGATTACAGAATCATTCTGCGTTAGAATTAAGCTAATGCCAACCCTCGACTGTTGGTAAAAGTGCACGCTCCAGATGACTTCAAGATCAGTGTATTTAAATTTTAGTGAATTACAATACACCAACCGAATCCATCCATCCAAACAGGAGGCAACATGTCGACTCAGGCCAATAAGATCCAGACGCACAGATTTGAATACGCCACTCCCGAGAATCCTGCAGATTTCAATCCCGCGGACTTTGTTGAGAAAGCGATTGCTTGGGTGAAAAGCCTGGTGAAACCGGGTGAGAAAATCGCTCTCTCAGCGTCCGGGGGCGTCGACAGTACGATCGCCGCATTTCTCCTGGACCGTATCGTCGGCAAAGACCTCTATGCGTTCTTCATCGAAGATGGTTGCCGTCGCCTCATTAACAGCGAGCCCGAAGGGGAAGTCACGCGTGAGATCTTCAGCAAACTCAATTTCAGAGTTCTGGAGGTGAGGGACGAGATTCTCCCGCCATTGGTGGGGCTTTCCGACGGTGAAGAGAAACGCAAGACCTTTATCGGCAACTACAGGAAAGTATCAGACAGTCATATTGACCTGTTGGGCGCCTCTTGGATCGCGGACGGCACGATCGCGCCGGACATTATCGAGACCGAAGGCGGCTTCAAGAGCCAGCATAACGTCGGCTGGAATTACTCTGTTGGGAAGATTGAGCCGTTGGCGTCACTCGCGAAGCCTCAGGTCAGGAGAGTCGGCGAGTACCTCGACCTCCCGCCGTCATTCACACATCGGATCCCTTGTCCCGGTCCTGCGCAAATCATCAGAACTGTCGGCGAATTCACGGAAGAGAAGCTCCGTACGGGCCAGCTCGCTTCCGACATCATCGAGCAGGAGATTGAAAAATACTACACTGAGAAACACGGTAAACCTTACCTGTACGACGAAGCTACCGGCATTCGGACGCCTTTTCAGTACTTCGGAATGGCGCTCGATCCAAACATGGAGCCTGATCCGGCTCTGGCAGACCTGGCCCGCAGCACTCTCGGCGCGAACGCGGAGTGCTTCAAAATGGATAGCCAGACGACAGTTGTCCCCGAAGAGGGAACGCGCCCCGAGCTCCCTATCTACAAACCTGTCTCGTGGATAAAGGTCGACGGCAATATCGACTATGACAAACTGAACGCGCTCTGCGTCGAGGCCTGGAGTAGGCTCGAGCTTCCGCGCATTCTTCTCGAGCTTTGCGTGGCCGATGCACCGAAAACCAGGTACGTCGTAGGCATGCGGGCGGTCGAGAGTGCGGCCGCGAAGTTGGCGCGTCCGGTCCGGATAGACGAGGCGGCGCTCTTTGAGATTGGCAAGAAAATAGCCGCGCACACCGGCGCGTCAAGGGTGGCGTACGATATCAGCATCAAGCCACCGGCAACGATCGAATTCGAGTAGCTGTCGTTGAAGGATGTGGCTGCCTTCAGGCAGCGCCAGAGAAGTAACAACAGGATTTGCCAACAGGCAGATAAAAGTGATCCCAATTCCGCTGCGCGCCATTGGGAAGCCTCATCTGCACGTTATAGGTTTCTACTATGAATTATAACAACTCGAACTCAGACGATATATAAATGAAATGGCAAGCTACAGTAAGACTGCGGGGACATGGAATAGGTATATTTCCCGATATGATATCCTAAAGCATGCCTCAATTTAACAGAGCAATAGATATCGGATAATCCTTTGCTGGCAATCTCAGGTCCGACCGAATAATACCGTATTCATTCTTGTGCAGTTTTCAATCTGACCCAAGTGAGGGTTGTTGGCAAAAGTGCTTGGTTCAGATATTCTCATCATACTTGTAGTTTCGGCCAATATGGTTGGCTATAGAATAATATCGTTTGTTTTAAAGACTGCACATAAATGAGTAAGTTACCTTCGGTTTTAAGCCTGTGTACAAGGTAAATTGTGATCTATTGCATCGCATCTTGACCCATCATTCAATTCTATATAAACTTTATAACAATCTTGAGTTACGCTTGATCGGATACTGAAACAAGAAATATACACCTGCCCTGTTTGCAGCTCTGATCTGAAATTCCCGTCTTAAGCTTTTTCAACATATTAACAAATCTATTGCTGTGAGGTGATCTGTGATGATCGCCGATCAAATAGCGACCGGGAAGCTGAGCTATTCTTAGTGCGGATGTGAAGGGTTATTTCCTCGTTATGGCGGACAATGGGGCTTATACAACCAATATGTTGAAAGAGTACCAGAAGAGTATGCCCTATCCCATTCAGTCGTACTGTGGTCGGGTCACCTTTAAAGATATTGGAATAAAGGTTTCCACTTTCCGCCCTGAGTATTTAATAAGAGGAAATTTTCCACCTAATACATGGAGAATAATGTGATGGATAAAGATACGTCAAAACCGAAAATTCACAGTGCAACTACTTATAAATTATATATTATCTCCTGCATTATTGCGTCGTCAGGTATTGTTTTAATGCTGAAATTTCCTGAAATGCACTCTCTTGAATCTGGGATTGATCCACTGTCATTTAAAGTTTACGGCCTTTCGATTAAATATTGGAAGGTCATTCATATTCTTTCCTCGCTCGCATTTTTGGTACTTACCGCATTACATATATACTTTAATCGAGATTGGATAAAAAAAGTGGGGTCAAAAAAGCTTAACCTCAATGTGCTAATTGGTCTTTTCCTTGGTATTATAATCCTCTTAGCAGGAATATTTGCGCCCTCTGCATAACTCAAAAGCTGTATGGGAAAGCAATAACTTGAATGCAGCGCCCAAAATATTGCAGCTTATAGCCTGACATCGGTTTTCGAGAAGAGAGTGCGAAGCACCCGCAACTGTAGACAAAGATATGGGCAAGAATTGTGAATCCATTGACATTAATGGCCAATTTTATCAGACATCAATTTTCTAATTGATGGCGATTATTTATTGTCGAACTATGTTGGTTTCTCAATTTTGTATCGTGTAATAATTAGAAATAGTTGGAATAAAGGAGGTTAACCACTTATGACCAACGACTATACGATTAATAATCATTTTTCGCGTCGCCGGTTCATGCAGCTCTTATCTGGTATGTCACTGGCCTCCGCGTCAAGCACCATTTCGAACATGCAAGCCTGGGCAAATTCTGCTTCTAAGCGGACAGTTCCTTTGCCCAAACTCAAGGTGGGAATCGGTACTCACGCCGCAGAACGCTATCAATGCCGGGCGGATCTCACACGTTTTAGTGGCGAACATTCAGCTTTCAAGAAGGTTTCCGATGAACTGGGCACCTCAGTAACCAATAAGGCCGTAATGGCTAACCTGATTCGTAACGTAAAAAGTGGCAAAATAGGTTACGATGTGCCGGTAAAAGACCCAATTGAGGCTCGAATGTTTATGGCGCTTAGCGTCGCCACCTCCACCTGGAATAATTTCGTTGGTCCTTTCGGAGATGGCCTCGAAAATAGAGGGTTTCTAAGTTGGCTCCCTAAGGGACTTCCGCCTGATTTAACAGCTACTCCATTGCCGCTAAAAAACACCGCCGAAGTTACTAAAAGGATCAAAACCATAGCTGCGTATTCTGGTGCCGATAAGGCTGGAGTGACAATCATCGATCGCCGCTGGGTGTATTCTGTTTCTTGTCGTAATTTTAAAGGGCCAGGTCCTCCTGACACAAAGGCGATTGTTTTTCAAAACGTGGACCAACCAATGGAAACTGACAGCGAGTTGGTTTTGCCCGACAGTGTCCGCTACGCCGTGGTCATGCTGTTTGTAATGCCAAGGGCCCTCAATCAGTTAGGACCTGCCACACTGGCAACTGCCAGCAGCGCAAACCAGGGCTATTCTCAAATGGGGCTTGCTTCCGTGGCCCTGGCCCAGTCGATCCGTTCGCTTGGTTACGTGGCTATCCCGTGTATGAATGACACCGCCCTCAATGTCCCCCTGGCGATTGACGCCGGTCTTGGAGAACTTGGCCGTTTTGGCTATCTCATTACGCCGGAATTTGGACCTCACGTCAGGATCGCCAAGGTGCTTACCAATCTACCACTTGTACCGGACCCGCCCATCACCTTTGGCGTTACCGAATATTGCACCACATGCGGTATCTGTGCGGAGGAGTGTCCTTCCGGTGCGATCAGCCCGGATAAAGATCGAACTTTTAAACCGTCGCCATCCGCGATGCCTTGCGGGAACCCTGGGGCGCTTAAGTGGTACACAAATGGCAAAAAGTGCTTGCGCTGGTGGATCGAATCCGGCGCAGGTTGCAGCCGATGTATGAATGTATGCCCATACACCACAGCGACTCTGGGTGATGGATTCAACGGAAAGACTCCCAGCCCTGCCGAATTTTGGAAGCTGGAGCACAACGCTTTCGGTAGGCATGGGATCAAATATTAGGCCTCTCTCAGCTTAATCTGGTAGGAGGAACTGACAATGAAAGCATGTATATTAGTAACGTACATAGCAATATTTTTTTGTCTGGCCATCGGGGTGCCCGTTGCCGAACAAACTGTTCCTAATGTGATTGACTTTGACGGTGCGGCCAACGGAGGCGGTTCAGGTGGCATTTTCCGATCTTCTTATACCGGTACTATAAAGTTCTCACATTCAAAACACGTAGAGGATTACGGCGCTAAGTGTGGAGAGTGTCATCATGACGACGACTTCGAACCTATAGAACGATTTGACCCTGATGAAACCTATGCTTGTAGCGAATGCCACGTAGAAGAAGGGCTTATCCGAGGACCGATTGCCGAAAGTGAGGCCTCGGATAGCGATCTTGTTGCTCATCGTTCCAATGCCCTTCATAAGCAGTGTATTGGCTGCCATAAGCAGTTCAACAATTTAAAACAAGTGGTCCGTGCTCCGGAAGCATGTATCGCCTGTCACGCTAAATATCCACAGGATTGGATGATCAAATAAACAGAAGTATCGGTAGAATTAGACAAAGGAATAGGAGAAATGAAAATAATCAGTACAATACAGAATATATTTTTCCAAGCCGTTTTAATAGGAATAGTGGCCATACCTGCTTCGATCATGGCCCACGGCGTTGACCTCCGCAACTATAGCGATGATAACCGTCCAGATAAGGCCGGTATAATCGTAGTTGCCCTCGTGCCTCAGGACACGCCTACTGCCATCAAACAGGAATTGATGGATAAAAGGATAAAAAAGAATTTTCCTGGAATGCAAGTTCGGTGGTCTCTTTTCGACATCAAAAGTGAACAGGCCGAAACTTTTATTGATAGGAACGAACGCATGTCAGTAAAGAAAACACTCGATCAAATGGAGGAAGATGGGGTCACCCACGTAGCCATCCTGCCGCTTACCATTATCCCAGGTAAGTCATACATCCGCCTTATCTGGATGGTAGGCATGATGAAAAAAATGCCAACCAAATTTCGTGGGATCTCCCTGGCAAGGCCTTTCTTTGGTGCACCAAAGGACATTCGAAAAACCTGTCAAACCGTACTGGATATTTTGCCAGTTCACGAAAAAACAGGAGAAGCTGTCGTCCTGTACTTTGAAGAGCAAAGCCGTATGGGCGACTACATTTATCCAGGTATACAATATTACTTCTGGCAGCTGGATAAATCCGTGTTCATCGGAACGGCTGGCACCACGCCCGGGATGCAAGACATATTTCAATCTCTTAAGAATTCGAGCTTGACAGATTTGTATTTGGTTCCTTTTTTACCCTACCAGACCCCGGCACTATCCAGTTGGAAAATAGCTCTGGAGAAAAATGGTTACCGCGTACGGCAGATCGCAGAACCGGTGATAGGCCAAAAACAAGCACAGGATGTGATGATTTCTCGCCTTAAAGAGGCCATAGATGAACTCGGCCTAGAATAACATATTAGACATCGCATAAACAGTAAGAAATAAAATAGACCACTAAAATACAAACGTAAATGTCAAACTTCTTTTACAGTTTATTGGCAACCATAGCCATTGTAATAATACTTATCTACGGAAAAGAATTATTACTCCCCTTCGTTCTGGCTATTATTGTTTGGTTCTTAATAAAAGTAATACGTAACTTTGTAAAAAAGATTCCATTTGGAAAAAGAACGCTTCCGTCCTGGTTTCAAAATTTCATTGCCTTTGCACTTATTTTCTCAATTTTGGGACTATCCGGAAACCTATTAACTGCCAACATATCTAAAATGCAGGAGGCGCTACCCACTTACGAGCAAAACATTGTTAAAATTACCGAACAGATTAACGAAAACCTGGGTATAGATGTTATTTCATGGTTTAAAGATTATTCCGGGGACTTTGATATATCAGGTATACTGAAAAGTTTGTTTAACTCCATCTACGAAATATTGGCCAATACCTTTATGGTAATTCTTTACGTACTTTTTCTGTTATTAGAAGAGTCTATCTTTCCTCGTAAACTGAAAGCTATTTTCAGTGATACGGAAAAATACGAAAAAGTAAGTGGTTTATTAAGGGAACTAAATCAATCCATAAACAGCTACATATCCCTAAAAACACTGATAAGTCTTATAACTGGCATTTTATGCTATATTGTATTGTTAATTTTAGGTGTTGATTTCGCTTTTTTCTGGGCATTTCTTATCTTTGTCTTGAATTATATTCCAACCATTGGATCAATTATTGGCACTATATTCCCTACCATATTTGCCTTGTTACAATTCAGCACCTACACACCTTGTGTTTTGGTACTTATATCCATTGGTGCCATTGAAATTCTGGGAGGCAATTTAATTGAACCCAGAATAATGAGGCGCTCATTAAACGTTAGCTCTTTGGTTGTTTTACTATCCTTGGCATTCTGGGGGAGCATATGGGGCATAGTAGGCATGATACTAAGTGTCCCCATTACGATGATGATGATCATTGTATTTGCTCATTTTCCTCAAACTAAAAGCATTGCGATTTTATTATCTGGCAACGCTAAAACATAAAGCATCAAGGATAAAAAAATTGTTCATTTAGAAATCCCACATGATTCAATTTAATATTTCAGATTTCTGGATTCGTCAGTTTAAGTGATTTTCGCATTGCCATTTATCAGTGTGTTGGACGCGTAAGCCAGTGACACACCGGTCATGAGTTGAATGAAATGCTGTTGCAAACAAGGCCGATTAAATACAAACTTGACAATGCTGTTGAAGTAGAACAATTAGAAATTAAATATGAGAAAAAGGCACATTCAATTGATTTAAGATATACTTATTAAACCTGTACTTTGCTCCAATTGTGCTAACTGCTATGATCTCTGACATATCAGCGGGTCTAAAATCTTGTGATATCTCATTCCACTCGAAACCGAGGATTACGATCATAAGTCCTCAGCGATAGCGCTAAGCAAAAAGGCGTGGATTACCTGATATAGTCCGCGCCCGATTCGAGAACCTATATCTGCAATTTCCTGCGGTTAGATACTTTGCGTAAAGCCTTTTGCTATCTCTTGTATATCAGAAGAGAAGGGTGGCCAGGTTAATGTGCCGGTGTCAATGTTGTGCTTTGGCACGAATTGATTGTAAGTTGGTGCTCAATTTAGGATGTATGTATCGAAAACAAGCCCTAACGGAAAATTGTAGTTTGTCCGTAAGGGCCTGTTTTTATTGACGGTGCCGGAGGCCGAATTCCATTATTTAATTCGGGATCATCCCACAGTTGAGATAAGTCACCGCAATCCACGGGTGATTAGCAAAAACCCTCAGTCCAGATAACCTTAACATGCACGCAGTTTTAAGGGATTTCTGGTTCTGGTAAACCATGTATTTCCGTCATCCTAGGAAAATTGACAAAAAAATGCTTATTGTATAACAAATTGCCAAACCCCTCGTCCTCTTCTTCGTAATTGTCCTCGCCTTAAAGGAACATGAGGAGGCTCTCATGCGAGAGGTAATATTTGGATCAGATAAGGGCCAATGTAAGGTTGAAAGCTTGAATAAACAACCCTGCCTGAAGCTGCAGCATTCTTTATTAAGGGATTTTCCAAAAATTGAGGAAAACGATAAGATAATATGACAAACTTTTAATTACAGAGAGATTCCTATGAGCGAACTTTTCAAAACCATACTGCATCAACAACACGTCGGACTGAACGCCAAATTGGTTGAATTCGGAGGCTGGGAAATGCCGATTCAATACCCAGAAGGTATTATCAAAGAACATATGGCCACTCGCCGGTCAGCGGGTATCTTTGATGTATCGCACATGGGCCGCCTCTATTTTAGAGGCAAGGACGCCCTGTCGTTTTTACAGTGCGTCCTCACCAATAACGCCGCGGCACTTGAGGTGGGTGAAAGCCAGTATACCCTTATCCAGAATGAGGAGGGCGGTGCCATTGACGATGCCTATCTATACCGGTTTAAAACAGATGAATTCCTGCTGGTGGTCAACGCATCCAACCGTGAAAAGGACATTGCCCATTTTGAACAGCACCTACCCAAATTCAGCGATATTGAAATGATCGACCGAACTTTTGAAGTGGCCATGATTTCCCTGCAAGGACCTGACTCCAGATCGATTATGGAAAACGTTGTCACAGAAGGTTTTTTGCCTGAGCCAGCCCGCAACAATTTAAGCATTGCACAGATGAAAGGTGCTGAAGTCTGGATTGCCAGGACCGGCTACACCGGAGAACCACTCGGGTTTGAACTTTTTGTTGAAAGCACGGATGCGATCGGCATCTGGAAGCTGTTGCTTGAAAAAGGCGCCAAACCCATCGGTCTCGGTGCACGCGACACCTTACGGCTGGAAGCCTCACTGCCCTTATACGGTCATGAACTGGGAGTTGATCATGAGGATAAGGAAATTCCACTGTTTGCCTCCAAGCTATCCAAATTTGCCGTTAGCTTTTCCCCCCTTAAAAACGAATTCATCGGGAAAAGAGCCCTGAAAAAACAATACAGCGCCTTCAAACATATCATGGATCAAAAATTTGAAGACATTCAAGCCCTACCCAGAATGGTCATGCCACTCGCCGTTACCGGAAAGGGCATTGCCAGGGAAGGGTACCTGGTATTCAAAGGGGAACAACAAGTGGGGCACATCACGTCCGGGACCATGATCCCTTTTCAGGAGGCTGACGGCAGCGGGCTTAACGCTGTTTTCAAGGAGGACCCCAAAAGGCGGGCCATTGCCCTTGCGCTGATAGACAGTAATATCCTTGAAGGTGATACGCTTGAAATTGAAATCCGCAAAAAGAGAGCAGAAGCTGTTGTGGTCCCCTACCACATGAGCTCCGAAGCTCCGCCGCATGTTCGTTCCATTCCCCATGACAGTTTAAAATCCATCCGGGATACCAAAAAAGGTGATGGTTTTCTGGCCATGGCTTCGCAATTGGTGTCCAAAGCGGTGGACAACCATCACTGGCGTCAGAACGAATGCATCAACCTGATCCCTTCTGAGATGAGTCAGTCCTATATCGCGCGATTGTTATCAATCAGTGATCCGGTTAACCGCTATGCAGAACACAAGGAAATTAAAGCTTTTTCCGGTGAAGAAGTTTTTTATTACCAGGGAACGGGACTGATCCAGGAAATCGAAGATAAACTCAACGACCAGTTCCGGGCCTATTTTGGTTGCGGCAATGTCGAATCCCGGGTGATCTCAGGCCAGATGGCCAATACAGCATTTTTCAGCGCTTTGGTTGATTTCTTGAATCGCTCAGACCGCAAATCGGAACAGCGCCGGATCGGCAAAATCATGAACAACCACATTATCAAGGGTGGGCATTTAAGTGCCCAGCCCATGGGGGCTCTGCGTGATTTTGTAGCCCGTGACCCGAAAACCGAACGCCCGGCCGTGGTCAACTTTCCGGTCTTAAAACACAATCCGTATAAAATTGACATTGCGGCCTGCCGGGAAATCATAAAAGAACACCAGCCCGAGCTGATTATCCTGGGCAAGAGTATGATCATTGAAAAAGAGCCGGTCAGCCAGATCCGGGGCCTGGTGGACGAATTCGCGCCACATTGTATCGTCATGTATGACATGGCCCATGTTTTGGGGCTCTATGGCCCGCATTTCCAGGAACCCTTACAGGAGGGCGCCCATATCGTAACCGGTTCCACCCACAAGACCTATTTTGGTACTCAGCGTGGGGTGATTGCGTCCGATTTTGAAGAAACAGATCTTGAGTGGGGTCTCTGGGAAGCGGTTCAAAGAAGAACATTCCCAGGCAGTGTCAGCAACCATCACTTGGGCACCATGACAGGCTTGTTGTTCGCTGCCTATGAAATGAACCAGTTCAAAGATGAATACCAGGCCGCTGTTGTTAAAAATGCCAAGGCCTTTGCCATGGCACTGAAGACCCATGGTCTTGACGTAGCCGGCGATCGATCAATCGCTTACACGGATACACATCAGGTCATTGTCAATGTCGGTTACGGAAAGGGTGCTTCCGTTGCCCGCAAACTAGAAGAAAACAATATCATTGTCAACTACCAGGCCACACCTGTTGAAGAGGGTTTTACGGCCTCTGGGGCACTGCGCATCGGTGTCTCCGAAATGACCCGTTTCGGCATGCAGCCGGAGGGATTTGAAACCCTGGCAGGCTTAATGGCCGATCTGATACTTGGAAATGCAAAAGTGAAAGATAAAGTAAAAACCTTGCGAAAAGATTACCTTGAAATGAGGTATTGTTTCCGTGAAAAAGATGTTGAACAAGGTCTTGGTTCTATAACCGCAGCGTTTAAATAGCGTTTTGTATATAAATGGACGCAAGCGGCGTTTTTCGTCTCGCTTATTTTTTTAAATTGATGAGCGCGGCCGTCTTCTGTTTTCATTGCGCTTTTCCAGAAATGCATTTTCCCAACTTCAGAAAAGAAAAATACCAAATATCTATTCATTTCCCGACTATCCTCCAACCATTGTTCATTTTTACATTCGGGAAGGGATATGCCATAAGACCAGTATCCTGTTATTCTGGGAGACAAAGACTCTATAGGTAAGTATAATAGGGTACCTCTAACAATTAGGATTTTTGCTTGAGTTCAAGGCCCATTGAAATTTTAACCGTATGAATATGTTGAATATTTCGAGGATTAAAATTTCAATGTAACGCAGAAATCGAGCAAAAAGACAATTGTTATAGGTGGCCTAAAGACATATGTCGTTTACAACCTTAATTGATTGCGCCAACCAGCATGTATCGTTGCCTGCTAAAGATCGCATCGAAAAACCGCCAAGAGGTTTCAATGCCCCCAGTGTCTGAAAAACAGTCCGTGACCCGGATGGAGCGCCTGGTGGGATTCGGCGTTCTGGCGGTATTGGCGGCCATTGCCCTGGGAATATACGCTATTCAATCTCGGTTCAATCCGGCGGTGACCGCCCGGCAGGTGCTATCGGAAGCGGCCACCGCCACGGAGTCGCTCTCCCTGGCGGATCTGGCGCCCGCCGGGATTCAACCGTTCTCTCCTCCGGAGCGCTTCAATCCGGCTACGCTGTCCGACAAGATCAACGGCAAGGCGGAACTCTATTTCAGCGCCGATTTCCGGTCCCTGGAGGCCCAGCGGTTTGCCCTGACCGATGATCCGGCCCTCTGGTTTGAAATGTTTGTTTACGATATGGGTACCGCCCGCAACGCTTTTTCCGTGTTCAGCATGCAACGCCGGGGCGATCTGGAGGCCGGCGGTCCCACCCTGTTTGCCTATGCCACGCCCAATGGCCGGTTTTTGGCACACGGTCGCTACTACTTGGAACTGGTGGGTGCCGAAGCTTCGGATTCCCTGATGACGGCAGCCGACACCATGGCAGCGGCTTTCGTTGACCGGATCGGAGCGGAGGCGGCCAATGTGACGGAGATGGCCCTGTTCCCGGAAGAAGACCGGGTGTCGGGCAGCCGGTCCCTGGTGGCTTCCGATGCCTTTGGCATAACCGGTTTCGACCAGGTGTTCACGGCGCAATACCAGCACAATGGGGCCGGCCTCAGCGCCTATGTGGCCCGGCGGGAATCGGCGGTAGCGGCGCGGTCCATGGCCGAAACCGTGCGTGATTTTTATCTTGAGTACGGGGGCACGTCCTTGGGCGGGCCGGAAGGCGTAGCCGTCATCGATATACTGGATACCATCGAGGTCGTGCTTCACCAGGGACGGTACGTGATCGGCGTGCACGAGGCCCCGGACAGGGGAACCGCCCTGGCCCTTGTCGAACAAATCCGGAAACGGCTGCAGGAGATCGGTGATGACGGGTCTTAATCGTCGGGAGTTCATCCACCGGTCGGTCAAGGCCGGGTTGGTATCGGCGTCGGCGCTGGGCGTGGGATGGTGGCTGCACGATACCGATCCGCCGGCATTGGAGCCATCCACCGCGGCCCTCAGCGGCATCCCTGATTTTTCTAAAACGTCTGCCGGTGGTCCGGCCATGGCTATTGCCAGGGGAACAGATCGGGGCGATCTGGTGCGACGGACCCTGGGGGCCTTGGGTGGGATGGACCGGTTTGTCCGACCCGGCGATAGGGTGGTGATAAAGGTCAATGCGGCCTTTGCTTCGCCACCGGCGATTTCGGCCACCTCTCACCCGGACCTGGTGGAGGCGGTGGTGACGGCGTGCCTCGCAGCCGGGGCCGCCGATGTGGTGGTCACCGACAACCCCATCAACGATCCGGCCAGCTGTTTTCGGCTCACCGGGATCGGGCCGGCCGCCGAAGCCGCCGGTGGCCGGTTTGTGTTGCCGACAGCCGATCGGTTTACCGCGGTCACCCTGGCCGGCGCCCGGTTGATCCGGGACTGGCCGGTGCTGGTCGGACCGTTGGCCAAAGCGAATTGTCTCATCGGTGTGGCACCCCTCAAGGATCATCATCGGAGCGGTGCTTCCATGACCATAAAAAACTGGTATGGTTTGCTGGGCGGCCGCCGGAATGTCTTTCATCAGGACATTCACACCATTATCGCCGAACTGGCGGCCCTGGTGCGTCCGACCCTGGTGATTTTGGATGCCGTAACCGCCATGCTGCACAACGGTCCCACGGGCGGGTCGCTGACGGATCTGGCCGCGACGAACACGCTCGTGGCCGGCACCGATCCAGTGGCGGTGGACGCTGCCGGTGCCCAGATTTTAGGGCGGCAACTGGATCAGCTCCCCCACCTTCAGCAGGCGGCGGATGCCGGCTTGGGCGTCCTCGATTACCGAACCCTCAACCCCGTGGATGTTCCATGAGACTCGTCACTGTCAGGCGCATTTGCCAGGCATTTTTTTTATTGTTGCTGATCTGGAGTTGCCTGGTCACAACCGTCGGCGACCGATGGTTCGAACTGCGGGGTTGGCCGGTTAGTTGGCTCCTGGAGTTGGATCCCCTGGTGGGGTTGGCCACGGTGTTGACCACGGGGAGTCTCTATAAGGGATTGCTCTGGGGAGCGGTTACGCTGGCGGCAACCGCCTTGGTCGGTCGTTTTTTTTGCGGCTGGCTCTGCCCACTCGGAACCCTTCAGCAGATGGTCGGTGTATGGGCCGACAAACGGCGCAGGCGGCGGGCGCGGGCCGCCGGACGGCAATACCATCCCGGCCAGCGGATCAAGTACCTGTTGCTGATCGGATTGTTGACCATGGCTGCCATCGAGCTTGCCCGGCCATTGCTGGCCATTGTAGGCCGCGGTGGTTGGATCCCGCCCAGTGCGGCCATTTTGGCTGGTTTGGGCCTCATCCGATGGGGACGCTGGGGGCAGCGCTCCGGGACCGTGTCTGCCGGATGGACAATGGCTGTGGCCGGTGGCATCGGTCTGATGTTGGGTGTGATCTTGCCGGGACAGCGTCTATTGGCCGCCGGGTTGCAGACCGGGCTTTTGGATCCCATCCCTCTGGTCTACCGGTCCGTCTCACTGGTGGTGCTGCCCCTGCTGGCGCCTGGGAATGAAACCATTGTCGTTGCCGGCGGATTGCTTACCGGCGGTGTGTTCGTTCTGGTCCTGGCTCTCTCGGCCTGGCGTCCCCGGTTCTACTGCCGGTATGTCTGCCCGCTGGGGGCCTTGTTGGGGATTGCCGCCAGATGGTCTTTGTGGCGGATGGGACGCCGGGACACGAATGCCGATGCCTGCACCGCTTGCGGGCGTTGCGATCACCATTGCGAAGGGGCCTGTGCTCCGGCCGATCAGATCCGCTGGGCGGAATGCGTGCTCTGTTACAACTGCCCGGGCGACTGTCCGGAGCGGATTTTGGGGTATGCGAACCAACCTGCGACCACAGGCGAGATCGCCGGTCCGGATTTGAACCGCCGGGCCGTGCTTGCCGCCGGCGCTTCCGGTGCGATCCTCCTGCCCTTGGCGCGTTTGGGGGATCCTTTGGGGGTGGGCTGGCGACCCGACCTGGTGCGACCGCCCGGCGCATTGACCGAATCCGAATTTTTGAACCGCTGCATAAAATGTGGGCAATGCATGCGGGTCTGTCCGACCCATGTGATTCAACCGGCCATGTTGGAAGCGGGTGTGGAGGGTCTCTGGACACCGTGCCTCGATTTTCGGCTGGGTACCAGTGGTTGCCAGCACAACTGCATCGTCTGCGGTCATGTCTGTCCCACGGCCGCCATCCGTCCCCTGGCATTGGATGAGCGCATGGGCCGGGGCCGTTTTAGCGACGCAGGTCCGGTCCGGATCGGGACGGCCTTCATGGATCGGGGCCGCTGTCTGCCCTGGGCCATGGGAATTCCCTGCATTGTCTGCCAGGAGAACTGCCCGGTCAGCCCCAAGTCCATCACCACACGGACCGTGTTGGAGCCGGTGGCCGGGCTGGAGCGGTTGCTGGTGACCCGGGTAAGCTCGCAGTTCATTCATTTAAATCTCCCCCCGACCCGCAGACCTCTGGCCGGCGGCGACTATTTTCTGGTCGGACCCGCAGGGCCGGAACATGCGCTGCGGATCGCCGGCCACCAGGCAGACCGGATCGAACTGGCCGGCGATCCGGCCATGGCCGCGCTCCGGCAGTCAGCATCAGCCGCGGTGCATGTCCGGCTGCAACAACCCTTTGTAGACCCCCACCGCTGCATCGGCTGCGGGATCTGCCAGCACGAATGCCCGGTGCGCGGCCGAGCAGCCATTCGGGTAACTTCCGAAAACGAAACACGAAGCCGGGCCCATGCCTTGCTCGCCGGGGCCGGCCCTTCACAAGTAAAGGAGTAGCACTATGACCACAGAGGAATCCGGAATCAAACGTCGAAAGTTTCTGCAAGTCCTGGGGGCCGCCGGTGTCGGCAGCCTGGTCGGCGCGGTCAACAGACCGGCTGTTGCCGATGCCGCCGCCATGCAGGTGGGCACCCGCTCTTTTGGCCGCAGCGGCATACAAGTGCCGATCTTGTCGTTGGGCACCATGTTCGATACCGGCGCCAACCAGTTGCTGCTCCGGCAGGCAGTGAAATGGGGAGTGACCTATTGGGATACCGCCCAGTACTACAACCGGTGGGGCAGTGAGCCGGGACTCGGCAAGTATCTGGCCAAATATCCGGAAGACCGGAAAAAGATTTTTCTGGTGTCCAAGTCCACCAACCGAAATGCGCCAAGCTTAACCGCGGAACTCGATGACTCTCTGAATAACCTCAAGACGGATTATCTCGATCTCTTTTTTATACATGCGGTGGATGATGCCCAGGCGGAATTGACGCCGGAGATCAAAGCCTGGAGCGAAAAAATGAAATCCAGGGGCAAGATTCGCCTGTTTGGGTTCAGTACCCATTCCAATATGGCCAAGAGCCTGTCCCACGCGGCAACCCTTGGTTGGATCGACGGGATCATGACCACCTACAACTACAGAGTCATGACCACAGATGAGATGCAGCGGGCCGTCGACGCCTGCCACAAAGCCGGCATCGGGCTGACCGCCATGAAAACACAGGCGTCCTCATCCTGGACATACATGGGCGTGGAAAGTGACGCGAGCCGGGCCCTGGGCAGGCGATTTATAGACAAAGGGATGACCAAGGAACAAGCGCGCCTATTGGCTGTCTGGACCGACGAGCGGATCGCGGCCATCTGTTCTCAAATGAACACAATGGCCATCCTCAAAGCCAATACCGAAGCCGCAGTGAATCAGGCGCGCCTCACCACTTCGGAGCGTCGCTGTTTCGAAGTCGAGGCCCAGGCCACCGCCGCCAATTATTGCGCGGGCTGCACCGCCACCTGCCAGTCCCTGTTGGCCGCAGACGTGCCGGTGGGCAAGATCATGCGCTGCCTGATGTATGCCCGCAGTTACGGCGATCATTTTCGGGCCCGGGTGGAATTTCACGATATCCCGGCTGAGGTCCGCGACCAATTGGCGACTTTGGATTATGCGGCCGCCGAGCGTCACTGCCCCCAGAACATGCCCATCGGCAGGCTCATGGCCGAGGCAGCGGACGAACTTTCTTGAACCGCCTTCGCCTTTGGCTTCGGCGGACAGGTCCGTCTTCTTGCTTTTTGGGCTTCCGCCTTCACCCCTTGGGCTACGGCGGACAAGCCGCCGGACAGGTCCGTTTTCCTTTGTGGGGTGGACCAACGCGGGGCCTTCGAGCAGGTGATTGCTTAAATAACATACAACTCATCCAACATTAAGTGAGGTTGGTTATGCCTCAAGTGTTTAAATCCACGAAGCTTTGTTCCTTGGAATTGAAAAACCGCCTCATCCACTCCGCCACTTTCGAATGCATGGCTGCTGAAGACGGCGCGGTGACTGATCATCTGGTAAAACGCTATGTCAACCTGGCCAAAGGAGAAGTGGGCCTGATTATTCCCGGCTATCTGTATGTTGATCCCAGAGGAAAAGCGTTTGCCGGGCAGACGGGTATTCATGATGACCGGTTGATCCCCGGATTAACCCACCTGGTAAAATCAGTGCATGCGGCCGGTGGGCGTATTGCGTTTCAACTGGCCCACGGCGGGCGGCAGTGTCCGCGGAAAGTCATTGGAAAGGCTCCTTTGGCCCCAAGTGGGTTCGGCCGTGATCCGGCCAGCATGAACAAACCGGCGGCCGCCACTGAGGTAGATATCCAGGAGGTGATCGATTCCTTTGCAAAGGCCGCCAAAAGGGCCTTTGATGCCGGAGCCGATGCCATTCAACTGCATTGTGCCCACGGGTATTTGCTCAATGAGTTCCTCTCCCCCTTTTTTAACCGCAGGCATGATCAGTGGGGGGGATCACCGGAAAACAACTTCCGGTTGCTCAAGCATGTCATCCGGGCCATTCAACAATCGGTGGGGCCGGACCGGATGGTGATGGTCAAAATGAACACAGATGATTTCACCCCCCAAAAAGGCATCACCCCGGAATTGGCGGCCCAATACGCAGCCTGGTTGGCAGATCTGGGCGTGGCGGCCCTGGAGGTATCCAGCGGGACCTACTACACCTTTCATACTGTTCGTGGCGATATCCCCGTTGACGACCTGGCCCGGGCCCTGCCCTGGTGGATGCGGCCCATGGCCAAGGTGATTTTCAAAAAGTAGGTTTCTCCCTGCCGGTTTCAAAAACTTTATCATCTTCCGGCGGCGGAAAGAATCAAGCCGGTCGTCGGTGATATGGCGCTGATTCTGGTGGGAGGGGTGCGAACGCTCAACGAAATGGAAAAGGTTCTGTCAGAATCAAAAGCGGATTTTCTTTCCATGAGCCGTCCTTTCATTCGAGAGCCGTTTTTGGCTAAGCGCATGCAACAGGGCAAGACCGATGCAGCCACCTGCATTTCCTGCAACAAATGCTTTGCCGCTGTTTTCAACGGCCTGCCATTGCGGTGTTATGCCGACGGTCTGCCCTAAAAATCGTTGACACAGACAAACGCATAATGAACCAGGGAACACGACCAATATTTCTCAGTTGGTTACGCCCTGCTTTTGCATGTGAAACAGCGATATGGCGACACTGCTTTGCCAAACTATAAAACCGGTCAGATAGAGCACCTCGCCGGTCAGACTTGCTCTTGGCTGGACGATGGCCAGGCCGAAGATACAACCTCCCAGGAAACCCGCCAATATTCCTTTTAGTAACGACGAGAGGTTGATTTCAATCGGCACCAGATAACGGCCGGCCATCGCCAGGACAATGGCCCCGATGCTGCCCGACACTCCACAGGACAGCACGGACGACTGCAGGGTCAAGGGCAAGACCTTGAACCCGACCATCACCGCCGCAGACCAGGCCGCTACACTGAACACCATTAAGCCGATCCAGCGGATCACCCGGTAACGTGTCTTTTGGACCTGCGGCAGAAGAATGAAAAGACAGAATAGCACGCCCGGTAATATGAACAGATCGTCGTCTGAAATGGACCGGCCAGGGCTGACAAAACGAGGAAAAGAAACGGACAGGTAAGATAAGAAACCCGATAAAACCGCTAGAAGAAATACTCTCATCAAATTTGCCTTTTTCGCCCGATTCTTTCACCAAACAGTTCAACGCCGCGCGTCTAACTATTTGACAGGGGTTATGCCGTGCCTACTCGGGCGCATGGTTTTGATATCGCTGTTGCAAGCGGGATATGGTCTCATTCTCCCAACGTGCGGTATAGGTCAAAAAAGAGGTCATGCCCCCTATGAAGGGCATATTGACCCAAATGTAGGCGCCGTAAAAATCAAAATAGGCCATATGCGAAACTTTGGTGTAGGATGCAAATGGCTCGAGTTGGATGGTCCCATAGTGGAACCTCTGCCCGCATTCGTCGGGGTTTTCCAGTTGGAACTCCATGCGGTACTGTTCCGGATGGGTGGTTGTCCGCCACCTGAACGTCCCGCCGGGCGCATTCGTATACCGACCTTCGGTGATGGTGACATTGTCCTTTTCAAGGATCAGCCGATGTTCCGTGATGTATCGGTTGCTAAGCTGAAAGGAGCCCTTGAAATCGGTTTTGAACCGCCAGAAAACATCCACCGGGACAGGCACCAGGTACACCAGTTTGAAAGCTTCCCCCCCCCTGGGCTCGGGCTGAATCCGGTACACGAGGGTTTTTTTTCGGACCAACTCGTTATTGTCAGGTTCGACGTTTCCGGGATGGACCGGCAGACCGACAAACCCAGTCAGGAAAAGAAAAGAGAGGGCACAGACGATTAAATAGGAGGTGGTTTTCATGGCCATAGCCTGGTTATGCGCTCGCCGGTAATACGGACCGACTGCTCAATGCTCATATATTAGGCATGCAAACTCTGCGCGCAAGGCAAAGTCGCGTCCGCTTGAGCGACTTGTTAAGCTCAGCAGGTGGAATTATTTCAGCCCCGCAATTACATAGTGGCCAATACAATCATTGTTCCCTGGAAAAAGGCGCCAGAACCTCGAAAACGCATTGTTGGAAGGGGGGAAGGGTGTACGAAAAACACATATTTGGCATATAAAAAGAAAACAACCCCAGTATCTAACTGAAATCGCTCTTTTTTCTATATGTGTGGTGTCGGGGGCCGGATTCCATTATTTATTAATGAAATCAATATGTTGAAACATTTCAAGCGTCATTAAGTACCATTAACTAACAAATTGTACGGTCCTGGCTGCATAATCGCATCTGAAATGCATATCTAATTTTCCAAGTAATACCAGAATTATTCCACTGTTTAGATAAGCACCACCAACCAAGAACTATTGGCAATATTTCTCTATCCAGATACTCCCGGCATACCTATAACTTTAACATTGCTATATGGGTATGCGGTCGCCATTTCGGAAAAGCCTCCGAAAATTGAAATTATCTAAAGGTTTTGCTAAAAGTGATATAATGGTTTTTGACAAGACCTTCCAATTTTAATGAATGCCTAAAACAAATATTCTCAGTAATCTTGCTACAGCACCATAATACCTAAGTTAGAGGATAAGAGGCATAAAAAATGAAATTGAAATCTGTGCGCCTATGGTTAGTAGATTACGCACTGACAATTGGAGCTGGAGCTCTTTACGCAATTGCATTGAAATACTTTGTGCTGCCCTCAAAGGTAATTTTGACGGGAACAGAAGGAATTGCTGCTGCCCTGTCTTACTATTTCGATAGTTATTGGTTATTCATCATATTGTATCTAATATTTCAGTTTATGTTGATGATTTTCGCATTTGCGCGGGTCAGCAAAATGTTCGCAACGCGATCCCTGATAGTAGTTGCAACAGTTGTTTTCTTCTTGGCATTCTTACCTGAAGGGCGGTTTGCACAGCCAGAGCCCCAGAATGAACGAATTCTCCTGGTAATATTTGGCGGACTCTTGGCCGGTGTAGCCAAAGCTATCGCTTTCAAGCATCGTGGATCTACTGGCGATGAAGACATACTGGGCGCTTACTTTGCAATGAAGTATTTGAAACCTGTCGGCTCAATAGCCGTATTTGCGGCTATTGGATCTACCACATTCGGATTTGTTATGGATTTCATTAAAACCGGGGATTTTGAAAGCGCAATCAATACTCTAATGTATACGTGTATTTATATATTCATTTCTGCCCAGACTCTTAATAATCTTTACCGCAAGTTCAAGATAAAAATGGTCGCGATCATCACCAGAGAACATAAGTCTGTCGGTAAAGCTATCACCATGGCATTTGAGCACCGTACCTATACAGTGAAAAAGGGAACTGGAGGCCATAGTGGGGAGACATTTTGGGTTTTAAGAACTATTATCACAGCTGAAGAGCTACCCCAATTAATTGACGTAATTGAAAACGCGGACCCCGACTGTTTCTATTTCTATCATGACATAGAAGGTGTTTCCCAGCGCTATTACATTACGCCCATTGGCTAACGCCTAAACATTGCTCTGGTAATTGAAGAGTATACGCCCTACTTGCCGGGTAAATTCAAAACCGCATATTGTTCATGGATAAAAACCTGCTCATTATGCACGGAGGAAAGGAAAAGTGAAAATACGAGCCTTGAGAACAAAACTTTTGATACTGATAATTCTAACCCTTTCCATTACTGTGGAGGCGTGGTGCGGAGAACCGGTAATCTCAAAGGGGCAGACAGTGTATGTCCCTGTTTATTCGCATGTCGTTAGGTACTTGGTAGAATCCAAAGTATGGCGCTCATCAGGGAAAAAAAGTAACGAGGCCCCATATCAATTGGCCACAAATGTAAGCATTCGTAACACAGACCCAAGGCACTCGATTACGATCATAAAAGCAGATTACTACAATACTGACGGATCAATAGTGAAAAAATTCGTTGAATCCCCTATCGTGGTCGCTCCGATGGCATCAACCTATTTCCTGGTTAGCCAGTCCGATATGAGCGGTGGGTCTGGGGCAAATTTCCTTATACGATGGGAGTCTCAGCAACCGGTTAACGAGCCGATCTTAGAGAGCGTAACTTTTGGACTGCATGGGGGGCACAACGTTTCATTTCTCACAAAAGGCAAAACTATCAGGGAATGAGGACAGGTTGGCATTCACCATACAGGCTGAGCACCCAACATCATACCCAGAATCGAAACTGCACATTCCGACCATTAGTTCTCGGTTTCAATTATAGAAGAAAGGCGTGACTTAACTGATATAGTCCACGCCTGATTCAACTACCTTCATCCGCAATTTGTCATTTCAAGTATATCAAGAGAATAGGGTGCGCAGGAATAAATGCCTGTGCCAATGTCGGGCTTTGATACTGATGATTAAGATTTTCTAAAGTTTATTTCATTTCGACAGACATATCATGGGCATGGCGTGATAATATTTCCTGATAAATCCCCTTTTTCTAACCCTTATTAAAGCGGCGTTGAATTTTTTTATAAGGCTTTTATAATTAGGATACTTTTTAGATACCATCAAGTGTAATGTGGTTGTATCAAGAGGTGTTTTGCAGGTCGCGAAAGAGTGATAATCTTTTGGATATAAATTCTTTATCAAGTTCCAGCCCACGTAGTTACTTAATGGAAATATATCATATCTTTCATGGTAGATGAGCTCCAAGGCTTTCTTTTCAGTAGTAACATACATCACATCCAAATTTGCCTTTTTAAAAACATCGGCATAATAATAACCGAGAACACCAACAATAGTATACTGTTTTAGTTCGACTATATTGTCATATTCAATCGGATTGTTATGCTTTTTCCGGTTATAGAAGAAGACTGTAGTCGTTTCTGACACTGGGTCAGAAAAAGATGCATAATTTTTTCTTTGATTAGTAATCGAATATGGAAAGGCAGCAAAGACATCGCCACTTTTAACATAAGCGGCACATCTTTTCCAAGGGTAAAAATTATAGGTGATATCTATATCAGCTTCTTTAAAAGCCGCTGTTACAATTTCAGAAAAAAAACCATAGCCTTCTATTTCTGAAGATGTAAAAGGTTTCCATTCACCAGTTGCGAGTGGAATCCCCTCTTCCGCTATACTGGGAATTCTGATTAATAGTAAAAAAAAGACTATTACTATTGATTTAACCCACACATTGAATTGTAAGCTGGTTACCCTTGTTGAAAATGCTTGCAAGCTTCTCTCTCTCTCCAAATTGTTGTAGTTAAACCTTCACTAATTAGAAATTTTGACCTCATCCAAAACTTTTCGAACTGTGTTTGCTATATCATCCAGGCAAGCGGCTTTATAAGGACATTATCGATGCCAAATTCTTTAACATTCTCAGGTGCTATTCTCATATTCAATCCGCTACAAATTATTATCGGGATATCAGGACGGATCTTCTTGATTTCCTTGGCTAGTTTTTCACCAGTCATCTTAGGCATTGTAAAATCAGTGATTATCATATCGAATGTCTCGGGCGTGACGCAAAAGGCTTCCAACGCATCATAAGCGCTGTTATGGATTCTAACCGTGTATCCCAGACTCTCCAACAACCTCTTGCCAATATCTGTTAGAGACTTTTCATCATCTACAAAAAGAATCTGCTCATTGCCTCGTGGCAGCGATAGGGAGATCTCGGGGGCCTTTTCTGCATGGCTCCCAATAAGTGGGAATAAAATATGAAAAGATGTCCCGATGCCCGGTTCACTGTAAACTTTTATTTCACCACCATGGTCTTTCACTATCCCATGAACCGTGGCCAGCCCCATGCCGGTCCCTTCCCCGGGTTCTTTAGTTTGAAATACGGCTCAAATATGTGCGCGACCATATCTTTATCCATACCCTGCCCGGTATCTGTTACGGTTAGTTTGAGGTACCGGCCAGGCTTAAGATCTTCATAACTATAAACATCATCGGTAGTCAAAACTACCGGGATTAATTCGACTTCAAGTTGACCGCCGGTCTCCTTCATTGCATGGAAGGCATTTGTGCAAAGATTCATTACAGTCTGATGAACTTGCGTTTGATCAGCTCTGATAGTGCCCGAGTTGGATTGAACGTTATGCCGTATCTCAATGGTTGCAGGAAGTGAAGCCCTCAACAGGTTCAAGGCCTCTTTCACAATCAATCCGACATCAACCGGTATCTTTTCAGTCTTGCTCTGCCTGCTGAAAGCCAGTATTTGTTGTACGAGCTTTTTAGCACGTTCACTTGCCAAACATAGCTGCTCTATATATTCTTGCGCTTTTTGATTATCCGGAGTATTTAGCTGAGCAAGTTGAGCGTATCCCATGATGGCACCAAGGATATTATTAAAATCGTGGGCAATGCCGCCTGCCAAAGTGCCGATGGCTTCCATCTTTTGAGATTGCTGGAGTTTCTTTTCGAACAGTAGCCGCATTTTTGCGTGTGCTTTTTCACGCGTGAAGTCCTGCACAAAAGCACCAAAGGCGATGGAGCGGTTAGACGCATCGGTAACCAGCCAACTGCGTAGCAATATGGGTAGCTTGCTGCCGTCTTGGCGGATCAAATCCGATTCAAGGGTACGATCTTGAAATTCACCTCGTAAAATGTCCTGCAAAGTTTTTTCAACCGCGGTATGCGTTTTAGTAGGTAAGAACCGGCTATAATGCTGGCAAACCAAGTCCTCTCGCCGGTATCCCGTCATGAGGGCCAACTTCTCGCTGGCATCTATGACCAAACCATCGAAATCTATCATTGCAATCCCATCTGGACTGGAATCGAAAAGGCTGCGAAACTGATTTTCACTTTGCTTAGCACGAGAAAGATAAAGTGCCAGACTTTTATTTAGAATTATAGCGATGATTGCAATGCCAGTCAGGATAGTGGTAGCGATCGTGACGGATGTGTAATTGGTAAAAGGGCTCATGTGGTTGGTAACGGCACCATTGGTCTCCATAATCCCAATCAGCGCCAGAGAAGCGATCGCAGTTATAGAGAACCAGAGAAACAACCGCTTTTCCAAAATCAAGCTAGAAATGATCATGATGGCTGGAAGGATCAGATTTGCCTCATCGTGAAATCCTTCACCAACCCACATCAATGCATTTACCGTTATCAAGAAGAAACAACACGTCAGAATTCCAGCCCAGCGAGTTTTGCCAGCATAGTTTAGCCAAAGTAAGACCCCCAAAAGGAAAAGGTTGCCGAGGGCAATCCAAAAACTATGAGCGTAACCTGCAGCGAGAGTAATGATGGTCATAATGACCGCCGCTATGAAAGACGTGGTTAGAATGAGGGCAAGATTATGATTATCCATCAGTTCTCTAGCGGTTGCGCCCAGATCATCATCCGATGCACGCCAAGGCATAAAAAAGGCAGTTACGCTAGATAAGCACAGGTGTTTCCCGCTGGTAGCTCGTAGAGGGTTATCCCCTTGTTTCTGGCTTGTGACGTATTCATCCATCAGTAAAAAGGTATTTTGATTTCTCTAATCTCGTTAGCGTTCGAAATATACCTGTATTGATTACTGAATATCGGTAAAAAAAATAAATGCTTAAATTATTAAAAGGCAGGCGCTTTTATTTAATTTGGAATTTGGTGGGAAAGGTGGGACTCAATCCTTAATAAGATCTAATAATTAAACGTATTCCGCAACTATCCATACCTATTGCCACTGGATACCGGGGGAGAAGCGTCCAAACCTCGAAAGCGCGTTGTTGGAAGGGGGGAAGGGGGTACGAAAGCGCGTATGAAAAACGCATAATTGGGCATATAAAAAGAAAGCGACTCCATCAAACAACTGAAATCGCTCTCTTTTTTGTAATTGAGGTGCCGAAGGCCGGATTCCATTATTATTCAAAAAAATCAATATGTTGAATAATTTCAAGTGTCATTAAGCACCATTAACTGACAAATTGTACAATCCTGGCTGCATAATCGCATCTGAAATACATATCAAAGTTTCCACATAATACCAGAATCATTCCTCGCTTAAGTTTAGCTCCCGCTAACCAAGGACAGTTGGCAAACAGTCCACGGCTTAGATACCTTGAATGGAGACCCGCCCACTGCTCTTCACAATTGCACACAAAAAACAGTGAGCGGGTGTTTGCCCTCCCCCAGCAATCTATCTACATGGCATCAAACGCTTTCTGCTTTCAAATCTTTCTTTAGTATTTTTCCGGTAGCAGTCATCGGCAGCGAGTCACGAATTTCAACTATACGTGGATACTTGTACGCCGCCATCTGTTCTTTGGACCACTCGATAATCTCCTCACCCGTTGCATGCTGGCCTTCATTTAACACTATGAAAGTTTTGATTTCCTCACCGTGCTGGTCGTGGGGCACCCCGATTACGGAAGCCATGGAAACAGCTGGGTGGGTCATCAGTACTTCTTCGATTTCACGGGGGTAGACATTGTAACCGCCGCGGATGATCATATCTTTTACGCGGTCGACGATATAAAGATACCCGTCCGCGTCCATTTTTCCCAGGTCACCTGTATGGAACCAGGATGTTCCCTTAAAAGCCTCGGCTGTGGCTTCGGGCTTGTTGTAGTACCCCTTCATGACGTTGTGGCCTCGGATGGCCACTTCTCCGACTTCGTCCACGTCTACCGGCTGTGATTCCTTGTCTACGACCATAATTTCGATGCCCCAGATTGGCGATCCCACCGAGCCGGGCTTGCGCTCTTTGTGCAGATGGTTGAAGGCGGCCACAGGACAGGTCTCAGAAAGGCCGTAGCCCTCCACAATGGGGATACCGTATTTCTCTTCGATGCCTTTGATGATTTCGATCGGCAGGGATGAGGCTCCGGATACCCCGACACGCAGGTTGCTGGCAATCTTTTCGATATCGAGGCTGCCGGTCTGGTCTTCATGCGTCAACATAGCCCAGTACATAGTAGGTACCCCGGCAAAGACGGTGACACTTTCGGCCTGCATGGCACCGAGGACGTCTTCAGGTGTAAACCTTGGGATCAAAACCAGCGTGTTTCCTCTGGTCAGGCCGGCATTCATTAGGACCGTCTGGCCAAAGGAGTGAAAAAGCGGCAGAACAATCAGGCAAACATCATCAACGGTCAATTGGAGCAAGTCTCGTGATCCGATTGCATTGAAGGTCATGCTGGCGTGGGAGAGTTCGGCCCCTTTGGGGAACCCGGTTGTTCCCGATGTATACAGGATGACAGCCGTGTCATCGAAATTGGTTGTGACCGATTCAAACGCCGGCGACTGGTCGGAGATGAACTGGCCGAACGTCGCGGCACCCTCGATAGGAGAGGGCGCCGTCGGGTCGGCGGTGATGACATAGAAATTTTCACATTCGGGCACTTCATTGAATCCGGCCCAACCCTCCGTCGCCATCGGCAGTTCCGGGGTGCCTTGAAAACAGAAATAGGCTTTGGCGTCACTGTCTTGAAGGTGATAGGCAATTTCCCGGCCTTTTAATAAGACGTTAAGCGGCACCACCACCGCTCCTGCTTTCAGGATACCGTAATAGATCATCGGGAAATACGGTAGGTTCGGGCAACTCAAAGCCACCTTGTCCCCTTTCTCGATACCTATAGCGGCCAGCCCATTAGCCACCTGATTGGCTACAGCGTTCAGTTGCGTGTAAGTGAAACGTTTGTCGCCAAAAACGATCGCTGCCTTTTCTGAATATTCTTTGGTGCTGTAGTCTAAAATGTTTGCAAGGTTTAACATGTTTTCTCCTTTTATCGATATAAATTATTGTTTCAGAGGCCCGGCCGTTAAAGCAGTGCCTATTTTTTCGCTTCAATCTGAGACATGATATACTCTGACAGGGCTGTGATGGTTAAACTCGGATTGACCCCTAAGTTCGCCGGTACGACAGAACCGTCCGCGACAAATAGATTTGGATAACCAAACAATTCACCATTATTTCCCACCACGCCCTTTTTAGGAGACTCACCCATGTTGCAGCCCCCGAGGATATGGGCGGTACCGGGGGCATTGAAAACAGCTTCTGAAAAGAAGCTTAAAGGAATGCCATCCATTTTTTTAGCCAGTTTTTCAGCAACTTTGTTGGCAATGGGAATATAGGCTGGGTTGGCCTCTTTGCCTTTCGGAATTTTCGAATTCATGCTGTAGCCGCCAAACCGCCACCAGCGGGGTTTATAATCAAACTGCAAATAATTGGAATCCGTCTGCATGACCAGGATGACTGTTGTTGAGGCGGCCACGCCAAAGGGCCACAATAGTTTAATAAATGTAATGGGCTGCTTCAGAACATTTCCGACAAATCTGACAACCCGCGGGATACTGCCGCCCCCACCTGTCATCAGGGTAAACAAGTTGAGCAGAACATCAGACCCCTTGTTGTATCTAACCATCTCAACATGGGTGGTTTCATCGGGATAAATGCCGGATGTAATGGCAATCTGGTCGTTCCAGTCAATTGACTTGTCCTTCGATTTTACAGCCAGCAAGGCTTCTGAATTAGTCCGCACGAAATCGCCTAAACGGTCTGATAATTTTGGCAGCAGTCCTTCCTGTTTACATTTCATTAATAGTTTAACCGAGCCCATAACCCCACCGCTGAACACAGCTCCCTTTGTACTGAATGTCTTTTTAGATTTAAAAATCCCGGTACTTTTTTTCGTTCTAATTTCATAACCACCATTTTGGGGGGTAACCCCGGTGACTTCTGTTTCCGGAATGATATCAACCCCGAGTCCTTCCGCCAGGTAGAGATAATTCTTATCCAGCGTATTTTTCGCTCCGCTGGGGCAGCCCACCATGCAGGAGCCGCAAAAATCACACCCGGTCCGATCCGGACCTTTTCCCTCGAAATAGGGATCCGGGACGGTTTCCTTCGGGGTACCGAAGAAGATGCCCACATCATTGTTGTGGAACGTATCTTCGCCCCTGATTTCCTTTCCCACCTCACGCAGGCATTTATCTGCCACCCCGATCTGGGGGCTTGGATTGGCTCCCAGCATTTTTCTGGCTTTCTCATAGCAGGGCAGCATGGTCTCCTTGCAGTTTTCGATGCCCCACTCGGGACGCTCGAACACCTCATCCGGCGGAATCAGCAACTGGTTGGCATAAACCAGGCTGCCGCCGCCCACGCCACCCCCATGAAAGATGAGCACATGTTTGAGCTGAGTCAGCATTTGGTAGCCGTAACAGCCAAGCTGGGGCAGCCACATATATTTGCGTGTATTCCAGTTGGTCTTTGGGAAATCCTTGTTGGCCCAGCGCTTGCCCTTTTCGAGCACGGCCACCTTGTATCCTTTTTCAGCAAGCCTTAGCGCCGAGACACTTCCGCCGAAGCCTGACCCTATCACGATATAATCATAGTCGAATGTTTCTGTGCTCATGGGATCTCCTCTTATTAGATTGAATGATGGCGATGCCGTTGGATCTTATTCATCGAGCCCAAGGCGCAACAGCGTTTGCGGTGTTGGAATACCCTCGTTGTCAAAACCTCGTAGGCGGTAATAATCATCGAGCATGGCTTCCAGGGGGACCGTTCGCTTTTCGGGATCGCAGGTACGTCCTTCCCGCAGAAACCTGGCGGGCAGGGTGTCGTCCTTGCGGGATATCCCCTCGTGTGTATTCATCAAGCGTTCAAGGGTATGTATCCTTTCTCCCGCTTTGAGAAACTCCGTCTGGCTGATACCCAGGCCGGTAACGCTGTTGTAAAGGCCCGTCAGCGCGGGTATCAGAATCAATTTTTGGGCAATCGTCGGCAAATACTGCATGTTCAAATGCAACATCCATTTCGGCGTGTATTTGACGATGGGTTCTTCAAGGACATAGGCAAAGGCAGTAAACTGGCAGACATGCAAAGAATTGACGGATGCGAACAGGTTTTCGAAAAATCTGACGAAATGGGCCTTTGCCCGGGTGGTATAGGGGTTGAGGAACCCCATAAAAACCTCCAAGGCGAAGGTGGTGGCCGAGAGATGACAGGCCCCCCGGTTGGCCACGGCATAAGACAGCCCCTGGCCCCAGGCGCCCCGGGGATCATAGCCGGCCATATCCAGACCTTTGATTTGGATGGCAAAATCCGCACCGCCAAACTTGGCGGACAACCGACGGGTTCCCTGGGCCAGTTCATCGCCCTGGCCCTGGCGATGCGCAATGGCCTGGATTGTCTCTGTGATGCCTGATGAAGAACCGAATGACAGATCGGTTTCAAGCAGGCCCTTTTCACCGGCTTCCATGATCCAGGCCAGGGTTGCCCCGGTGGAGATGGTGTCCAGCCCCATACGTCCGCATAGATCATTCCATTCGGTTATTTGATCGGTATCGAAGACCCCCAGGTTGGGACCCAGCAGGCTGATAGTTTCATATTCGGGGATCTGGTGGACAGAACCGTCCTTGTAGGTACCCTTGTGCCCGCATAAGATCCGGCACGGCTTGCAGGTACTGGGTCTAGTATTGTATTTCTGCTGCATAGTTTCACCGGACACGTCACCGGCTTGGGCATGTTGCCCATCCCGAAAGTTATTAACCGGCAAAATACCGCCCAGGTTGCTTAAGTTGACATTGGCACTGGTTCCGAACTGTCGATATGCATGCCCGGTAAAGTGGTTATTATCGACCTGTCGGTTGGCTTTACGTTTGACTTTTTTGAACCAATCCGGGTCATGCGGAGTGATTTTATAGCGCCCCCCGCGGGCAATAATTGCTTTCAGGTTTTTGGAACCCATCACAGCTCCCATGCCACCACGGCCAAGGAACCGGTGGCCGGAGGCCACATTGGCAAACAGCACTTGGTTCTCGCCGGCGGGGCCAATGGCCAGGGCACCGTCACTTTTACCGGAGGATAACGCAGATTGGGTTTCCTGGGTATCGAGCCCCCAAAGGTGGGAAGCGTCCATGAATGAAGGCCCGTTTGCGTCGATCTCAATATAAAAGGGTTGAGCCGACCGGCCGCTGACAATCAGGCCGTCGAACCCGGCCGTTTTCAGGGCCATCCCAAAAGGTCCCCCGCAGGAACAGGCAAGCATGATGCCGGTCAGCGGTGATTTCGCGAGCGCGGCAAACCGACCGCTGCAAGGTGCACCGGTGCCAAGCATAACCCCCATCATGAAAACCAGCAGGTTATCCGGTCCCAGAGGATCAACCCCTGGAGAGACACGCTCATTAAACAGTTTCAGCCCCAGGCCTTTACCCCCGAGGAACTTGCGACGGTCTTCATTGTCTATGGTGATAAATTCATGTGTCTGATCCGTAAGGTTGATTTCCAGAATGCGGTTACTGGGCCCGATAATTGTCTCCACTCTGTCATATCCCCACTTTTAGTGTTCGTATTGAAGGTACAGCCCCAGCCGAGTATGCAGCATCTCAATACAAAGCAACAGGTGCGCCAATCCTGATAATTGTTTCAAGGTTTTGATATTATGCAGATTTTTGTTGAAAAGGGAGTATCGGCAGGCGAAAGGAAATACTGCCACTTTTGGCAGTATTATTAAAAATATGGTTATAGAAATCTAAAAAGATTGAAAAAATTTAAAACTGCCACTTTTGGCATCATTTATGCCGTATGAGGTTGTGGCGCTTTATCTTTCGATAGAAAGTGCGTTGGGGCATGCCGATACTTTTGGCGGCATTTTCACGATGCCATTGGTTGGATTCAAGGGATTTAAGCAGCAGAGCCTTTTCAACACGATCCATTGTCTCGTGAAATGTCTCCGATTGATCTGCATAATCCATTACCGGCATGGAGTCTGATTTTTTTAGGACAGACGGTGCCGGAGGACTGGCTGGCAAATCAAAAAGATTGAGCGTCTGGTAGCGATGGAGGACATTCTGCAATTCCCGGATATTGCCCGGCCAATCATGCTGGATCATCGTTGCTATCATCTCGCCGGTTATGGCGGTGGGACCATCTACAGGATCAGCCGTCTTCATAAAGTGCTCTATCAACAGGGGAATATCTTCCTTGCGTTTGCGCAGCGGCGGCAGATATATGGGTACGATGTGAATCCGGTAGAAAAAATCTTCCCGCATTGTCCCGCTGGCAACTGATTCTTCCAGGTTGCGATTTGTTGCCGCAATGACACGCAGCTTGGTTTTTTTTACTTCCAGGCCGCCGACCGGCGTATAGCCACCGCCTTCCAACACGCGTAGCAACTTAACTTGCATATTGGTTCCAATTTCCCCTAATTCATCAAGGAAAAGGACGCCTTTATCAGCCAGGTCGAGATATCCCTGTTTATTTGTCGTAGCTCCGGTAAAGGCACCTTTTTTGTACCCAAAAAATTCGCTTTCAAGCAGGTTTTCGGGGATAGCGCCGCAGTTGACCGGGACAAAACGTTTGGCTTTGCGATCGCTGAATTTGTGAATTGCCCGAGCCACAAGCTCCTTACCGGTGCCGGACTCGCCATATATAATGACATTGGCATCTGAAGCAGCCGCCTTCAAGATCATCTCGTAGACATTCTGCATGGCGTCGCTCTTGCCGATAATATCACCAAAGCGGTAGCGGTCCTTGATATTGGACCGCAACCGAATATTCTCTTTGCGCAGATGCTCTTCTCGTTCCCGTAGAGAATCCGCCTCTTGTTTTTGCTCCGTAATATCGAAAAAAATACCTTCAATAAGTTGCAGTCGGCCTTTATCGTCGGCAATGGGGCGGGCATGAAGAGAAGCCCATATTCGGCTGCCGTCCTTTTTCAAAAACTCGACTTCATACCCGGAAACAGACTCGTTATTCCTCATCAGATCAAGGAATCTCTTTCTGGCGGAGCGTGAAAAGTATAGATCTTTCGAAACGTCTTTTATCGAAGACATCAACTCATCCGTGGAGTTATATCCCAATATGTGTGCCATGGCAGGATTGGCACTGACCAGGGTCCCTTTGGGCGTTGTCTGATATATGCCTTCGACAGCGTTTTCAAATATCGCTCGATATTTTTCCTCACTTTCTCTTAACGCGTCTTCTGTTCTTTTTTGCTCGGTAAGATCCAGGCCCATGCCCAGCAAATATTTCTGCCTGTTCACCGTCATACCGACACCTGTGAAATGGTAAGGTATCTTCTTCCCGCTCTTAATGATGAGGTTGGCTTCCACGGAGCGCAGATTACCATCCGTATATATCTTTTCTACAACAGCAGCAACGCGCTCTTTGTCATTTCCCGAGAACCAGTCGAACATACTCCTTTGCGGCAATTCTTCGGCGCTAAAGCCGGTAAGCGTCTCGTGATTTTTATTCCACCGGATCATTTCTCCATTCTCAGTATAGAGATAGAAAATACCGGGCAGGCTGTTCAAAACCTTTTCCGAGAAAAGCTTTTCGCGCTTAACAGCCTCAATCGCTTTGCGGTTTTTCGCGATTTCCTTTTCAAGGTTCTTTATCTGCTTCTTTGCCGCAAGATATGCCTGATTTTCAGTCATCTCGATAGCTTCCCATAGTCATGCAATATTGCACATAACTACCCAATATGTTTTCATTATAAACACACAGTACAGTGCTAACGGTTACATCGCTAAAAATCTATTTATCTAATCCCTTTGTTAAAAGCAAATTGGTTGCTTGTATGACACCGCGCTGCAGATGTTAATCCGAATGAGGAAAGATACGTTTAGAACACGTATTATTTTCCTGCTTACCTAACATGTCGATAAGGGGAAAATCAGTAGAGGAAAGGTTGGCTACGGGAAAATCCTGCACAACGCAATCAGGGGCTTAGATATCAATCTAAACCCCTGATTTATTTAATATAAAATTGGTGCCGAAGGCCGGACTTGAACCGGCACGGGCGTGGCCCACTACCCCCTCAAGATAGCGTGTCTACCAAGTTCCACCACTTCGGCACTTTTAAGCTAATTAAGCTGCGGCTTTAATCCTATTCGGATTTGGCCGGGGCACTCTCGGTCTGTCCCGCGGGCTGGGTGATCGGGGCCTTGACATCTTCCATGACCGATACTTTGCCGGTCCGGTGGGTGGACATGTAGGCCAGCCCCAGCGAGGTCAACATGAAGATCACCGCGGCAACTGTGGTCGCTTTGCCTAAAAATGTTGAAGCGCCTGTACTTCCGAAAAGGGTGTTGCTGGAACCACCCCCGAAAGCGGCGCCCATGTCCGCGCCTTTTCCGGACTGGAAAAGCACGATCATGATCAGGGCGATGCAGACTAGAACGTGTATGATGACTAATATTGTCGACATAATCTATTTCTAAAATTTAACGATTTGGCTGAATGTGTCAGCGTCCAGGCTGGCGCCGCCGACCAGAGCTCCATCGACATCCGGCTGGGCCATCAGCGCTGAAACGTTATCCGGTTTTACGCTGCCCCCATACAATATCCGCAAGCTGTCAGCCAGGGCAGCAGAGTAATTATTTCCTATCCATTCGCGTAGATACCGGTGTACGTCTTGTGCCTGTTCCTTGGTGGCCGTCTTGCCGGTGCCGATGGCCCAGATGGGTTCATAAGCGATGACAAGGGTGGCCGCATCTTCCAAAGACAAGCCTTCTAACCCGATTTTCACCTGTTTGTCAAGCACAGAAAACGTTTTATTATCATCACGTTCCTGTTCCGATTCGCCGACGCACATCACGGGAATCAGTCCGGCGGCCACGGCGGCTTTGACCTTTTTGTTGACCGATTCATCGGTCTCGCCGAAATACTGACGCCTTTCCGAGTGCCCGATGATGACGTGGGTGCAACCCGCGGAGCGAAGCATGCTGGTGGAAATCTCACCGGTATAGGCCCCCTCGGTTTCCCAATACAGGTTCTGCGCGCCCAGCGCCACATTGGTCCCCTGCACCGCGGCAAACACAGGTGCCAGGGCCGTAAACGGCGGGGCGATCATGACCTCGGCCTGGTCCACATCTTTGACCAGACCTACCAATTTTTCAGCAGTTTCAAAGGCTTCGCTCACAGTCTTGTACATTTTCCAGTTGCCGGCAATCAGCGGCTTACGTATGGACATATGTCATACTCCCTAATCGAAAGGATTCTTCAGTTTCAAATACCAAATTTCTAATTGATCGCGCGCAGAGACGCAAAGGCGCAGAGAAGGGCGAAATCAACATTTTCAGCTTAGCTGTTAAAACACTATTATCATGGAGCTGTATTAAAATTGGATTTTGGTTCAAGGTCAAGGCGGCCGTGAGTTTTATACCGGAGGAATACATGCAGTATTTCGAGGATTTAAAACTCGCGGCCAACGCCGAGATTGGGCCAAAAGACCTTTTTAATACAGCTTCAGAGCTGTTCGCCGATCATGGCCGCCAAATCCACCATCCGGGTCGAGTAACCGACTTCATTGTCATACCAGGACAGCACTTTGACCATATTTTCGATAACATAAGTGGTGGGGGCGTCCACGGTTGATGAAAGCACGCACCCATTATAGTCAATCGAAACCAGCGGGACTTCGCTGTAACCGAGAATCCCCTTGAGTTCGCCTTCCGAAGCCTCCTTCAACGCGGCGTTTACCTCGGAAACCTCGACACCGGATTTTTCCACGGTGGCCACCAGATCCACAATGGAGACATTCGGCGTGGGAACCCGGATGGCCAGGCCGTTGAGTTTGCCGCTCAGCTCCGGCAGAACCAGGGCTACCGCTTTGGCGGCACCAGTGGTGGTCGGAATCATGGAATAGGCGGCTGCCCGGGCCCGTCTGAGATCCTTGTGGGGGAAGTCCAGCAGGCGCTGATCCCCGGTATAGGAATGGACGGTGGTCATGAGGCCGCACTTGATGCCGAAGTTTTCCATGAGCACCTTGGCGACCGGCGCCAGGCAATTGGTCGTACAGGATGCGTTGGAGATAATGTGGTGCTGCCTAGGGTCGTACATGCTGGAATTCACCCCCATGACAATGGTGATGTCCGGGTTGGAGGCCGGGGCCGAGATGATGACCTTGCGGGCACCGGCAGCCAGGTGCTTGGCCGCGTTCTCCTTGTCGCGGAACAGGCCGGTACATTCTGCCACGATATCCACGTTGTGTTGCTTCCACTCCAGTTCGGCCGGGTCGCGGACCGCACTGATGGCAATGCTTTTTCCATCCACGGTGATGGAGTCCGCCGTGGAGCTTATATCGTTTTTCAGCGTGCCATGCACGGAGTCATAGGCCAGGAGATGGGCCAGGGTGGCCGAGTCGGTGAGGTCATTGATGGCGACGACTTCCAGATCCTCGCGGTCGAGAGCGGCCCTGAAAACCATGCGGCCGATTCTTCCGAATCCATTGATACCCAGTTTTATGGTCATGGTAGCTCCTTTCACTATCAAAGCGACTTAATAGCCCCTTTCAAGCTTATTCATCAATTGTTCCGGTTTAGTTTTATAAGATTAAGGCCGAATCAGATAAGTTCAAGCTCTGTTCAGCGGATCTGCAGGGTTAACCTTTTTTGCGGCTCCCGCCTTTGAGGACGCCGCTGGCCAGGGTAATGCTCTGGCGGCCGAATTTTTCAAGGCTCGCGGCCAGGTCGGTCAACTGAGTGTCCGTTCTAGATTCAACGGCCTTGATAAGAATGGGGAGATTGACCCCCGCAAGCACCTCGACATGACCCTCTTCAAGGAAAGAATAGGCTAAATTGGATGGGGTTCCATCGAACATATCCGTTAGCAGCAGAATGCCGTCTTTCTGGTCCACGGATTTGATGCCGTCCTCGATGCTTTTATGGAGCTTGTCCGGATTGGTTTCCAGATCTACCGACACGGCCACAACTCCCTCCGGGGAGGATCCGAAAATAAACCGGGTCGTGGCGATCAACGTTTCTCCCAGGTCTCCATGTGTGACGACAACAATTCCGATCATTTGACTACCTTGCGTGAACCATTGTTTAGATGCGGTGTAATGTTTTGGGAATGGTGAATGCTCTATCGACCGATATCCCGGTGCTTGATATCAATCGGATGGCCGTATTTTTTCATATGGTCATACACGGCCCGGGCAATGGCCACCGAACGATGCCGTCCGCCTGTACAGCCGAAGGCGATGGTCAGGTAAGCCTTGCCTTCTTTTTCATATAACGGGACCAAATAGTCAAGCAGGTTCAAATATTTGTCCATAAACCCGGATGTCAATGGATCTTTGAATATATATTCCCTGACCGCCGGATCTTCACCGCTGAAGGCTTTCAGTTCCGGTTCAAAATAGGGGTTGGGCAGGAAACGGACATCCATTATCAGATCTGCGTCGCGCGGAGGACCATGTTTGAAACCGAAGGAAAGAATGTTGATTCGCAGGGGGATCTTTTTTTTATCTTCAGCTGCTATTGCGAGGATAACACTGCGCAGCTTGTGTACGTTGTAAGTGCTGGTATCAATGACATGGGCGGCTTCATTGCGCAGACCGGCCAACATATCTTTTTCGGTTCGGATGGAATCCTGCAGCCGCGCACCCGTAGCGAGGGGATGGTGACGCCTGGTTTCATTATAGCGTCGTAAGAGCGCTTCCTCGGAGGCTTCCAGAAACAGAATATCAAAACGATAACCTTTCTGACGCAAAGAATCGAGGATCCCGCGATAGGTGTCCACGAAACCCTTCTCGCGCAGGTCCATGACAAAGGCCAGGCCCTTGATCCCGGTCGGCTTAGCGTTCGGCAGGTCCAAAAACTTGGGTAAAAGGGCCACCGGCATGTTGTCCACGCAGTGGTATCCGGAGTCCTCGAATGCACTTACCGCCGTGCTTTTCCCGGAGCCGGAATAGCCGGTAATGATGAATATTTTAAGGGTTTTCATTTTGTTAGGTTGATTAGACTGCAGGCTGAAGACTGAAGGTGTAGACAGCCCACAGCACCAACAAACGTGAGACTAAGCCCAAATTAGGGCGTCAAATGCTTCACAGCGCCAGGTCAGGCCACCCAAGTTAACTATGATTTTGCTTCAGCCTTCGGTTTTCGGCCTAAAGGCCTGCCCTAGAATTCTTCGTCTTCTTCACTGATGATGGTAATGATTTCCTCGGCGCTGCCGGCGGCCATTAGTTTTGCTTTGAAGGGGTCGTTCTTCAGAATTCTCGAGATGCGCGCCAACAGCTTCAAATGCAGGCCGGTAGACTTTTCCGGTGTGACGAGCAGGAAAAAGATGTGCGTGGGGCGGCCGTCCATGGATTCGAAATCGACTCCGCGGCGACTGAGACCAAACCCGAGAACCAGGGAATCCAGGTTTTTCAATTTGCCGTGGGGGATCCCGATACCACCCCCAATGCCGGTGCTGCCCAGACTTTCCCGCTCCATCAGTATATTTACCAGATTCTCTTTCTCGATATTGAACAGACTTGAGACCGGGTCGGAGAGCTCTTCCAAGACGCCCTTTTTATCAGCTGATTTCAGGTCGGATATAATTGCTTCCTTTTTCAACACATCAAGAATTTTCATAGATACTCACCAAAAACAGACCTTTCTCAATTTCCGGATTGAATTCAGCATCAGGGCTAAAACTGCTTGCGTTTGTTGGACGGGAGGACGCCCATTATTTCACGGTACTTGGCCACGGTCCTGCGGGCGATATTGATGTTCTGTTCCTTTAAAAGCTTGGAAAGTTTTTCGTCGCTGTAAGGTTTTTTGGGGTTTTCAGCTTCAATGATTTTACGGATTTTTTCCTGAACGCTGGCCGAGGCGATGGCCTCGCCGTTTACTCTCTGGATGGAACTGTTGAAGAAATACTTCAACTCGAAAATTCCCAGCGGCGTGTGGACATACTTGTTGGTGGTAACGCGACTGATTGTGGATTCGTGCATGCCGATATCTTCGGCCACATCCCTTAACACCATGGGCTTGAGGTGGGTGATGCCTCTTTCGAAAAAATCCCGCTGAAAGTTCAATATACTTTCCATAACCCGGTAGATGGTTTTCTGCCGCTGGTGGATGCTCCTGATCAACCAGGCGGCACTGCGCATTTTGTCCTGCATGTAATCCTTGGCCTTGCCCGTCATCTTGGCCCCCGAACGCAGGGCATTTCGATAAAAGGAGTTTACGCGCAGTTTGGGCATGCCGTCATCGTTGATCATGATAATGAACTCGTTGCCCAGTTTGTAAACGTAAATATCGGGGGTAATGTAGTGCGGCTGATCATCGCTATACTGGCGGCCGGGCCGCGGTTCTAGACCCTTGATCACATTTACGGCGGCAATCACGTCGTTTAGTTTGACTTTCAGGGCGCGGCAGATGGCCTTGTAATTCTTGTTTTCAAGGTGGTTGAGGTGATCCGTGATGATGGCGGTCAAAAGCGGTGTGTCTATGTCAAGGTGCCGGGCTTGTAGTAGCAGACACTCCCCCAGGTCCCGGGCACAGACGCCGATGGGATCGAAAGACTGCATCAGCGCCAAGATTTCGTCCACTTTTTCAGGCGGGGCAGCGCACAGTCGATAGAGATTTTCCATCTGGATGTCCAGGTAGCCGTCCTTGGTCAGGTTGCCGGTGATAACGCTGCCGATCCGCTGTTCTTCGGCATCCGGCCGGCTCATCAACAGCTGCCAGAGAATATGATCCTGGAGATTTCCTTTTTTAGACAGAAACGGTTCGAAATTGGTCGCTTCCTTGCGCTCGGTTTCGTATATGACCTTGCCCGGAGAACTGTATTCATCCAGATAGTTGCTCCAGTCTATCTCATCGCTGATCTTGCCATCGATGGTGACTTCCTCCACCTCACCGGTTTCAGCACTTTTCGCGCCTTCTTCAGCAGACTGGGGGGCATCGGCGGATTCTGCAATCTCCTCTAGTGCGGGATTTTCCTCGAGTTCCTGAGTAATCGTGTCCATCAACTCCAGACGGGACAACTGCAGCAGCTTGATGGCCATCTGCAGCTGCGGCGTCATGATCAGCTGTTGGGAAAGTTTGAGCTGTTGTCTTAATTCGAGAGCCATGTGTTGGACCTTACCAATCTATGTCTGCCTGCCGGTTTAAACGATGCTTCTCCAATCACGAAATCAATCTGTTCTGAGTTCCCCGTTCAAAGGTCCTGCGTTCTGAGCTGAAAACCTTTGAAACTCCGTACCCTATTGTTGTCATTATAACGTAAACTCATCCCCCAGGTAAATACGGCGGGCCGTTTCACTGGAGGCTATCTTTTCCGGCGAGCCGGATTCGATCACGGTACCGTCGCTCAATATGTAGGCCCGGTCACAGGCACCCAGCGTTTCGCGGACGTTATGATCGGAAATCAGGATACCGATGCCTCGCTCCTTTAAATGACCGATGATACTCTTGATATCAATGACGGCCAACGGATCGACACCGGCAAAAGGCTCATCGAGCAGCATAAACGCCGGGTCGGTCGCCAGCGCACGACTTATTTCCAGCCGCCGCCTTTCGCCGCCGGATAGCACCCCCACCCGGCGGTCGGCTAGTTTTTCGATACCCAGCTCCTGCAGGAGGCCGGTGGCTTTGGCATTCTGCTCATCCCGGGTGAGCGGCAGGGTCTCCAGGATCAACATCACATTCTGCCAGACGGTCAATTTCCGGAAGATCGACGTCTCCTGGGGCAGGTAGCCAACCCCTTTCCGAGCCCTCATATACATGGGATACCCCGAGATGTCTTCATCGTCAAGATAGACTTGGCCGCCGTCCGGTTTGACCATGCCGATGGTCATATAAAAGGTCGTGGTCTTGCCGGCCCCGTTTGGTCCCAGAAGCCCAACCACATCACCGCTTTCGATCTCGAGGCTAACGGATTTAACGACGCTTTTACCGCCATATATCTTCTCCAGGTTTTGTAGTGCCAGTGTGGCCATATTTAATTTTCCGGCTTTTTACTTGAATCCTTGCCCGGGACTGGCTTGGCCAGACCCTCGGGACCAGCAAAGATCACTGCGTTCACCCGGGAGGCATTGCCGCTTTCCACCGTCATGCGATCGTTTTTACGGTCCACCGTGATTTTCTCACCGGTGATGGTGTTGTCGCCGCTGGCAACCCGGGTTCCTTTGCCGGTGAGGGTGAAGATACCACTTTTAGAATGATAAACCGCCTGGTCGGTTGTGGCGACCTTGTCATCAAAATGAATCACCACATTTCCGCTGGAGATGATCGACCGGATGGCTGTTTCGGATGCCGCTCCCGCATCAGGCTGCCCATCCTGGGCATAATGGATTTCCAAACGGTCCGAGGTAATGACCGTCGATCCCTGGGTGGCCTTGACATTTCCGCTGAATTCCGCGCGGCCGGTTTGGGTATTGGCCACCAGGCGGTCGGCCGTAATCCGGATCTTCTGATCCTGGTCGGCGGCTCGGGCGGGCATTGGGCCCCCGGTTATCACAATGACAAGCACGAACAGCAGCCCGGAAACCATTCCCAGGGTCAGTTTTTCAGGAAATTTGCTCACTGAATACTCCTTGGACGTTGCCGCTGAACGTTGCCCGGCTGGTCGCCAGGTCATAGGTCATAGCGTCGGCCACCAGTTTACCCCGGTTGCTGATGATCTTTACCGGGGTAGGTGCATTCAAAAAACGCCGGTTGTGATCATACTCGGCCGAGTCCGCTTCGAAGCGGTATCCGTCGGTGCGGGCCACCACGTTGCCGGACATGGTGATGTTGTTGGTCTTTTTATTCAACACGCCGGTTTGGGCCGTCAGGTATATCTTGCGTCCATTCTCCCGGTAGAATACCACTGCCGGGGTCTTCAGGACAGACTTTTTCTGTCCCGACAGACTGGCGGACTCAGCTTCCAAGTGCCATTGGGTTTTGCCGTCCCGGGTGGCGGTGTGTTCGAATGCCTGCATCGATACCTGGGTGTTCTCCGGAAGCAGATCCGCTATCTTTTCAGGGTTGTCGAAAGATTTGCGGTAGGTGATGAACGTCACCACCACACCGGCAAATCCCAACAACATGACCCCCAGCAATATCCGTTTTATGACTTTGGAAGCGATCATACTGAGAACCGTTCCAAAATAGGTTCCCAGCATTCCCGGGCTTTCAACAGCGCTTCACAGATTTCGCGTACGGCGCCGCAGCCGCCTTTGGCGGTTGTAACCATGTCGGCCGCGGCAAGCACTTCGGGTACCGCATCTGCAACGGCAATACCCAGACCGACCTTCTGCATCAAGGGGATGTCCGGCAGGTCATCCCCCACAAAGGCAATTTGTAGCGCCGCAATGCCGGTTCGGGTGCTGATCTCGTCCAGTTTGGCGGCCTTGTCCCGTACCTGATCAAACACCAAGTCGATACCCAGATTGCGGCAGCGGTGCCAAAGCGCCCCGGACCCCCGGCCGGTGACAATCCCGACCTTCAAGCCGCAATCCATGACCAGACGCAGACCGAGGCCGTCTTTCACACTGAACGCCTTGATCTCTTCACCGCTGTCGGTGTAGACCACCTGACCCGTTGTCAGTACACCGTCGACATCCAGGAGGAGTAACTGGATAGAAGCCAGGGCTTTGGTCATTTGGTTCATTTTATTAGTCTTCAGTTAAGGTTCGAAAGTTCTAAGTGTTAGCCCGAAAGTTTTAGGTGTTAGGTTTTAAGTGTTATGAAAAAACTAAAACCGGAAACATAGTTTCACGCCACTTCGTGTCGCGCTTTCCATTAAGTCTTGACATTTGGTTTTTATCTTAACACTTAAAACCTAAAACATAACACTGGTTGGTATGGCCCGATATCACCGATCCACCAGCGCCCGTCGTATGCTGATAAGCTCTGACACAAATTCATAAAGACTATCGAGCGGCAGCGAATTGGGTCCATCGCACCGCGCCTGGTCCGGATTCGGATGCACTTCCATGAAAAGTGCGTCGGCACCCGCCGCCACTGCGGCCCGTGACAGAATCGGTGCAAACTCACGTTGCCCCCCCGAACTCGTTCCAGCGCCGCCCGGGAGCTGGATACTGTGCGTTGCATCGAAAACCACCGGGCAACCCAGGTCCTGCATGATCTTCAGTGAACGAAAATCAACCACCAGGTTGTTGTAGCCGAACATGGCCCCCCGCTCGGTCAATAATACCTGCCGGTTGCCGGCTTCAGCCAGTTTTTCCACGACATTGGCCATATCCCAGGGTGCCAGAAACTGTCCTTTTTTGACGTTGACCGGTTTGCCGGTTTGGGCTGCGGCGGTCAGTAAATCGGTCTGACGGCACAAGAAAGCCGGGATCTGCAGAATGTCGAGCACTTCGGCGGCCGGCTGGGCCTGATTTGCCGTATGGATATCGGAAATAACCGGCAGGTCAAATTCCCGTTTAATGCCGGCCAGAATATCGAGGCCATCGGTAAGGCCCGGGCCGCGGAAAGAACGGATAGAGGTCCGATTGGCTTTGTCGTAAGACGCTTTAAAGATAACCGGTATGTTCAGATCAACTGATAGCTTTTTAAGAAAAGCAGCCGTTTCGGTCACGATTTCAAGGGTTTCTATTACACAGGGGCCGGCAATCAAGGCCAGAGGGGCGCCGCTGCCGATCCTGATATCATCCGTGATAGGTATGGTGTTACCCATGTGTCTTCCTGTAGAAAGGGTTGTTGATGATATAACTTGCTGATATTGCGTTTATTAAAACCTCTGGCGGCTTCCCACCGAATATATTTGGCAGGGCTGGGCCAACCCGCTTGCACATCTTGTGCCGAAAACATGTAGCCCGCACCCTGCCAAAAGTCAAGGAGCGAAAAACAGCCGTATTGGTTGTTTTACCCGCGGGCGTCGCCCCCGGCACAAACAATCCAAGAGAAGCTTTGGCATGTTTCCAGATTTCCAGCCCAAGGTTGGAAATCCAGATCACCCGAGATACGGGTGGTTGTTGACTCCCACGGGTTAAGCTGTTATTATGGCCGTTTGATATCGACTATCTGAGTGGGAGTATAACCTCTTGAAAGGTAAGAAGAATATTAAATTGTGGCTCGGCCTGGCCGCGGCAGCTGTCCTAGCGATTCCGTTAATCGTATTGCTGGGCCAGAGATTGGAAGGATCCAAACCAAAAGTACAGCTTGATCCATCATCGCTGGCCATCGGGGTGATCCATGAACTTTCCGGAACGGTCAGCGATGACAACAGCGGTATCCGCAAGGTTTGGATCGGGTTGTACAAAGATGGAAAAGAGTCTGTAATATTTGAAAAAATATTTGGAGGCTCCGTTTTTTGGGGACGCAGTGAGGTAAACCGGGCAGACTTCAAGGTGAGCATAGCCCCCGAAAAACTGGGCTTAACAGACGGTGAAGCCCTACTGCGCATCGTGGTGCGGGATTATTCCTGGCGGGGCTGGATGAACGGGAATCGGACATATATCGAAAAACCCGTAACCATCGACACCCGCCCCCCGCAAATCGAGATTCTCACCGGGGCGCACAACATCAGCCAGGGAGGGAGCGCTCTGGTTATCTATCGACTGTCTGAAAATTGCCCGCACAACGGGGTCAAGGTGGGTAATAACTTTTTTCCGGGGCATGCCGCCGAAGGTTATCCCGCCAACTCACGTCTGGCGTTTTTCGCCCTGGGGCATGATCAACGTGCCAGCAGCAGCATTTTCGTTCAGGCTTCCGATTCGGCCGGCAATCTGTCCAAACGCGGTTTCCGGCACTACATCAAAAAGAAACGCTTCCGGCATGATGTCATCAACATTTCGGACGGCTTTTTGAAATCCAAAACGCCGGAATTTTCCATGATGGTGCCCGACGGCGAGGGCCTGGCGCCCGTAGAAACGTTCTTGAAGGTAAATAGCGAGGTACGGCGCCGGAATTTCGAAGAAATTGCCCGTGTTACCGGAACAACTGCCAATAAAAAACTGTGGGACGGAAGGTTTTTGCGGCTGCCCAAATCAGCCCCCCGGGCCGGGTATGCCGAACGCCGGACCTATCGTTACGAAGGTAAGGATATCGACAAACAGGTGCACCTGGGCATAGACCTGGCATCCATACGCCAGTCACAGGTGCCGGCGGCCAACAGCGGCAAAGTCGTGTTCTCCAGGCCGTTGGGGATCTACGGCAACACGATTATTATCGATCATGGATTGGGGCTTTTCAGTCTTTATGCGCACCTGAGCAGCCTCGCGAGCGATGAGGGACAGGAGGTAACCCGGGGAGATATTATCGGCCGGACCGGCAGCAGTGGCATGGCCGGCGGCGATCATCTCCATTTCAGTATGCTGGTCCACAATACTTTTGTAAACCCGATTGAGTGGTGGGACGAGAAATGGATCGTAAACAACATCTCCGGGAAACTGGAATTGGAGTATTGATATGAAAAAGAAGCACAAGATTACCAAAACGTACCAGGACATCAATGACCGAATCAGGTCCGGCGAGGTTGTCGTGGTCACGGCCGAAGAGATGATCGATATCGTCAAGGACAACGGGGTGGAAGAGGCGGCCCGGGAAGTGGACGTGGTCACCACCGGAACGTTTGCCCCCATGTGTTCATCCGGCGCTTTTATCAACTTCGGCCACTCTTCACCGGGCATCAAGGCTTCGAACGTGCGCATCAACAATGTGCCGGCTTACGCCGGCGTGGCTGCCGTGGACTGCTATATCGGCGTTACCGAACCATGCCTGGATGACCCCTTGAATAAAGTATACCCGGGTGAATTCCTATATGGCGGCGGCCATGTTGTCGAGGATCTGGTGGCCGGCAAAACCTGTTATCTGGAAGCGGATGCCTACGGAACCCATTGTTACCCAAGCCGAAAGGTGGAAAAAGAGATCCGCCTGAAAACACTGCCGGCAGCGACACTGTGCAACCCTCGCAACGGCTACCAGAATTACAATTGCGCGGTCAACCTGACCGCCAAAACAGCCTACACCTACATGGGTGCTCTGAAGCCGCGGGCCGGCAACGCCAACTACTGTTCGGCGGGACAGCTCAGCCCCCTTTTCAACGATCCCTATTACAAGACCATTGGATTGGGGACGCGCATTTTTCTGGGTGGTACCCAGGGATATGTGACCTGGGCCGGCACCCAACACAATCCGAAAGTGAGAAGAAACCGGCGCGGGGTGCCTACCGCCCCAGCCGGTACGCTATGGGTCATGGGGGATTTGAAAAAGATGAGCCCCAAATGGCTGGTCGGTGCCAGTTTACAAGGATACGGCTGCTCGCTTTCCGTCGGATTGGGGGTACCCATACCCATATTGAATGAAGAGATGGCCAAATACACCGCCATTTCGGACGACCAGATTATTACCCAGATTATCGATTATGGTAAGGATTATCCCAACGGCCAGAGCAAGAGCCTGGGCAAGGTCACATACGCGCAGTTGAAGAGCGGTTCGATAGAATTCAATGGGCAGACGGTACCGACCGTGCCCCTTTCCAGCATGGTCAAGGCGCGCGAAATTGCGGATATTCTTAAAAAGAAGATATCCAAAGGCTCTTTTCTGTTGGGAGAGCCGCAGTTTACGCTGCCGGTACGGTAGCGTGTTCATTCACAGGTGGTATCATCTTGCCCGGCATAGCCTTCAGGCGACGACGGGTTGGCCCCGAGCGGCGTTTTCCAGGCTTCGCCTAAGGCTACGCCCGGCAGGCGCTCTTGTGAGATCCTCAACATAGTGTCTGCTATGCCTGCGGTCTCAAAAGTGCTCAAGCCTTCCGTCTACGCCCAAAGGCTACGACGGACACATGCTCGGAACCAAAACCTACCCCCTGCGAACGAACACAAGCATAGCTAAGGGAACACCTTTGGCGCGCAGGCTGGTGCGCACATGAACCTGTGGAGGGCAGGGGTGAAGGAAAGCATCAGGGCGTTCATTGCCATCCCCTTGCCGGGGGATGTGAAAGGGCTGGCCCGCGAGATACAGATGCAATTTCGCAACACGGGTCTGCGCCTGCGTTGGGTCAAGCCGCACGGCATGCACCTGACCCTGAAATTTTTGGGAGACATAGAACGGGCCCAGGTGCCGGTGATTGAAACAGCCCTGCAGGCTGCCGCCGGAAACAGCCCGCCCCTTAACCTAGCGGCCAAGGGCCTCGGTGTATTCCCAACCGTAAAAAAGGCACGGGTGCTCTGGATGGGGGTAACCGGGGACACACCGGCGTTGCACACCTTCTACGGACGCCTTGAAACCCAGCTGGAAACGCAGGGATTCAAACCCGATAAAAGGCGTTTCAACGCGCACCTGACCCTAGCCCGGGCCCAAGGCCGCCTCGATCCCACCCGGCTCGTGGGCGCCATGGAAGCGATCGGACGTTTCGAGCCGATACGTTTTGAAGCCCGGGAGGTTGTTCTTTATCGCAGTGAGCTAAAACCGGACGGGGCTGTTTACACGAAGTTGGCCGCAGCGCCATTTTCAACCCCCTAAGAATGGATTATGTGTTAATGGTAAATACAAAGACGTCATCATATACGGGTGCCCATCCAGAAATGGTAGATTTTGGTTCAGAACAGGTGTCCGCCGTAGCCTTTGGGCGAAGGCGGAAGGCTTGAGCGATTTTGAAACCGCAGGTGCCAGCGAAGCCAATGCCTGTGGTGCAAAGCGGGCTATTCCGAGAATAGCGCTGACGGTTGCGCCTGGCGGCTTGAAAACCGGCACTGCGTGCCCAAAAAGCGAAAACGCCGCTCTGGGCCAAAAGATGCTGTTTATGGATGGGCACTAACTGACATAAAGATTATTCAGGAGGCTACCAAATGGCGACGACACCCAGCAGGGAAAAAGCGGTTGAGACCGCGATTACGCAGATAGAGCGGCAATTCGGAAAGGGCTCCATCATGAAGCTCGGCAGCCAATCCATCGTGGATGTGCCCGTGATTCCGTCCGGCGCCCTGGCCCTGGACCGGGCCCTGGGCATTGGCGGCCTTCCCAAAGGGCGGGTTATCGAGGTGTACGGACCGGAATCCTCCGGAAAGACCACCCTTGCGCTCCACGCCGTGGCCAGCGCGCAAAAACAGGGCGGCATTGCAGCCTTCATCGATGCGGAACACGCCCTGGATACGGTCTATGCCCGCAAACTGGGTGTCGACTGTGACGAACTGCTGGTGTCGCAGCCCGATACGGGCGAACAGGCCCTGGAAATTGCGGACATGCTGGTGCGCAGCGGGGCGATTGACGTTGTGGTCATCGATTCCGTCGCCGCGCTGGTTCCGCGGGCGGAGATCGAAGGCGATATGGGCGATTCGCACATGGGGCTGCAGGCGCGGCTCATGTCTCAGGCCCTGCGAAAATTGACCGGTACGATCAATAAAACCATGACTTCCGTGATCTTTATCAACCAGATTCGGATGAAAATCGGTGTGGTCTTCGGTAACCCTGAAACCACCACCGGCGGCAATGCGTTGAAATTTTATTCATCCGTACGCCTGGATATCCGACGGATCGGGGCGATCAAGGAGGGGCAGGAGGTTGTGGGCAACCGTACCCGGGTCCGGGTGGTAAAAAACAAGCTGGCCCCGCCTTTCCAGGAAGCGGAGTTCGACATCATGTACGGTGAGGGCGTCTCCCGCACCGGGGACCTGCTGGATCTGGGGGTCGAGGCCGGCATCATCGACAAGAGCGGTTCCTGGTATTCCTATGACGGCGAGCGTATCGGCCAGGGGCGCAACAATGTAAAGAAATTCTTCGAAGAGAACGAAGATATTTATCAGGATGCCCTGAAGAAGGTCAGGGTAAGCCTGGGACTTGAAAAGGAAGCGGCCGCTGAAGAGACGGACGCCTAGCCAAACACCTTGAAAAAGAGGTGTACGGCTTGAAACGAGTGCCTTTTTGAAAAGACGGGTTTTCATATCCAGACGGGCACGTACGAGAATGGGGTGAATGATGACAGGCAACGAAGTTAGGCAAATATTCCTGGACTATTTTGAAAAACATAAGCACCAGATTGTCCGGAGTTCTTCCCTGGTGCCGGCCGATGATCCCACCTTGTTGTTTACCAATGCCGGCATGGTGCAGTTCAAGCGCTGCTTTCTGGGCGAGGAGAAACGCGACTATGTCCTGGCGGCCACCTCCCAGAAATGCGTCCGGGCGGGCGGTAAGCACAACGACCTGGAAAATGTCGGCTACACGGCCCGGCACCACACATTCTTCGAGATGCTGGGCAACTTCAGTTTCGGCCAGTATTTCAAGGATGGCGCCATCGAGTTTGCCTGGGACTTGTTGACGAACGGTTACGGCTTGCCGGAAGACAAGCTGTGGGTTTCCATTTACCTGGACGACGACGAAGCCTACGACATCTGGCACAACAAAATCGGCGTGCCCGCCGACCGGATCGTCCGCCTCGGGGAGGAAGAGAATTTCTGGGCCATGGGCGACACCGGCCCCTGCGGGCCGTGCAGTGAAATTCACATCGATCGCGGCGGTGAGTGCGACCTGAACAACCCCAACTGCGGCGTGGACTGCGACTGCGACCGCTTTTTGGAGATCTGGAACCTGGTCTTCATGCAATTCAACCGGGATGAAACCGGCACGATGACGCCGCTGCCCAAACCCAGCATCGATACCGGCATGGGGCTGGAGCGGATGGCCTCGATCGTCCAGGACGTGGACACCAACTACGATACGGACCTGATGACGCCGATCATGCAAAAGGCTGCCGAGCTTTCCGGGAAAACCATGGGGGCCGTGGCGGCCGATGACGTGGCCATGAAGGTCATTGCCGACCACAGCCGCGCCGCCGCATTCCTGATCGGTGACGGGGTACTGCCGTCCAACGAGGGACGTGGGTATGTATTGCGCCGGATCATGCGCCGGGCCATCCGTTACGGCCGCAACATCGGCCTGATGAAGCCTTTTTTACATGAAACCGCAGCGGTGGTATTCGAGATCATGAAACCGGCTTACCCGGATCTGCTGGAATCGGCGGCCTATATCACCAATGTCATCAAGAACGAAGAAGTTCGCTTTTCGGAAACCCTGGACAATGGACTCAAGGTCCTCAATGAGAGTCTGGAAGCGATGAAGGCCCGTGGTGAAAACCGGGTCCCGGGCGACGTGATCTTCAAGTTGTACGATACCTATGGTTTTCCCGTGGACATCGTGCGCGACGTGGTCAGGGATGACAATATCAGCCTGGATATGGACGGATTCGAAGAGCACATGGCGGCCCAGCGGGCCAAATCCCGCGCCAAGGTCAGTTTTGACGGCATCAGCGACGCCTATAAGAACCTTACCGCCACGGGCGTTAAATCCGAATTCGTCGGCTATGCGCAAACCACGGCCGAAGCGGAGGTTCTGCTTCTGGTCCAGGATGGCGCTGAAGTGGAGCAGGCTGCCGCGGGCGCTGTCGAGATCGTCACCGGGACAACGCCTTTTTACGGCGAATCCGGCGGCCAGGTGGGTGACATCGGGACAATTACAACCGCGGGAATGGAAGTTAAGGTAACCGATACAGTCAAAGATCCCACGGGCCTGGTCATTCATCGGGGTGACCTGCTGTCCGGGCAGATCAAAAAGGGACAGGCGGTTACACTTCAGGTAGACGAAGAAGCCCGACGGGCGACAGAACGCAACCACACGGCCACCCATGTACTGCACACGTCGCTGCGGCAGGTGCTCGGCGACCATGTCAAACAGGCCGGGTCACTGGTGGCGCCGGACCGGTTTCGTTTCGATTTCACCCACTTTTCCCAGGTAACACCCAAGGAGATTGAACAGATCGAGACCATCGCCAACCGGTACATCCGAGAAAACAAACCCACCGATATCCAGGAAATGGCGGCTGAGGAGGCCTTTAAGTCCGGCGCGACCGCCCTGTTCGAAGAGAAGTACGGCGACACGGTCCGGGTGGTGTCGCTGGGCGATTTCAGTCGTGAGTTGTGCGGCGGGACCCACACGGATCGCACCGGCAATATCGGCCTGTTGAAAATAGTCGGCGAGTCGAGCATCGCCTCCGGGGTGCGCCGGATCGAGGCCCTGACCGGGGCCGGCGCGGTGGCGCATGTCCAGAAGATGGTGGGTATCCTCAACGAGGGCGCCCATCTGCTGAAGGACAAGCCCGAAGCCGTGGTGCCGCGCATCGAAAAACTGATTGCCGACTACAAGGCCGGCGAGAAGAAAGTGGAGCAGCTCAAAGCCAAAATGGCCTCCCAGGCTGCCGATGCCGTGGCGGATATCCGCACGGTGAACGGTGTCAAGATGCTGGCCCAGAAGGTGGCCGTGGACAACCCCGCCGCCCTGCGCGACATGGCGGACAAGTTCAAAGACAGCCTTAAATCCGGGGTGGTCGTCCTGGGTGCCGAAGCCGACAACAAGGCGCTTTTAATCGTTGGCGTCACCAAGGACCTGACCGGGCAGTACAAAGCCGGCAACATTATCAAAGCGGTGGCAGCAATCGTCGGCGGCAGCGGCGGCGGCCGGCCGGACATGGCCCAGGCGGGCGGCAGCCAGCCGGAAAAGCTTGACGAGGCCCTGGAAAAGGCTTACGGCATCGTCGAGGCGATGAGTTCTTAAGCCGATCTCTGTTTGCATGTCGTTAAAAAGAGGAAACCGCGCCGGCACCGTCGCGGTTTTCTCCTTTTAGGGTTTTGTGTGGGAGCGGCATCTTGCTGCGAATACTGTTACCTATTGAATACTGATCGCGGCAAGATGCCGCTCCCACAATTAAGAAGTAGGAATAAATCGTTCGTTTATCGGGATCGGAATCGCAGATCGGTATTAACGACTCTAGCCGACCCCTTTTCGATAGCGATTTCGATACCGATACCGATTTCGAGTTCAAAGCAATTGTATCAGGACTCCGATGGATCGGCAGCAGAGGAAAATCATATGTTCACTGAAAGGCTAAAAAATCTGACCCCCTACGTACCCGGCGAACAACCACAGGACCGAAAGTACATCAAGCTCAATACCAATGAGAATCCTTACCCGCCGTCGCCGGGCGTGGCTGATTACCTGCAAGCCGTGGATGTCGATAATCTGCGGCGCTATCCTGACCCCCTGTTCACCGAGTTACGCAGCGCCCTGGCAAAGCGCTACGGTGTGGAACCGGATCAGGTGTTCGTGGGCAACGGTTCGGACGAAGTGCTGAGCTTCATGTTCTATGCTTTTTTTGACAGTCATTCGGGACCGTTACTCTTTCCTCAGTATACCTACAGTTTCTACCCGGTCTATTGCGATTTTTATGCTATCGAATTCCAAAAGGTGGCCCTGCAAAGTGACTTTTCCGTGGACCTTGATGGATTTTTACGGGCCGGCCGGTCCTGCGGCCTGATATTTCCCAATCCCAATGCGCCCACCGGTATCGGACTGCCCCTGGCCCGGATCGGAGAATTCATAGACAGCTATCCGCGTGATCGAGTCGTGGCCGTCGATGAGGCCTATATCGATTTCGGCGGCGAGAGCGCGGTTGCGTTGATTGATCGCCATCCCAATCTAATCGTGGCCCGCACGTTTTCTAAAAGTATGTCCCTGGCCGGGCTGCGGCTGGGATTTGCCCTGGGGGATCGACAACTCATCCAGGCGCTCTACACCGTCAAGGATTCCTTCAACTCCTACCCGGTGGATACCCTGGCCCAACAGGCCGGGCTACGCGCGGTGCAGGATCGGGAGTACTACGACCGTATTACAGCCAGGGTTGTTGCCACCCGGGATGCGTTCAGCGCTGACCTCGAGCGCCTGGGCTGGTTCCAGATGCCGTCTTCCGCCAACTTTGTATTTGCCGGCAAAAACGGGGTTTCCGGGGAAGAGATATATTTGACTCTGAAGGAGCAAGGCCTCCTAGTGCGCTATTTCAATGTTGACGGATTGAAGAACTATGTCCGTATAACCATTGGGACGGATGAGGAGATGGCCGCTTTGGTGGCGGCGATGAAGAAGTATCTATAAGGCCCTGGGCAATCATGGATACTGTCTTTTTTTCAATATGTCCGCAAGTTGATCGAGGGAAGTAATTTCGCAGACCTGTTCAACGTCTGCGCGTGGGGTTGCTGCTTGCCTTCGGTTCAGCCATATGCCGTGCATTCCTGCGCGGGCAGCCGCCCGTGCATCGGTTTCCAGTTCATCACCAACATAGACGCAGGCCTTGGCCGGAAAACCACTCACTTTGCAGGCGTGCGCGAAGAGGGCCGGAGCAGGTTTAGCGGCTCCGGTTTCACTGGAAATGCATACAATCGTGAAAAAGTCGGAGAGCTCGAACGCAGCCAGTTTCGCACGCTGCTGCTCTGCCTGGCCGTTGGAGATGATGCCCAGGGGTAGATCCGCCAGTCTTTCCAGGCAGGGCCTGACATCCGGATACAGGCGCCAGTGGCTGGTATAGGTATCGATAGCCCGCTGTGCCAGGCTCAGGGCAGCGGTCGGGGGCAGGTCGGCATCAACGCTCTTAAACAGGGTCTGCATGCGCCAAATGCGAGCTTCCTGCAAGGATAGATCCCCCTTCAGGTAGTGGCGGTAGGCTTGGTCGGCGAGCGACACCCACAGCTGTGTGAAGGCCTGCTTGGAGATGGGAAACGCCTCTGCAAACTCCTGTTGGAACACCGCTGCGCCCTGAACCATGGCATAGTCATGATCCAGGAGGGTGTTGTCGATGTCGAAAAAAATCATCGGGTCAGGCCAGCGGCGTCAGCTTGTAGGGGACTTCGATGCGGGTGGGATCATAAGAGCGTTTGGCCTGCCGGAGACCGGCGATGCCAAGGTCCTGTTCCCGGTTGAGAAAGCGGCATAAAGGGGTGAGGTGCATGGCCGTGGCATGGTTGATGACCTGGGCGGCGCCTTTGAAGGTCGGATCGGCCTTTTCAAAATGAACGTCATACATGTCGCGGTTGAGCGGGCTGAACACTGAAAAGGCTATCGGCTTCTCGGCAACCAGCAGGGCCAACCCCGCAAATCCGACGTCGGCGAACTCCGCCAGGGCCCGGCCCATTGCGGTGTGCTCCTCACGGATGCTGCGGCTGATTTGCAGGTTGCGGGCCAGCAGGTCCTGGGCCAGCTTCCAGCAGGCGGTTATTATTTTTCCGGTGATGGGGACCACGCGATAATCCGGGTTCGCCCGTTTGAACTGCGCAATCAGGTTTTTCTTCTTCTGCAGTTTGCGGCCTTTCAAGGCGGCCAGTTTCTCAACCGCATAGATATAATCGGCGGCATCCCTTTGCTCCTCGATACGGTAATACGTTTCCAGGTCCGGGTGCCGTCGAATGTAGGCGTGCGGCACCAGGGTGACATTGCCGCTCATTCCGTGGCTTTGCAGTTCTTTGGACAGGTATAGCAGGTGGTCGGGGTTTATTTCCTGGCCGGCGGGGAAAAAAAGATCGTCGTTGGAGATATCCAGGATGAGCAGGTGGCCCTTGTAAAGACTCCAGGAGCGCTGGTGTACATCCTTCCAGCTGTAGAGGTTGGCGAAGCTGTACTCACAGGAGGTCAAACCGTATGTGTGGGCGAAACCGGAAAGAATTTCCCGGTCCTCGAGTTCAATGCATTTGAACTCCGGAAACCGATTGGCTTTTGCTCCGCAGGAAATGGGCGCTTCCGTTTTTTTCATGCAACCCTAGCCTTTATAAATGAAGGGGATGGAGCCCTTCATTTCGTTGAATCCCAACTGTTTGTAAAAATCACTGGTTCCCGGTTCACCTACCAGACCGATCCATTCGATCCGATCTGCCCGCAGCTTTTCCACCAGAGCCGTGATGATCCGGCCACCGATACCCCGGCCCCGATAGTCCGGCAATACGGTCACATCCTGGATATAGGCGTCGCTGACCCCATCGCTGAGGATGCGTCCCATGCCGATCATGCGCTTATCGCTGAAAGCGCCGACAAACCAGTAGGAGCAAGGGGCAATATGATCCACAAATTCAGGGGCGCTGTCATTTTCGGGGGTCCACCAGCCGGCGGCCTTGTAGAGCCTGACTATTTGCTCGCGGTCCGTATGACGGGTAGCGCGGATCACGATGTCGCCGGCTGCCGTCGCCGTTTGCTTATGGCCGGTGTTTGCAGGTTCCATACTATTGGCGTACCGCAATATGCAGTTTGTAGTCCGAGCCCCCAAAGTAAGCGACGGCAAATTCGGCTACCTGGCGGGGTTCGTAGAACTTGCAACTGAAAATATCGATATAGGCGGTATTGGAAGCATTGGCGAAGTGCCCGGATATTAGCGAGGTTTCGATCAGCTGGGTCATGCTGTAGCCGGCGACCTTCTCATCTTCCCCAAAATGCACGATCTGGCAATCTCCGTATCGATTCATTTCGATCCGGTCACACAGTTCGACAACGAAGGCTTTGATCTTGTCCGCACTGCGAATGATATCCGGCTTGCAGTTGCGAATATCGACGGAAGAGAGCAGGCCCCAAGGCGCTCGGCCGGTTGCTTCCTGGCCCCAGGCAAACGGATAGGAACACCTGGGGTGTCCGATGTCCGGGGCCTGGTCATAGCCGTTGAGATCCGGCATCAAACCGCGGTTCAGGTCGGCCGAAACGACCGTGCGTTTGGCATCCAGGGCGGTCTGCAAGCAATCGACCGCCCGGTCCAGGTCGATATCCCCACAGGTGAACATATCCACGGCGGCATAATTGTGTTCGGGCCAAGCGTGAATGGTAAAATGGGATTCCGCTATGATGACCACGCCGCTCACACCCTGGGGTTCGAATGAGTTAAAAGATGAACTGACAATGGTGGCGCCGCTTTTTTCGGCGGCGGTGAGCATGGCTTTTTCTAGGTAGACCTTGTCCAGCAGGTGGCGCTCGTCACAATCATAATACTCAATGGTGATTTGCCGGGCCAGGGCAAAACGGGCCTGCTGGGGACGTTTGAATTCCTTCTCGTTACGATACAGCATTGCTGTTAAAACTTTCTCCTTTGCGCCGCGGGCGAAATATCGTAAAATTGCAGCTAAGTTAGATATTTATTTCGTATATGATAAGCTTTCTAGCCGATTAGTCAAGACGTTCCAACCGGCAGCTAAATAATTATTGCGGCGCTTTTACACACTGGTCACCCGGGGGGCAAGCCTCGGAACGCCGGTCTATCCGTAACATAGCTGTCTGCTGATCCGGATCAACGAACCCAGGCCGGGCCAGTTGGCACGAAAAGCGTTAGAAGCTGTTTCAAAAACGGATTTTGGTTCAAGGTCAAGGCGGGCGCTACATTCGAACCGGAGGAATACTCCAGTATTTCGAGGATTTGAATTTTGCGCCCAACGCCGAGATTGGGTCAAAAGACTTTTTTGAGACAGGTTCTAATAAACTTGCCAAAAACAGCCCCTTATCTTATTCTCAGGGCCATCTGGACCGCTTCTCTCACGGGAACGTATATGCTCTCAAAACTCTTATACCGTTGTCCCAGCTGCGGGGGATTTGACTGGCTGCAAGATGCCCATTGCATCCATTGCCATGTATCCGTCGCATTGGAGCGGCGGACCCGGCTGGCTATCGCCGGATGCTCGGCGCCCATTGCAGAATGGTACGACCGGATTCTGGCCATGCAATTGCCGGTTGACCGGCAGGGGCTTATCTACAAAAGCGACGCGGTCCGGCTTTTCAAGGAGGTTTCCCGCGGACGCTACGTGGGCCCCGGCGGTCTGACAGCGGTGCTATACGGGCGACAATTTTTGGAAACCGTCAGCGCGGCCCTCTATACGGACCGAATCGAACTGGCCGGCCCTACGGGCACTCGGACCGTAACTTTCGCCGCATTGCTAGCAGTTACAATCGAATCCAATGTCATCATCCTCGTGCATCGCAACTTGGGCGCGCTTTTCCTCGATTTTGAAAACGACTCCGGAAAAAAATGGGAAGACGGCATTCGCCGCGCATTGGCCGATTACCGCTCGCCTGAAAAGATAGTGGAGTATTTCCCCCGGATTATTACGGTCACCAAGCTGCGCCGTTTACCGGCGCCAGACCTTGTCCGGCGGCCGCCCAGGGTGCCGGACGGCCCGCCGGTACCGGCCAAATCCCATCCGCTCTACGCGCTGGTGCGCCTGATCGTCAGAGCGATGGGTGAAAAATGGCTGCAGGTCGAGTGTTCCGGACAGGAACATCTGCCCCACCGGGGACCCGCAATCTTGCTGGGCAACCATAGCTCCTTTCTCGATGCCATCATCCTGGAAGCCATGACGGATCGGAACATCTGGTTCATGGCCAAGAATTCGGAATATAAGGGCCGCTTTATGACCTGGTTCCTGGGGCTGGCCAAAAGCTTTCCGGTGCGCCGCTACACGGTCGATGTCCAGGCCGTGCGCAATGCCATCCGGGTGGTGCAAAGCGGGCATATTCTGGGAATCTTCCCGGAGGGAGAGCGCAACTGGGACAACCGGCTGCTGCCCTTCAAACGAGGGACCATGCGGCTGGTTTTGGCTCTGGGAGTGCCGATCATCCCGGTAGGGATCTCCGGGGCCTACGGGTTGATGCCCCGCTGGACCCATAGCATTTCGCGGGTGCCGGTGCGTGTCCGGTTCGGGGCGCCGGTATCTATCGAGCCGGTTCCGATTGCCGCCCAGACCGAGGCGGGTATTGCGGCGGTGTCAAAAACACTGCGGCAGTCTATCAAGGCGCTTGTTCTGCCGGATTGATTGAACTGCTTATACCAATCGCACGAGCCCAGCCGACAGCACCCCCACCCGGCCTCCCCCGTCAAGGGGGAGGAGCTAATATTGGAGATCCCATAGAAAATAGAGTTATCAGGTTATCTATTTGACGCTGAGAAGACTCCCCTCCCTTGACGGGAGGGGCTGGGGGAGAGGGTGCTCTTGCCGAAAGACAGATGTTCTAACTATTACCCCTTGAGTACATCAATCATGGAATAGACCCTCCCGGTAACGCCTGCCTCGATCTTGCCCGCCAAAAACACAAGCGCATCCAGGGTACCGTAGGCGTAAACTTCCCGGCCGTTGATGTTGTGGGTAAACTCAAAGCGCACGGTTTCATCCGGAGAGAGCAGGGCATAGGTGTGCCAGCCGTGCCCCCCCAGATAGGCCGGCGGGACGCCCCACTTTTTTTCCTGGGACTTTGGGTCACGCTCCATTTCAATCTGATCCGCAGCAAAGTCCACGCCTAGCTCATTGAATGATTTTACCACGGCCTTGGCAGTGCCACTCGTGTCGGCCTTGCCCTGCTGGTGACTCTCCCTGACCGCCATGGTGTATCCGCTGAACAGGCCGGGGAAATTTTCGGCCGCAAATTCAAGCATGGCCTGAAAGCCGACAATCTGTTTGGCCATGTTCGGGGCGATGACCGCAAGGTTATCCGAGTTTTCCACCGTCTGGACCAGTGCCTGCCGGTCCCCACCGGTGGTGCCCATCACGAACGGCAAACCATGCGTGCAGTAGAACACCGCGTTTTCATTGACCGCAGTGGGATGGGTAAAATCGACGCTGATAAAATCGGCCTGCGCTGCTTTGATTTCCGCCAAGCGGCCTTCTCTGTCTTCCGGGCGCACCAGCGCCACCGTTGCGTCCGCGACACTGTGTTCGGGAGCGTTGATTTCGGGACCGGTCAAAGAGTAGGGCACCAGTTCAAAGCGGTCATCTGCAAGAATGTGGCGGCTCAGCATGACGGCCACGTTGCCGGGCAGGCCGTTGATCATGACTTTCATGGGAGCACCTCCTGGGTTGAGGGTTCAAAGGTTCAGGGTTCAAAGGCTAAGGGTTCAATGGCCTTGAGGGCGTTCTCCGAAACCCTGAATTTATATGTCTCTGTGTATACTAGGTTTACAATCGTTCAACAGCCGCACGCAGTTTGGGGAAGTGATCTGCCCCGGGCGCGGCCAGATTTCGTTTCAAACTGGCCACGGCCGCCGGAATATAGGCGGCAAAGGCCGATTTGTTCTTTCTACGGTTTAGAAAACCGAAGGCCCCGAGGATCTGCAGATTGCGGGTGAGACGGCAATATGCGTAGCCCTGGCGTATCTTGCGCCGATCTTCACCGGTGGCGGCTTGGATGCGATCCAGACCGTAATCAAGCAGAGCGGTCTGCAATTCCGGGGCGAGGTTCACATATGGATCAACCAACAGGGACGCCAGGTCATACTGCACCGGACCAATACGGCCGCCCTGAAAGTCAATGAAATAAAAATCGTCACCGCGTACCATGATGTTGCGGGATTGAAAATCCCGGTGCATGAAACCGTTAACGCCATTCGCCAGGGTTCTGTCGGCCAGCAGTTCGAACTCCGCCTGCAAAGCCTCAAAGGTAACCTCCTCCCGCCCCCGTTCCAGGTGTAAAAAAGCCTCCACGAAGTAGGCACATTCGTTTTCCAGAATGACCTGCCGGTTGTAAGTTTGGGTCTGGTAGGGCCAGGCCGGATCAAAGCCCACCGCGCCCTCACGTGAGAGGTTTACAAGCGCATCAATGATCTTTTGGTATAACTGGATGCAGGCGTCGGGTGAATCCAAGGCCAGCACGACCTGCTGGAGGTGCTGATCACCCACATCTTCCAAAAAAGCGAGACCGGCGAATGGATCGGCCGTGTATAGCCGGGGTACCGGCAGACCGCGGCGTTGCAGGTGGCGACCAATGTTGATAAAGGCATCGGCTTCACACACAGCCGTTGTCGGCCGGATGCCGTGCGCGACCATCACCAGGCTGTCGTTGCCGGCGGTGACCCGGGACCAGATCCGGTCCGATCCATCCCCCTTTAGTCTGCTAATGGTCGGCTCTTTCTCCGGCTGGCGGTTAAAAGACGCCTGGAAGGCCTCCCGGCTCAGCAGCGCCGATACCGTTTCTAAATAGCGTTCGGGAGAACCGATATCTTCCCAGAGATGATCGCGGACCGGGTAGGCCCGTACTTTGCGACCGGCAGCTATCATGGCGTGGTAGACGTCAATGCTCGAAAAAAAAGATCCATCTGGCGTATAATCGAGAAATTCAGGCTCGATAACCTGTATGCCGGTGAACGCCAGGCATCGATCCTTGTTTTGGCGCTCCGTACAATTTGTGAATGCGGTCACGAGATTTTCGGCCGTTACGGTAACCGTATTGAACTCGGCCCGGTCATGGACGACCAAGGTTGCCGCACAACTTCTATCCAGGTGGGCCTCCCAGACGGCCCGCAGATCTATATCCGTGAATATATCGCCGTTAATGACCAGCAGGGGCGCAGCGTCCCAGAAGGCGCCCAGGTTCTTGATACCGCCGCCGGTTCCCAGAATCTCAGGTTCATACAGCAGTGTGATCCGGGCCTGGTAGTTCTGTTGCTTGAGATAGTGCTCCACGTCAGCGGCCAGGTGATGCAGGTTGATGGCGACATCCGTAAAGCCGCTGTCTTCAAGTTGGCGAATGAGCCGGTCGATAAGCGGCCGGCCGTCGACCGGAAAGAGCGGTTTCGGCGTGTGTTCTGTGTAGGGCCTGAGCCGGGTGCCCAGGCCGGCAGCAAGAATAAAAGCTTTCATATCAAGATGGCAGGTATTTGGCGTATTTTTGCAGGGCCTCGTCGTAAGCCTCTATCTGGTCGGTATCGCCTTTGCCGGTGATACCCCGGCTTATAAAAAAGTTGACCGCGTTTTTATAGTTAACTTTGGACAGGGCTTCCTTACGTTCGATTTCTTCGTTCCGGTACATCTTATTGCCGAGGGACTCAATTTTCTTTAGGCGGTCCTTGATGTCGACGGATTTCTTTTTCGATATTTTGAAATATTCCAGGGCGACCCGGTAGGACTCGAAGTAGGGCGTCAAAAAACCGGTGTAGAGCTTGAGTTTACGAAAACCCATGGCGGTGAGATTGTAAAAATCCGGTATGGAGGGGTGCGGCATCAAAATGGCATCGTCGATGAATATCTTCAGGTTTTTGCGCACGTAGTAATCAACCGGGCGGTCAACATCATAGGCGAATTCATTCTTGAAAAAATCCTGGAGGAATGTGTAGGTCTGTTGCAGATCGGTGGCTGAAAACTGGAACGCGTCTTTTTCCAGGATCGCCAGGGATGTAAAGGCAGCGGGTACAAAATAGGCAATACAATTATTCTTATAATATTCCAGGTTGGGGCGTTTATTTTCGCTGACCGTGAAGACAATGCTCTCCTTGTCTTCTTCCTTCCCCAGCGATACCCGCTCGATGAACTTGCGCTGGACGTAATTTTCGATGGTTTGCTCAAATGCCCGGGCGGCATCCAGCATGAGCGTTTCGGCCAGTTCGGCCCCATACGTCAACAGGTAGTTGAGGTAGGTGTCGATCGCGAAATCCAACTGCTCTTTAGAGATGCGCTTCTTGGCACTGTTGAGAAAGGCGGCCGCCACAATGGCGTGGGGGGTTACCACAGAGACGCTGTTGATGGACCTGATCACCCGGTGACCCAGGTTTCTGACCAGGGCGGCTTCTTCCGTGCGGCTCATGCTTCCCAAGTTCAGATCCATCTGGTCCAACAGGCTGCGGAAGGAAATGGGTTCGTGAAAACGCAGATAGATACGCCCGTAACGTTTCTTTAAAACCCGCCGGGCCTTGATGATCTGTTTGATACTCTCCGGATCCTTCTTGCCGCCCTCGAGCTCATGCAAGTAGGCACTTTCCTCGAGCACCCGGTCGTAGCCGATGTAAATCGGCGAGATGACCATGTCCTCACAGGCCCCCTTTTTGAAGGCATCGATGATGATCGCAAGCAGACCCAGTTTCGGCAGAATCATTTTGCCGGTCCGGCTGCGGCCGCCCTCTATGAAAAACTCGAGATTGAAACCCTCAGTGAGCAGCTTATGTATGTAGGCCGAAAAGACGCGGGAGTACAGCATCTGACCTTTGAAGGTGCGGCGGATAAAGAAGGCGCCCCCCGATCTAAAAATGGGTCCGAGGGGCCAGAAACTAAGATTCTTGCCAGCCGCGATCAGGGGGCAGGGCATATTGTTGTGCCACAGGATATAGGACAATATCAGGTAGTCGATGTGGCTCTTGTGAGAGGGGATCAGAACCAGGGGGCCTTTCTGGGACATGGTTTTCAGGCGGTTCAGCCCTTCGCGATCCACCGAGACGCCGTCATAGATATGGTTGAACAGCCAACTCAACGCAATGCTCATAAGTTTGATGGCTCCGATGTTATACTTGGCGGCCACTTCCTCCAAATAGTCATCGGCGCGCTTGCGCACTTTGTAGATCGGGGTGCCTTTCTGTTCGGCATACTTTTGCATGAACTGTCTGAGTTTAGCGTTGGACAGAATACTCTCTTTGAGTTCTTCCCGCGTTTTTAAAACCGGTCCGATAATGGTTTGCCGGTGGCGGTTGATTTTGGTTAACAGGGTTTTTCGCAGGTTCAGGGCTCTGAACTCCAGGCTGCGGTTGAAATTTTCCGGTTGGTTCAGGAACGTCTGTAAGTTGAACGGGGTGGAGACTTCCACGATCACCTTTTCCGGTTTGCGAAACAGGGTGAACAGGCGCCGTAGGATGCCGGGACGCTGTTCGGTGCCGAAAAAGATATCCGTCATGGTCGGGATAGAGCGCTTGGGATTTTTTCCGAAGAACATGAGTTGCGGCACGATGTAGATCGGTCGGTCGGTTGCCGCTTGAATTTCAATCAGGTGTTCCAGTGGGTCGGTTTTGGCTTTAATGAAACGCTGATAGAAGCTTTTCGGGTCCACCATGGAAAGGATGCCCGCCTGTCCTTCGATAAGGGAGTCACGGATATAGCCGCGCCGGTAAGGATGAGGCCGGGATCGAAACCGGATCAGGTGATCCACGTTGGCCAGGAGGATCTTGAATATTCGATTCAGAGGCTGCCAGAGCAGCACCTTGCGGTCGAACCAGATCTCCGGCACCGGCAGCCCGATCTGCTGGTAGCGCGTGTGGTAGAAGAGGTATTCGAAAAAGCCCTTGTATTTTGTCGCATAAACGATGATGGCTTCGTCGGGGATGCCTTCAATAACTGCGGACTGGGTTTTGTCCAGCTTGATGCCTGAAAAAAAGGCTCTTAAAAGGAGGCTTGAAATGAACCCGGTTTTGGCAGGGACAAAACAGCTGTAATGGTCGTGGGTCCCCTGCAGGGCGGCGTCGCGAAGCCTGCCCAAGCGTCCCGCCTCCCGGGTTGTATCTGAAGCGTTTGAGTTGTCCATATTTTATACTTGAGTTTGTATCCCGTGTAGAGGCGCGTGCATGTGGGCGACGGCAGCCTGCCGGCCGCCTTGTATGTCAATAAAACCAAAAAAATATCAAATTTACAGGTACATTGCAATGTTAATATGGACCGACTTAAATAACGGTTGGGGGCGTTTCCAGAGCCGGCCGGTCGGGCCGGTACAGCGGCAATCGGGAAATGCCATATCTTGGAAATTGCTAAAAATGTGCTTGTGTTCACTATCGGCGTATGGTAACTGAGAGGATTATTGAAAAGTCAGTGATCGTGCCGGGTAACACGCAACTCTGCCCGGCATTTCGATCTGGTTATAAGTGCTTCCGGGTATTTCAGCAGTCAGTTTCAAACACTTTAAAATATAAAACCGAAATAAAATCTGGGTAAAGGAGGATGATTTGGTATGAAAACTTTAATTGGTGGTGCAGTTGCAGCTGTGTTGGGGCTTATTGGCCTTTCTGTCTGGTTCAGTGAATTCCTGCAGATTCTGGCCGGTGCGATCCCTGTTATGCTTCTTCTTGGCGGTGGCCTAGCCCTTTACCTGGGCTTTGATGAACTTAAGGATACCTGGAAAAAAGAAGACTCTGTTGCTGGACCGGGTGGAGATTCCGAAGCTTACAATGAAGAGATCGATGCGCTTAAAAAGGAGATCGAGGACCTTAAAGCTGAAAAAGAATAATTGTAGCAACTATAATTTAAGGCCCCGCAGGTGATCTTGCCTGCGGGGCTTTTTTGTTTGGAAGGTTTTTAGGTGGAAGGCTGAAGACTGAAGGTTTAGGAAGAAGGTGTAAGGTTGATATAAAAGCTTTTGTTGAGCGAGCTTTTAGCGGTTCTGTTTGATGGCGTCCGTGGCCAGTTGATCCGCGCGCTCATTGCCGGGGTCCCCGGCGTGTCCCTTGACCTTATAGAAACGAACATCGTTGAAGGCGGTCAACAGCTCACAAATCTCGGCCACGAGTTCGGGATTTTTTTTGGCTTTCCACCCCTGGGTCAACAGCCCGAAGGCATAGTTGCTGTCCGTAAAGATCCGCACCGGTTTTTCCCTGTTTTTCACCGCCTCCAGGCCAACCCGGATAGCCTCCAACTCGGCGATGTTATTGGTGGCGATCCCGATAAAACGCGAGATTTCCTTTTCATGGGGGCCATATGTCATCAGGATCCCTATGCCCGATGGGCCTGGGTTCCCGGAGGAGGCGCCATCGGTGTGAATCAGGATGGCGTCCGCCGGATGGTCGTCATCGGATGAGCCGGCAACTGCTTTCACAGGGGCCGGTTTGGGCCGGGCCGGGGGCTTTGGGGCCATCGGGGGGACATCGGTTTCGACTTGTTCAGGGCCCTCGAGAGCGTGCAGGCTGTCGGCATGGATTCGGTATTCATGGGCCTGGTTGAGCTGGTATTTAATCAACACTTTCCCATCCTGGACATCCAAATTGCCGTCCGGCGCCAGGGAAACCCAGACTTTGTTTTTCTTAAAGCGCATGCGCTTCCAGTCAGTCATTTTTCGAAACCTTCGGTTTCAGGTATTCAGGTAGAAGGTAGAAGGCTGAAGGAAGACCAATAGTTTCTATAGACCCAAATAGACCTCATCCGATGTTGTTTCATTCAGTCTATACTCCTTCCAACCTTACTTATACAGGTGAAACGATCTGCTCAATTCCTTATATTCTGTCAAGTCCGGTTGCCATTCAGCCTGCAGTTCGGCGATGGTTACGCCGGCCGCAAGGGCCTTGCGGATGTGATCGCTACCGAGGATCAAATCAATGGGAAGTTTTTCGTATTCGTATTCATAGGGGGGGGCTTTCCATTGAAACTCATCCGGGTAGAGCTGCAGGATGGCGGCGAGCAGCCTTAAAGATGTTGCAAACGGCTTGTATTGATCCGCATCGGTCACGTGGAGCTGAAACCCATTGCACCTCTCACCCTGCCATTTATTGGAAGTCGGTTCAAAAGACACCGGCCGCAGGCAGACCCCGGGAAGACCTGTCGATATCACATATGCCTGCAGTTCATGGGGATTTATGTAGGGTGCGCCAAACAGTTCGAATGGCTGGGTCGTACCGCGACCTTCGGAGACATTGGTGCCCTCCCAGATCACCTGGCCGGGATAAACCATGGCCGCTGCAGGTGTGGGCAGGTTGGGTGACGGGGCAACCCAGGGCAGGCCTGTTTCTTTAAAATACATACGGCGCCGCCAGTTTTGCAGCGCCGCAATTTCCAGATCGCAGCCGATACCAAAAGCTTCGTTGAACAGGCGGGCCAGCTCACCGATGGTGAGGCCATGGCGCATGGGAATGGGGAAGCGCCCCACGAATGAAGCGAAGGTCTGATCCAGGCAACTGCCCTCTATCGATAGACCATTAATGGGGTTGGGACGATCGAGCACCACGACTTTGCGATTATAACGCCGGGCGGCCTCCATGCAGTGCGACAGGGTGTAGATGAAGGTATATACGCGGGTACCCACGTCCTGAAGGTCCACCAGCAGGATATCAATGGGGTCGAA